>Ga0163163_10003734_pt1 | contig 12966 bp, 11 predicted proteins | sample S65metaG_FD_119766 | JGI IMG/M metagenome (GOLD analysis project Ga0163163, IMG submission 119766) | Switchgrass rhizosphere microbial communities from Kellogg Biological Station, Michigan, USA - S6-5 metaG | ecosystem: Host-associated > Plants > Roots > Rhizosphere > Soil | place: USA... | reverse complement strand
GGAGCAGCCGCCATGCGGTGGCTCCCGGCAGCACGAACATCGCGGCGAGCGCGAGGCAGCCGACGACGTAGCGCGCCTGCGGCGCCTCATCACGCAACAGCCGCAGCGCCACCGCGGCGGCCAATCCCACCAGGGTGCCCTGCCAGGCAAAGTGCACGATCGTCCAGCCGGCGACGGTAATGGCAGCGATCATTTGCGTCCCCCGCGATGCTTGTCGAGCAGCTTCCGGATTTCGGCGAGCTCGCCGGGCGTGGCCTTGCCCGCCGAGAGCGCCTGGAGAACCAGCTTGGCGGCCGATCCGTCGAAGACGCGGTCCAGCAGATCGGTGACGAGCTGCTTTTGCGTGTGCGCTTCGGAGAACGCGGCCTCGTAGACGTGCGTGCGCGCGCGCTCGTCACGAACGACGAGCCCCTTGTCGGTCATGATCTGGAGCAGCTTGAGTACGGTGGTGTAGGCGCCTTCGCGCCCCATGTGCTCGGCCACTTCACGCACGGTACTGGGTCCGCGCGTCCACAACACGCGCAGGATCCCCAGTTCGGCTTCAGTCGGCTTCTTGCGATCCGCCATGCGCCGCAGTATCTACGAACATCGTCGTAGATGTCAATACGACAGTTTTCGTAGTTCGGCCCTGGAACGGGCGGAAGGCCCTATTTCTTCGGCGGAAGGTTGAAATCCCAGGTCAGCTTCGCCGGCTGGCCCGCGAGACAGCCGTTGCCTTGCGCAACACCCGACATCTGGCCGCCCGTCCCGGGAAACCCGCGCATCATCGGCAGCCAATCGATGTCGACTGGAAGCGTGAAGCCGGGGCGGCAGCCGCTCTGCGTCGTCACTCTCGCGTGTATCTGATTGAGCACGGCCTCGTATCCGTAGCCCCGTTCCTTCTGCGCCGCGCCGTCGAAGACGAAGAGATAGCCGCTGCCGGCCAGACTGCCGGCCGCGGAGCTCGTTTCCGTGCATTTCCCCCCGATTGTGCGGGTGGACGAATACGTGTAGTCGCCCATCGGCAGGTACCTGATGCCCGCCTGCCACACCCACGTGACGCTGCCAACCAGCTTCGTGACCGTGTGCTCGTTCCCGCTCGTGCACTCCGCTTCGTATTTCAGATTGCCGCTCGCGTCGGCAGGCGGGCCGCACTCGACCACGCCCTTGCGCGCCTCGTGCATGATGGTGTTCTCGCTGTAGTCGCCGAGCGTCTGCTCGCTCCACACGAAGCCGTCTTTCAGCCCGACCGCCAGGACGGCGGTGACCGGCGTGATGTCGGCGAACTTCTCCGTCATGATGTTCAGGAACCGGACGGAGTTCACCTCTTTCAACTCGCTGCGCGCCCGTCGGACCATCTCGACGGTCTTGCTCGAGTAGTTGGGATCGCTCCTGGCCACCTGGTTGGTGGGGCTGGCGGCGCACTTCTCGAGCGCGTCGAGCTCTTTCAGCCACTTCTCGTTCTGCTTGCCGAGGTCCATCGCCGTCGAGACGTCCGAGAGCGACGAGGCGAGCGTATAGATCGTTCCGAGCGGGCCGATGTTGATCCCCTTCGCCTTGGCGATGTCGAGCACGCCGCCGATCCCCGCGTCGGCGGCCTTCTTGCCGACCTCAGTCCACGCGATGCCGGCGCCGCCAGGGGCCGCTTGTGCTTGCGCGGAGGCGAGCACGATGCGCGGCGCGTACGGCGCCTGCGCGCGTCGTGCGGGCACGCGAGGGAGCCCTTCCTTCGCGACGTAGTAGGTCAGATCGACGCGAGCCGGATCGGCCTGAAAGTTTGCCGCGTATTTGAAGCCGTAAACCGGAGCCTTGGGTGGCCGTGCGCTGGCGAGTTCGGCAGTGGTCGGCGTGTAGGCGCGGGTCGGAAACACTTTGAGGGTGATCGTCCGCGACGCGCCGTTGGGAAGCGTGTGGACGTAGACACAGGTCGTGTCGTCGGGACACGTGCCAGTCACCTTGCTGGCGGCGAAAAACGCGGCAACATCCGCGGGCACGCCCTTGGCGGTGAGGCTCGCCACGATCGCGCGATTGTTGGATGGTGCAACGCCCTGGCCCGACGCCGTCGCGCTCCACGCGCAGACGCAGAGGGCCACCGACAGACATAGTGCCAACGCTCTCACCTGACCACCAGTATGTTGACCGTCTTTCCCACCAAGCTGGCTGCTTTCGCTACCTCACCTGGCTGCTGCTGGCCGGTTAAAACCAGTGTTGATTTCACCATCACCCGGAGCGTGTTGCACGCGTGAACATGGACCACGCCGTTCTCCACGGAGCCCGTCCACGTCAACTGCTCGCCGCCGTCCTGCGCCGAATGACCTGTGATGATCACCGTGTCAGTCGTCAGGATCGCCGGGCTGGTGAACGGAGTGACAATGGCCCGGCAATCGCCGTAGGCGATCAGCTCCTCGTGTGTGTCTTTGCCGGTGAGAAGAAGGACGGGCGGATTACGGGGAACCTGCCATTCGGTTCGAACAACCACGGTGAGAGGCGCCAGCTGCGGCACGAGCGTGGCTGGCGCCAGCGCGATCGTGCCCTGCTGCGGTACGGCCCCGACCGCCGCGGTCGATGCCTGTGAGGTCGACGCCTGGCCACCGCCAACGGCGAGGTTGTAGGCGGTACCGCCAGGAACCGGCCGGCCATTGACGTTCGAGAGGCACCACCTGCCGGTCGCCGGCGTGTATTGCGCCCTCGCCGCGTCCTTGTTGAACAACGCGCCGCCGGCCGGAGGGTTGGTGGGAAACACACGCACCTGGGCGTTCGCGTTGTTGTTCAGGCCGGCGTTGTCGATACACGCGCCCCCGTCCATCGACGCGACATACGCAAAGTGAGTGGCGTCGGGCTTGGCGTAGTACTCGACGCTGAAGGTGGCGCCCTCCGTGATGGCGGCGCCATCGAGATTGAAGACGCTCCACTTCTTCAAATACATGTAGTAGGCGCCGATCGGATGCGGGTTCAACGTCGCGCTGTTGCCCGACGGCGTTACGAACAGGACGGCCGACGCATTCCCGTTGAGATCGGGAATGTCGATCACCGAGCATCCGTTGTTGCAGCTCTTGTTGTCCTTCGTGACGGTCTGCGTGATCTGCTGTTGCGCGCTGGCCGCGGGGACCGCGCCCAACACGGCAGACGCAAGAATCAGCGCCTGGATAGAGCGAGGGAGACGACGCATCGAACGCACCTCCAGTGCACGCAGTCGACGCGCGTGAGTATACTGCCGCGACTCTCAGCGCCTCTGATGCCGATCATGAACCGACTCGGGCTGGCCGTGCTCTTCGCGGCGATGGTGCTCGCGCCTGCTCCCATGTCGGGCCAGTCTCCGTGGAGGGTCACGCTCCCCCCACTCTGAACCTGCTTCCCACCCCTGATGGCCGCTCGGCGGCGGCGCAGAAAATCGACGCGAGCCAAACGCCGACCGCGACGAATTGGAATGTCGTCGGCGCGGGTTCCGTCATCAGGTGGACGCAGGACGTTACATTTCCGAGCGCGACCGTCCCCTAGCCGACAATCTCGAACTCCTCCGACCGCCTCTGGCTGACAAATCAGGCGAAAGACCGCGTTCGAGCGGCCGGCGCCAGTCGTTTATCCGTAGTACCGACGCGTTTGAGCCCATTTTCTGACGCTTGACGCGATAGGGGGTATGGGCGTCCAGACTCTGTCCGTGTCGTTTATTCCCAACGAAGATCTGAGCCATAATCCGCGGCGCGGTTCCCAGCATCTCACGAGGTTCTTTATGACATCGCAGCGCCCCGGCTTCCCCCGCCTGCGGCTCCTCGCCATCGTTTGCGCAACCTTGGTGTTCGTCGGCTCCTTCACGACGGCGGACGCACAGCAACCAGCAGCACCGCGGGGACGCGGCGCCGCGCCGGCCACGCCACGCCCGGCGACGCCGCGACGCGGGGGCACGCCTCCGGCGACGACGCCGGCCAAGCCCGCGCCGGCGGAAGTGAAGAAGGCGGAGCCGCCGCCACCGCCCGACGCGCGCTTCCGCACCGTCTACACGGCGGGCGATCAGAAGACGGACACGCTGATGTTCGTCAAAGGGGCGCGCAAACGCTACGAATTCCAGGAAATGGTCCTGATCGATCAGAGCGATCAGAAGCGGATGCTCCAGGTGAGCGTCCCGGCCAAGACCTATCTGGTGATTGCCACCGATGGCAGCATGCCGGCGATGCCCGCGATGCCGGGCGTGCCGCAAGCGGCCCCCAAGCCGCCGGGCGTGATCAACATCACGACCTCGCTCACGGACACGACGGAACGCAAGACCGCCTTCGGCCGCCAGGCGCGGCACGTGAAGACCGTGATGGACATCGTGCCGATGCCAGGTGCTTGCGACACCACCAAGCAGCACATCGAAACCGACGGCTGGTACATCGACCCGCCGCAGGCGCTCGTGGGACAGGAAGCGATGAAGCCGCCGACGCAGCCACAGGCGCAGCAGACGTGCGCCGATGAAGTCAAAACCGCCATGAACGGCGATCCGAAGCTGCTCGGATATCCGATCGGATACACCACGACGATCACCGGCGCCGACGGCAAGCCGACCGTCGCGAGCATGGAAGTGACCGAGCTCGAGCTCACCACGCTCGACGCGGCGCTCTTCGAGCCGCCGGCGGGCTTCACGATGGCGCCCAGCCCGTTCGATCTCTCGAAGGCGTTGAGCGACGTCACCGAAGCCAAGCTGGTGGCAGCCGACGCGGCGCCACCCGCCGCGCCGCCGGCCAAGACGCCGGGCGTGGTGCGCGTGGGCGTGCCCGAGTTCACCAACAAGACGAACCAGGCGGTCGACACGCGGAAGCTGCGGGCGAATCTGATCGATCAGCTGACGAAGGAGAAGATCGACGCAGTGCCGATGGCCGCGGCGCCGCAGGCCGATCTCCAGAAGCACGCGGCCGAACAAGGCTACGACTACATCGTGCTGGCCGATGTCACCGAGCTGAAAACCTCGAAGCCGGGACGCCTCGGCGGCTTGATGAAGGCCGCCACGAGCGGGGCCACGGCCGGCCGCGGCGGAGTCGGCGGCGCGGTCGCTGGCGCGGCGGGCAACGCGGCGGTGTCGCAGGACACCACCGAGGCCAGCTTGGCGATCAAGCTGATACAGCCCGACGGCAAGCAGAAGATGTCCACCAATGCGAAAGGCAAGGACGGTGGCACTTTCGATATGAAAACCGGGATGGGGCTCGCGCGGATGGCCGGCGGGATGTACCTCAACATGATGACCGCGGGGATGTTCTCGCGCTTGGGCAGCGGCCTCGGCTACAGCTACGGGCTGACTGGCATGAACGGCATGAGCATGTTGGGCAATCCGGGGCTGTATCGGATGCAGAGTCGAGGTCTTGGCACGACGGTGGCCGGGACCGGTGTCGACATGAGCGCCGGCGCCGCATCGTATCTCATGCAGTCCGCGGTCAACATGGATGCCGCCAGAGCGCTGGTCGGGATGCCCGGACAGGCGGGGCCATCCTACGAGGAGTCGCTGGGCGAGGCGGTGCAGAACACCGCGAAGGCGGTGCAGAAAGCGGTGCAGAAGTAGGAGCTGGAACGCACGCCACGGGAGCGAGCGTCACGTCGTGAGCTCGTCGCGGAGCCGGTGACGCGTATAAGGTCATGAACGTCCCACACGCACCCGAAAGACTCGGCGTCGGGCTGGCTCTCGCAATCGCGGTGAGTGGCTTCGGGTCCCCGACGCCGACGATGCAGGCGCCTCCGCCCGCATGGGCGGGGTGGGCCCGCTGCGAAATCCAGGTCCAGGGCACCGGCTATTCGGAACAGCAGACGCATACGTGGACGATGACCGGCGGTGCGCCCAGCAGCGAGGGCGCATTCCGCGTATACGCGGGGACCTGGAACGTGGTCGGCAAGGGCTCGCTGCAGCGTTCGCAGGGCTCGCAGTCGCTCGTGGCCGAATGGGCGATCAATGCGACGAGGCCTGCTCCGCTTGCCGTCTTCGTGCGCGCTTCCGACGGCCGCATGTTCATTCAGGCGCGCCACGCGCAACTGCGGCAAGCGGGCGCCATCGCCGGATACCAGCAGCAGATCATCGACGGCAAGCCGCAATCTCCAGGGAAGATTGGCGCCGAAGCGTTCGAGTGGGCATTCCCGGTCATCGATGCCGCAGCGACGAGCACGACGGTCAACGGATCGAGCACGCCTGCGGTGAACGGCAGCGTCGGGTACATGCAGCAGGGAGGAGCGCGCGGCTCCGCCTCGTGCACGTGGCAGTTCGGTCAGGGCGCAGCCGCGCCGGCGCCGCCACCACAGTTGGAGGCGGTCAGCATCCCCGTTCCAGGCACGAATGGTGCGGGGCCGCGACGACGCTAGGTCAGCGAGACTGAATGGTGGCCCACGAACACCGCTTCGTAAGACCCAGCGCGATGAGCCGTTCACTTCGAGCCAGCTGCGGCAGGATCTCCGTCAGCGCACCCGCCTGATTGGCGCGCATCTGACCCATCGACGCAACGATCGAGGCAGCATTCTGCTTCCCCGGCCCCTTCATCCCGACGCCGATTTTTGCGACATATCGTTGCATCGCTGGCCCGCTCATCGTCGCCATCAGCTCCTTTTCCAGGTCGGGGCACCCCAGCGCCGCGTCGCCGGGACGGGTAGCTTCGTTCAGCGCGGATCGCCCCGTCGCGATCAGCGACTTCACGTCGGCAGGCGACCGGACGCCTAGGAAATAGGCGGCGAAGGCGAGACCGGCTAGGGCGCTGAACAACCTGAATGACAGCCTGAACATTCGAGACTCGGTTGCCGGGTCCAGAAGACCGGGGACCGGCTATCACTTGCGTACGGCAGCGATAGCGGCCTTTTCGTCCTTGTAGGGGTCGTTCACGACCGACCAGTCGTTGTTGATCACCATCGTGGCGCGGGTCGTGGTGTCGTACGCCGGCCACTTCGGCACCAGCGGCGAGTTCGGACTCCCGCTGGTGGCAAACGCCACCCAGGCGCTGGCCATGCGGTCGCCGAGCGGTTTGAGCTCGGGCCCGCTCCCCACCTCCACCGACGCCAGTTCGTAGTTCTCGAAGATGAACGGGATGTCCATCGTGTGCATCGCGCGCAGCACGCCGCCGCGCACCGGCGAGTACCACTGGAAGTAGTACTTGTAGACGGGCGCGCGACGCTGCGCGGCCTTGCGGTCGGCCTGCGTGTCGGTGCCGGTGCGAAAGTTCGAGGCGTCGGTGGCGATGATCAGATACAGGTCGAGATTGCTCGCCTTCGGCCGCCCCCTGCGGTACGCGGCGATCACGCGATCGGCGGAGGCGCCGTCGCAGCGCAGCGCCTTCCCTACGTCCTCGCGCAGCTCGGCGTCGCTGAGCGGGTCGTAGATCTGCGACTCGTTCCAGGTCACTTCCGTTTCCGTGGACCCGATGAGCAGCGGCACGTCGGCGCCGTAGGGGCTCGCGGCCGGATCGAACGGGTGCGCGGGCAGCGTGCGGCCGTCGACGACCGGGCCCCAATTGAAGCCCTGCCCTCCGCCACCGCCAAGCAGATCGCGCAGCCGGCGCATCGGCACCGCCTGCAGCTCGTCGATCCGCTCCTTGCCGATGTTCAACGCCGCGAGCACACGCGTGGCCGTGGCCGTGGCCTGCTCGCGCATGATGCTGCGCACCTGGGTGCCGCTCATGGCGATGGCGCGGTGAAACAGCCCCTTGGCCGCCGGCATGCCGAAGAGCGTGCTCACCTTGCTCCCGCCGCCCGACTGGCCGAACACCGTGACGTTGTTCGGATCACCGCCGAAGTTCGAGATGTTGTCGCGGATCCACTCGAGCGCCGCCACGATGTCGAGCATCCCGGCATTGGCGTCGGCGTAGCGCTCGCCGCCCACGTCGCCCAGGTAGAGGAACCCGAACAGGTTGAGCCGGTGATTCAGATGCACGAGCACCACGTCGCGCATGTTCACCAGGTTCTGCCCTTCGTAGACGGTGAAGCCCGAGGAGCCGGCCACGAACCCGCCGCCGTGCAGCCACACCATCACCGGGCGCTTGCGCCCGTCGTTCACGGACGGCGTGAAGACGTTCAGCACCAGGCAGTCTTCGCCCTGCGGCTCGCTGCGATCGAACACGAACCACTCGGGCACCCGCGGGTTGGCCAGCTGCGGCGCCCGCAGGCCGATGGCGTTGAAATCGCGGATGCCGGTCCGCGGCTGCGGCTTGCGTGGCGGCATGAAGCGGTTGGCGCCCGCGGTCGACGCGCCGTAGGGAATGCCGCGAAACGTGTTGACGCCCTGGAAGAACAGCCCCCGCGCGCGGCCGGACGTGGTCTCGACGATGTTGGTCGGGCCGCCTGCACGGGTGCTCTGAGCGCCGGCGATGGACGGGCGCAGGAACGCACCCGCGGCCGCGAGGGACGAAGCCTGGAGAAAAGATCTGCGCTTCATGATGGTCGGGCCGCCTGAAGGCGGCCCCCACGACCTACGCCGGCTTGCAGGGCGCCGGACTCCACTTGGCTCCGTTCGCTTCCTTCTTGAAGTGCGTGCTGGTCACGAAATCCTGCTGCAGGTACTTCGGGTCCGACACGATCGTGGTCACGACGAGCCATTCGTCCTTGTTCGGCGCCTGGAAGCGATCGAAGTACTCGGTAAGGTTCGTGTTCTCGCTGTAGGGCACGCCGTTCTTGCGCAGCCAGCCGGCCGTCAGGTTGGTAGTCGTCACCTTCAGGTTGCCGAAGCGCGGCGCCTGCGCCGCTCCGCCGCCGCGCCCCGGCTGCGGCGCGGGTTCCCACGCTGCCACCGAATACCCTTGCAGCGACCGCTGCGCGGGAGGTGCGGCGCCGTCGAAACGCAGGAGACGCGTCTGCTGTCCGGCATCGGTCTCGATCTTCATCGTGCGATCGTCCTGCCAGGTGATGTTCAACCGCGTGGGGATTCGCATCAGCCCCGCGGCGCCGTAGGCCAGGCAGGATCCATCGGTGGCCGGGTCCCAGGCGTTGGTGACCTTGGTCCCCTCGGGGTTCAGCGGCACGCTGGCCGCGTCGCCCTTCGGCGGCGTAACCATGCGCCAGCGCCAATCCTCGTTGACGATCGAAACCCAGTAGCCGGTGAGATCGATCGGCGCGCGGGCGCGCGGCGTGGCCGGCGGCTGCGCCGCTGGTGCCGCTCCCTGCTGCCCCTGCGCGCCTGGCCGCACGCTCCCCGCCAGTACGAGCGCGATCAGCACGCCCGCCGCCGCAACGGGGCGCACGCCCCTCAACGACACCCCCGCCATCACTGCCCCTCCTTGGTCGCCACCGGTCCGCCGATGGTTTTATACACCGCTTCGACGAACGCGTCGGTGGTCCAGAACCCCTGGGTCGCCCCGTAGCGCCCCTCGTAGTCGCGAACCAGCCGGGCGGCCTTCACCTGGGCGAGGGTCTGCTTGCGCTTCGCGGCGTCCGCAAAGCGGTCCCGAATGATAGTGGACAGATCGCGGTACTCGACCACGTCGGCCTCGTCGGCCAGGCGGCCGTGACCCGGAATCACGTAGGTGCCACCCTCCTGCTTCTTGCGCGGCACGGTGATGTCGATGATGCGGTTGAGCGCCGCCAGGATGCCGTTGATGCTGCCGCCCTGCGCGACGTTGATCACCGGGAACGTGGTGTTGACGTACAGATCCCCCGCGACCAGGACGTCCGACTTCCGGAAGAACACCATCACATCGCCATCGGTGTGCGCGTTCGGCACGTGAATGAGCTGCACCGCTTCGTCGTTGAAGAAGAACTCGTGCTGATTGCCGAAGAACGTCTCGGCCGGCGTCGCCTCGACCGGCAGCGGCGGCTTCTGCTCGGCCAGACGGTTGCCGGTGTTCTCGTGCGCGATGATCTGGGCGAAGTTGGCGGCCGCCTGCCCGGCCTGCCCCGCGAAGTTGCCGGCGATGATCGAACTGCCCGCCGCCGCCACCTTGGCGTTGCCACCCGTGTGGTCGGCGTGCGCGTGCGTGTTGATGATCCACCGGATCGGTTTGTTGCCGGCGATCTTCTTGATCTCCGCGATCATCGCCGGCGCCAGGGCGTCGGTCATCGTGTCCACGACCAACACGCCTTCGTCGCCAATCTGCACCGCGGCGTTGACGAAGCCGCCGTAGAGCATCCAGACGTTGCCTTGCACGTGCAGCGACTGCACCGTCGGCGGCGCGGCACCGTTCTGGGCAACACTGCCCGCGGCCGGCGCCTGTCCCCCGCGCCCCTGCCCCGCGACGGTGATCGTCGCGGCCACGAGCCCCGCCACGCACGCGATCAAACGCGGGCGCACGCTACTTCGCTCCACCGGCGAACTTCTTCATGAACTCCGGCAGGGCCGTTTCCGCGCCGCCGCGCGTGGCCTCGAGCGGCAGGTGATGCTTCTTGGCGTAATCCTCGACGAACGGGTTCTGTCCGGGCAGATGGCTCGGCACCTCGCCCGCCTCGCGCGGCACTTCCACCGCGGGGCTGCAGGGATACGGCGCCATCGTCACCTGATCGGTGATCTGGAACCCGTTGGTCTTGATGAGCGGCTCGGTCAGGTAGTAGGGGTCCTCGATCATGTAGATGTGAGTGATGTAGCTGCCGTGACGGATGAAGCGCTCGGTCATCGTCGCCTTGTCGCTCAGCGCCAGACCGTTGCGCCGGATCCATCCCGCTTTGAGGTGCGTGGTCTTCACCACCAGCACGTTGCCGTCCCACTCGCCGGTGGAGAACCCCTGCCACGTGTGCGGGGCGAACTCGGGGGGATGCGGCCGGCCGTCCATCCAGATCTCGCGCTCCTGCTCCTGCCACTGGATGTGCGTGATCAGCTTGATCATCTGCTGCGTCGTGTCGTTGTAGACCGGCGTGATGCGCAGATTGCCGACGCCGCGGAACCCGTAGGTAGACGGGTGCGGCTTGCACTGATGCTCGGGCAGCGTCAGGAGCGACGCGTCCCAGGTGTCGCCGCGCAGCCGCTCGGCGTCGGTGATCGGCAGACCGGTGTAGTCGCCGACCTCGGGGCCGGGCACGCGTTCAACCTGGTCTTCGTGAAAGAGTGGCGCCCACACGCCGGTCAAATCGGCCTGCGCCATGGCCAGGCGGGGCGTGCCGACCAGCACCGCCACCACCAGCATCATCATTGAGACTTGCCGCATATACAGGCCCTCCGTCCGCTGAGCCGGATTCGCGAAGCGAAATCTTAGACCCGGCTCCCCGCGATGTCTACGAGTGGCGATCCTGATGACGCTTATCAGAGCTACGAATCTAGGCGATGCCGTAGCGATCGCGCAGGATTCCGAGGTGATGGCGCACGTGGCCGGCCATCACGAAGGCCAGCGCGCGGACGGTGATCGGCTTGTTGTCGCCGAGCCCGCCGGCCTGCCACTGCGGCTCCTCGAGCCGGCGCAGCATCTGGAGGTTGGCGCGCCGCAGCGACACGAACTCGTCGGCGAGCTCGCGCAGCGGCACCGCGGCGAAGTGGCCGTGCGGCGTCCACGTCACTTCGTCGAATCCCGGCAGCGACACCGCGTTGAACCGGCTGAACGTCAGCGCGCGATAGGCGAACACCCGCTCACCATCGTTGATGTGCCCGAGCATCTCGCGCACGGACCACTTGCCGGGCGCGTAGGCAAACGTCTCCTTGCCGGCGCCCACGCGCGCGGGCAGCCCGTCGACGAGCGCGATCTGCGGCTCGAGCGCCGCGAGCACGTCGTCTTCCGGCACCAGCGAGACGTATTTGTGGAAGTATTCGGGATATTCGCTCTCAGCAGGTCTCATAACTGACTATGGTGGCAGAGAGGGCAGAGAGGGCGGAGGAGGAAAAGCGCTTTCCCTTCTCTGCTTTCTCCGCCTTCTCAGCCTTCTCTGCCTCACGGGACGTAGATGACTCCCCAGGGGCGGTTGCCGACCTTCACCTTGGCCTTCACGGTGCGGGTAGCGAGGTCCACGATCGACACGTCGTTCGACGGACCATTCGCGGTGAACAGCGTCTTGCCGTCAACCGAGGTGGCAATCCCCCACGGCCGGTCGCCCACTTCGATGAACGCCACCGGCTTGTTGCTGGCGGTGTCGATCACCACGACGTTCTTGCCGCGCCCGGTCGAGATGTACAACTGGGAGCCGTCGGGCGAGGCCACGCCACCCATGGGGCGAATGAGCTCGCCCGCGAGCTGGATGGTCTGGAGCACGACGTGTTTCTTCGCGTCGATCACCGCCACCGATCCGCCGTTCTCGGACGTCACGTAGGCGCGGCTGCCGTCGGGCAGAAAGGTGGTGGAGCGCGGCCGCGGGCCCACCTTGATCGTCTTGAGCAGCTTCAGCGACACGGCGTCGATCACCGACACCTGGCTGTCCTCCTCCGACGTCACGTAGACGACGGCGCCGTCGGGCCGAATCTGCACGCCTTCCGGCTCTTCACCCACCTTGAAGGTCGCCAGCGTCTTGCCGTCCGCCACCGACAGCGCCGTCAGCAGGCCGGTGTCCTCGTTGGCGATGAAGAGCCGCTTGCCGTCTGCCGTGACCGCGATCTGCTCCGGATCCGAGCCAGCCGGCAGCACGTTGAGCAGCTTGAGATCCGCGATGCTGACGACGCCGATACCGTCTGCCTTCTTGTCGGGCGGCGGCAGCGTCTTCTCGTCCACGCCGGGAGGCGCCATCGGGGAGCCGCTCAGGGCGACGTACAGCTGGGTGCCGTCCGGGCTCAAGCGGATGCCGCGCGGGCGCTTCCCGACCGGGATCGTCGCCACCACCTTTTGCGACCCGACGTCCACGACGCTGATGTCACCACCGCTCTCGTTGGTGACGAACAGCCGCCCCAGCGCTGGGGTGGCCGCGGCCGGCTCGGCCGCCGGGGCGGGAGGCGCTTCGGCCTTGGAACAGGCCGACGCCAGGGCGGCCAGAAACAGCAGGAGGGCTCGACGCATGGCTCCCTTTCTCATGAAGCAGACCACTATAATGCGCCCGAAATTCCCGGGGTTGCACGAATGCTGCGAGGCTGACGCGTTGACAGCCTCGGGGCCCGGGACGTAGCATTTCTGGAAAGCGATGCGTTTCTGCGGGTGTCCGGCGTGTTGT
>Ga0163163_10003732_pt1 | contig 12967 bp, 10 predicted proteins | sample S65metaG_FD_119766 | JGI IMG/M metagenome (GOLD analysis project Ga0163163, IMG submission 119766) | Switchgrass rhizosphere microbial communities from Kellogg Biological Station, Michigan, USA - S6-5 metaG | ecosystem: Host-associated > Plants > Roots > Rhizosphere > Soil | place: USA... | reverse complement strand
TCAAAAAGGGGCGGCTTTGTAAAAGCATATAACAACAAGATTCACGATAATAACATCAGGAATTTTGCAAAAGCGGGAAGCTTCGGCACCTATTGGGGCGTTGGAAATGCTTCCCCTGGCAGCGGCGTGATCATCCTTGCGGCTTCAAACGTTGAGATCTACGACAACCAAATCGAAAACAACAATTCAAGTGCAATCGCCATTGCTTCCGGACTTGCTGTTGACGATAAGGCGCTGGAAAAAATAAATGATAATTATTTTCCAATTTCGCGTCATATTTCAATTCACGATAACAAGATGTCAATGGGCTCCAGTTTCCCTGAGCCTGCATATGAGCATCACATCGGTAAACTGCTTGTGAACATTGAACAATATCTGAATGCTACTGACAAAGCGCGGGCAAATAAACGAATCCCGTTCATTATGTACGACGGCATCAGCACAAACATTTTAAACCAGGGCAAACAGGTAAACCCGGATTCACTTTGCATTCGTCAAACCGGGGATAACGTTTTTGTAAATGCCGATTTGTTGAATATGGCGAAGCAGCGCCAGTGGCACCCCAGCACGGACTGGAAGATTTACAACTGTAATTGATTTGAGTAAACTTGGAATTTTTGATTCATGAGAAAGCGTTTGATTGTAGTGGTTGGCATTGCGATGATTGTAGCGCTCGCGGGCTGGCTGGAGGGTTGTCAATCGGGCGACCCAAAAAATACCGAAGTAAAAACAAGCGGATTTGAATTTCGCGAGAAGCTATCCGAATATGGATTCTTCACCGGCGATCTCAAAGCTTTGATACCTTCGGCTGGCGTTGTTCGTTATGAACTTGCCACACCCCTGTTTACAGATTATACTGTCAAGGACCGCTTCATTGTTTTACCCCAAGGCAAGGCCGTTCAATATGTGTCAAGCGGGGTGCTTGATTTTCCTGATTCGACGATCATCATTAAGAATTTTGCCTACAGGGACAGGTCGGACCGAAAAGTGATGATTGAAACCAGGCTGTTAGTCAAGGATCCGGTGGAAAAGGTCTGGAAGGTGATGGATTATCTTTGGGACAGTACACAAACCGATGCAAAAAAGCATATTACCGGCGCGAAAGTTCCCATAACGCTTTTGGATGATGACAATAAGGCGATATCCACGGTATACCAGGTGCCCAATACCAATGATTGCAAGCGCTGTCATTACAGTACGGGTGCGCTGACTCCGATTGGTCCGAAAGCAAGAAACCTGAACATGGTGCTTTCAGGTCATTCTGAAAATCAACTGACCGAATGGGCGTCCCTCAATAAACTGACCGGTTTGCCCGCCCTGAAGGAGGTTGAAAAAATGCCCAACTGGAAAGACAGTGTTAAATACAGTTTGAATGAAAGGGCCAGGGCTTATTTAGATGTAAATTGTGCCCACTGTCACACTAAAGGTGGCGATGCCATGAATACAGGATTGTTCCTGGAGTACCAGCAGCAGGATCATCAGCACCTTGGAGTTATGAAATCCCCGGTCTCAGCCGGTGGTGGAGCGGGTGGAATGAACTATGATATTGTTGCGGGCGATGCAGCGCATTCTATTCTTGCATATAGAATGAACAGCACCGAGGCAGGCACGGCAATGCCGGAACTGGCTCGAACAATCATCCACAAAGAGGCTGTGCATATGATCGAGCAGTGGATCAACCAAATGAAAAAAGATAAATAGCGTATTCGAATAACCGATGGATAAATTTTTTGAATACTGGGAACATATTTCAAGCGGTCAGCGGGTATTGATCCTCATGGGTGGTATGATCCTCTTCTGGCTCGTAGAAGGATATTATCCATTGTTTTCATTCTCTTTCAGGCGGTATAAGCATGCAGGTGTGAACCTCGTTTTCCTGGCCACTACCCTGCTGTTGAATGTTATTTTCGGGTTCACGACTATTAAACTCTCCGGCTGGGTAGAACAACACCACTTTGGTTTATTTTACCTTATTGCATTGCCCGTATGGTTAAGTTTGATTCTTTCTGTATTTATGCTGGACTTCTTTGGCCAATATGCCCCGCATTATACAATGCATAAGATAAAATGGATGTGGAAGTTTCACATGATTCACCACAGCGATACCAAGGTGGATGTAACCACAGGCACAAGGCACCATCCGGGCGAGTGGCTGTTCCGCGAATTCTCTGTAATGATCGGCATCCTGGTGTTAGGAATACCTATCGCCTACTATTTCTTCTACAGGAGTTTGTCTGGCTTCTTCACACACTTCAATCATGCCAATATCCGTGTACCAACCTGGATCGACAGGCCCATCAGCTGGATATTTGTATCGCCCAACATGCACAAGGTGCACCATCACTATAAACGTCCTTATACAGATTCCAATTACAGTAATATCTTTTCGCTATGGGATCGAATTTTTGGGACCTTTGTTTATGAAGATCCCAAAAATCTTCGCTACGGACTGGATGTGCTGGAAGACAAGACAGATGAAGACATCCGGTATCAATTCAAAATTCCCTTTGATAAAACAATAAAGACGGATTATTAAAACTCAGACTCTTAAGGATCCCCGAAATCCGCGGGATGCATAGTAAGAAGACGCGCCGTTGTGGTAAAGAAAAACAGTGTTATACCGGCGGTCGCAAAACAAGGCGCCGTCCAGCTTTCGGATGTCAGTTGGAGTCTTCACCCAGCTCGAGGTCTTCAAATCAAAATTCCCGAGTTGCTGCAACATGCGATACTCTTCTTCTGTCAGAATATCGATACCCATTGCAGCCGCCAATTCCAATGCACTGTTTTTAGGTTTGGCTTCTTTTCTCGCATCCAACGCTTCGCGATCATAGCAAAAACTTCTGCGGCCGGCCGGACTTTCGGCCGAGCAGTCATAAAAGACATACTCACCTGTTTTTTTATCATGCATCACCACATCGGGTTCGCCTCCGGACGCTTCCATCTCGTTCAATGACCACAATTTTGCCGGATTTTTCTCCAGCCTCGCCTGCAAGGCTGCCCATTCAATACCCTTATGCCGATTCATGTTTTTTTCAAAACGATTTTTTAATGTTTTCAGCAGCTTCTCACGTTGCTGCAGCGTCAGGTCTTTTTTGTTCGCGCTTTTCATAACTAAAATGTACCAAAAACGGACGAAACATGTGCTGAAATCGTACTTCGGGTTTTTTCAAACCTGCGTATCTAATTGATTTCAAGCCAATAACTTGCTGGCATCTTATTCGCTGAAAAATTGGATCAAACCACGCTTTATGCTGAAAAACTATTTCAGAACTGCTGTTCGACTGCTCCTAAAAAACAAGGCCTTTTCGTTTATTAATATTATGGGGCTTGCCCTCGGACTCGCATGCAGCCTTCTGATCATGTTGTGGGTGAATGATGAATACAAGGTGGACAGCTTTCACAAAAACAGATCTCAACTTTATACGATTTATGAACAGCAATTCAGGGACGGTGTAGCCAATGCCTTTTATGGCGGACCCGGTATGATGGCAGCCGAAATGAAGCGAGTTTTTCCAGAAGTGCAATACGCTTCCCAATTTGCATGGAATGAATTGAAGACTTTTGAAGCTAACAATAAAATTCTCAAAGTTGAAGGCAACCACGCCAGTTCGGATTTCTTTAAGATGTTTTCTTACACGCTTCTGGAAGGAAACCCGGAAACCGCTCTGCAATTTCCAGGAGATATTTCCATTTCCCGAAAAATGGCAGAAGATTTTTTCGGATCACCTGGGAAAGCAATTGGCAAAACCATACGATTTGAAAACGAGCGCGATTTTAAAATCATGGCTGTGTTCGAAAACACAAATCAACACAGTTCGCAACAATTTGACTATTTGTTGAGCTGGCAACAGTTTCTTGAAGTCAATGAATGGGCAAAGAATTGGACCAACAATGGGCCTACCACTTACGTGCAATTGCGTCCTGGCTCTGATGTAAAGGCATTTCGAGCTAAAATTGAAAAATTCCTTGATGCTTATAACAAGGAACAAACTCCAAGGTCATATGTACGCCTGGGCATGGCATCTTTTGGTGACGTCTACCTGCATGGCAATTTCGATAGCAAAGCCAATGTTTCCGGAGGTCGGATTCAGTATGTGAAATTATTCAGCGTTGTGGCTATTTTCATCCTGCTTATCGCCTGCATAAATTTCATGAACCTGACCACTGCTTACTCAGTAAAACGCGCAAGGGAAATTGGCGTGCGTAAAGCGATTGGCGCCTTTCGGTTTTCACTCATCAGGCAATTCATGGGTGAAGCGTTGTTTATTGTTGGGATTTCGATTGCAATTGCGCTAACACTGGTCACCATCGCTATTCCCTCATTCAACCAGCTCACAGGTAAAGAAATTGAGATTCCATTCAACAGTTTCAATTTTTGGTTAATCATGGCCGCGCTCCTGGTGGTTACCGGCCTTATTTCAGGAAGCTATCCCGCCCTATATCTCTCAGCCTTCCAACCAGTCAAAGTGCTCAAAGGCTTACCGAAATTTTCAAACTCTGCCCTATGGTTCCGTAAGGGGCTGGTGGTTTTTCAATTTGTGCTTTCCATCATATTGATCATTTCAACGGTTGTGGTGAGCAAGCAGGTAAAATTTATTCAAAAAATGAACCTCGGCTATGACAGGGAAAACCTTGTCTATATCCCGGAAGAAGGAGACTTAACCGCCAAATTCGATGTTCTTAAGAATCTGGCTTTGAAAACGCCTGGCATCAAAGACGTATCACGAATCGGAGATAATCCCACGGAAATAAACAATGGCACCGGTGGCGTTGTGTGGGAAGGAAAGGACCCGAATGCAGATATCGATTTCGCGCATACGGCCGTGGGTTACGATTTTATAAAGACCATGCACCTTCAACTCGTTGCCGGCCGGGATTTCTCAAGAGAATTTCCTACTGATTCTGTTGGCTTTATATTAAACGAATCGGCGCTCAAGATCATCGGCTTCAAGGACCCGATCGGTAAACCAATAACATTTTGGGGTAACAAAGGAACAATCATTGGTGTGTTGAAAGATTTTCATTTTAATTCATTGCATGAACCCATCAGGCCGATGGTTCTGCGACTGGTTGGCAACCAATGGGGCGCTTCTTATATCCTGGCGAGGATAAATGCCGGGCAAACCAAAGAGGGGCTTGCGGGATTGGAAAAACTTTGCAAAGAGTTAAATCCGAAATTTCCTTTTACCTATAAGTTCTCTGACGAAGAATATGCAAAACTTTACAGGAGCGAACAAATGGTAGATCAGTTCGCAAATTATTTCGCTGTATTGGCCATATTCATCTCCTGCCTGGGCTTATTGGGTTTGGTAACATTTACTGCAGAACAACGCACCAAAGAATTTGGAATCAGGAAGGTGCTCGGCGCGAGCCCGGTTGCTGTTTTCAAATTGCTGTCAAAGGAATTCCTGGTTCTTGTGACGATTGCGATCCTGGTTGCCTCACCCGTTGCGTGGTTTTTCATGCAAAATTGGCTGCTGGATTATGCCTATAAAATTGACATGTCCTGGTGGATGTTTGTGGTAGCAGGAATCGCTGCACTACTGATCGCATTGATTACCGTGAGCTTTCAATCTGTACGCGCTGCGTTGGCTAATCCAATTACCAGCCTTCGCTCAGAATGAGCTTCAGCTGGCAAGGCCAGCCTGCGTTCAGAATGAGATATTAGAAGAAAGATTATCCGGCAGTAAAATCAATAGCACATAAAGCAGCGGCCGCATTGAGTTGTCCGTTCCTTAGATTTTCAGTAAGCTTTAACAGGCGCTCCTGGTATAAAGGGAAATCCTGGCCATATGCCTGTTGAATATTATTTGTTTCCACTCTTGATATCTTACCATCGAACGCAGCTGCAATCGTAAACAGATCGAGTAGTGCATTTCTCTCCTTTACACTGACCTCATTAAGTGTTTGAAGGAATAGTGACCAGTCGTCGAGCCTGTCTACCTTTTCTATATGCAATAATTCCTGGAAACGCAACAACAAGATGATCATGTTAGGGTGGTAGTTCTGGGTCATCACCACAGCGTTCCCAATGGCACGAAGACAGCCCATCTGAGCTTTCGGAGATAGTTCCCTGATCAGGTCTTCTTTCAACACATTTTCAGCAATATGATTGCAAAGCGCATAGCCGAATAGACGCAAACGCGCCTCTTTCACAACTCTTTCGATAACCACGCCATTCCAAAAACACTCTACCGGCAAGGCTTCGTATAAGACAGAAACACCCGCGATGGTTGGACCAAAGGCAAACCGAAGTATATTTTTTGCGACGAGGTTGGTGAGAAAGATTTTTGCCTTATAAAAAATTCCGAGTACCAGCAGGTTCTTTTTAGAAACAAGCCTGAACGGATCGATACCCAGAATTTTCATTTCGGGATCTGGTAGTTCCAGCGCAGCGCGCGCGAGAATATTTGAAATATTGAAGGGACCATCTTCCAAAAATCTATTCCGGTGTGCACGAATATTGATCATATTACTCAATTCGTCCACAGCCTTAAGCGCGATGATAAAGAGAAAATAAAATTCGATCAGGATTGAAACGAGGGTAACCCCCGCCACCCATGCGTAATGGATTAAAAAAGGCCTGTCACTGAAAAGCACGTCCACATAAATCGTCGGCCAAACGCAAACAAGCCCCACAATTGCGGAAAGCAGGATTCCTTTCCGGGTGATGTGCCTCACCTTGCTGTTCAATTCTTCATCGGTGAAGTCAAATGCGTGGTGAGTAAGATGTTTACTACCAAATAACTTCAGGTAGTAGAGGCCGAATCGCTCCAGCGGCGGCACTTTTACCGATTTAAAATCCGTCCCGGTTACCATGATGTGCAATATAAGAAATACAGACACCGGTCCTAAAGACGGATGCAACAATATTCAAAGCAACGAACCCATTGGGCCGAAACTACAGACAATCAATAAAAGAATTGCTCAGACACGATCTTGCCATCTTTTACTTCATATAGCATGATCTCCTTCAACTGAATTCTTCCGTGAGGTTTAATGGTGATGTCTACTTCCCTCCCCACGGCGAAATGATTTCCACAAACCAACGGGGCAGAGGTTGATCCACCATGGAATGCTTCAACCCTGCCAACGAAGTCGGCACCCTTTCTTCGAACCGTAGCCTTGCCCTCTGCATTTCCAAAGTAAGGAGAACCAGGCGGATCAATGCTCTTCACATCTTCTGAAAACAATTCGTCCTGAATATCAAACCATTTTTCCTGTTGTGAAAGCTCATGAAAACGCGCTGCCACTTCATGGGTTGTCGACAGCTTTGCCTGATCTTTTACCATCTTTTTTAATTTATTCAACAAACCTACTGTCCAAATATCACTCGCACAGGGTGTTGGATAGACATTATAGCGGGCTGATTTGGACAGAAATATCATCGATGTCCGTCTAATTTATTCCTCACAGTAAGGAAAAACAAACACTACCGAACTAGGAAATAGTGCTGTATTTTACCTGGCAATTTTTACAGAAAAAGCTTCGTCTTTTTTTCTTTCCTGTATGCTTCTTTATGAGAGGAACTTGGCAGCGGGGACAGATTTTCTTTCCATGAGCTTTTAAATTCTTTATTAAAACAAATTCCCTTCTCCATGCCAGGAAGTCAAAGCTATAGCTGCTGGCGGTCGATACAATCTTTGCGAGCTTCGTCGAAGGTATCGCGCCCACTTTGCTTTCAGGATGAACCCTCATTTTGAACAAAACCTCGTTCTTAATAATATTCCCAACGCCGGCAAATATATCCTGGTCCAACAATTCATCGCAAATCAATTCCTTTGGATGTTGCAACAATTTCTGCTTCGCCTTCCTTGGACTCCATGCCTTGTTCATTACATCTGTTGACCAGTCGTAGATGTCGTCAAGACTTTCATCCAATATTTTAACGGCGCAGGTGTAAAAATAGACGGTGCCAACGTCGAAGACGAGTTTAAGTCGCACCGCTTTGTTCAGTCTTACTTGTTCATCAATACTAAAGGAACCAAACAGCAGAAAATGGATTCGAATCGTAAACGAAGGAAAACAGATCAGAAAATGTTTGCCGAAGGTCCTGAACTCCTTAATGGGCTGATTCAGCGCCCGCTCTTTCTCGATTTTTGCATTGCCAGCCACCTCCAGTACCTTCTTTCCTTTAAAAGGCGCCAGCGCTTCTTTCAACAAGACCATGGTAGGACCTTCCGGCATAATTCATTTTCACACTCATTTGCAAATCCTAAGCCACCCTTATTGAAAACGCATGGCAATCCAATTATTGAGGGGCCCTCGCCTGGTCCAGGCTTTGCTTTGTGGATTTGGCTTGCTCCAGCATGGCATTTAATCTTTTTCGGTCGTAAACATTTCCCTTTTTTATTACAGTATACACCTTTCGAAGATTCGTTGCATCTTCCAGTGGATTTGCATCCAGGAGAACCATGTCGGCATCTTTGCCAACTTCAATCGTGGCTGTGCGATTTTCTACCTTGAAATATCGGGCTCCGGCAATAGTAGCCGATTGCAGAATCTGCGCAGGTTTGAGTCCTGCCTCCTGGAAAATCTCTAACTCCCGAATGATTGACTCTGCCGGATATACATAAGTGTTCAGGGCGGCTGCATCGCTGCCTGCCATTAAGGTAATGCCTGAGGAAGCCATAATGGGCAGTTGTCGTTTAAGCAGCTCCAGTCGGTCTCTTCTTTGTTTCAATTGTTCTGGCGTTTCACCTGCCATTCTTTGAATACGCCATTCGTAGTTGCTCACAAATTTTTTAGTAAGGAATTGCAGGAAACTGTCCTTGCTGTGATCAGTTTCCTTCAGATATGCGAGCTGATAAGCGCCAATCAGTGTCGGACAAACGAACAAGCCTTTCTTTGCGAGCTTTTGATACTCGGATGTTGCTTTAGCCTGGTTGAATGATACATTGTAAATAGAGTCAGCAGCACCTTTGGTTATTCCTTCTGAACGAAGGGCAGCTGCGATTCCTTTCTCATTTGCTCCCAGCCTGAGCAGGTAGCTAGCGTGCTCAACACTGGTGTAGCCGGCATCTACAAGCTCTTCAATAGTTAGGTCTAAGGGCACATGCCCTGAAACATTGTAGCCACGTGAATGCGCGGCTTTCACACTGGCCAGGAATAAATCGCCGTGTAAGGTGTTCTCGGTGATTTTGATGAAATCCACTTTGTCGCGGTCGAGGGTATCAAGCATCGTTTTGAGCTCGGTTTCATTGGCGATTTCAAGATCACCTTTCCAAATTGAGTTTTTCCCTTCCAGTTTTCTGCCAGCGGTATAAATAGTGGGGCCGACCAATCTACCTGCGGCAATCTCATCCCGCCATTTCAAAACCTGGAGCCCGAGGTCGCTGGCGCAATCGCGGATGGTGGTGATCCCATAGGCAAGGAATACCGGCAGCAGCGCCTCATTGTCTTTGATGAGTTCAGCACCCTCCAGGTGCACATGCATGTCCCAGAGACCTGGGATAAGGTATTTCGATTGTCCGTTAAAAGCGGGAACAAGTGAATATTTGTTTTTAAGCGAAGTGGTACTGCCGACTGCTGCGATCTTTCCATTTTGAATATACACCGCATTCGGTTTCATCAGCTTTCCAGTTTTGACGTCAATGATTTGAACGTTATAGAGAAGAAAGCGTTGCTGAGCCTCAGTACGAATGATGAGCCAAATCAGGGAAAATAGAATGAGGACTTTTTTGCTCATGTCAGAAAGCTTTGGGCGGCGAAAATAAATGATTTTCCGGCTAAAAAATGTAGTCGTAACTTTTAATGAAATAAAAGGTTTTAAAAATTGAGAGCTATCCAACCGGTTCCGAAAATGCTGTTGATTGTTTTGTGTTTATTAACCATATTGTCGTGTGACAATACCACTTCCGGTCCTCCCAAAGAAGTGATCAGTCAACTCAACCTGAAAAAAGGCGATCTAATATCCTGCGGCGTCAAGGATCCACAATTCGGCGTTGCAGAATTCGAAACCAGCTGCGAAGAAAAAACGAAAGAAGATTTCAACCTCGCAGTGGAACTACTCCACTCTTTCGAATACGACGAATCGGAAAAAGTTTTCGCGAAAATAATAGATCAGTCCCCCGGCTGTGCCATGGCTTATTGGGGAATCGCTATGTCTAATTTTCATCCGTTGTGGACCCCGCCAAATGAAGCCGAACTTCAAAAAGGTGCAAAAGCCATTGACATTGCAAAGGCAATTCCCAAAAAATCAGAACGGGAGGCAGGTTATATCAACGCTATTGGATTATTTTATAAAGACTGGAAAAAAACAGACCATTACACGCGTTGCGTAAATTTTGAAAAGGCGATGGAAAAATTGCACGGCTCCTACCCCGAAGACCCCGAAGCCGCCATTTTTTATGCACTGGCACTCAACGCAGCCGCGAGTCCATCCGACAAAACTTATAAAAAACAGAAGAAGGCGGCCGAGATACTTAATGCCTTGTATACTGATGCGCCGAACCATCCCGGCATCATTCACTACATCATCCATACCTACGACTACCCCGAGCTGGCTACACTAGCCCTACCCGCAGCAAGAAAATATGCCAGTGTCGCTCCATCTTCCGCTCATGCGCTCCACATGCCCTCGCACATTTTTATAAGACTCGGACTTTGGCAGGAAAGCATTAATTCCAATCAACAATCCATGGATGCCGCAAAATGTTACGCTCAGTCAGCCGGCATCAAGGGGCATTGGGACGAGGAGCTACACGGGCTGGATTATATGGTTTATGCAGCCTTACAAAAAGGTGAAAACAATTTGGCAAAGAAACAGGTCGATTATTTAAATAGCATCACCGAAGTATACCCTGTTAATTTTAAAGTCGCCTATGCGTTTGCGGCATCTCCATCGCGATATCTATTGGAGAACAAAAATTGGAGGGAGGCTGCAATATTAGAATTGCGCCCTTCGAACTTTGGATGGAATAAATTCCCCTGGCAGGAAGCAATCGTTCATTTCACAAGATTATTGGGCGCCGCCCATTTGAGGAATATAGACAGTGCCAAAGCAGAACTTACGACACTTAACAGGTTACGCGATACCTTGGAAAAACAAAAAGACAATTACGCGTCCAAACAGGTTGCCATTCAAATCAAGGGGGGTGAAGCCTGGATTGAATTTGCTTTAGGCAACAGTGCAAAGGCCTTGGATTTGATGAATCTGGCTGCCGCCATGGAGGACAGCACCGGAAAGCATCCGGTAACACCCGGCGAGGTATTGCCAGCACGTGAATTATTAGGCGATATGTTTTTTGCACTCAACGAAAACGAGCATGCGCTATCTGCATACGAAGCTGTACTTGCAAAAGCACCTAATCGATTTAATAGTCTGTATGGAGCTGGCAAAGCCGCCCAAAAGCTGGGCAATCAGGAAAAAGCAGTCGCTTTCTACGAACAACTGCTATCTCTAAAGAATTCTGCAGATTGCAACCGGCCCGAGTTTGCTGAAGCTTCCAGGTTCCTGGCAATGAACTCCTGAATAAATCACCTTTACATCACAATGTTATTTTCAGGCTGCAAAACTGGTGGCAGGTCTACTTCTCCAAGCATTTCCCTGATGTCAATTTCCACTGCCCGGCTCATTTGTGAAATGGGGACATCATTCGCACCGCCTTCAAATGGATTTTCCGTACTCTCGCCAACCTGGTCCAATGAAGTATATACCCACGAGATTAAAACACTGAATGGTATTACAAACCACACCATGCAGCCCTTCAACATGCCTGACATCTCATGGTTGAGTTTGTCAAACTCGCCCAACAACGCAAAAGGCAGTAAAATGCAAAAAAGGTTTACAAAGAGCGAATTGACCGTGGCATATTGCCGCGGGTAGGGAAAATTCTTAATCCGCTCACTTTTCCCCTGGTGATCGGAAAACTCACGCAGGCTCGTGTGCATGCCCATAAACCTGAAGTTATCAATCAAGCCCTCTTTGTGAAGGCTACGTAAGGCATTGCTCTGCAAACTCAGCAGTTGCACTGCCCTGTTATTTTTAGACAATACTTTTTCTGTTTCTTCTTTGGAAATGTATTTTGAAATTTCCTCATCTATTGGACTTTCCTTTTCTGGTATGGTATAAAACCGTCGATATTCCTTATTATAACTTTTGCCGATCGATTCCCAATTTCTATCAGCCCTCAGCTGGTATCGCAAAGCAGTAAGCCAGGCAAAATGTCTATAAATGATTTCCTTCGATCTCTCCGGGTCATCAACAAAATCCCTACACATCATCGCCCAGGACCGGCTGGCACTCATCGCAGCTCCCCAAATTTGCCTGGCTTCCCATGCACGGTTGTAAGTTTGAAGATTTTTAAACCCAACAATAAACGCCGTGGCAGTACCCAGCAGCGCCACAACAGGCCATGGCACAGACAGCCATTTAACTCCCAGAACCTGATACAACACCGTAGGAATGACACTCAAAAACAATAGCCAGTATATTTTTCTCCTTGTCCAAAAAAGAAACTCAGAAACCTTGTAAGATCTGCCTGTATACATTTCAAAGCATTTATAGAATTGGAACTTGTGCTATGATGCCTTTCAAATACTGGAGAAGCTTCCTGTCAATCCATTCTCCCTCATATTTCAACCCATTGATAAAAAAGGTTGGGGTGCCATTTACGCCACTTCGGATACCACTTTCAAAATCCGCCTCTACCCTGTCAGCCAAAAACTTTTGTTGAATATCGTTCTCGAAACGTTGCACGTTCAGACCAAGCCTGTAAGCAAATGTGGTAAGATCTCCTGCCTCAAGTGTCAACTGATTTTCGAAAATGATATCATGCATCTCCCAGAATTTGTCTTGCAGTGCGGCTGCCTCAGCAGCAATACTGGCCGAAAAAGAATGAGGATGGATATTTGAAAGAGGGAAATTTCTAAAAACAAACTTTAATTTGCTCCCCAATTGTTCTTGAATATCCTTTATGATGGGATAAGCACGTCCGCAATGCGGACATTCATAATCGCCATACTC
>Ga0163163_10003731_pt1 | contig 12967 bp, 12 predicted proteins | sample S65metaG_FD_119766 | JGI IMG/M metagenome (GOLD analysis project Ga0163163, IMG submission 119766) | Switchgrass rhizosphere microbial communities from Kellogg Biological Station, Michigan, USA - S6-5 metaG | ecosystem: Host-associated > Plants > Roots > Rhizosphere > Soil | place: USA... | reverse complement strand
GACTTCGGGTACAAAGCCGTCGAAAAACCGACCCACGTGCATGACCTGCACGCCACCATTTTGTATCTGCTCGGCATCGATCACTTGAAACTCACGTATCCCTACAGCGGGCGTGATTTCCGGTTAACCGACACAGCCGGGGAGGTCATCCATGACATCGTGGCCTAGCTCCCGGTACCTGATCACCGGATTGCTGGCGGTGGGTTGCATTGCCTTCGGGCAGCAACCCACCGGTTCGACAGCGAAGCAAAAACCGGGAGTGCCGGGCGTGCAAGCGCCCATGTCGTTCCTGATCCCGGACGCGCAATATTCGATCGAGGCCAACGGGATCAAGGGCGGTCCCGATTGGCTGGCCGTCACCGAGGATTCGGTTTGGACTAACAGCCGCGGCACCAATATGGTGTTCCGCATGGACGCGAAGTCGGATAAGATCCTGGCCGCAGTGCCCGTGCCGAAACCCTGCTCGGGTTTCGCCGTAGCCGTGGGAACGCTGTGGTCGCCGAGTTGCGATGAGCACGTCATCTATCGCATCGACCTGAAGACCAATGAAGTGTTGGCGAGAGTTCCGGTTGGCCCCGCCAACACCGAGGGCGGCATCGCATTCGGCGCTGGATCGGCGTGGATGCCCAGCGATCCGAAAGGCATTGTGTCGCGCATCGACCCGGTCACCAACAAAGTTATCGCCGAGATCAGTGTGCCGCCGGATTCGTTCACGGCGGTTTATGGATACAACTTGGTATGGGTGTCGAGCACGGCCAAGAGCGTCGTCAGTGTGATTCATCCGGCCTCCAACAAAGTGATCGCCGAGGTCCCGGTGGGTCCGAATCCGCGCTTCATGGCGGCGGGCGAAGGTTTTGTCTGGACTCTCAATCAAGGAAGCGGAACGGTTACCAAGATCGATCCGCGAACCATGAAGGTGGTTGCGACCATTGATGCGGGCGTTCCCGGCACGGGTGGCGACATCGCCACGGGCGAAGGCGCTCTGTGGGTCACGCAGAAGTCTATTCCGGTCTCGCGTATCGATCCGGCTAGCAACAAAGTCACCGCGCAATTGGTGGGACCCGGCGGCGATGCCATGCGTATAGGACACGGTTATGTGTGGCTTTCAAACGGGAGAGAAGGTAAAGTCTGGCGCTTCCTCCCACAAAAAGCGATCAGCGCTGCGCCGCATCCTTGGACTGACGATGCCCAGCAGGTTGATCTCGATGGCGACGGCAAAACCGATTTGCTGGTCGAGGACCTCGCCACCTTTATTCCCGGTGAGCCCGTGAAGTTTCACATGAAGCTGGTCAACGCGAAAGCCGGTACAAGCTTCACCTTGAAAACCACCCTGAACGGCAAGGCTGCGGAGAACACATTCGCACCCAGCGGCGATGAAATGGTCACGACGCTTGGTGCCACCGAGCCGCGCTGGATCCATTACTCGGTCTGCGTCACGGGATCATCAAAATGCAGCCCGACGCTGGTGGTGGCCTCGCCCACCACGAACAACGCCTACGCAACGGCGAAAGTGAAGTTCGTTCCCGACACCTTCATGGTTCCGCCGCCGCCGGCCATCGGCGACTATACGTGGAACATCCTCGAACCGGAAATCCTCAAGGAAGACTTCGGAGCGTTGATGCACACGGTCGGCCGCACTGCGCCGGCGACGATCACTGCAGACGAAGATTACGGTGAGCTCAAGCGCCATCGCTGGGAGTTCCAGCACGCAACGTCGTTCGCCTATGGAATTTTATCCGCCGACGGCACCGAGGAAATTGCCTGCGTCTACGTGAATCCCAGCAAGAAGCAAGGCTACGATGCCACCGTGCGCTTCCTGATGACGGAACGTGGCGCGAAGGAGAACTTGCAGCCGCTGCTCGAAGCGAAAGTTCGCGAGTGGATCAAAACCAGTTGGCCCTTCGCGAAGGTAGCATTCCCGGGCCTCGACGTCAGCATGTCGGCGTGGAACGCGCTGCCGGATGCGGGGCGATGAAAACTGGCGGAGAGAGAGGGATTCGAACCCTCGTTAGAGTTTCCCCTAAACACGCTTTCCAAGCGTGCGCCTTCAACCACTCGGCCATCTCTCCGCGGGGGCGAATACCAAGTTTAGCGCGGCGGGCCGGTTCAGCGCACCTTTTTCCATAGGGGCGTGAATAAATAATCGCGGAGGAGCAGGTAGAATTCGGGATCGGCGGGTGGGTTCGTATTGCATCCACCCATGGCCTTCTTCATCTCATCGCGAAGCGGCATGGACCCAGCGGCTGCCAGCGCCACGTCCTGTTGGGCGTTACGGAAGAGCAGATCCGCGCCGGCCGGGACGGGGTTCGCCACAGGTCGCATTTTCGTTCCACATAGAAATGCGCGGATGACTTCGAAGGGGCTCGCGACTCCCTGCGTGGCGGCGGGAGAGCCTGGTACCACCGGCTCCATCACACGCACTTCCATCGGGTAGGTGACCCAGTCGCCATCGATGCCCACTTGAGGCTCGATTTTCACGCGGCGCACGGGGGCGTTTGCGTCCAGCCACAGATCCATCCAGAAGACTTGCGACGATTCGCCGGAATACGGCAACTCTATGGGCTCGAGTTTGCCGGCGCGGCGGCGGTAGAGTGTTACCTTCGCGGCGTCGTCCGGATTCTGGCCCATATACACCAGGAACTTGGTGCTCTTGGGAACCTGAATCGCGATCTGAAAAGAACTGAAGGCGTTGCGGGCGACGGCCGGCGAAAGAATTTCACGCGGGGTCTCGGGCGCCACCGCCTCGCCAGCGTCATTGATTTGCGCGAACTCCGAATACACCTGGACCGTCTGGGCGCAGAGGGCGCTCGCGGCCAGCGCAAGTAATGCCGACGTTTTCATGGATCCGCCGTCAGCATATTCGCGTCGCGCGCGATCACCCACGCGCCGGCCTGCTTGCGCAAGATCGTAAGCGTGTAGCCGCTGCGTCGCGCGGCTGCGCCACCATTGATGGGTGTCATTGCAACCGTGATGTGGGTCCAACAATAGGCCAGGTCGCCCGCGATCTGAATCTCCTGCACCTCGGAAACCGGGTCGATGCGGAAGCGCTTTAAGGCCGCTTGAAATGCAGCTACGAAGCCATCCCGGCCCCGCATCGGCGGCTGACCGGGAGTCAGGAACACCACATCCTCGGCCATTAGCTTCACCAAAGGTGCGGCGTCTCCTACGGCCGTCGCGCGGTTCCAGGTTGCGATCAATTCGCGAATCGCTTGCTCGTCGCCACTCATCTGAACTCTTGCTACCTCCCGTCCACCGAAAACGCCAGCAGCACGTTGCCGGGCATTCCTCCGGCCGATGAATACCCTGAATTGACGTACAGCATGCCGCCGCCGATTATAGGTCCCGCGCCGTCGAGAGATCCGCCGTGCGCGGTAACGCCGTTGGCGGTTTTATAGGCGATGGCCGTATCCACGTCCCACACCACTTTGCCGTTCGCGGCATCGTAAGCACGCAAGTGCCCGTCGACGGAACCTGAAAACGCGGCGCCGGGAATGGCCGTCACAGCCTGCGACTGTGCGGGGCTGCAACGTTTCTTTTGGCCGCAACCAACCGGCGGCGTGAACCACACTTGTTTACCGGTGTCGAGCCGCAGCGCATACATGCCGCCGCCGCGCTTGGGATCGGCATCGGTGTTGTTCGCGTACGGCAGCATCACGCGCAGAATGTCGGAATTGGCCACGTAGATGTTATTCGCATCCGCGGCCGAGCCCCATTGCACGCCGCCCATGGTTCCGCCGATGCCAACGCGCGTCGACCACACTAGTTCGCCGCCCTGATCTGGATCGAGCGCATGCACCATACCGGACTTCTGCCCCGCCACCACTAGCCGTTTGCCGTTGCCGAGCGTCACGAGAATCGGCGACGCGCCGAAATCGAAATCGGGGCCGTTCACCTCCGGGCAGTTGGTCTTGTCCGGCATGCGGCAAGCGGAAGTGTAAGCATCGTTGGCCGTCATTTGGCGTGACCACAAAATCTTGCCGGTGTCCGCATCCATGGCGATGAAAGCATCACTCATGCTCGAGCTCGGATCGCTGTAATTGTCACCCGTCGTGACATAAATAGTGTTCCGTCGCGGGTCGACCGCAGGCGTGCTCCAGATGGGCGCGCCCGACGGCCCCCACAATTGCGTGCCGATTTTATTGACCTTGGTCTTCTTAGGTTCCTCGATGGTGTAGGTTTTCCAGATCTGCTTGCCGGTCGACGCGTCCAGGGCCACCAGCGATCCGCGGAAGCGGCAGCATTCATACTTCGCCGATCCGCCTGCGGCCTCTTCTCCCGACTTCACGGGTACATATACTCGATCTTCATAGAACACCAAGCCGCCGGTGATGCCCGCCACCGGGTAATCGTCCACTTTGGTTTTCCAGATTTCCTGACCCGTCGCGGCGTCTACGGCGTGAGCGAAAGCCCGACCGTCTCCGAACAACGCGGCGTAGCGAGTTCCGATCCGCGCAACGGTGATGGCCGAACGTACTCCCGAGCCTGCATCAATCGCCCAGTACACGCAGCCGCTGGCGGCGTCGAGCGAATAGACTTTTCCATCCGCGCTACCCACGAAAACGCGTCCGCCCGCCAGGTTGGGGGCGCCCATGCGCGTCAATTCACCGGGGAATCCGAAGGCCCACTTCAGCTTGAGTCGCGGCACCTGCGCGGCCGTGAATCCGGCGGCGGCCGCATCCTGAAAGCGCGTGTTCGAGGTATTCATGCCCCACCCGTTCCAGGTGGGCCCGGCTGCCGAAAGCGAGAAAGTGCCAGGACTATTCGCGCACATAGCTTTCGGCGAGGCTGCGACTTCGATGGGATCAGTGAACGATTTGCCCGTTAAATATTCCGCGATCGCGCGCCGCTGCGGCTGCGTAAAGCGGACCGCCATCGAGATCATGGGTCCGGTTTCCATAGCTGCCAAAACGCCTGCTGGACTCATTTGTTTGAAGGCTTCACGGCTGGGTGCGCGGTCCAGGCCACCGTCATGGCAGGAGGCGCAACCCTGCTTATACCAACCTTCTCCGTCCTGCGCAGATAGGAAACTTGCGGCGCAGAATAACAGTCCGACGGCGCCCCGGAACAGATGTTTCATTTCTTCGGTTTCTCCTTCAAAGACGACCCCGTATCAAAAGATAGAGCATTCATTATCGCAATTCAATGTATTACGTCTGGCAGCTGGCGACGCAGGAAGCGCCTGATTCGCGTGCACCAGACATGCCGTGCAGCGCCTCAAGACGCCTTTCGATTGGCGTAAACCGCATCCGGATGCAAATTTGACGACTAGGCGGGCTTAAACTGCTTCTTGATCCCTTGCCAATGGGTGTAGTAGCTGCGCTCCACCAACTCCGTTTCGAGCGCGAACCGAGTCAGGCGGATTTGCAACTGCGTCTCGAACATGAACGCCATGGTGTTTCCGAGATACTCCGGTTTCGGTTGCGCGGAAACGCCGCGCTCGAAAGCCTCCGCATCCGGGCCGTGCCCGCTCATGCAGTTGTGCAGGCTTGCGCTGCCCGGTACAAAGCCTTCCGTTTTGCCGATGTATTGCCCGTAAATCAGCCCCATAAATTCGCTGGCGATATTGCGATGGAACGGCGGCGGGCGGAAGGTGTGGTCCGCCACGCTCCAGCGCGGGCCGAAAACGGACAGCTCCATATTCGCCGTGCCTGGGATTGCCGAAGGCGATAGCAGCGCGCAATAAATAGAGGGGTCGGGGTGATCCCAAGTCACGGTATTGATGCAATTAAAATTGGCTAAATCGTATTTATAAGGTGTTAAATTGCCGTGCCAAGCGACGACATCCAGGGGAGAATGATCGATCTTGGCTTCCCACAAACCGCCGCCAAACTTGGCCACCAAACGCAAATCGCCCTCGCGATCTTCGTAGGAGGCAACCGGCGCCAGAAAGTCGCGGGCGTTGGCCAGGCCGGAGGTGCCGATCACACCCAACTCCGGCAAGCGCAAGTATTGGCCGTAGTTTTCGCAGATGTAGCCGCGCGCCGCGGGCTCCAGCAATTCGACGCGAAAGCGGACGCCGCGCGGGATCACGCAGATCTCGCCGGGCGTCACTTCTAAAATCCCCATCTCGGTATGAAATCTGAGTTTGCCCAACTGCGGGACGATCAGCATTTCACCATCGGCGTTATAAAAGAAACGATTCTGCATGGAAGCGTTCGCGGCGTACAGGTGAATCCCGACGCCTGTTTGCAGCGCGGGGTCGCCGTTGCCGCCCATGGTGACGATGCCGTTCAGAAAATCGGTGGACTTGGCGGGCACGGGCAGCGGCGCCCACCGCGTTTGATTGGGATTCGGAGGCGCGTCGTTGAAAGGTCCACTGCGCAGCAGCCCCGCTGACATCTCCCGAAAAGGTTCGTGCAGCACCGAGGGGCGGATGCGGTATGTCCAGGACCAGCGCGTTACGCCCCGCGCGGCGGTGAAAGCGCTGCCCGTTACCTGTTCCCCGTAGAGACCGAAGGGGTTTTTCTGCGGGGAGTTTTGCCCCCGCGGCAGCGCGCCCGCCAGCGCTTCGGTGGCGAACTCATTGCCGAAGCCGGACTGATATTGAAGATCGGAGATAGACACTTCACTTGTGACCTTATCAAATCCGAAATCCCGCTGCTTGCGTATACATCATCGAAGGAGAGCGAAACCTAAAATGATGAGGACCATTCGAAACTGGACTGGTCTCGCCGCCCTGGCTGCGTGCACGCTGCTGCCGGTGGCGCAGGCCCAAGAGAAGACTTTGTATGACCGCATGGGCGGCAAGAAAGCCATCACTGCCGTGGTGGATGAGTTCGTCGGCCGCATCGCCGCCGATACGCGCACCAACAGCAACTTTGCCGCTGCGGCCGCGGACCCGCAGCGTCTGCCGTCTTTCAAGATGAAGCTGGTGGATCAGATCTGCCAAGCCAGCGGCGGCCCCTGCAAGTACATGGGCAAGGATATGAAGGCCGCGCATATGGGCATGGGGATCACCGGCCCGCAGTTCGATGCGCTGGTGGAGGACCTGGTGGGCGCGCTCGATAAGTTTAAGGTGGGGAGAAGGAAAAGGGAGATCTGTCGGGTGCTCTGGGCCCCATGAAGCCCGAAATCGTCGAGAAGTAACGTGAACTGCCTCCCGATTTGTGTTTCCTATTTGTGTTTCTATGGAAAGGTGGCTGACAGATTTGACGAACCGCGCATCGCTCTCAATCGCATCTACACCAAGCGCGGGGACGCCGGGGAAACGGGATTGGTGGGCGGCCAGCGCGTCCCGAAAGACACGCCGCGCATCGAAGCCTACGGCACGGTGGATGAGCTGAACGCCTTCGTCGGCGTGGCCGCGGTATCCTGCGCGGAAGATTCCAGACTCGCGCCGCTGGCCGCGATTCTGCGCCGCGTGCAGCATGAACTTTTCAACCTCGGTTCGATTCTGGCAACGGAACCTGCCGACGTGCATCCCCAGCAGCCGCGCGTGACCGCCGCGGAGATCGTGCAACTGGAACGTGAAATCGATTCCATGAACGCCGATCTGCCCACCCTGCGCAGCTTCGTTCTGCCGGGAGGAACGCGCCTGAACGCCGAGTTGCACGTGACGCGCACCGTCTGCCGCCGCGTCGAGCGCCTGGTGGTGGCGATGGCGCGCGAAGAATCCGTTCCGCCGGAAGTGATTCCGTACTTGAACCGCTTGAGCGACGCGATGTTTGTGTGGAGCCGCTGGGTGAATCACGTTTTGGGCGCACCTGAAGCCTTGTGGGAGCCCAACGCCGCCGCTTCAGGCCGCGAAGATTTGCCGTAGAGCTTCGCCTGCATCGGTAAAGCGAAATTGAAAACCCGCGCGCAGAGCCTCTTGCGGAATCACGCGCTGGCTGGCCAACAACACCTGTGACATTTCGCCCAATAGAAGTTTGAGCGCTACAGGGGGAACGGGAAAGATCGCGGGGCGATGCAAGGCCGCCGCGAGCTCCTGCGTGAAGACCGCGTTGGTCACCGGATGCGGAGCCACAGCGTTGACGGCGCCGCGGATCGCCGGAGTCGCGATCGAAAATTCAACCAGTGCGACCAAGTCATCCAGGTGAATCCAGGACGTCCACTGCTTGCCGTCTCCTAGGCGCCCGCCCACGCCGAAGCGGAACGGCAGAGCCATCTTCGGCAGCGCGCCGCCTCCGCGTCCGAGCACCACGCCAATGCGCGGAGTGACCACGCGGACGCCGAATTCTTCAGCGGCCCGCGCCTCTTGCTCCCAGGCGACGGCGACTTGCACTAGGAAGCCCGATCCCGGCGGCGAGTCTTCTGTCAGAATCTCGTCCCCGCGCGAGCCATAGTAGCCGATCGCGGAAGCGCTGATGAGTACAACCGGCGGCTGCTGACGAAGCGCAGCGACCAGCGTTCGGGTGCCTTGAACGCGGCTGTTCATGATGCGTTCTTTCGCCGCGGCCGTCCACAGCTGGACCACCGGTTCGCCCGCGAGATGCACCACCGCTTCGCATCCCGTGAAGACCGCGGGACCAGGCGGAGTCCGCAGCGAAACCGCGGTGACGCTGTGGCCACCAGCGCGTAAACGCTCCGCGATGGCGCGCCCGATAAAGCCCGATCCTCCCGTGATGAGGACTTTCATATGTTCCCCGGACCCTGAACATAGAATACGGCACCACGGAATACCGGAAGACTCCATTACGATATGATGAAGAGCACGGATAAAGTTTGCCTGGACGGTGGCTTACCAGGGTCCCGTGAGATTGTGAACCGAGGACTTTCCATGGAAAAACAAGCGCAAAACATACAAGAAGCATTTTTAAACAATGCGCGCAAAGACAAAACGTTTTTGACCATTTACCTGATGAGTGGCGTGAAGCTTTCCGGCCGTATTAAAAGCTTCGATAAGTACTCCGTGGTACTGGAAACCAACAGTCAGGAACAGCTCATCTTCAAACACGCAATTTCCACGGTGGTGGTCTCGCGGCCGTATCACTCGGGTCCGCCGGCCAACGCCGCGAGCGTAAGCGCGCACGTTGCGCCCGGCGCTCCGGGCGTCGAAGAGCACCACTAAAACAAGCCTTTGTCAGCCGTCGAAGAAGTTGCGATCCTGGTTGGCCTGAACCTCACGGGCCGGGGAACGCAGCGCAAATCATCGGGCGGCGAATCCGCGCAATCCGGCGCCGAAGATTCGCTGGCGGAGCTGACGTCGCTGGCCGCGACGGCCGGGGTGCGCGTCGCTGACAGCCAGATTCAGTCGCGGCCGAAAGTCGATTCGGCCACCCAGGTGGGCTCCGGGAAAGTGGAAGAGCTCAAGGCCCTGATCCACCTGCACGAAGCGGAAGTCGTGATTTTCGACCGCGAGCTGACGCCCACCCAGCAGCGCAATCTAGAAAAGGCGCTGGATGTGAAGGTGCTCGATCGCACGCAACTCATCCTGGACATCTTCGCCCGCCGCGCGCGCACTCGGGAAGGCCAGTTGCAGGTGGAGCTAGCGCAGTTGAACTACCTGCTGCCGCGTTTGACCGGACACGGAGCGGCCATGTCGCGCTTAGGCGCCGGCATCGGCTCGCGCGGCCCCGGCGAAACCAAACTCGAAACCGACCGCCGCCGCATCCACCAGCGCATCCACGCCATCGAACGCGGACTCGAGCGTGTGCGCGGCGGACGCACCACGCAGCGCCAACAGCGGCAAGCCGTGCCGCTTGCGACGATCGCGCTAGTGGGCTACACCAACGCCGGTAAGTCGTCTTTGTTTAACCGGCTGACCGGCGCCGAAGTGCTGGCCGACGCCAAGATGTTCGCCACGCTCGATCCTACCGTGCGCCACATTACCTTGCCCTCGCGCCGCCGGGTGCTGGTAAGCGACACCGTCGGCTTCATCCGCAATCTGCCCACCACGCTGGTGAAGGCTTTCCGCGCGACGCTCGAAGAAGTGATCGAAGCCGAACTGCTATTGCACGTGGTCGACGCCAGTTCGCCCGAGGCCGCGGAGCACACCGCGCACGTCATGGCCACGCTCCAGGAAATTGGCGCCGACACCACGCCGCAGATCCTGGTGCTGAATAAGATCGATCAAATCCCGGGCGAACCCGACGCCCAATCGCTCGCCCGCCGCATTCTCGAAGACCCCGATCATCAGCCCGCGGGGGCCGTCGCCATCTCGGCCCGCACCGGCGCCGGGTTTGACGCATTGCTCAAGAAGATCGACGAAACGCTGGCGCTGGATGCGGTGACCGAGTGCACGTTCCGCATTCCCGCCGGCGAGGGCGGCCCAATTCATACTCTGCATGAGCGCGCGCGGGTGCTCTCCACGCGCTATTTGGGCGACGACTGCGTGATCCAGGCCGAGACCCCCGAATCCATCCGCCGCCGCCTGGCAAAATACCTGGTGGCGTAGGCTATCATGAGAAGCAACAACCCATGAACGGGCCGAATCTGCTTACGCTTCTGCGGATTTTCTTCGTCCCGCTGCTGGTGGCAGCGCTGCTCGGAGTGGGGTTCGTCGAACCCTATTTAGCCGCTTTGACAGGGCCGCTGGCGATCACGCGCGAGACTTTCGCGCTCCTGATCTTCCTGGCCGCCGCCGCCACTGATTTGCTGGACGGGTACCTGGCGCGGCGCTGGGGGCAAATCACCACGGTCGGGACTCTGCTCGACCCCATCGCCGACAAGTTGCTCATCTCCGCCGCGCTGGTTTCGCTGGTCGACATCCACCGCGTCCCGGCATGGATGGTGATCCTGATCATCGGCCGCGAATTCGCGGTCTCCGGATTGCGGTCGATCGCCGCGGCGGGCGGCTACACCATCGAGGCCAGCGACCTGGGGAAAACCAAAATGGTGGCGCAGGTGGTGGCGATTGCATTAGTGATCGCCGGAATCCGCTGGCCGCAGCTCGACCAGTTCGGGCTGATCGCCATGTGGGTCGTGGTGCTGTTCGCTCTAGTCTCTGCCGCCGACTATTTCCGCAAGTTCTGGGGCAGCGTGGATAGCCACGTGAAGTCCCGGCGCCGCCGCGAATTGCTAGCCTTGCAACGCCAGCAGCGCAAGCTTGGACGAACGGGTGTGGCTGCGTCAGCTAAGGCCGCGAGTAAGGGCTAGGCGCTCACGGCCAGGCCCGTTGCCTGCCAGGCATCCAACCCGCCGATCAGATTTGTGACGTTCTCAAACCCAGCACGCTGAATCAGACTACATGCAATCGCGCTGCGGTAGCCGCCCTTGCAACGCACTACCACCGGCTTGCTGCGATCCAGATCGCCCAACATTTTGGCGACGCGGTCGAGCGGCTTGTGCAGCGCGCCCGCGATGTGGGCTTGGTCCCATTCCGGCTTGCGGCGAACGTCTACGATCTGGATAGATCCGGGCTCCTGGTCGAGCTCCCGCTGCAATTCGGCCGCGGTTATCTGCATGATTTGCGCCGTCGGCATCTGGTCCGCCACCCAGCGCGGCATGCCGCCATCCAGGTATCCGGCCACTCTTTCGAAACCCACCCGCGCCAGGCGGGTGCGTGATTCCTCTACCGCTGCCTGATCTTCGGCAATCAGAATGATGTCATGCTCCAGACCTAGCAGCGCTCCCGCAGACCCGGCAAACTGTCCGGCCAGCGGAATATTCACTGAGCCCGGTACGTGCCCGCTGCCGAAAGCCATGGCGGGCCTGGTGTCCAGCACGAAATCGCCGGCCTTCTGCCGCTCCAGTATCTGTGCCGGCGTCAGAGCCTGCATCTCCAGGAGGAATTCCAGTGGGATCGCACCGGTGCGGTTGATCTCGGCATCTTGCGCGAAGTACTCCGGCCGGTCGGGCAGCTCCGCTGTCAGCAGCCGCACGAACTCTTCTTTGCTGGGAGCGCGTAGAGCATAGTTCAGGGCCCGCTCCTTGCCGATGGTCGATTGCCGCTCCGGCCGCATCTGCTTTCCGCACAGCGAGCCAGCTCCATGCGCGGGATACACCTCGACGTCATCGCCCAGCGGCTCCAATTTCTGGTGCAGGCTGTCGTAGAGCATCGCCGCCAGCTCTTGCGGGGTTTTATCGCCCGACAAGTCGGGACGCCCCACGTCGCCGATGAACAGCGTGTCGCCGGTGAGCACCGCCCACGGTTTCTCGCCGCGGTCGAGGTCAGTAATCACCACGGAAACGCTTTCCACAGTATGGCCGGGCGTCTCCAGGAATTTCAGAATCAGGCGCCCGAAGCGGATTTCATCGCCGTCGTGCACCGCCACATGCTGCAGGGGCGAATCCGCCGCGGCGCCCAGATAGATTTTCGCGCCGGTTTTCGACGCCAGCTCCACGTGTCCGCTCACGAAATCGGCGTGCAGATGGGTCTCAATGATGTGCTCGATCTTGAGCCCCTGCGCGCGCGCTTCGTCCAGATAGATGGATACGTCGCGCTGCGGGTCCACCACGCATGCCACGCCTTCAGATCCCAACAGGTAAGAAGCGTGCGACAGGCAGGTCAGATAGAACTGCTGAAAGTACATCTCACCCAAAGTGTACTTCAGGAAGGCAGGTATTCGCGCAACGTGCCGTAAAACGATCGCACAAAGTCAGTGGCCGACTTCGCGGCGGCGTCTTCGTCGCGATTCACGATGGGAACCACCACTCGCACCAGTGCGGTGTCGGTGCGATTGAGGCGCATGGCGTCCACCACCACCCAGAACTTCGCGGTGTACTCGCTGGCGATGGCGCGGTCGCGCGATTGATACCAATACAGCACCAGGCTGCGTTCGTCGCCATGCGCCACCACGTAGCGGTTGACCACGATCGGCATGGCTCGCCCCACATCGATGGGCACTTGGCCTGAATTGAGTGGCGTCCAACCGCTGCCGGGTAGACAGTTTTTGGGAGAATGCGGAGCTTTCCCGTTGCGTTGTGAGCGGAACGCCGCCACAAACAGGTTCGCCCCCGTATTTCCGGAGGCGTAAAAACGGTTCAGCAAATCGTCAGCCTTTAATATGTCCCGGGTGTCGTTGTCGATGACGCCTTCCTGCAGGAAATTCCAGGAACCCAATGTCCCTGGCAGCATAGACAAGGG
>Ga0163163_10003728_pt1 | contig 12969 bp, 9 predicted proteins | sample S65metaG_FD_119766 | JGI IMG/M metagenome (GOLD analysis project Ga0163163, IMG submission 119766) | Switchgrass rhizosphere microbial communities from Kellogg Biological Station, Michigan, USA - S6-5 metaG | ecosystem: Host-associated > Plants > Roots > Rhizosphere > Soil | place: USA: Michigan... | reverse complement strand
CTGGATACTATGCTCGACTTGACACAGGCCGCCGAAGTGGACAGCGTCAAGTTCGATGGCGTTGATTTATTTCTTTCCCTGCCCCACACAGATATCGATTCGACCGATGACGACCTGAAGCGCCTGGCTGACAACATCGGTCAGCGAGGGTTAGTAGTGGGCTCATTGGTAGCGCCGGTGTGGCCACCTACTGGCGGCGGTTCGGCCATGGGTTCGGAGGAGGAGCGCAAACAGTTCGTTGCGCAAGTACGCAAGGCTTGTGGGATCGCCAAAAAGCTGCGTGCGGTGGGCATCCGCAAGTATGGGGTGGTGCGCATCGATTCCGCGTGTGGTCCCGCAGACTGGGCTAAAGATCCAGCTGCGAATTCCAAGCGGATTGCGGAGACTTTTCGGGAGGCCTGCAGCGTCGCCGAGGGCTTCGGCGAGCGTCTGGCGGCGGAAGGAGAAATCTGCTGGGGCGGTATGCATAGTTGGAGGCGGATGGTTGAGCTCCTGGAAATGGTGGGCCGGCCCGAAACCCTGGGCTTCCAGGCGGACATGGCGCATACGCTGCTTTACACGCTCGGGTACAACGCGCCGGAAGACCGGATTCTGCCGCAGGGCTACGACTGGACCGACCAGGAAGTGCTGTACGAAGCCCTGCGGGCGATGACGCATGCACTGCGTCCATGGACGATTGACTTCCATGTGGCGCAGAACGACGCTACCGTGAAGGGCGCGGGTTCGCACGATAAAACGGGACGGCATTGCTTGCCGAATGATCCTAACGGCAAGCTCGATGTGCCGCGCGCGGCGGGGATGTGGCTGCGCGATGACAACGGCAATCTGACACGCGCCATCCCGCATATATGCTGGGATGGCTGCATGTTCTCAAATGAAACCATGATGAAGCCTGAGACCTGGCGCAGCATTCTGGCCACCATGATCGCGGTTCGCGACGCCCACGGCTGGAATTAGAGTCCCCACGAATGGCGAAGAAGATTCTCAACATCGGGATGGTGGGTTACGGCTTCATGGGCCGCACCCATTCCAACGCGTTCCTGCAGGCGGGCCGCTATTTCGATTTGCAATATCAGCCGGTGCTCAAGGCCGTGTGTGCCCGCAACGCTGCGCGGGCGGAGGCGTTCGCGGCGAATTGGGGTTACGAATCGATAGAAACCGACTGGCGCAAACTGGTGGATCGCAAAGATATCGACCTGATCGACATCGCGAGCCCCAACGATACTCATGCTGAGATCGCCATCGCAGCCGCGAAAGCCGGCAAGATCGTCATGTGCGAAAAGCCGCTGGGACGCACAGCGGCGGAAGCCGCGACAATGGTGGGCGCGGTGGAGTCTGCAAAAGTAGCGAATATGGTCTGGTATAACTACCGGCGTGTGCCGGCGGTGATGCTGCTCAAACAACTGCTCGACGAAGGGCGTCTGGGACGCATCTTTCACTATCGGGCGAAGTTTCTACAGGACTGGACCATCTCGCAGGACTTGCCGCAAGGCGGCGAAGGGCTGTGGCGATTGGATGCGGCGGTGGCGGGAAGCGGTGTGACCGGCGATCTTCTGGCTCACAATATCGACACCGCGTTGTGGCTGAACGGCCCGATCCGGGAGCTGACCGCGATGACCGAGACGTTCATTAAGCAGCGCAAACACAACTTGACTGGGAAAGTGGAGCCAGTCGGCATCGACGACGCCAGTGCGTTCCTCTGCCGCTTCCAAAACGGGTCGTTGGCTACCTTTGAGGCGACCCGCTACGCACGTGGCCACAAGGCGCTGAATACTCTCGAAATCAACGGAGAGCACGGGTCCGCCATATGGGATCTGCACGATCTGCACCGCATTCAATGGTTCGATCATCGCGACGAAGGCCGCCTGCGCGGGTGGAGAAGTATCCACGTGAGCGACGGCGATCAACCTTATATGAAGCATTGGTGGGTGCCCGGTTTGCAGATTGGTTACGAGCACACGTTCATCCATCAGGTTGCCGATTTCCTGGAAGCACTGGCAGCAGGCAAAGCAGCCGCGCCGACGTTCCGTGACGGTCTGGCGACGGATCACGTGACCGACGCCGTATTGAAATCAGCCAAGAGTCGTCAATGGGAAAAAGTTCCGGAGGTCATATGATCACGAAGACGAAGACTGTGTTGGTGGTGACACTCGCCGTTGCAGCGGCGGGGAGCTATAGGCTTGCTGCGCAGCAGGCCGCGCCACCAGCGCCCAAAAGCGGTGGCAGCCGCTTCATTCAACCCGACCCCATCGATTTCAACGATCACGCCGGATGGACATCCATGTTCGACGGCTCGACGCTAAAGGGCTGGGACGGAAGCGGCGATGTGTGGCGCGTGGAAAACGGCGCGATCACCGGGGAATCATCGCCAGAGAAACCGGCGGGAACCACCTACGTTATTTGGCAAGGCGGCGAATTCAAGAACTTCGAGCTGAAAGCGGAGGTCAAGCTCGAAGGCAGCGGGGCCAACAGTGGGATTCAATATCGCAGTACGCGCACGACGCAGACGCAGGGCGGCCCGGTGCCAAACCCGCGGTTCGCAAAATGGAATCTCAAAGGCTATCAGGCGGATTTCGATTACGCCAACCGCTACAGCGGTCAGCTTTATGAACAAGGAACGCCGCGCGGAATTATTGCGTGGCGAGGACAGATGGTCCGCACGGAGCAAGGCAAGAAGCCGCGGCTGCTCGGGATGCTGGGCGATCCCGACGCGCTCAAGAGTTTCATCAAAGTCGGCGATTGGAACCAGTTTCATGTTGTCGCGCGCGGCAACATGATGACCCATGTGGTCAACGGACACGTCATGTCGATTTTTATCGACGACGATTCGACGATGGCGGTGGCGCAAGGCGTGATTGGGCTGCAAATCGAAGGCGGCGGGAACGTGAAGGTATCTTTCCGCAACCTGTGGGTGAAGAACCTGCCCTGAGCTACTTCTTTATCAGGACGTCATCCGGAATGACCACGCGCAGGGGAACCTGGCGCAAGTTCGCGGTGAAAGTGTTGTCGCCTCCGGTGGTCCGTACCCAGATGGTTTGCGGAGGGCCTTTGGCGAACTGTACCTCTACAGGTGAGTCAATGGAGAAATCGTCGCCGGCGCCGGATTGATCGATGGAACCGGAGAGTTTCACGGCGGGCGCGACTCCGCTGACGGCGTAGTGCAGCTTCAGCGTGGGGATCCCAGTGGCGTACACCCAGTTGTCGAAAAAGGCATCGATCCCTTCCTCACTCAGGCTGCGCGGTCGTAGCTCGCGCGCCAGAGCCTGGAAGTCGGCGGTGCTCACTTGTTTGAACTCATAGCGGCGGCGCAACTCGGCCAGAAGTTTGAAGAAGGCATCGTCGCCCATGCGGCGGCGCAGCATGTGCATAATCCAGGTGCCCTTCCCGTAAGTAATCGCGCGCCACGTGCGACTAGCCGCCTGCCCGTTCAGCCGGTCGCCCCACACAATGGGACCAGCCGATTCATAGGTCTTGCCCTGCGAATCCTTATCCAGAAGCTCGGCGCGATAGCCGTTGAGTACGACCCCCATTTCCTTGACGCCCCTTTTTTTCTCCAGCCATAGGAGTGAAGAATAATTTGCCAGGGCTTCAAGCAGCCACTCGTCTTCGCTGTGCGCAGTGGAGATGACGCTGCCCCACCATTGATGCGCTACTTCATGCGGGACCATCAGGTCGGAATAGAAGGTTTGTTCCCGTGCTTCGCGCAGGGCGTCGGGCCGCGCTGCCGGATCGATATAAGCGAAGGTAGATAGATACACCAGCCCCGGAAACCCCTGTCCAAATCCCCCGGGGATCGGCGCCACCGTCAGGGTTTTCATCACCGGAGGGCCAAACATTCCGCTGAAAAATTCGAGGGACGCAGCCACATCGCCAGCCACGGCGCGTAGTCTTGCCAGGGGATCCGGAGCGCTTGGGATCACCATTGTCGGCTGCTGTATACGCGGTCCACGTGTCCGGAACGGGGGCTGCGGCGACGGCGGCGCGGACGATAACGTCGCCGGGGGACGCAGCGATTCCTCCAGGTTGCGGTTCCCATACACTTCGAAATTCACGCCCGCCGCGGTACCGGCCACCTTTTCGTAAATCCCCAGATTGAAGCCGGCAGCGCCCACGGCCACGGCCGTACGGCGGTGGGTGATCCGCGCGTCGCCGTCGATCAGATCGTCCACTGGATCGCCGGCCGCCACCAGCGTAAGCCGCTTGGGATAACGGAAAGTGAGATCGTAGGTCGCAAACTGTCCGGGGATGTGCGGATACCACGATCCGCGTGCGCTGACAAAATAAACTCCATCGCCGCGCGTGTTAATCACGTTTCCGTGATGTTCGAATTCGAACTCGTGCGCGCTGCCGGGCGCAAGCGTCACAGGCGATACCGCCAGGAACTCTACCTCTTCCGTGCCTCCCCTGACGCGGCCGCGCTGCGACTCGTCGCGCATTAGTTCAGCCGTAGTCCCGTCGATGCGCACCGCGGTCACTTGCATGTTGCGGGCGACGTCGAAGGCAAAGGCGCGAACCGGATCAGGACCAATGAGCGCGCTGACACGAGTAACGGCTCGCACGCCAAGATCGTTTCCGATTTCGGCATCGATGCGATAGCGCGATAACGTGAATTCCGACGTCGACTCGGTGGACGGACCTGGCGCTTTGGGACTTGGTATGACGGAAGTAGAGGACGTTATCCGCCGTGGTAAAAAATCCGTCCAGACATTGAGCTCCGAACGCCCGTCGCGTTCTGCTCTCTGCCGAATGATCATGCGGTGACTGGAGCGTCCGTCCGAGAGGATATCGAAATTTCCCAGCGTGGCGCCGCTAATCGCGAAAAAGGCCAATCCGGTTTTTTCGGGCCGCGCCGACCACAAGTCCGCCACCAGACGCATCTGCATAGGCGCCGAGATGTTGGCCACGACCGGGTCCCAACGTTCGGCGAGCAGCGCGCCGGCCGCCGGCACATTTTTGGCGGAACCCTGCTGCTCGAGGGCAGTCCGCAGCACCGACATAGAGTCGTCCGTAAGGATCATCAGGATGGTTCTGACGTGTTCGTCCAGATTGGGCGATTGGGTGAAGGCGGCGAGCGATTGTCTCTCGCTGCGGTTAGGAGGTATGACGATTACTTCTCCGTCGCCACCCTCGACATCGGTAGTGAAGAGCGCCGACAAGCGTTGCCCCAGGACCGGCTTGGAGAAGATCAGGTAGCCGTCGTTTAAGTAGAGCTTAATGTCGTCCTTGACGAAGCTCAGATCGCGGACGCGATAGCATTCCGCCGGGTCCATGCCCGATTCGCGAATGAGACGGGCCAGATCCGCGGCTGTGGACGGTGAGGGCGAAGGCGGTGGGCCCTGGAAACCGTAGACCGCGGCAGCGAGCAACAGGAGTGAGGCAAAACGAGGCACGTGACTCTTAGTCTAATACCAGCAGTCTAATACTGGCTGGATCTTTCCCGCAGCTTCCTGGAAAGGACTTGGCCTGCGAGAATAATCGAAGTGACGCACAAGCAGGTTCCGCCCACCAGCAAGGCGAGCATCAGGATATCCCACGCCGGACGATGCTCATAGAGCCACGGGAAGTTCAGCGAATGAAGGCCGTGATACAACCAACGGTTCCAGCGCGAGCCGGTATCGTAGGCTTCCACTACCCGCGCGGTTTTCGGGTCGATGTAGTACATCGAGCGGTGTTTATCGTTGAGCTGAATAAAAAGTGCTGGGAGGGGTCGTTGATGATGCCGGTCGAGATAGTAAGCCTCGTAACGAGTTACGACACGGGACTCCACAATTTCCGCCTGATTCATGGCGGTTCGTCCCACGTCGCGCACCACGCCGAGGATTTTCTCGCGACTGAATTCAGAGGATGCCGTCAGGTCATCGGCCGTGAGAATCAGTGTTTGCTGGGGCGCGCTGCTAACGATGAAAAACGGCTCGCCGGCGAGAGATGCGAACTCGATTTCTCTGGCTCCGATTTGTGACGCGAATCGGGCCAGCAGATCGCGCGGGTGGATGCTCAAGAATTCGGCGAGCGTAACATTGTCCCCACGCAGCGCAGTTTGAATCTTTGAAGTGCCGTCTAAACTGGCCTCGCCACCCATGGGAAACGGATCCATGGAGAGCATTCCACTGAAGGCCCAGGTGCAGGCGACCAATCCGAAGAACAAGCCCAGGATGGTGTGCAAACGCTTTTGTCCCCGGTACGGAATGCCCGAAGGAACGCCTTGGCGGCGATAGCGCAGTGACGGCGAGTACATCCAAACGCCGACGATCAATCCGATAAATGCAGCGAACGTCGCGAGCCCGGACGTCCACACCACCACTCGAGTCCACATGAGGCCGTCTTTTCTGAGCGGAGTGAAGTACAGCCAGTGAGGAATAGCTCCAAAATAGGCACCCAGGCGCGATGCCCTAGAAGTCGATTGGACAACCTGGCCAGTTTCCTGCGATACGTAGACTTCGTCGGCATTCGGCCACGTGAACTTGTAAAGCGGCCTCAGTGAGCGGAAAGCGTCGGACACGGTCCATTGGTCTTCCTCGGTGAGCAATGCCATCCGCGCAGCGTTAGGCTGATGGCCTGACCACTGGGAAGCAACACGAAGAGCCAAGTCGGGCGAATATTCCTCGCATACTGCACCGTCATCCGCGAATACCAGTTTCTGCTCGTCGCCCATTCGGAAGCGATAAGCCGGCCTCCCATCAAATGTGGTGAGGAAGGCCTGACTGGCGGCGGTCTTCATGCCCAGACGCCCATATGCTTCGAGAACCGAAAGACGGACTCTTGAACCATCCAGCGGCGGCAGATGCTTAAGACGATCAACCGCGGTCACTTGGGGATAATCCCAATACATCATGACGATGCCTGAAGCGAACCAGAGTAAGAAGAGAAGGCAGAGCGCCACACCCATCCAGCGATGGGCGAAGATCAGCGTCTTTTTTACGGTGATCGGTTTGATGCCGACCTCAATACCAAACATCATTCACGGTGCGTTACCGAGAATGGTATCGAATCGTGGCGAGCTGAAGTAGAGATGCGGGCTCAACGGACAGCGCGAGCACCGGATCTAAATGGAAAAGGCAGTAGCCGAGTAGCGTCAGGGTGAAATGTAAACGTCGGCCGAATCCGACCGCAGGCCGGCTTTAGGTAGATTTAAGCCTGAGCATGATCGCGGCGACGGCAGCGAGCAAGATGGCTCCTCCGCCGATTCGCAGGCAAATTGCCGTCAAGTTCGACCAACGCGACCTTTTGAAAAACTGCAAACCACAGTGCTCGCAAGTGGGAGTGGAAAAGCTACTGACGGTCCTGCAACTGGGACATTGTCTCATCGTAAACCCCCTCCACGGGCGGCCTCTGCCTCCGGCATCGGCCTAACTCATCCCGGTCAACACGATGGTCAAATCGGATCGATCAGAATGGTCTTACGTGAAATAGCTTATATCGGGATCAGGCGAATTGCAAGAGAATTTGAGGTTTCTACCTATCTTTCGATAGGGTGTTTGGCCCAGGACTATCGCAATTTTCATTTTGCAATGACTTGCGTAAATACTGTTACCTGGATTGAGCGCCCACGCTTCGAAATCCGTGTTACTTAGTTTGGCTCCGGGTACGTTTGGCTCGTAACAAGCTGCCGGCTGGGCGGACACAGGAGCTCAAACTTGGTGGCCAGATCGGCTTTGCCAGTGGCTAGCAAGCGCACATAGGGTTTATACTGCTAGAAGCGTCGCCGATGAACCGCTTCATCGAATCCGCTCAGTTCGTGGTTATTCCAGTAATAAGTCTTTTGTTTCCTTAATGGGCCCGTAGCTCAGTTGGTTAGAGCGCCTGCTTGACACGCAGGAGGTCACAGATTCGAGTTCTGTCGGGCCCACCATAACACCAAGAAAGTTTGACAGTGGTTATTGGGCTGCGGTCTGCACGGCCTCCACGCCGAGCATTACCACGCCGTCGCGTATTTCCACCGGAAATGTACGGACCTGCGGAGTTCCCTCTATACAGGGTTTGATTACCAGGCCAGTCTCCAGACAAATTCGCCAGTGGTGCAGCCCGCAGGTGACAGTGTTATCGATTACCGTCCCATCGGCCAAGGGATCGCCCGAATGCGGGCAGCGATTTTCGAGCGCCAGATAGCGGTCGCCCACATTGAATACCGCGACCGACAAATCTCCAATGCGTAATTCGCGGCCTTGACGGGGCGGAATGGTCTCGACTGGCGCCACTTGAATCCACTGCATAATGCTAATTTCTTCTGCCTTCTTTGGATTTTTCGCTAGATTGCAAGACACACCGGCGCAGTGCCTTGACCGTGGGCACCAGCGGCAGCGTGCCGGGGAATCACGGAGAGATATACAACGCGCTCTCCTTCAAACGGTTTAACGGCCTGATTTAACGAACTGATCTAACGACTTTCTCTAACGACGTTCTCTAACAACGTGGTTTAGAATGTGCTCCACGAAAGCGAAGTAGGATTGCCGTTGGGGTCCCGTTCGGACTGGAAATCTACTTGTTTTTCGCAAGGACACAAGAAGAATACCAGCATTCTTGCGATTTCTTAACAATGACTTTGCGATAGGACCGATAAATCTTTTTTTGGATCGGGGAGCGCCGCCACCGCTGAATAGGTGACCTCCATGGACGAGACCGCGTTGTGCCCGTCCCTTGCTAGTACCATAAAGAAGGTATGCATCAGGGCGACGGAGCGCCGGCCATCGAAATTCGCGATCTGCGCAAAGTATATGGCGACAAGGCTGCCGTCGACGGTCTCACGCTAACTGTTCCACAAGGTTGCTTCTTCGGTTTCCTGGGGCCCAACGGCGCGGGAAAGACCACTACCATTAAAATGCTGATGGGCCTGGCGCCCCCCACCTCTGGAAGCATTCAACTGCTGGGACTGCCGATGCCCGAGCGGTCGCTCGAGATCAAGCAGCAAATCGGCTTGGTGCCGGATGAATCCATGCTGTTCGATCACCTCACCGGCAGCGAGTTTATCGAGTTCGTCGGCCGAATCTATGGGCTGGATCGCGCGCTGGCGCGAGTGCGCGCCGATGAACTGATGGATTTGTTCGAGCTTGGCAACATGCCGAAGAAGCTGATCTCGGAATACTCGAAAGGAATGCGCAAGCGCGTGGCAATGGCCGCGGCATTGATTCACCGCCCGAAGCTGTATCTTATGGATGAGCCGTTCGAGGGCGTGGATGCCGTCGGCGCACGGCTGATGAAGGACATCCTACTCGATCAGGTCCGCCACGGCGCAACCATTTTTCTTACGTCGCACGTGCTCGAAGTGGTGGAACGCCTATGCGAACGCGTCGGAATTATTCATGAAGGCAAACTGATTGCCGAAGGGTTGATGGCGGACATGCGTGGTACGGCCGAAACTCTGGAAGACGCCTTCGTCAGGGCGCTAGGCATGGAGAGCGCCGCCGAAACACTGGACTGGCTGTAAAGGCGCTTCGAAGCATGACGCACGCCGGCGCTATCATCTGGGCTCAGTGGCGCACTCTTTGGCACTCCAATCCGCGACGGGGTTTTGCGTGGTCGGCGGCTGTGAACCTTATCTGGTACGGCATATGGGCCGGTTTTGCTTACTCCTTACTGCGCGTCTTTAGCGACCCGGCGGAAGTGCCGGTCATTCGCATCGCGCTCCCCGGCGGTCTGCTGCTGATATTTCTTTACTGGCAGGTGGTGCCGTTGGTGCTGGCGACGACCGGCTCGTCGCTCGATCTGCGTAAGCTGCGCGCTTACCCGATCCCGGACGGCCAATTGTTCTCGATCGAAGTCCTTCTGCGGGTCACTTCCGGGATAGAGATGGTCGTGGTGTTGATGGGGATGACTATCGGGGCCATGTTGAATCCGGCTTTAACCAAGTGGAGCCTGCTGGCGACCCTGATCTATGTGGCCTTCAATCTAGTGATAGCCGTAGGCCTGCGCGATATGTTGGGGCGTTTGCTGGCGCGTAAGCGCATCCGCGAGGTCGTGTTCTTCCTTGTCTTCCTGGCCGCAGCGCTGCCGCAATTGGTATTTGCACGACAGGGAATGATCAGCCCGCAATTGCGATTACTAGTTACGCGCGATGCCTGGCAAGGATGGCCGTGGACGGCAACTTCGAACCTCATTGTCGGCAACCGTTTCTGGCCGTCGCTGGCGGTGCTCTCCGCCTGGATCGTGGGTACGTTAGTCTTCAGCCGCTGGCAGTTTTCTCGAACGCTGGTATTCGACTCCGACGCTGCCAACGCGGGCGACTCCCGGGCCCGCCGCTCCTGGTGGATCGAATGGTTTTACCGATTGCCTTCGGCGGTATTCCAAGATCCGCTGGGCGCTCTGATCGAAAAAGAATTTCGCTTCCTGGTGCGCTCGCCGCGCTTTCGTCTGGTGTTCCTAATGGGGTTCACGTTTGGCCTGGTGATCTGGCTGCCGATGGTATTTGTTCCGCGGGGGCCGCTGGGCGGATTTTTCGTGCGCAACTATCTCACAGTGGTCTGTGTGTACTCGCTGATGCTGATGAGTGAAGTGTGCTTCTGGAACGCGTTCGGGTTTGACCGCTCCGCGGCGCAATTCTATTTTCTGGCGCCAGTGTCTTTCCGGAGAGTGATGGCGGGCAAGAATCTATCGGCCCTGTTTTTCATGCTGCTGGAGATCGCGATGGTGACGTCGGTGTGCGCGCTGCTGCGCATGCCGTTGGGGGTGCGGCGATTTGCCGAAGCCTATAGCGTGGCCGCGGTCGTGATGATTTTTCTGTTCAGCGCCGGGAACCTGCTGTCGATCCGCCAGGCCAAGGGCGTGGACCCGGGAAACTCCATCCGAACCGGCGCGGCGGGTCGTCTGCAAGCCTTACTGTTTGCGATTTATCCGGTGACGTTCGCGCCCATCCTGCTTGCGTATCTCGCGCGCTACGCGTTTGGCAGCCAGGCCGCGCTGTACGCGATTCTGGGCCTGGACGCTGTTCTGGGAATCATCGTTTACAGGTTGGCGCTGGATTCGGCGGTGCGGACGGCCAACCTCACCCGGGAGAGCATGATCGCAGCGCTCTCGACTGGCGACGGCCCCATCGCCAGTTAACAAAGCCTACGCATTATCGACCGGCGACGGCCCGATTAGCAGCTGACGCCTGCAGTTCGAGGGCAAGCAGCATCTGCTTGGTGGGCAAGCCGCCCCCGAAACCTCCGAGAGTTCCGTCGCCCGCAATTACACGGTGACACGGAATCACAATGGGTAGTGGGTTGGCGCCATTGGCCGAACCCACGGCGCGCGATGCCTTGGGATTTCCTACGCGGCGAGCCAGCTCTCCATAGGAAATCGTTTCGCCGTAGGGAATCTCCTGCAATTGACGCCATACGCTGCGTTGGAATGCCGTGCCCTCGGGCGCGAGCGGCAGATCGAATGCGGCGCGCTTCTCCGCGAAGTATTCGTTCAGCTGACGCACCGCTTCGCCGACTGGTCCGCGCTGAGATTCCTGCCACTCCGGCTCCGGCTTGGCGGCATGACCACGCTGTGGAAACGTGATGCGGTGCACGGCGGTCGCATCACCCGCGATGAGTAGCCTTCCGATGGGAGTTTCGAGGTAGGTGTAGTTCACGCGTCTATTTTACAAGGCCAGCTTGCCGTGATAGCGCATGTCCTTCAATGTGAACTTGGCCTTGATTTCCGTGGAGCCTACTTTGGTGCTGAAGTCCAGCTCCTTGTCGTCCATCGAAATCTCTTTGTTCCGCGAAAAGTAGAAATAGACACCAGGCCCGCGTCCTCCGGTGCGCGACCCTTCGTCAACTTTCTCAAGGTGCAGTGGGCCGTCCCTACGTTCGAGACGAGTGTAATCCTTAAACGCTTCCATGCGACGCTCGGCCCGATCCTTGCGATCACTGTCATTAGAGCTGTCATCGGAGTTGTCGTCGTTGCGCCGACGGCCGCTGGGCAGATCGCCAATCAGAGCGATCACGTAGTATTTTTCGAAGTCAGGATCAGGCTTCTCATCGTCGGCATGCAGGTGCAGCGCTTCCTGAACCGGGGAAGCCGATTCCCAGCGGACAGTGGCGTGGATCATGCGCCGATCATTGTCGCTTGGGCCGCGACCTCCAGGAGAACCGCCTGCCCCGCCCGGATAGCCACCTCCGCCAGGATACCCGCCACGATTGCCACCGCCTGGGTAACCGCCTCCGGGGTAACCGCCACCTCCGCCTGGAAAACCAATGCCACCGCCGGGAAAGCCGACGCCTCCACGGGAACGCCCGCCGCCGTTTCCCGGGCCGCCCAACCGGCTGCCGGAAGTAACGCTCACTTCCTTGGCCCATGGCGATTTTGTGATCATCCGGTCTACTTCCTCGGAGTTCCAGTCACTCGAAGGCTTGGTCTCCCAGAAATCCTTGGATCCGAACGCCCACGATGGAATGGCAGCAGATGCTACCGGGAGGGCGGCAGCAAACCGCATCAAGCTGCGTCTCGTTAGCATGAACGTGAGACGGACGCCGGGGGCGACAGGGTTACGGCAAATGACGCCGAGTCAGACGCCCGCCAGCTTACGGCGAAGGAATCGGCGTTCGGGCTCCGAGCAACGGCACTCCAGCGCGGCGCGCCAGCAGGCGGCGGCTTCCTCGCGACGGCTCAACTCCTCCAACAGGTGGCCGCGCACGGCGAGCAACAAATAATAGTCCCGGAGCTGCGGATTGCCGCGGAGGATTTCGATTTCAGACAACGCTTCCGCGGGGCCATGCACCTTCGCCACGGCGACCGCTCGATTCAAGGCGACAACGGGCGACTCTCCGCTAATCGCCAGCAACTGGTCGTACAATTCCAGGATCGTCGGGCAATCGATGGATCGCAGATCGGCGGCGCGAGTGTAGACGGCCGCAATGGCGGCCTGAACGTGATATTCCGAGACTTGATCGCCAGCGATGGACAGGTCGAAATGATGGAATCCCAGGGAGATCAGGCGCTGGTCCCAGCGCACGCGATCCTGGTCTTCGAGCAGAATCAAATCCCCGGCCTCGTCGATGCGCGCGG
>Ga0163163_10003727_pt1 | contig 12970 bp, 12 predicted proteins | sample S65metaG_FD_119766 | JGI IMG/M metagenome (GOLD analysis project Ga0163163, IMG submission 119766) | Switchgrass rhizosphere microbial communities from Kellogg Biological Station, Michigan, USA - S6-5 metaG | ecosystem: Host-associated > Plants > Roots > Rhizosphere > Soil | place: USA... | reverse complement strand
CTTCGTCCGCGCGCACGCCTTTCACGGCGACGATGCGGCTGGTGAGCGTCATGATCGGTGTGAGCGTCAGGGTCGACGCCAGCGGTGGAGGCACGACGCCGTACAGCAGCAGGCCAGGACGCACGCGGTCGTACCAGACGCGCGAATCCCGCAACAGCGCGGCGCTGTTCGCCGCATGGACGTCGTATCCACGACGATCGAACGCAGAACCCGCTGCATTCGCAGAATCATCTTGTCCGCGGTTTCCACGAGTTCTGCATTGAATGTCGTCAACTTCGGTGAGGGCACGCTCGAACCTGATCCGCTGCTCGCTGAAGAGCGGCGACTCCGGATCGTCGGCGGTCGCGAAATGTGTGTAAACGGCCTCGAGATCCAGGTTCCGGCTCGCCAGCAGTCCGGGCAAAGTCCGGCGCAGGTTGTCGAAGCGAAAGCCGAGCCGGTTCATGCCGGTGTCGATCTTCAGGTGATAGCGGACGCGCGTTTTGTACTTTTCCGCCGCCGCCTGAACCGCGAGCGCCGCGCCGGGAGTCGAGATCGTCGGCGTCAGCCCGCAGTCGAACAGTCCGTCGAGATCGCTGACGCTGAGGGCGCCGAAGACGAGGATATCGCCGCGCACGCCCGCCGCTCGAAGCGCTGCGCCTTCCTCGATGTCGGCGCAGGCGAGCAGATCGGCGCCGGCCTCCTCGAGCGCCAGCGCCACCTGTCCTGCGCCGTGCCCGTACGCGTTCGCCTTGACGACGGAGATCACGCCCGGAGAAGCGGCTCCCGACCCCTTTTCAAGGTAATCGACGATGAGCTGATAGTTGGATCTAAGAGCGGCAAGGTCAATCCGCGCAACGGTCTGTCGGATCATGTCCTCGTCGATTGTATCGTCGTCGAGCAACTCCAGCTAAAGCCGGAGATTCGCAGGCCGTCGCTACTCGCAGCGCAGCGCTTCCAGCGGATCGACGCTGGCGGCGCGGCGCGTCGGCACCCAGCACGCCAGGAGCGCCACGATCGCAAACAGCAGACACATGACCGCAAGCGTGAGCGGATCGACGGGGCTGACCTCGAACAGGAACGATTGCAGCACACGCGACAGCAACACGGCGGCGACGATGCCTGAGGCGATGCCCCAGGCGATCAGCCGCGACGCCTCGCCGAGGACGAGCCGTCGGATGTCGTGCCGGCCGGCGCCGACCGCGGCGCGGATCGCGATCTCGCGGCGCCGCGCCGCCACCGAGAGCGAGAGCACGCCGTAGATGCCGACCAGCGTCAGCACACTCGCCACCGCGGCGAAACCAACCAGCAGCCGCATCGCGAAGATCCGCGACGCCAGCGACTCGCCGCGCACGTCGTCGAGCGTCTTCATGTTCTCAACCGCCACCGCCGGATCGACAGCACGGAGCTCCCGCTGGACCGCGGACATGATGGCTCGCGGATCTGCCGGCGTGCGAACGATCAGGTCCTTGGAGAATGCGGAGTTCTGCCACAGCGAGAGATACACTTCCGGTTCCGGTGGTTTGGTCAGATCGCCGGTGCGGCCGTTGGTCACCACTCCCACGATCTCGAACGATGGCCCCTTGCGTCCGCCCATCCAGAGACGCTTGCCGATGGCGCCACCCGTCGGAAAGTAGCGATCGACCAGTGCTTTGTTGACAATCGCGACCGCGGGCGCCTTGCGCTCGTCGGTTGGCCGGATGTCACGACCTTCAATTAATTCCAACCCGATCAACGCGAAGTAGTCGGACGTGACTGCCCGGAGCGGGACCGCAATCCGATCGCCGGCTTTGACGGCCTCGGGCTGCCCCTCGATGTCCAGAGCGCCCGGCCAGCTGTTGCCCGTGAGCGGCACGCCCCAGGCGAATGCGACGCGCTCGACGCCCGGAAGCGCGGCGACGCGCTCCAGCGCGCGGCGATGGAAGTCGAGCCAGTCGCCTTTCACCGCCGTCACCGTCGCCGTCAGGATGTGATCGGTGCGATACCCGGACGCCACGCTCGCGAGGTTGCTCATCGTCCGAATCAGGAGTCCCGCGCCAACCAGCAGCGCCAGCGTCAGCGCCGTCTGGGCCACCGTGACGACGCGCAACAGCCGCCGCTCGACACGCCCCGCGCTGCTCTTCGAGCCGGCGCTCTTGAGCACCTCCATCGGGGCGAGACCGGAGGCGCGCAACGCGGGAAGCACGCCGGCCGCCAGCGCCGCCGCGACCGCCGACCCCAACCCGCAGGCCAGCACGGGCCATCCGGCCGACACGGCGTCGAGCCGCGGTATCGCATGCCCGCCAATCAGCCTGAAGAGCCGGACGATGCCGAAGGCGAAAGCGACGCCGAGCGCGCCGCCAATAGAGGCGAGCAGCAGAGACTCGACGGCGACCTGCCGGAAGAGCGCGCCGCGGCCGATCCCGAGAGCGGTGCGCACGGTGTACTCGTCCTGCCGCTGGAGCCCACGCACGAGCAGCAGGGCGGCGACGTTGCCGCACGCAATCAGCAGGACCAACGCGGAAGCGCCGAGCAACGGGATCAGGATGCGGCGGCCGTCGCGGTTGAACTCGCCGGTGAGCGACTGGACGCGCGGCATGACGCCGTCGAAATCACGATCCGACTGCGCCTCGCGCGACACGATCACGCCCAGCTCCGCCTGCGCCCGCTCGACGGTCGCGCCAGGACGCAACCGCGCGACAACGTCCCAGAATGCCGCCTTCATCCGCTCGGGATTCGGCGCCGCGGGCAGCCAGAAATCGACGATCCCGTTGACGTTGTAGTTCGGTTCCTGCGCGGCCACCGGCGACGGCAGAAAGCGGATGCCGGGAGGCATCACCCCGACAATCGTCGGCGGCGTCTCTCGCCGGCTCATGCGCAGCGGCTTGCCGATGATCTGGGGATCGCCGTTGAACTTGCGCTGCCACAGGTCGTAGCCGATGACGACGACTGGCGCGGGCGGGAACTTCGTCTCGGTCTCGAGGAATGTGCGTCCGAGCAACGGCTGGAGGCCGAGTACTCGGAAATAATCGCCGGTCACCACGATGCCTTCGAGCGACTCGCTGCCTTCGTCGAGCACCAGGAAATTGAACGACCACGAATAGGCGGCGAGCGACTCGATCGATTTGGCGTCGCTGCGCCATTCCTGCCATTGAGCGGCGGGCCATCCTCTGGGGCCGGCCGTCCGGCCGTCGGTCCGCGCCGACGGCAGCAGCACGAGCTGCTGCGGATCGCGATAGGGCGGCGGCGTCAGCAGCACGCCCTGAATGAGGCTGAACACGGCCGACGTCGCGCCGATGCCGAGTGCGAGCGTCAGGACCGCGACAAGGCTGAACCCGGGCTGCTTGCGCAGGAGACGCAGGCCGAAACGTAGATCCTGCAGCATGTGGTCTCCGCCTTTGACGTCGCCGGGGCGCCGGAGGTTGGGAACGAGCTTTGCGTTCTACGTCGTGATCGGCTACGCGCCGCCGCCGGCGAGGTTCTCGAACCGGGTGAATTCGCGTATGAAAGCGAGCTTCACGACGCCGGTCGGGCCGTTACGCTGCTTGGCGATGATCAGCTCCGCGACGCCCTGCGCGTCACTCGCCGGCTGGCTCTTGTCCATGTACATCTCTTCGCGGTAGATGAACGCGACGACGTCGGCGTCCTGCTCGAGGGCACCTGACTCTCGAAGGTCGGACAGCTGCGGGCGGTGATCGGAGCGCGATTCGGGCGCGCGGCTCAACTGCGAGAGCAGCACGATCGGCACCCGGAGCTCCTTGGCCAGCCCCTTCAGCGAGCGCGAGATCGCGCCGAGCTCGAGGGTGCGGTTCTCGAACTTGCCGCGCCCCTGCATGAGCTGTACGTAGTCGATGACGACCATGTGCAGGCCGTGCTCGGAGGCGAGCCGCCGGCACTTGGCGCGCATTTCGAGCACGCCGATCGACGGTGTGTCGTCGATGAAGATCTTCGCCTCGCTGAGCGTGCCGATCGCCTGCGACAGCCGGCCCCAGTCGCGCTCGCCGAGGAACCCGCCGCGCAGCCGGTGTGCGTCGATGCGCGCTTCGCCGGTCAGCATGCGGAGGAACAGCTGTTCCTTCGACATTTCGAGGCTGAACACGCCCACCGTCATGTCGGTCTTGGTGCCGACGTGCTGCGCGATGTTCAGACAGAGGCTGGTCTTGCCCATCGACGGCCGGGCGGCGATGATGATCAGGTCCGACGGCTGCAGCCCCGACGTCATCTCGTCGAGGTCGGTGAAGCCGGTCGGCACGCCGGTCACCAGCTCCTTGCGCGAGTGCAGCTTCTCGATCGTGTCGAGGCTGCCCTGCGCGAGGTCGCGCAGCGAGACGAAGCCGTCGCGCACCTTGTCGTCGGCGATGGCGAAAATCGCGTGCTCGGCCTGATCGAGGATGAGGTCCGCCTCGTCCTCGCCAGCGTAGGCCGTCGCCAGGATCTTGTTCGCGGAGAAGATCAGATTCCGAAGGGTCGCCTTCTCCTTGATGATCTTCGCATAGTGCTCGACGTTGGTCGACCGCGGGACGCCGTCGATCAGCGCGGAAATGTAGGCCGGCCCGCCGACTTCGTCCAGATCGCCCGACCGCCCGAGCTCCTCTTTCAGCGTGACGAGGTCGATCGCGTCGTTGCGCTCCGCGAGCTTGACCATCTTGTCGAAGATGCGCCGGTGGGCATCGCGGAAGAAATCGTTGGAGTCGATGACCTCGGCGGCGAGGTTGAACGCGTCGTTGTGCAGCAGAATCGCGCCGAGCACGGATCGCTCCGCCTCCAGATTGTGCGGCAGCGTGCGTTCGGCGATGGCTTCAGGCATGAAGGAGCAAAACTTAGAAGGGAGAACTCAGAACTGAGAACTAGAACTATAAACTGAGACGACGGTCCACCAAAAAAGAAAACTCGGGACCGGGCAATCGCCCAATCCCGAGTTTTCCTTTTCGTACTTCCACTTCTAACTTCGTACTTCTAACTTCTAACTTTTCTGTCCTGCAGCCAAGACCTTGACCTTCAGGCTGACGACGACCTCGCGGTGCAGCTTGACGGGCACGTTGTACTCGCCCAGCTTCTTGATCGGTTCGTGCAGCTGGATCTTCCGGCGATCGACGTCGAACCCCTTGCCGGCCAGCGACTCGGCGATGTCGGCGTTGGTCACGGACCCGAAGAGCGCGTCGGTGTCGCCGACTCTTCGCGCGATCTCGATCTCGACATTGGCGAGCCGATCGGCGACCGCCTGCGCAACCCCCTGCTCTTCCGCCTCCTTCGCGTCGAACTTCACTTTCTCGCGCTCGATCACCTTCTTGTTGCCCGCAGTCGCCAGCAGGGCCATCTTGCGCGGCAGCAGATAGTTGCGCGCATAGCCGTCGGCGACTTTGACCAGGTCGCCGCGCTTGCCGAGATTGTCGACGTGCTCTCGCAGTATTACTTCCATGTACTTACTCCGTCACATACGGGATGAGGGCGATCTGCCGGGCGCGCTTGATCGCCGTCTGCAGTTTGCGCTGGTGTTTGGCGCACGTGCCGGAAATGCGCCGCGGCAGGATCTTGCCGCGCTCGGGGACGAACGGCCCGATGAGCTTCACGTCCTTGTAGTTGATGTCGTCGATCTTGTCCGCGCAGAACTTGCAGACCTTGCGGCGCCGGAACAGTGTGCGGCGCTGTCCCTTTTCCTTGTCGCCCGGCTTCTTGTCGGCGCCGCGGCCCCGGCCGCCGCCACCGCCGCCCGATCGTCCTTGTCCGAATGGCATGGCTTAAACCTCCCCCGCTTCAAATCGATCGTCGTCCTGGTCGTCCGGTTCACCGGCGGGACGGCCTTCACCCGGCTGGCGCTGCGGCGGCAGGCCGCGCTTCACGCGCCGGCGCTCCGAGCTGGTGCGCCGCCGTGTCTGCACGGTGTTGACGACTTTCTTGTCTTCGTCGACGCGGACGATCATCTGCCGGATGACGATGTCCATCACCTTCAGCCGGCGGTCCAGTTCCTTCATCAGTTCGCCGCTGCCGTTGATCGTCTGGAGGACGTAGAAGCCCTCCTTGTGGCGCGCGATCTCGTAGGCGAGACGCTTGCGCCCCCAGTTGTCGGTGCTCGCAATCTGCCCGTGCAGGCGCGACACGATTTCCTCGATCTGGGTCTGGAGTTCGGCGACCTGCGCCTCGGTCGAGTCGGGCGGGAGAATGTACACGAGCTCGTATTGTCGATCTGCCATTACTGCTCCTCAGGACGAAGCGCGCTTTGCGCCTCGGCCACCTATCGGTGGCTAGGATGCGCGCGCGATGCGCGCCCGATGCAAATTGCAAAATGCAAATTGCAAACTTACGGTTCAGGTTGCGACGGTTCGCCGGCCATGTTGAACCGGTTCATCGCCACCTGAACGCCATCGCTCACAAACGTCTCCACGGCGTCGGCCGCTCTGGCGACTGCACGCTCGACGACGTCCCGCTCGCCCGCCGGGAACTTCGACAGGACGTGATGCCGCAGCATCGACTCGGGATGCCCACGCTCGACGCCGATGCGCAAGCGGGGAAACTCCTGGCCCACATGCGCAATCACCGACTTGAGCCCGTTGTGCCCTCCCGCCGAACCCGATCGCCTGAGCCGCAGCTTGCCCAGCGGCAGCTGAATCTCGTCGACGATCACCAGCACGTCCTCCGGCTGGATCTTGTAGAACGCCATGATCGCGCTGACCGCCAGGCCGCTCTCGTTCATGAACGTTTTGGGCTCGACCAGCAGAACCTGTCGCTCTTTCACAACCGCGAGGTCCGCCGTGGTCTTCCACTTCTTCAACTTCGCGCCCCAACGTCGCGCCAACTCGTCGACGACGTCGAAGCCCACGTTATGCCGCGTCCCGGCGTATTCCGTACCGGGGTTTCCCAATCCGACGATCGCCTTCAACGGCTGCCTTATTTCTTCTTCTCGTCCTTCTTCTTGTCGTCCTTCTTCTCCACCTCGGCCTCTTCCTTCTTGCCCTTCTTCAGGACTTCGGGCTCGGCAGGCGTGGCGGTGGCGGCGGCCGCGGCATCGGCCGGCGCCGCGACTTCTTCGACCTTCGGCAGGATGACGTGGACGAGCATCAGGTCGGGATCGCTGATCGGCGTCCACTTGTCGCTGGTCGCGATGTCGCGCACGCGGACGCCCTGGTGCAGCATCAGCTCCGTGACGTCGACGTCAATGTGCTCGGGGATGTCGGCCGGGAGCACTTCGATCACCACCTCGCGGCGGATGAACTCGAGGATGCCGCCCTGCTGCTTGACCCCCTTCGGCTCGCCATGGACGACGATCGGGATGGTGACCTGCAGGAGCTTGTCCATCGCGATCTTGAAGAAGTCGACGTGCAGGACCTCGTGCGTGATCGGATCGAGCTGAAAATCCTTCACCAGGACCCGGCTGTCGCCGGCGCCCGCAAGCTTCAGCGAGATCAGGGTGTTCTGCCCCGCCTCCGAGTGCAGAATCTTCAGCAACGCCTTTGGGGGCACCGCGATCGGCGTCGCGCCCTTGCCGTCGCCGCCGTAGAGCACGCCGGGCACCTGCCCGGCGCGGCGCGTGCGCCGCGCCTCGTTCTTGCCGAAGGTGTCGCGAGCCTGAGCTTCGAGTACTGCTTCCATATCTTTCCTCACAAAGGGGCTTGTGGCTCGGGGCCAGCCCCCAGTCACCAGACCCAGTCCCGGTTCCTATACAAACAACGACGAGACCGACGTCTCCTCGTGAATGCTCTTGATGGCCTGCCCGAGCAGCCGCGCCACCGACAGCACGACCACCTTGCCGCACGCCGCGCCGGCCGGCGACAGCGGAATCGTGTTGGTCACGATCAGCTTGTCGATCGGCGACTTCTCGATCCGGTCGATCGCGGGGCCCGACAGCACGCCGTGGACCGCACACGCAATCACCCGTTCCGCGCCGTTCGCCTTCAGCGCGATGGCGCCCTTGGTGATCGTTCCGGCGGTGTCGATGATGTCGTCCTGCAGAATGCAGGTCCGTCCTTCGACGTCACCGATCACGTTCATCACTTCCGCCGTGCCATCGTCGCTGCGACGTTTGTCGATGACGGCGAGTCTGGCATCGTCGAGCCGCTTCGCGTAGGCGCGCGCGCGCTCGGCGCCGCCTGCATCCGGCGACACGATCGTCAGCTTCGGGTAGTCGAGCCGCGCGAGATAGTCGATGATCACGGGCGCCGCGAACAGATGGTCGACCGGAATGTCAAAGAACCCCTGAATCTGCGCCTTGTGCAGATCCATCGTCAGCACGCGGTTCGTGCCGGCCGCGCTGAGCACGTTGGCCACGAGCTTGGCCGAGATCGGGACGCGCGGCTTGTCCTTGCGATCCTGCCGTGCGTAGCCGTAATACGGCAGCACCGCCGTGATGCGCGACGCCGACGAGCGGCGAAACGCATCGATCATGATCATCAGCTCCATCAGGTGCTGATCGACCGGGTTGCTGGTCGGCTGGACGATGAAGACGTCGGTTCCCCGGATGTTCTCGTCGATCTGGAACGAGACTTCGGAATCCGGAAACCGGCGGAGCCGTGCCTGCCCCAGGCCCACACCCAGAAAGCTCGCGATCTCGCGCGTCAGCTCGGGATGCGCGCTCCCCGAAAACACTTTCAGTTCGCCAAACCCGGTCGCCATGAACGGATCACCCATCGAACCCACTACCCCCCGCGAGTTGGCTGGGGCGGAAGGATTCGAACCTTCGAATACGGGATCCAAAGACCCGCGCCTTACCACTTGGCGACGCCCCAATTAAGAAGTTCCCGCGCGTCTTCGTCTCGTGTGGAGAAGCTGACTTCAGGAGTGGTCGAAACCACGCAGCACAAACGACAAGTTTATCCGATGGGCTTACGTGGCGGCAAGTGCTTGGTACCTCTGGTGGTTGAGGGTCCTGGTCACCAGTGCCCGCCGGGAGGACGCCTTCAGACGCCTGGCGGCCTCAACCGCGGTTTCGCGGCCAGAAAACAGCCCGAATACCGCCGAGCCGCTGCCAGACATCGCCGCGTGCGAGGCCCCCGAGCGGCGGAGTGCGGCAATGATACGAGCGATCTCGGGATGCCGGGCGGCGACCGGAGCCTCGAGATCGTTGACGAGCTCGTGTTCTTGCGGCGCAGGCCGATCACGGTCAAACCAGGCGAACGCGTCCTTCGTGCTGACACCGAAATCGGGCAGCACGAGGACGACCCAGCGCGCGGGCGGTTCGGCGAGCCGGAAGAGCAAATCGCCGCGTTCGAGACCGAGGGCCGCGCCGCCTTCCAGAAAGTACGGGACATCGGCGCCAAGCGCAGCCGCTGTGGTGCGGACCTTCGCCTCGCCCACGCGCCACCGTCGCGCGAGCGCGCGCAGCGCCGCCGCCGCATCGCTGCTGCCGCCGCCAAGTCCGGCCTGCATCGGGATCCGTTTCTGCAGATCGATCGCCACGTCACGCGGCGCGCCGCGGCGTCCGGCCGCACGCCACAGTCCCGCGGCTGCGCGGTAAATGAGGTTGGTTCCGTCCGCTGGACACGCCGGATCGTCGCAGGTCAGCGTGAACGCACCGCGGCGCGCGCGGATCGTCAGCGTATCGTGCAGCGCGATCGACTGGAAGATCGTGCGCAGCTCGTGGTACCCGTCGCTGCGGGTACCCAGCACGCGCAGCGACAGGTTAATTTTCGCGAACGCCCGGACGCGCATGTCGTAACTCATCGAGCGTGATCGGCCGGGCCGCGCGCGGGATGTCGACGCGGAACACCTCGCCGCCGAGCGGGACGTTGGTCTCGACCTGACTGAGCGCGAGCGTCAGATCGAACGACGCGGCCGCGCCGCCGTCGCGCGCCACGCTCGTGATCCGCATCGTGCGCGGCAGCCCGTTCAGCGCGTCGCGATAGTCGACGCGCCACGTGCGCCGGACGACGGAGACGAGCTGCCACGGCTGGGCGGCGCCGGAGCGGTGGAGGTAAAGCGCGTCGCCTGCCGGGCTGCCAACCACGCGCCAGTCGTCGCCGAGCGCCCGGCCTTCGGTCTGCGGCATCGCCGGCGCACAGCCGGTCAAAACGGCGTGCAGATCGGCGGCGCTCAGCGGCACACCCGCGACCGCGTCGAGGACGTCGGCCGGGCGGCCGTGCTCGAGCACGCGGTCCTCGCGCGGCAGCAGCAGCGTCGCGTCGTCGTTGGTCGCCACCAGAATGAAGATCGGAGGACCGAAGGGTGCGATCGCTTCGAGCCGAGCCGACGCGGGCGCATCGACGCCGACGGACAGACGCACGCGAATACGCTGGCCGCTGACCTTTCCGCTGGCGGCGACTTCGGCGGTCAGCGTCCGGATGCCCACGCAGGAAGCGGTCGCCTGTTTCAATGCGTCGGCAGCGTCAGGCGCGGCAGCGCCGGGTCCCGCGGGCAGCTTCATGAGCGGCGCGCCGCATGACGCACCGCACAGCGCGACCAGCAGGACGGCGCGCTTCACTTCTTGGGAAGCTTCTGCTTCGCGGCCTTGATCTTCTTGTCGACGTCCGCCTTGTCGATCGAGTCGCCGTCGCCGGCGAGCGCGCGCGACCAGGCCGCGATCGCCTCGTCGTAGCGACCGAGCTTGAACAGCACCTGGCCGTAGTGCTCCTGAATCACGGAATTCGTCTTCAGCTGATCCGCCGCGCGCTTCAGATTGGTTTCTGCCAGATCGAGCTTGTCGGCCTTGAAGTACGCCCAGCCGAGGCTGTCGAGGTACGACGGGTTCTCGGGCTCGACCTGGAGGGCCTTCGTCAGATACGACACCGACTCGTCGAGCCGTTCCCCGCGTTCGGCGAGCATGTAGCCCAGATAATTGAGCGCAATCGCGTTCTCCGGATTGCGCGACAGGACCTGGCGGAACGCCGATTCCGCTTCGGCAAATTTCTTCTGCTTGTCCAGCACCGTGCCGAGCTCGAAGGCGATTCCGTCGTCGGACGGAAACTTCCCCTGGGCATCCTGGAGCACCTTGACGGCCTGCACGCCGCGCTCCGCTTCCGAGTACGCCTGCGCGAGCGAAATATAGGCGACGGGATCCTCGGCGTGGTGCTTGACCGCCTCTTCCAGCAGCGCAATCCCGGCGTCAGCCTTGCCGTCATGGCGCAGCGCCTGCGCCTGCAGCCGCGTGAGGCGCAGATCGTTCGGGTGCTGCGTCAGCGCCGATTTCGCCACGTCGACGGCCGCGGCGTATTTCTTCGCGGAGATGTTCGCCTCGATCAGGTAGCCGGCAATCGCGGGATCGGTGGGTGCGATTCTGCGCGCCTCTTCGAACGCGGCGATCGCCTTCTCGCCCTGTCCTGTCTCCTGATACGCGAACCCGAGATGCGGGAGCAGGATGCTGATGTCCATGCCCTGATCGCCCGTCTTGCCGCGGTTTGCCGCGACGACCGGCGCGAGTTCGTCAACGACCGACTGATACTGATGCCGCGCCTCGAGCGCCTCGGCCAGCGCGTAGTAGCCCCAGGCGCTCTGGGCATTCTGCGCGACGTAGCGGCGCGCCGACGCTTCCGCTCCCTTGAAATCGCCGAGCCGCCGCTGCGCCTGGGACAGCAGGTACAGCGCGCGCACATCGTTCGCCTTCGCCGCGACCAGTTCTGTCAGCGTCGCGCGCGCTTTTTCGATGTTGTCACGGCCGCCGGCATTCATCAGTGCCGAGGCATAGCGCGTCTTGAGGTCGGTCGCATTGCGCGGCGCGCGCTGCAGCGCGCGCGCGTACGCGCCGGCGGCATCCGAAAAGCGCCGTTCGCGATCGTAGAAATCGGCGAGCGCCGGCAACAGACGCGGATCGGTCGCCGTCCGCTCCTCGAGCCACACGATCGCGTCGCGGCTGCGCCCGGCCCCCGCGTACGCCTCCACGAGCATCAGCGGACCGTCCTGCCATCCGGGCTCCTGGTTCACGAGGTCGGTCAGTAGCGGGATCGCCTTGTCGAACGCGGCGCTGCGGACGTACAGCCGCGCGAGCGTGGCGCGCACGTTCGGATCGGACTCGGCGACGGCGCCTTCGAGCGCCTGCTCGAAGTGGTGAATCGCCTTCGCGAGACTGGCGTCGGCCGCGTCCGCGCCCCGGCCGCGCGCGGCGGGATCGGACGTGCTTTCCGACAACGCGGCATACACCGTCCCCAGCACGCGGTTCGCCTCACGGTTGGTCGGCGCGATCTTCAGCGCTGCTTCGGCGGCGGTCATCGCCTCCTGTACCTTGCTCTGTTTGAGGTACAGGCCGGCGAGCTGTGCGGGAATCTCGGCGGACTTCGGATCGAGCTCCATCGCCCGTTTGTATGCCGCGATGGCGGAGGTCTCGTCCTCGTTTTCTTCGAAGCGATGGCCGAGCAGGAACTGCGCGTACGCGTCGGCGACCGCTTCCGGCGACGACGCCACCGCGGACGGGGGACGCTGTCCTCGCGCGGTTCCCTGAACGGCGGCGGCATCTGCCGCGAGCGGAATCGAGACGCCGAAGACCGCGATGAGGGCTGCCCACTTCATAGCCGAATTGTTCCACAAAAACCGGGAGGTGTCATATATTCGGGCCATGGCCGTCGACCCGGAACTGCTCGAGATTCTCGCCTGTCCCAACTGCAAGACGCCCGTCACGCTCATCAAGAATGGCACGGCCCTCAAGTGCGGCACGTGCAAACGCGTGTATCCGATCAAGGACGACATTCCGGTCATGCTGATCGACGAAGCGACCATCGAAGAATGAAATAGTGCGCATTCTCCTGGTCCGCCTGCGGCAGATTGGTGACGTCGTGTTCACCACCCCGGCGGTTCACGCGTTGCGGCGCCGATTTCCCGACGCGCATCTCAGCTATGTTGTCGAGCCTGCCGCCGCGCCGATCGTCGCCAACAACCCGCACCTGAACGAAGTGATCGTCGCGCCGCGCGCCCCGGGTCTACGCGGGGTGCTCGGCGACCTCGCACTCGCGCGCCGTCTGCGCGCACAACGCTTCGACCTCGCCATCGACTTCCACGGCGGGCCGCGCGCGTCGCTGCTGACGTGGCTGAGCGGAGCGCCTGAGCGCCTCGGCTACGACGTGGCCGGCCGGGGCTGGATGTACACGCGACGGAT
>Ga0163163_10003721_pt1 | contig 12984 bp, 9 predicted proteins | sample S65metaG_FD_119766 | JGI IMG/M metagenome (GOLD analysis project Ga0163163, IMG submission 119766) | Switchgrass rhizosphere microbial communities from Kellogg Biological Station, Michigan, USA - S6-5 metaG | ecosystem: Host-associated > Plants > Roots > Rhizosphere > Soil | place: USA: Michigan... | reverse complement strand
GCCAATATCGCATTATCCATTTCAGCACACATGGTTTGCTGGATAGCCGCCATCCGGAATTGTCAGGGCTGGTGCTGTCACTCTTCAACGAAGATGGACACGCGCAAGAAGGATTCCTGCGCCTAAACGAGATTTACAACTTGCACCTCAATGCTGATCTCGTTGTCTTGAGTGCCTGTCAAACCGGCCTCGGAAAAGAAGTCAGGGGCGAAGGCTTAATGGGTCTCGTGCGAGGCTTTATGTATGCGGGATCGCCCCGAGTCGTTGCGAGCCTTTGGCAAGTTGATGATGCCGCGACTGCCGAGTTGATGAAGCGTTTTTATAGAGGAATGTTTCAGCAGAAGTTGCCTCCGTCGGCGGCTCTCAGAGCCGCACAGATAGAGATGCTCAAGCGGAAACATTGGCAATCGCCCTACTATTGGGGCGCATTTGTACTACAAGGCGAATGGAGATGAGCCAGTTTTTACTCGTAGTCTGACGTCCGCGACGTTGGGAATGTGGAAATGGAACTGACTGCAAACTCCTTCACCAAATTGCTGGCAGCGTCTGAACGAGGAGGAAGGGAAAGCCGGTGAAGGACACGAAGATTTGCGATCCGCACTATGCTCGTCGAACCGGGCTTCTTTCGTACAGAGTTGCTCACGGAGGAATCGACGAACTACCCTAAGCCTTTGATCGACGACTACGCCGAGAAAACCAGACAGCCTGTCACCGCCTGGAAGGGCATGAACGGCTTGCAAGGCGGTGATCCCGGCCAGCTCGCGAAAGCGTTGGTCCAGCTCGCAAGCCAGGACCAACCGCCGCTTCATTGGGCCGCTGGTGCCGATGCCATCGTAACCTTCGAGCGGAAGGCCAACGACCTCCTGGCCCAGGCCGACGCATACCGCGAACTTTCATCGTCTTTGGCGTTCGACGAGGTCGGAGACGCGGCACAAGGAAGTTAGATCGCATACTCGTACTTGGGGCCCCGGCTTACAAAACTCTTACGCCATAGTTGGCGCGCTCTGCCCGTGCGCGGATGTGATTCGGGATCAGGTCGTGTTTATGTCCGATTAGCCAGTTTCAGGTTTATTGATTCAACTTCGGCGGTCTGGGGTGCGATATTTGAACAAAACTTCAGCGGTTAGCGAGAGATGCTAACGCAGCGTCAACCTTACTAAGTGCCTTTTTAACCTCGGCAGGTCTGGTTGCGTCGGAGGCGCTGAGGATACCGCGAGCACCCATATCGTCCCAGATATTGAGGCTGTGTTCATACATCTCGTGTGCAAAAAGCAAGTGCTGGTTCTTGACTGCTCGTGCGCTGCCTTTTGAACTTGCAAGAATAGAATAGGCTTGACCCAGGTAAGAATAGGTCTGGGCCTTTACACCGCGTTGATCAGCATTTGCAGGATCGTCAAGTGCGCGGTCCAGAAGAGCTTTAGCGTTGTTGCATTCGTCGCTAGCGGCAGCGTAGTTCCGGAGAAGCGCTTGGGACCGGCTAACACCGGAGCGGCTTACAGCAAGATTTAGCAGACTGGATAAATCTTCTGGCCCACTCTTCGTCGACTGCTGATACATTTCCACTGCTGTTTGGTAATACGAGAGGGCTTTGATGTTATCTCCCAATTCAAACGCCAAGTCACCCAATCTGAGCGACGAATAGGCGCAGTCTCCGTACGACTGCTTATTTGCGGGATCGGCTGCCAGCAACTCCTTATCAATCGAAAGCTTCCTCAGGAAACTTTCCATTGCACCGAGCTTATCGCCCGACTGCATGCGAAAGTCGGCATCATTCTGATAGCTGATTGCGAGCATCCGGCGGTAATCGGTATTCGTCGGATCTTCGGAGTACAGGGCGTTACGAAGAGCGAGCGCTTTGCTGTTGCTTTCCAACGCTGCTGAGAGGTCTCCCTTTAAAAAAAGAGAACGCCCGATATTCTCGTGTGCAATCGATAAGCTGCGGCGGAGACTCTTTTCGTTCGGGGTTGCTGCCAACATTTCTTCGAGCAAGAGCACCGCATGCCTCTCGTTCTCGAGCGCGCCAACCAAATCACCCCGGTCTTCGAGTGCGGATCCAACTGAGTCGTAAGCGCGCGCGAGACCTCGCCTCACTTCGCGATCTGCTGGTTGTTTCGTCACTGCCTGCTCATAAAGCATCACGGCTTGACGAAGATGTTCCAAGCCCGCGGCGGTTTCGTTTGTTCCGGTTAATTGCCAGCCGATGTTTCTGTGGCTCTCGGCAAGGTCCCGCAAGCTCTTAAGGTCTTTAGGGTCCGCGGCTAGCAGCGCCTCCCTGATACGCATTGCCTTAAGATAACTTTCCATCGCGCCAGCCCTGTCACCAAGATTTGCGCCGTGGGGCGCACCAAGCACGTCGCCAACTCTGTCGTAAGCAAAGGCAAGTTCGCGTTGCAAACCTGGGTCGTCAGCTGCTTCGCCCGCAAGACTATCAAGATAGACAAGTGCATCCTTCACTAGCCGCTCGCGAACTGGAGTCGAACCGGGCAGGTTCCGAATCGCGTCGTGATAATCGAATAGAACGGCGTTGGCGAGTTTCCGCACATCGTTGAAACGTCGCTCTGCTCTCTGCTGCGCAACGCGCGCCTTCTTAGCCTGCCATACCGTTGCGAAGACCCCTATGCCGAGCGACAGTATGAGGAAAGCCGCAATCGCTACGGCCGTTCTGTTACGGCCGACGAACTTGGTCACTCGATAAGTGAATGTATCTTTGCGAGCGGAAACCGGTAAGCCATCCAAATGCCGCTGCACATCTTCGGATAATTGTTCGACCGATTGGTATCGACGTTCCGGCTCTTTACTGATCGCCTTGAGCACAACGTTATCGAGATCACCACGCAACTGGCGCCCCGTAATCCTGGACACATCCCCGCGCGTGCGGCTCGGTGAATTGGTCGTTTTGCGCTGATCTGTCGAGTTGCCAGTGTCTAACTTGTGGACCACGGTACTCGGGCGCGGTGCGTGTGACGAGCTGATGGCCTGCAGGATGTCATTCGTTGACAGGCTCTTAAAACGATACGGCAGTTGTCCCGTCAGTAATTCATAGAGCACCACGCCAAGCGAATAGACATCACTGACTGTAGTAACCGGTAAGCCGCGTGCCTGTTCTGGGCTAGCGTACTCCGGCGTCATCAAGTGCAAACCTGTTGTCGTCTTTGGAGTGTCGCGGCCGGGCTCTAATATTTTTGCTATGCCGAAATCCAGCAGCTTCGGCATACCGTCAGAGGTAACGAGAATATTTGAGGGTTTGAGATCCCGGTGGACCACGAGGTGACGGTGTGCATAAGACACCGCGGCACAAATCTCGCGGAAAAGTTTCAGGCGCTCAGTCAACGAGAGTGAAGAGCGATCGCAGTAGACATCGATTGGTAATCCGTCGATGTACTCCATGATGAAGTAAGGAACGCCGGATTCGGTTGTGCTCGCATCAAGCAGACGCGCAATGTTGGGGTGTTCGAGTGACGCAAGTATTTGGCGTTCGATCTGAAAATGCCGGACGACCGCGTCTGTGTCCATACCGCGTTTAATGATCTTTATGGCTACATACTTTTCAAATTGGTCATCCGCACGCTCAGCAAGGTAAACCGCCCCCATGCCTCCGCGTCCAAGCTCCTGCAAGATTTTGTAATTCCCGAACTGCTGACCTTGTACTGGTAGCAATTCACGGTCGGGAAGGAGCTCCATGATTTGAGCCAGGTGCCGAGGTTGAATAAATTCGCCGGCACGTTCATGTGACGATACTAATCGCTCGACGTCTGCCAGTAGTTCTAAGTCCTCGCCACAGGCATCGGCAAGAAAAACGGCTCGCTCTTCGGGATCACGATTGACGGCTTCGTGAAAGAGGTTGTTAATTTTCTGCCACCTGCCGGAAGACATTGGAGAAGCAGTCATGGTCCAACTTCTCCTTTCACGTGGTTGTAGAGCCAGGCGCGTGCGAAGCTCCATTCACGTTCAATTGTCGCGTGCGAGATTTGTAAGACTTCAGCAATCTCCTCGGTTGTCAGTCCACCAAAGAATTTGAGATCGACTATTCGGCTCTTCCGACTGTCAATAATCGTGAGCTTTTCGAGGGCCTCATTCAACGGGAGTACATCAAACTCCTCTTGAGTTACGGAATCGACCGCAAAACTAAGTGATACTTTTCGCCCCTCCCCGCCTCGTTTCGCGGCGACCCGTTCGCGGGCATAGTTCACGAGAATGCGACGCATCATCTCCGCCGCAAGCCCCAAAAACTGCGCGCGGTTCTTCCAGTCAACTTTCCGCTGTTCAACTAGTCGGAGATAGGCCTCATTAACGAGGGCTGTGGGTTGCAAAGTGTGGCCCGGGCGCTCACGGCTCATGTAGAAAGCTGCGAGTCGCCGCAAGTCTTCGTAGACGAGCGGCAACATCTCGTCCAGAGCTGCCTGCTCACCGTTTCCCCAATCGATTAGAAGTCGGGTGACTCTTTCGGGGTGCACAGTCTGAGCAACGTCTGTCGCCATAAGCCTAAAAAAGTGGATGTTGTCGGACCGAGTGTGAGCTTCGGTGACGGCGAAACGGCTAATTACTGGTTAATCCGAGCTTAACGTGAGGGAGTTTAGCACCGAACTGTGCGTTATTGAATAGGCGGCAAATTCGTGTTCGAACCTCAGGTGTGACGGAGACGTCGTTGGCGCAAGGAAAAAGTTTACCTGCAGGCTCCTAAGCTCAAGCGCAGTGAGGCGGTGACAGTCTTCTTATCTCGTTGGCGTGGTTAGCATGAACCTAAGTCAAAAAGGCTTCTAACAAATTGAAAGTCACTGCGAAAACTCACCTAAAGAATCGACCTCAGCTCGTTGGTGGCGCGAGTCTTTGCGTGTTGCTACTCATCGTGTTCTCTGTTATTTCAGTCAGCGCACAGCGACAAGAGAAGTCTGGATTTCAGCTGTCAAGAAGTAAGCCTCACTCGGTAACACTCGCCAGTTTTACAGCAGCGATACAAATCAATCCGTATATCAAGGCCATTCCAGACGGGACGATGCCAAGCGGCCAGATGGAAGCAAACTCCGTGGTGGTTTGGAACGCTGGCTCTGATTATCCGTACTGCGAAGTTTATATGACCGTGAATAATGGAGAGGAGATAGAGCTTGGCAGAGGTCACGATGGCAAACGCAGTATCGAGGTCCATCGTGGCAGTACTTACGATTTTAAAATGGTGGTGTACTTGGGAGATCGCGGAGAAGAAGTTAGGGAAGTTGCGAACCTGACAATTGTAGGCAGGACTGATGGAACAAAGACTATCACTCTCGGCAAACGAAATAGATCGGGAGCGAGTCCAGCAGCGGAAGCTCCCGGCACTCCCGGGGCGGGACGTCTGAGTGACAGGCGCGACCGCACCAGTTCAAGCGTTACCAAGTTACCTTTCTTTAGAAGCGTGCGCATCGTGCCGCTCGGCGACGCGATAGATCTCTCTTTTCAAACCTTCGAACAGTCAGAGTTTTTCATAGAGGTAAGCAAGGAGAGTCCTTACGACGGTTTGCCTACACAAACTCCTGCCGGCAGTAAACTGCCTGCAGCTTTTCCCGCCGGTACCCGTCTAGCTGCATACACACTGCCTGGAATGAGCGGTGTCAAACGAGAGCACCAGGCGACGATTCGAAGTGCGCCCGGACAAGTGTTGGAAGCTAATGTGCTCTACCATTACGTCATAACTGCCAAAGCCCCGGATGGAAGCTTTCGACGATACATTGGTGAATTCACGAACCTCCCTCGTACTGTGACAGTTATTTGGGAACGCGTGAAAATCATCAATGACGGTGATCCGGACCCACCTTTCATCACCGATTGTGGCGAGATTGATCTTTGGTTCTGGGCCAACTACGGACAACCCGAGGCACAGTTCGCGATCCTGAACAAGCTTGGCGATAGTTTCCCCGACAAAGCCTGCTCGGATCACGAATACAAGATCAATCGCCAATTCACTATTGCGAATGCACCGAACGTGCTTTCTCTCTCGGTAAGCGGACGAGATCGCGATACCGATGAGGCTGCAGGATCTGATCTCTTTGGTGCGGCCCAACCCGCACCATTCCGCGGCCCACACGACACAGGTGATGAAGAGCAGAATGTGGCGTCCTACGAATTCGATCTGCGACAGGCTGAAATCAACACGACTATTCCTTTCAAATTGGTCTCGATAAAAGCAGATGGTGGAGACAGCGGAGATCTGATGTTCGAGGTCTACGGCCGAATAGTCATAAAAGGTTCGACAAGAGGAGGCAATTAAAGTGAGAAGAATAATCTCGACCACGCTACTCGTTGCTGCTGCGATCGTATTAATCGGAACAGTTATGCCGTCGTCGCGCAGCGCTGAGGGCGTTTATTTTTACTGGGCCCAGACGGGCGTTAACACAAACAATATCAGCACCTGTTACTCGTTCGCCGAAACGGTACTCCAATACGAGAGTTTTGCTAACGTCCGGCGCTCGCCCGGTGAAGTGACCGGATCAAAAGGTGGCACATACGCAGCAATCACCTGCGTGGGCACCAGCCCGCGTGCAACGGCAGTCGTTGCTGCCGTGGGAAACCAAAACAGTGAAGCGGCACGAATCCGAGATCTGCTGAGGGATAAGATTCGTGGAGTGATTCACCCTTGATGCGTGCCCTTTCAAGGATCTCGCAAATAACAGTCGAAGGTTCAAAGCAGCTCACTGTCCGAGGAGGTGAATAGTCGTGATGCGTCTAAGGGCATATCTTTTCGTCGTAATTGGAGTTTCAATTCTCTGTCAACCATACGCCGGTAAAGCACAAACTTTGCCAAATGAACCAACACCGCCACCTGCATCGGACGCCCGGCATTTATCTACTGAGGAAGGGTTGAATACAGCGATTGACTGGGCCAAGTTTGGAAAAGAGCCTGATACGAACAAGCTAGTTGATGTAGCGATAGGCATTATGACCGTGGGATATCCACCGGCCGGCATTGCCCTCGGATTTGCAAAGGCTCTGATCATGTCTGGAGGTCCCGATCCAGTTGGTTCTGCACTAAAGGTGCTCGACGAACGCATCAACGTGCTCAATAAGCGCCTCGACGATCTACAGCAACAGGTAGAGGCGCTGCGTGACGAGCAATTGAGAATTGCGAATCGCGAGCGGTTGCGGTGGTTACTCGATCATCGAGATGATCTTACCAAGCTGAGTTACAGATTGAAGCAGAAACCAACAGACAAGAACGAAAAAGAGAATATTGCTTACGAGGCGCAACTCGTTGCCGCCCGCTTTCTAGCAGCTAACGATCCCGATCGAGATCTTTGGCGATGGAGTGATGTGCATGTCTTCACTGATCGAAGAACTAACCACCTAAGCTCAAGCATGCTGCCGGCTGATTTCAAGCCCTTACCAACATTCGAATACTACGTCAGTGCACTGGTTCTTTGGATGGGTGCAATCGAATACGCATCGGGTGGCGATGCCAGGTACGTCACAGGTAATCGAAGTCTTGTCAATGAACTGCTGAAGCACGCAACGTATTTGAGCGTGAGGCCCGGTTGGCGCGGAGAACTGAATGACAACGATCCCGCAGTGACACTACCGGAGCAGATCATGCGCCGAGTTCATTGCTACGTAAAGCCAACGAGCCAATATCCCACCAACCGATCATGCACTGCGATTTACATGTGTGAAGATCTCATGCGGCGCACAGAAAAGAGCGTCGGTACGGTGGATTTTGAAATGCCATCAGACAACATGATGTGCAGTCTAAAAATGCAACCGCCAAGAGGCGTGTCAATCCAGGAGCAAGACGTCCGCGCGGCTTCCTATCGTCAGAACCCCATGTACGGATCGGCGGCCTTCTCGGAGTGGCAAAAGTGGCGTGTTGCTCCGGTGGTTCCCGACGAGGAGAAACTGGAACTTAGTTACGGAATCGACGCGATGACGCTCCTCGCTGACAGACTTGTGCGCCTCGCTAAGTTCGGAACAACTCGGGAGCAATTCACCGGCATTTTTGATCCCGCAACTGCTTCTTTCAATCTGCTCTACGCAGTGAAACCCAATGGTGAACTCCTCTGGTATATGCATCGCATGGGCACGAAACCCAAAGGTTTCCAGGATGGCACAAAAAGCAGAGTTGAGGCGAATACCACCTCAAACGTTTCAAGGGTAATAGGCGGTAACAACTCTTCAGATGCATCCGCAGGGGCTGCCTCCGACCCGCTACATACGCTCGGGAAGAGACGACGTGTTGGCCCAACACCGGCAACCGGTATGGAAGTAATGCACGCCTGGGATGGACCAAAGTTAGTCGGTCAAGGTTGGCAGTCCTTTCGAGACGTGATGTCTGCCGGTGGGTCTGGAATTTATGCCATCACACGAGACGGTAAACTTAAGTGGTATCGCCACGACGGGTTTTTGAATGGAACTCCAGTTTGGGCCAACCAGACCGAAGTCGGATCGGGCGGTTGGGACAAATTTATCAAAGTGGTCCCTGCTGGTGACGGGGTGCTTTACGCGATCGAACCTGATGGAACTCTAAAGTGGTACAAGCACAACGGCTATCTCGACGGCTCAGTGAATTGGGCGGCTGGTCCGATTGCGATCGGATCAGGCTGGGCACAGTTCAAAAATGTCTTCTCTGGAGGAGCAGGCATTCTCTACGCCATTACGCAAGACGGCAAATTAGTTTGGTACAAACACAACGCCTACTTGAATGCAGTGCCAATGGCTGAAAGGGGCTCTAGCATGGTTGGTCAAGGACAAATGCTAGCGTGGGCACGATCGTGGCAAGACCTAAATCCAAAAGTTGTTGGGACGGGCTGGGGAGTATTCAAAAACGTCTTTTCTCCTGGCGATGGGAACATATACGCCATTAAACCAACGGGCGAAGTCCTCTGGTACAAACATGACGGATACGAGGACGGAACTGCGCGTTGGAGTGGACCTGTAGAGATAGCTGTTGATTGGAAGGATTTCCAGTTTGTTTTCCCAAGGATGCTTGATATGTCGAACGCGCAGCAGATCGTTCGGTAATCATGGATCTCGATTTCATTCAGGGGCGCCATGTCAAAAACGAAAAAGGGGTTTAGGTACTATGAACATTCGAACCAGGCAGGTCGTGCGCTTTTATCATGCGACATTTGCATTTGTCCTTGCACTCACATGCGTACGCATAACAGCAACCCAAGAAAACACCGGACAGACAACGCAAGCGATCACGGGTGGACAGGTCGTAGCCACACTCATGCGGGAGGAGCTTGGCTTGCTAACACTCACAACACCCAGTGGTGGTTGTAGTGCGTCGCTGTTAACTAATGAATGGATTATCACCGCGGCCCATTGTTTGAACGGCAGCGACCTGGGAACTCCCAGCCAGGTGACGCTCACCGGAAACTGGAAAAATGTTCAGACTCGACAAGCTGCCGAAATCCGCAGGCTGGAATTTCTAGTCGGTCTACCCGACATCGCCGTGATTCGAGTTGCAAATCCCTTCAACGTAGGCGGTTCAACCAGGCACTTCCGGCGCGAACTGCTGGGGAATGGAATGGATGATTTAGTCGGATATCCGATCGAGACTTATGGGCGTGGCATCAACCGTCTCGCGCAAAACTCCGGAGGCGCAGCTATCCCGGCGCAGGGTGATGGTCAATTTCGATCTGCCAAGACACAGATTTCAAAAATTCAACGAAATCTCTTCTGGTTTCCGCGAAACAGCTCAAACCAAATCGTAGCAGGCGGAGACAGCGGTGGACCATCCTTCGTCATTACTCGAACAGGTCGCGCCCTTGCCGGCGTCCATGCGCTTTGCACTACGTCCTGCCTTCAAGGTCAGACGTGCACGCAAAGTTGGACATGGATCTCAGCGATATCAGAGTGTGGGGACGCTCCAATCGCGACAGTTTATGAAGGCATCAGCAAGATTATTAACGAGTCGGTGGCTTCGTTGGCCAGAGACCCGGCTAGACCCGGGGATGACCGAGGTTCGTCCCGTGTCGAAGGAGTAGGGGCAATCGACGGCGATGCTGGTCTAAAGAACGGAGCGTTTGATACTTCGGCACCCGCGCCAAGTGTGGTGTCGTACATTTATGCAGTACGAAAAGATGGTAGTTTGGAGTCACGAAGGCACGATGGTGCTGAACAGGGAACTCAGCTTTGGCAAAGCCCAAAGTTAATTGGTAGTGGTTGGGAAAGCTTCAAGCATGTCTTCACGGGCGGCCAAAACATCATCTATGCCATTAACGACGCGGGCGATCTACTGTGGTATCGGCACAACGCGGCTTATGACGTAAGGGTACAGAATCGTAGGAGACAAACTGAACTCACGGGTCCCTTGGTCGTGCATAAGGGATGGCAGAATTTTCGCCATATTTTCTCTGCGGGTGACGGAGTCATTTACGCAATCGATCAAAACGGTGATCTCCTCTGGTTCAAGCACATTCAATATAAGGAAGCCGTCCCGATGCCATCGGGTTCAAATACCAGTATGGTTGGTGCAGCATCGAGCTTAAACTGGGCAAGATCATGGGTAGACCTTAAGCCAAGAGTTGTCGGCAAAGGTTGGGGCGAGTTCCGTCATGTCTTTTCAGGTGGCGATGGAGTGATCTACGCCGTCACAACAGACGGAAGGCTGCTGCGCTACAGACATGTGGGCTACCTGGAGGGACTCGGGCTGGAGAGCGCGGGTGCCTGGGAAGGACCCATAAACATCAACGGCGGATGGGATGGTTATCAGCATTTCTTTTCACGTGGCGACGGCATCATCTACGCGGTCGCAGCTAATGGCGAATTGTTCTGGTTTAAGGATCGAGTGCCAAGGAAAGGCGGTCGAGCCGCTTTAGGCAGACCGTGGTATGGGCCACAAAAAGTCGACGACGGCTGGGGGAGCTTCCTTAACGCGTTTGCGCTTCTGCCAGTGAGTGCGCCAGCAAGCGTGAGATAAAGAATTACGGAACCCGTTTTCTGAGACGGCGGATAGGAAATCAAGAACTATTTTGCTGCCCAGTGGTTGATTCGAGCGGGATCGTTTATTGAAACCTCACATACTCTGTACCTATATCCCACTCGCGTGTCGAATAGCTGTTGTCACGCGCCTTCAAATCAATGTAGCCTGTTTCCAATACGAATTCCCTTACTAAACTCCAGGAAAGACAACAACCAATGTTTATTGACTTTCAACTTCGCGCGGAGGCCTTTCGTTTGCCGGGAAATACGCAGGCAGCTGAGGCGGATGAAGGACGAGCGCGGGAAGCGCTAAAGAACCAGAAAAATTATCAACCTTCTGATTATTGTCATTATCACAGCCAATAAATGCAGGAAGGCACAAATATTCATCCCGCGGGAAATGGGAACCGAATAACATTTCGACTCTCACAGGTCCAATCTCGAACTCTGGGATCAAAGATATTTTTGGTGTCGGTTTGGTGTGTATATTGAAGAGCACCAGTGAGACTAAAGAGAATCGTGGGTATTGTTAGACCTGAGTCATTCATCAAGCGAGGCTTACACGATCCGTTCGATCGAGTGCCCCCTTCGGCACCATCTTCCTTTTTAATCACATCACGGTCCAAATCTCTGCCGGTATTCGCTTGACGTTAGGAAAGCTTTAACCATTTCAGCATTGATGAAGTTGCCGTTGAACTGGTTAAGCTTCGTCAGCCAGAAATCGAAGCCCGTGTAATCCGTGTCCTGCGGATCGTTGGGATTGCGTCGCAGGTACCCAAAGTATTGCATCAGCACGAACGACCTGTTCGATTCAACATTGAACAGATTTGTGTTTTCAGCCACCGCCCGCAAGACCTGGGCTCGTGTCTTGACCCCACCAGTTAGATCATTCACCAGTTGATCGCGTTCCGCAGGTGATAGGGGATTCTCTGCATCGCTGTTCAGCGTGTCCACAAACTGCGCCGGTGTTAGCGAGGACGGAAATGCTGTCGTGAACCGTGTTCGCTGCACAAACTCAGATGTGAATGCCTGCTTGTTATTCTCCAGGATCTCTTCCCAGTTTCCTTGCCCGACTACCACTCCCAAACCAATCTTCTGTGTGTCAGAGAGAAACTCATTAAATCTAACTATCGGTACCGGCATTTGATGTATACCGCCAAAGGTAGATGTGCTTGGAGCGCTACCAAATGCAATCTTATAAAGTCTCTCTACCAGATAACCGGTCTGCTGGAATTCAATAGAGAGATAGAAAGCCGCCGAGACATTGATGCGTTTAATTTCAAATGCATTGGGCATCAGTGCCACAGGAAGTTATCTCATTAGTCCAGAAGGCAAGACCCGGAGGATCGGGTTGCCGGTTAAGAAAATCATGATAGTGCTGACAGACATCAGCTTGTGGGTCATCAATTGGGCTCGAACCGGACTCACTCGGATCATCGATGATGGTGACGGTCGCCACAGCGGGAGCGCCTAACGTTACTCCTGTTGGATTACTCAGATTAACGTTGAAAGTCTCGGTGGCATCTACGAAAGAGTCTTCGTTGATGAGGACGCCGAAACTCTTTGACGTCTCACCCGGAGCAAAGACAAGTCTGCCGAGCGCGGTGATGTAGTCCTTGCGTTCAGTCGCTGTGACATCTGAAGTGTTGTAATCAACCGCAGCGCTGCCTGACGTATCACCGATGCGATTCACAGTGATCGTCACGGTCGTGCAATCTTCCTGAACGCTGTAGTTGGATGAACTGAATTGAACTGCGTTCGGAGTCGGCGTTGGCGTCGGAGTCGGCGCTGCGCAGGTTTGTTGGCGCTCGAAGGCGCCGATGTCAGTGCCATCACCGCCCGTTGCGTCGCTTATGACAGGGTCATTGAACGTGCGCGGAAAACCGGAGCCGCGCTGGTCGGTTGTTAACTGGCCGGTGATACTGTTGCTGTTGCCCTTGTCCAGTGCCGGACTACCGCAGATAAGTGCCACAGTCTGAGTTGGTCCACCGTTACCCTGTAACCCAAGCGGATCAAGTTTAGGATCGAGTGGTTGAGCCGCAGTGCCGGTGAGATCTGTTGGTGCGCTGAAATCAGCCGGATGATTGTCGTCCT
>Ga0163163_10003720_pt1 | contig 12989 bp, 11 predicted proteins | sample S65metaG_FD_119766 | JGI IMG/M metagenome (GOLD analysis project Ga0163163, IMG submission 119766) | Switchgrass rhizosphere microbial communities from Kellogg Biological Station, Michigan, USA - S6-5 metaG | ecosystem: Host-associated > Plants > Roots > Rhizosphere > Soil | place: USA... | reverse complement strand
TGCTTCCAGAGTTGCGGAGCCGCGAAGTCCGGGAATACACACGCTGAACAGGACCGCTCCGCCGGTGGCACTCACTTTCAGGAAATTGCGTCTGTTGATCGTCGTTGTCATTTGCCACCTCCCGGTGCGCCGGCAGCGCGATGAATCGCACTGCGGATGCGCTGATAGGTGCCGCATCGGCAGATGTTGCCGTTCATTGCGGTATCGATTTCTGCATCCGTCGGTTTCGGTGTCTTTGCCAGCAGTGCGGCCGCGGACATGATCTGTCCGGACTGACAGTAGCCGCATTGGGGAACCTGTTCGGCGACCCAGGCCTGCTGCAACGGGTGATTCGAAGTCGGCGACAAACCCTCGATGGTCGTCACTTTCTTTGTGCCGACGCTCGACACGGCATAACCGCAGGATCGGACGGCGGCGCCATCCAGATGCACGGTGCACGCTCCGCACTGCTGCAGGCCACATCCGAATTTTGTGCCGGTCAGGCCGACGGCATCACGGATGACCCAGAGCAGCGGTGTGTCCGGTGCCACGTCGACGTTGTATTGCTTGCCATTAACGGTGAGAGAAATCATAAGCGCTCCTCCGGCGTGCAAATCTATCTCAAATGAAACGAAAACTCCGCAATTTTCGCAAGGGGAATGCTTTGAAATCGGGTTCTGACAATGCCCTCCTAAGTTAGGAGGGCAGCACGATCGAGACGAAGTCGAGATCGTGCGGGGGATGGTTCCAAAGCCGCATCCTTACAAGATTCGCTCAGGAACCACCCCGGCGCTTCGCGCCACCCCTCCTGACTCAGGAGGGGAAATTCAGCCACGAGTTCTGTTCTGGACCTCCGTTCCCCCTAATTCGGGATGGAGTACACAAACATTCTCGGATTGGTATTCGCCGCCGGTGCAGCCCCTGCCGCTGGAGCCGGAGGCTGCTGCGCCCCGGCAGCCGCACCGCGAGGAGCGCCACCCGGCGGAAGCGCGGGTGCCTCCGCGCCAGCACCGCGCGCGGCGGCGCCTGCCGTGATCTCCTGGTTGCCGGCCGCGGGCGGTGGACCGCCGCGGCCGCCGCCGCGGGCACCGGAACCGGCCAATACCGCGATGTACTGTTTGCCATCGAGCATGAAGGTCATCGGCGCACCAACGCCGGTGGGCAGAGGCAACGTGATGTCCGTCAGCAGTTCACCCTTGTCCGCGGTGAACGCTTTCATATGTCCATTGTTGAGAGTTTGAATCACGAGATTCGAAGCCGTGGATAGAGTGCCTCCGCCCGTCTGTCCACCGCCTATAGCGAACCACGCTTCCTTTTGGGTTGCGGGATTCCATGCCGACAGGATGCCGGTCTGCCCCCTGCCCAAAGCGCTGCCGTCGGGATTCTTGCGTTCGGGACCATGAGTTGGTGGGTTTGCCAGCGTCACGTTGGCACCGCGTGTCGCGCCCATTCCATAGTTCTGGCGGCCTGGCGTCGGCGTGAATGTTTCCGCAGCGATGAAGCTGAATGAGCTGTCTGCAGAGATCGGAACATAGATGAGACCGGTGTTCGGATTGAACGACATCTGGGATGTGTTGTGCATCTGAACCGGATGGACCGTGACGCCTCTCGCGGAGGAATAGAGCGCGTCGGGATGAATGTCCGGACGTCCCGTCTTCGGATCGATGTTCGTGGCCCAGCTCACGAGCGACATCTCGGAAGCCGAGATGAATTCGCCGTTGGTGCGATCGATCACATAGAAGTAACCATTCTTGTTGGCTTGCATGATGACCTTGCGGTTCCGATTGTTGATGCGAATGTCCGCGAGCAGCAGGTGTTGAATGGCGTCGTAGTCCCACTCGTCACCCGGTGTGCACTGGTAGTGCCACTTCAACTGACCGGTGTCGGCGTTGATCGCGATGATCGAAGCGATGTAGAGATTATCGAGGTGCTTTGTCTCTCTGCCGCCGTTGCGAACGTCGGAGGCCCAGGTCGCGCCGTTTCCGGTTCCAACGTACAAGAGGTTCTCATCGGGATCGTAGGCCATGCCGTCCCACATCGATCCGCCGCCGCCCTGTTTCCACCAATCACCGGCCCATGTCTTCGCTGCAGCTTCGAGAGATTTGCTCTCGAATGGCTTCGAAGGATCGCCGGGCGTGACGAAGAACTTCCATATTTCTTTGCCGGTGTTCACATCGAATGCGGAGACGTATCCGCGGAATGGAGGAAATTCTCCGCCGGCATTTCCGATGAAGACTTTGCCTTTCGCAACGCGGGGCGCCATGGTGATGGAGTACGAGGAAACGACGTCGCCGGGCTTGGGTTCGGGGATCGCCCAGCTCTCCCAGAGCTTCTTTCCGGTTGCGGCGTCGAGGGCCATCATTCGTCCGTCGATGACAGGCAAAAGCACCTTGCCTTCATACAGCGCGATGCCGCGGCTGTTGATACCGCAGCAGAGCCGGGATCCCGGCGCCTGCTTCATTGCGGCATCCACACCCGGGTCGTAGCGCCAGATTTCTTTGTGGGTTTTCGCATCGACGGCGAAGGCGACGCTCCAGTTGGTGACGCCATAGAGGATGCCATTCGAATAAAGCGGATTCGTCTTCTGAGCGTCTCCGCCGGGCCCGATTTCAATCGACCAGTCGAGGGCGAGCTTGCCGATGTTCTGCGGGGTAATCTGCGTCATCGTGCTGTAGCGCTGTTCGGACCATCCCATCCCGTAGCTCGGCCACTCCGTGCCCTTGGGCGCGTCCTTCAACGCTTTGTCGTCGATCTTCTTGACCTGTTGCTGTACGGCCACCGTTACCCACGTAAACAAAACAATCCCGGCGACTCCAACGAGAAGCCCTCTCATTCGCTTTAGCTTCATACTCCCTCTTCCTATCCAATCAAAGTTTCAGTCGGAAATCCGACAGGACGGTTTACCTGGAATCCGTCCAAACCGCCGGAATTGTATCAATTCTTGGTACAAAACGGTGCGACAAGTGACTGCGGCAATTATGGAAGGCAGCGTCAGCCGCCTATAGTTTTAGGAATGAAGACCACGGGATTATGTTTCACTGCGTTCAGGTGGACGTCGTATCCGGGTGTGAATTTCGTCAGCAACTGCAAGGCAACCCGAAAGGCTATCCAGCCGACCTTCGCTTAGCACGCGCTGCAATACCTGGAGAGCAGCAACTCGACTTCGATTTCGCGCGCGAATCAGGAGGATTCCGGGATGTGATCCGGGCTTGAAGCGACGAACATCGGCGAAGTCCAGATCCAGCGTAATGAAAAACCGTCCTTCGTCGCATACCCGCTGCCATACTGCCGAATCCTTCCAACCCGAGAGGCCCTCGTCGTAAACCCGATCTGCCTCATATGCGGAGTTCCGCAACAGCTCTACGTGCGAACGTCCCAGGTTCTCGTCGAGCTTAAGAAGCATTGTGGCTTAAAGTAACGGGAGAATTTCTTCTTCGCGGGTCAGAGTCGCCGCATAGGAAATTGCGGCGCGAATGTCATCTAAGTTCAGCGGCGGATACTCTTTGATGATTTCATCAGGAGAGAGCCCTTCGGCCAGGTTGTCCAGAACAACGGTAACCATAATTCGGGTTCCACGAATGCACGGCTTCCCATGGCAAACATCAGAGTCGACTGTTATTCTTTTCTGCCAGTCCTGCATAGTGCCCTCCCTTCGACAACAATGAGCCCAAGATATCACATGGTTGACTTTGAACATTTCATGAGAAGTAGAAAAATCGGCAATCAAACCGGCTATTCGAAACCAGACCTGCATCATGGTGATCGATTGCAAAGAGACCAACCTTGTCCCATCGATTGGGATAATCGACTCATCTCATTTCCCCATCTCGCTATCGCTGATTCTCCGATGGGAATCTACAAGATTTAAGGAGGATGTTGTGGCAAAGAAAGCAGTTCGCGCGATTGAATTCAAGCACGGTACCTGCCTTATGCAGGGGAAATGCTTCGACTGCTCGCAGGGAATGTTGTCCCCAGCGAAAGACGGATTTGAATATTGGGATGAAAACGATGAGGGACGCGGACACTGGTTTTGCCGATACTGCGGATCCAATCAGGTGACTCTGACGCTGAATGACGGATTGGTAATTGAGCAGGGCGATCTTTACGATTCTGAGGGTTTTCCGACAAATTGAAAGCTCAGTTCTTCACTGTCACTTTGGTTATTGAATTCGAAACGCGGTTTGGAGTCTTTCAGGCAAGGTGTTCTTAAGGCGCCATTTTACTGTGATCGGTCGTTCGTTCTCCCAGTCAATGAATTCGACTTCGCCGCAGTAGTGAAACGGGGCTCCTGTTCCGTTTGGTGTCTTGGACGCCTTCCTGACAAAGAGATGTACCGTAAATCCGAGAGAAGCATGATTCCGGATTTCGTTTCCGTTCTTATCGGTCTGCCTCGTCTTGTTTTGACTCTGCCATTGGAAAGTGTCCGGGCTGAGGAATCGGTCCTGATACTGGAAGTTCTCCGTCTTCGCCTCCTTGTCTAATGTAACCAAGAGGAAAATGTGTTTGTCCTTGGTAACGAATCCTCCATTCCAGTTCCCTGTCGAGAAGTTCCATCCAAAGATTGGTGCGATTTCATTGCGTTGATACGGCTGCCACAGTTCAAGAGTTGTGGACCCGGTATTTGAAGGCGTCACGTCTGCGGGCTGTGCCTCTTCAGAGTTCTCTTCAGGACCAAGGTACTCCGCCAGTCGCCAATCAACGAGTTCTCTGGCCAATTCACGAAAGGACTCTCTCTCCGCCTCGGATACGGAAAAGGTCGTTCGAAAAACAGCCTCAGTGAATTGAAAATATGGTTTTCCGTTCTTGTCTTTCGCACCAGTCCAGGCTGCGATTGGATCCTTCATAAGTAGAACCTGAACGCTACTAAGATTCTCAGGCGATACACTCAGGTCTGATCTCAGTCGGGACGACGAGGCTGCTAGCTTGCTGAATTCCTGCGTAAGATCTGAGAGGGTGCTCTGGCCGGGAAGGCGGTCCGCCTTTAGTAGTGCCTTCAATAGAAGCATTTTGTAACTACGCGTCATCTGCGTAGTTTCTATAGTCTGCAAGAATTCTCCGCAAGAGTTCAAAGCAGTTCGTTGACCGGGCGTTAGGTCATCCATCGATTCGACAAACCTTAGCCACGATCCATTTGTTTTTCGCACAAACCTCGGACTAAATCCTTCGTGGTAAGCCTCCACTGCTGTTGGACGCTGGCCGGTTCTTTCCTTAAAGTCTCGGTAGTACTCCTGAATCGCCTGCTCCGGTCTTGAAGTAAGTTTCAGCAGAGTCCTGAGAATATCTACAGATTCAAGCTCGTATGTGATTTCACATCCCTGTGGCAATCCAACGGCCCCGGTTTGAATCTTTTGAAGTGCGTTCCAGATATCACGGTCTGTCGGCTTGAATGGCATCAGTGATTCCAGCAGGGTTAATGGCTTCAAAAGGAAGGTCCGATGATTTCCAATGTAGTCGATGACGTTAAGGTGGGATTTGCCGGGTGAAGTCCGCAAGCCACGACCGAATTGTTGTAGCCAAATGATCTTTGATTCCGTTGGACGCAACATCAGTACCGTATCCAGAGAAGGTATATCAATTCCTTCATTGAACATATCAACCGAGAAAATAACGTCCAGCAGTCCATCCCTCAGTTGCTCCAGTGACGCGGCGCGCGGCGCACTGGACTCTCCTGAATGAACTGCAACAGCTTTTATTCCCGCGTTGTGAAAGTAATCTGCCATAAAATCAGCGTGCCGTTGGGAAACACAGAAAGCCAACGTCCGATTTCCCTTTCTCTTTTTGTACTGGTCTAGCGCGTTGGCTGCGCGAGCCTGGGTTGCGACTGCTGTGGTCAGTTCTTCGTCATCAAAGTGATTGTTCCGCCAAGGAATGTTTCGATAATCCACAATGTCCGGGACCCCGAAGTAATGGAACGGACATAGCAGGCTGCGGCGTATGCCCTCACTGAGATCGCATCTATAGACGAGATTCTCTTGGCACAACGACAGCAAATCTCCACCATCCGTTCTTTCAGGCGTCGCTGTCAGACCAAGCAGAAATTTAGGCTCGAAGTAATCGATGAGCCGCGTATATGACGACGCTGTGCCGTGGTGGAACTCATCAACGACAATGTAATCGAACGACTTTGGTATGAACCGTTCAAGGTGAACCCGTTTTCCAATTGTTTGTATTAAGGCGAACAGAACGTCTGCTCCCATGTCTCGGTTGTTGCCGTCAAAGTTTCCTAGCCGCGCGTCTGGACGGATACGGCGGAACGTCTCGCGCGCTTGAGCGAGAATTTCTTCGCGATGAGCCACGAATAGTACTCTTCTGAATTCTTCTCTTTGGCTGTCGAACGCGGATAGCCATGTCTTTCCCAATCCGGTCGCAAGCACAACCAAACCGGCGCTGTTTCCTACAAGCCTCGTGCGCGCAAGAGCGTCAAGTGCCTCCTTCTGGATTGGGTGAGGGGTGATTGGAATAACTGGATCCTCGATCGGGACTTCTAGAATTCGGACGTCACCCGACTGAAGAGTGCGATGCCGTGGCCGATATGTCTCAATCCAGTCATAACTCAAATTCTGTGTTGCAGGATGGATGAAAAGCCGACTAAAGGCTTCCGCGATGTCCTGGAATCCCGATGGATCTCGTGAGGAAACAACTCGATAGTCCCACTCCACTCCCCCGCGTAGGGCTGTTTTGCTGAGATTGGAACTTCCAACAAACGCTATTCCGTAATCATTTTTATAGTGAAATATGTACGTCTTGGGATGGAAGGAAGAAAGGGATTTGCCGGTTTCGAATACCCGGCGAGTAATGTCGCCTTCAAGATCGAGAACTAACGTGAGCGCGTCGGGTTCCGTCACGCCAAGATAGTCACCTGTGAGAAATCGAACTTTACCGCCGCGCTCTAGGAGTTCGAAAAGATAGGGCTGAAGAAGTTTGACTCCACTCTGCATCGTGAAGGCAACGGCAATATCCAAGCCGATTGCTTTCGTGAAGTTTGAAAGAAGATGGGGAAGCAATGGATCATCGCCGCCCGTTACTATGGTGCGTTCCTGTCTGCTCCTTCCGATTCCCGAGCCTTGATGCTGCTCAACATATTTACCCTTTTGTGGGATGACATGTCGAACACCGCCCCGCGGATCATCTACATCGCCTTTGTAGCGTGGAATGACATGCGCGTGGAGATGAAAGATCGTTTGGCCTGCAACTTCCCCAACGTTTATTCCGATATTGAAACCACTAGGCGCATGCAAAGACGCAATAAGAGTCCGCGCCTTTTCAATTGTCTCTGTAATTTCGATGCGCTCTTGTGGGGTCGCGTCAAACCAGCTGGGGACGTGTCTTCGGGTAATGATTAGTGCGTGGCCATTCGAAACCGGGAAGCCATCCCAAATGCCAATTGTGAGGGGACCCTCGTAAAAAATCTTGTCCGCTTGGACATCGCAGAAAGGGCAAAGGCTCGCGCTCACTTTGCTCCCGACGTCCGCGCAGATTGGGCTTTGATCGTAAGAGACCCACTAAGCCCAGCCATTACACACATCCGACATTTCCATCGAGAAACGGGTCTTCGTGCAAATCGTGTAAATCCGCAAGTCCGACAATAGTGTTTAAAAAGGCCCTTTCGAGTCGCAGCGCGAAGTTTCTCCGGAACGCACCGACGCAAGGAAATCGTCCTCGAAGGCTTGAAGCCAGCGGCGGTCATCAAGGAAGCCCATTTGAAATTGTGAGGCGGCGACTGATTCCCGAGCCTATAAGCGGCGAGATGAGCAGCTTCGTGACATAAGACCTCGGTAAGTCGGGCGCGGTTCTTCTGAAGAAGCATCGCGTTCAGCTCAACTCGATTTGATTTTGGAAAACATCTCCCGAGACAGGTTCGAAGGCGATCGTTCACTGAAATCTCGATCGTCGCTAAGGAAGGAACGCCCCACAAGTGCGCCCATTGCTTAACGACATTTCGAAGGTCTCTAAAATCGTGCATCGCCAGGCACTATGCCACAGTTCGATCAGGGACTATAGATCGACATTGTGACAGCGGTTTGCCAGACGAACAGAAAGAGGAGTACTTCAAATCCATATGAGTGAGGATAAGTAGAACCACCGCGAATTAGAAAAGACTAGAAGGAGTTTCGCTATGATGGCGGTACTCCAATCAGGTTCGGACTAGATACTCGGAGACGAGACGGACGGCCATGGCGCCTTCGCCGACGGCGGAAGCGACGCGGTTCATGGCGCCGGCTCGAAGATCACCGGCGGCGAAAACACCCGCAACAGTGGTTTCCAGCGGCAAGGGATCTCGATCTTCTTTCCATATTCTGCCGAAGGCTTCGGAATAAGTCGCTTCGTGTCCCGTCAGCACGAACCCCTTGGCATTCCGGAGAACCGACACCGGCAACCAATCGCTGTGCGGGCGCGTCCCAATGAAGACGAAAGCGGCGTCGACTTTTTCGATAACCACCGAGTCCGTATCGAGCGAGCGCAGCCACATGCGTTCCAACCGGCCGTCTCCTTCGACGCGATCGACAACGGTACGCGGCCGTATCCGGATGTTCGACAGCTCGGCAATCTGATGGATCAGGTAATGCGACATCGTTTCTTCCAGTCCACTGCGGCGAACCACGATATGCACCTCACTTGCGAACTGCGACAGATGCACCGCGCTCTGTCCCGCGGAATTCCCTCCCCCAACGATGACCACGCGGCCGCCCCGACAGGAATACGCTTCCGTCCCGGCTGCTCCGTAATACACGCCCGCCCCACTGCAAGCCGCGATGCCGTCGGCCGTATGCTCGCGATATGTCATCCCGGTAGCCGCCAGTACGGCACGAGTCAGAAGTTCGCGACCGTCGGTGAGCGCCACCCGCTTATAGCCCTGATCCACGCATAATCCGGAAACCGAAACCGGAACCAGAAACTCCGCTCCAAGGCGTTGAGCCTGTGCCAGAGCCCTGCGTGTCAATTCGGTTCCACTGACGCCGGCCGGAAATCCGAGATAGTTCTCAATTCTTGCGCTGGCCGCTGCCTGACCTCCGGGTCCGTGGCCATCCAACAGCAATGTCCGCATTCCCTCCGAGGCGCCATATACCGCCGCGGCCAATCCCGCAGGTCCCGCGCCGACAATGATCAAGTCATACAAATCCCGCGTAGCCGACGTCGTCAGGCCGAGGCTTTCGGCAACCTGCCGCTTATCCGGATTTCGCAGGACGGTTCCATCTTCGAGAAGCAAAGCCGGCAATTCATGAAAGCCCAGGCCCGCGGCACTCATGAGAACCATTGCCTCCGGATCTCGTTGGACATCGAACCAACGATAAGGAATCAGATTGCTCGCGAGAAAGTTCTTCAACTGATGTGACGGCGCCGACCACTGATGCCCGAGCAGCTTCAAGCCGGTCAACTCGGGCCGGTATTCACTCTGCCACGAAGCCAGCAGATCATCGACCACCGGAAAGAGATGCTCCTCCGGCGGATCCCATGGCTTTTCCAGATAGTGATCGAGATGGGCTTCGTTGATTCCCCGGATCGCCGCCTTCACATCCGAATACGCGGTCAGCAGAACACGGCCGGCAATCGGATAGATTTCGCGGCACCGCGCCAGCAGCTCCACACCCAGCATACCCGGCATGCGTTGATCGCTGATGAGCAATGCCAGCGCATCGCCCCTTGTCTTCAGTTCCTTGAGGACATCGAGCGCGGATTCGCCGGAACTCGCCGTCAGCACGCGATAGCTCTCCCGGTAGTGCGATTTCAAATCGCGACGGATGGCCGCCAATACCTGAGGGTCGTCATCCACAACCAATATGACGGGGAGGTTCATCCTTTCACAGTCTCCGTAATTGGAAGAGTCACGCGAAATTCCGTTTTTCCCGGACGAGAGTTCAATTCGATCTGTCCGTTATGGCGTTGAACGAGACGCCGCACGATATCCAGTCCGAGACCGGTGCCTTTGCCGACGGGCTTTGTCGTAAAAAACGGATCGAAGATGCGATCGCGAATTCCTTCCGAAACGCCGGGCCCGTTGTCCGTTACGCAGACGACCACGGAATCCCGCTCGCGGTTCGCGGACAATTCCACGCTCCCGCCTTCGCCCACGGCGTCGAGCGCGTTTTCGACAAGATTCGCCCAGATCTGATTTAGTTCGCCGCCAAATCCCTTGATCGTCGGCAAGCCTTCTGCGGCATGGAGTCGGAGGCCTGCGGATCTACTTTTCGCTTTCGCACGAAGAACGACAAGCGTGTTGGTCAATCCTTGAAACACGTCCACCGGTTCCGGCACCGCAGCTCGATCCATTTCGGTGAATCCCTTGATGGCGCCAACCAGGCTGGAAACGCGCGATGCGGCTTCCTGAATTTCGGACGTCAGTCTGTGCGCGGCACAGGATATCGAAATCCAGCGAAGCGCCGCGGCAAGCCTGAGTCCCTGGATTGAAGTGGCGAGTTCGTCGAGATGTTCGAGCGTGACGCTCGTATCGGCGAGGGCATCCGCGTCCGCGGATTCTGCGCTGTGGGCTTTCAACCACGCGGCAATCGAGTCGACCCGATCCTCATGTTCCAGCGGCAGGAGCACCGGCTGAACTCCGGCGGAAAGACATGCCTTCCGCACACTTTCGATTGCTGCAATCTGTTCCGGGCTGAACTCCAGCCCGCCGAGAGCCCGGGACGCAGCTTCCACATCGGCGAGACTTTGAGACAGCGCGCCGGCGCTGCGGCCAATTGCCGACGCCGGATTGTTCAGTTCGTGTGCCATGCCGGCGGCGAGTTTGCCGAGCGATACGAGCTTTTCGTCGTGAAGAAAAGTGGAGGTGAAGTGGCGTGCGCGATCGAGCATGACGTGGACGAGAGTGGCTGTCACATCACTGCACTCGCGAATCATTTCCGGAAAATCGTTCCTGTGAATGGTCAACACCTCGGACGGTTCTTCGACGATGACGTCACCGGGAGGCGAAACAATTCGCGAATAAGGGAGCACGCCCGTCACGTCTCCTGCGCGCCATTCCATGATTTTGCGGCGGCCTGCTCCACGATCGACATAGATGGCCAGTTGCCCAGCGAGAACGATATGCAGCCCCTCGACCGGACCGTCCTTCGAGGTCAACACGTCTCCGACGTCCATACGATGCAGGACTCCATGAGCAGCGATCCATGCGATCTGCGATTGCGGCGACGAGCCCAATGTTCGGTGTTCGGTTAAACGTTCAGCAAGAACGGCAGTACTACTCAAGAGAAGCTCCTAATAAGCCAGATACGATAACACCAGTCGGTGGTATGTTTTTGCGAATCCCTCTCCCGAAGGGAGAGGGTGGTGCGAAGCACCGGGTGAGGGGTGAAGAAATCCTTCTCTGCACCCCTCACCCGCCGCTTCCCGGCACCCTCTCCCTTCGGGAGAGGGATTCGTCCGAAGGGAAGGTGTTCTACGATGGCGATAAGAGCTGGAATCAAAGCGGTTTTGGCTGTGCTGATCACTTGTGCTTCGGCGCTGGCCCAAGACAACGTTCGGATGGCAAGGAGCCAATTGTCACGACGATCGATCCGTCGAAGCTGACTTACGACATTCTCGTCGATGGGAATCTCGATCGCGACGGGTTGGGATGCCCATCGATGACCGTCAGGTGTTGAGCGGCGTACTGAAGCCGAATACGACGATGACGCTGAAGATTACCGGAACGAAGTTCGTCGTGGATGCGGTGAACAGCGAGCACGACGACAGCCTTCATCTGGAGGCGACTGTCACGCCGAATCGCTTTGGAGGCGCGGGAGTCTTCTGGCCGGGAGGCAGCGCGAATACGTACAGCAAGTTCGATGTTACCTATCCCGGGAATTGAGTCCCGTTGTAGGCGCGGTCTATGACCGCGCACGCTCTATCATCCACACCGGATCCGACTGGAGGATTGTGCGCGGTCATAGACCGCGCCTACAACGGGAACCGGACTAGCGCAGGCGGTAGGGTTCGGCAGGAGCGGGAACAGGATCCGGCAGCTTCGGACCATCAATCATGGTGGCTCCCTCCAATCCCTTTCCGGTCACGTTGTGAGTGGATAGCAGAGATCCAGAGAATCCTGTCACCTTCACGTTACGAATCTCCGCCTTTCGGACGTTCGCCAGAGAAATTCCCTTCTTGCAATCGCCGGTCACATTACTCAGCGAGAACCCATCAAGGGGTTTGTCGGGATGGATGCGGGTCCCATCCACCAACTGAGGACAATCCTTCACACGCACATTGGAGAACCGGAAATTCCGAACCGTCGGAATACCCTCAACGCCTGGAACCGGATCCTGATCCTGAAGTCCGCTGCTGAGAAGATTGAAACTCAGGAACCCGCCGCCGGTTCCTGAAACATCCAGATCGTCCGCAACGATATCTTCTATAAATGCGCCTCGGCCCACACGCGTCTTGATATAGAAGGCGAACGTTTTCGCTTCGGTAAATTTGCAATGCTCCACTCGAACGTTGCGAATACCACCTGAAGTTTCACTCCCGATTCCGATGCAGGCGAAAATCGAATCGGCAAGCGTGCAATTCGAAATGACAATATCCTCGCAAGTCTGCAGCAGCTGATACGCTTCGCTGCCTCGTCCCGATTTGATCGCAATGCAATCGTCGCCGGAAGCGATATCGCAATTCTCAATGCGGACGCGCCGGCAGGAATCGACGTCGATTCCGTCGCCGTTGCCGCCGGTGCTGCGAATGTTCAAGCCGCGGATCTGGACGTCCTCACAATTGGTGGGATGAATCGACCACATGAGACGGTAGCTGGTTGAAAATTCCTCGAGCCGGATATTCCGGCAACCAATCATCTCCATCAGCGCAGGATGCCGAAGCGGACTTTGCGCGGTCGGTCGGCCGCCCAATTCCGGATTGCCAACGATCCGGCCCGGCCCGACGACGCCAATGTTGCTGGCGCCAACGGCATGGATCAGGCCCACTCGGCCCGGAATCCACTTCCCTTCCCAGCGGACCTGCGTCACGGGATATTCTGCGAAATCGTTCGTGCCGCTGATGACCGCGTTCTCCTGCAGGCGCAGCAGCGTGTT
>Ga0163163_10003719_pt1 | contig 12991 bp, 14 predicted proteins | sample S65metaG_FD_119766 | JGI IMG/M metagenome (GOLD analysis project Ga0163163, IMG submission 119766) | Switchgrass rhizosphere microbial communities from Kellogg Biological Station, Michigan, USA - S6-5 metaG | ecosystem: Host-associated > Plants > Roots > Rhizosphere > Soil | place: USA... | reverse complement strand
CGCCGACCGACCGACGAACACGCCGACCGCCAACGGCAACTGGGCCGGCACCGGCGACGGGCCGGCCGCCGGAGCGGGCGGAACCGGAGCGGGCGGAACCGGAGCGGGCGAGACCGGAGCGGCCAGTGCGGCGTCCTGACGCAGGATCGCCGTCTCCAGGTCGCGCAGTCCCTTCCCGACATCGATGCCCAGCTGCGTGTCGAGCCGGCCGCGCAGGTCGTGCAGCACGCGCAGGGCATCGACCTGCCGGCCCGACCGGTAGAGCGCCACCATCAGCTGGCCGTGGATGCGTTCGTCGAACGGGTGGTCGCCGACGAGCGCCTCCAGGTCGCGGACCGCCTGGTCGTGTTCACCGAGGGCGAGCAGGGCGTCGACGAGAGCCAGCTTGGCCCGCAGCCACAGGCCGTCCAGCCGGGTCGCCTGCTCGTCCAGGAAGGGCAGCTCGGTCACGTCGGCGAGCGGCCGCCCGCGCCACAGCGCCAGCGCTTCGCGCAGGTGGGCCACCGTGGTGGCCGGGTCGGCGGCCCGGGTGCCCTGCTCGATGTGGTACTCGGCCAGTTCGACGTCGGTCGCCCCGCCATCGAGGTCGAGCACGTACCCGGGCGCGCGGGCGACGATGGCGGTCCGGCTGCCGAGCACCTGGCGCAAGTGGGAAACGTGGCTCTGCAAGGTGTTCGCGACGCCGGGCGGGGCCGTGCCGCTCCACACCGCGTCGACGAGCCGGTCAACGCTGACCACGTCGCCCCGGTTCAGCGCCAGCATCGCCAGGACGGCCTTGCGGCGCAGGCCGCGCACCGGGCGCGTGCCCGCACCGCCGACCACCTCGACCGGCCCGAGCAGCCTCACCCGCATGCGGTCATCGACGTGCGAAGCTGGCCGACGGTTCACAGTGGACTACGTGTTTTCGCCAATCGGGCCGACAAACAGGGATCAAAACGTATAATCGTCACGATGGTACGACCGACCGCCCGCATCCTGGCGCAAGGGTTGGCAGTGGTCGTCGTCCTCTTCCTGGCCATGCTCGGCACCGATTTCCGGACCACGCCGATCGACAGGCCGCCTCCGAGCGGTACACCGGCCCGGGCGGCACTCGGCGCGTTCCTGGGTTCGGACGCCGGCGGGGTGGCCGCGATCGACGACTTCGCCGCGTGGTTGGGCGTCCCGGTCACGGTCGGCCACACCTACCTACCGGGAAACGGTTGGGACGACATCGAGGGGCCCGACTGGGTGGTCGGTCCGTGGTCGCGGTGGTTGCGCGCCGCACCGGGTCAGGCGATCGACTGGGCTCGGTGCTACCCGGGGGACGACGTGGTCGACATCGTCGGCATGGACTCCTACGACCAGCGGCCCGGCTCGAGCTTCCAGGACTACATCGACCAGCCCGGCGGCCTGCGCGCCCAGGCCGAGTTCGCGGCCCAGCACGGCAAGCCGATCTCGTTCCCTGAGTGGGGACTGTTCGACTACGGTGACGACCCGCAGTACGTGCAGGGCATGCACGACTGGATCGCGAGCCACGACGTGGTCTACCAGACCATCACCGACTACTGCCCGCACCGCGTTTGGCAGTGCGCGGGGCACAACCCGAAGGCCAGCGCCCGCTACCGCGCCCTGTTCGGCACCGGGTCCTGACCCCTGTCGATCACGACGTTCGTGATCGGCGTTGCTCGACGCCGTTGGCGACGCGGTCGACGAGGGCGGCGAGGCGGTCGTGGGTATGGCGGATGTCGGCCTCCCGCTCGGCGAAGGCGCGCCCCGCGTCGCCCTCGCGGCCGGCCTGCCCAGTGTCGCCGAGGCGCAGCGCGACAGCGTCGGCGAGCGCACCCTCGTCGCCGAGCGGCACCAGCGCGCCGGCGTCGGCCAGGAGTACCTCGGCGATGCCAGGAATGTCGGTGCCCACAATGGACCGACCGACGGCGAGCGCCTCCAGCAGGGTCAGCGGCAGACCCTCCCACCGGGACGGAAACACGATCACATCGGCCGCGGCGTACCAGGTCCACGGATCCTCGGTCGGACCGGCCAGCCGTACGCCGGGCGGCACCGGGGACGGCAGCGACCCGTCGCCGACCATGGCCAGCACCGCGTCCGGGTGGACCGCACGGACCCGGGGCCAGGCGGCGGCCAGCAGGTCCTGTCCCTTCTGCCGGGTCACCCGACCCATGCAGACCGCGACCGGCGCCGACCGCGGCAGGCACAGGGCCTCCCGGGCCGCGCGGCGGTCCTGCTCGGACGCGACCCGGAACCGGGCCAGGTCGACGCCGCTTCGCACCACAGTGGACGGTCCAGGTAGGCCGAGGCGGCGCGCGCCCGACGCCTCACCCTCGCCCACGCACACGGCGAGGGTGGTCCACCGGGTGGCGAACCGCTCCCAGGACATGCAGGCGGCCGCGGATGGCGAGCCGCCCGGCCAGGCCCGCCTTGGACGAGCGCAGGTGCACCAGGTCAGGTCGGACGCCGCGCACGATCTGTCGCAAGTGGACGGACTCGGCCACGGTCCGACCACCCGGAGTCCGGACCGCCGGCCACGTGTGGTGGGCGATTCCGGCGCGGGCCAGGGCGGCCGGCAGGCGGCCGTGGTCCGGGCAGGCGACCACGACCCGCCAGCCGCGGGCGGCCTGGTCGGCCACGAGGGCACCGACGTACGCCCCGACGCCGGCCTCGGTCGGCTGGGTCACGTGGAGAACGGTCGCCACGCCCGCCCCCGCACGGCCAGCCGCCGCAGCGCCGGCGCGTGGCGCCGGACCATCGCCGCGCTCCGGGCCCGGGCCTGCACGGCCGACGCGTACAGCCCGGCCCATCCGAGCCCCGAACCACCGAGCAGGACCCGCTCGTTGGGCCGCTCCGCCGGCCGCCACACGCGCTTGTGCGGCTCGTCGCCGCGCAGGAAGCTCAGCGTCGGCCGCCCGAGCCGGCGCGCCAGCTCGAGGTTCTGCGTCACGAGCAATTGGGCCACATCGACCCGGCTGCGCAGCTGCGGATCGATCCCGTACAGGTAGCCGCCCACCATCGCGTGCCCGACGACCACCAGATCGACGCCAACCACGCGGCCATCCAGCCGGTACTCGGCCAGCGCCGCCTGGCCACGGCCGATCATCGTGGTGGCCGCGGTCGACAGATGTTGGGCGAACCGCGGGTGGGCGTGCTCGGGGGTCATCGGCCGCCCGTGCCACTGGACCCGGTGCAACGCGAGCATCGCCTCGATCGTCGCCGGTGCCTCGTCGGCCCGGCACCAGTGCACCTCGACCCCGGCGGCCTCGATGGCCCGCTGTTTGTAGCGGACCCGGCGGGCGGTCTTGGTCGGCAGCGTCGGCAGCAGGTCGGGCAGGCTCCGGGCCGCGATCTCCAGGCAGGGCGAGCTGGCGCGCAGCCAGTACCGGCCGGGCCAGGCGGCGACGACGGACCACAGCGCGGCCGTCCTCGGCACCTCGGGAATGTCGATCGCGCACCGGCCGGCGACGCGCGCCAGCTCGGTCGCGAACGCGGCGGCGGCGGGCTGTTCGACCTCGTCGTCCAGCAGGACGTCCGCGTAGTCGGACACCGGGTAGCCGGCCGGAACCAGCACCGGAACTCCGCCCCGGCGCACCTGCATGAACGCCCCGGCCCCGACCAGCCGGCCGTGGTGGCGTACCAGCACCATGACGAGGCTGCGCGGGCGGCCGTAGGCGCGCCACCACGAATCGAGCCAGGCGTGGGTCAGGAACGGCGTCGCCCGGGACGACCGCGCGTACAGGTCGTCCCACTCAGCCGCCAGGTCGCTCCAGGCGTCGCCGTCATGCCGGGTCTGCGCCGCCCAGTCGTCTACTGTGGAGTCGATCTCGAGGGTCATCGCGGGCCTACCAGGTGGATTCGGCGTCGTCGCGCTGTCCTCGTGCGGGTACCGGCAACACCCGAGGGTCGCCGGTGACGCGCGCCCAACCGGCGTCCCTCGATGCGCTCCTCGCCCAGCGAGTGCTCAGTCGCCACGACCACCGGTACGCCGGCCAGCCGGGCCGCCACCCGCCCGTACACGCAGGCCCGGTACAGGTGCGTGTGCACGACGTCGTACCGTCCCTTGTGGATGATCTGGACCAGGCGCGGCAGCGCGGACAGGTCCGTGTCGCCGCCCATCTCCAGCTCGTACACTGGGTGGCCGTCGGCCCGGATCAGTCCGGCCACCACGCCGGGGTCGGTCAGCGTGACCACCTCGGCGTCGGACAGCTGGTGGCGCAGCAGCAGCCGCAGCTGATGCTCGGCGCCGCCGGCGTTCAGGCCGGTGATGACGTGCAGCACTCTCATCGGCGCGCCAACCAGACGAGACGGTGCCGGACCAGCTTGGCCAACAGTCTCGGTCCGGTGTCGGCCTGTCCCACGTAGATACGCGGCAGGGCGTACCGGTCCCGCTGCCCGGTGGGACGGGTCGCCACCGCATACCCGTAGCCGTGTCCGGCGACCGCGGTCATGGTGGCCTCGCTCAGATCCCCGTACGGATAACAGAAGCCGTCGACCGGATGACCCAGCACGGTTTCGAGAATCGCCCGGCTCTGCGCCAGTTCCAGCCACAGCACCGTATCGGTGGCCTCGCCCAGGCGCCGGTGACCCAGGCCGAGCGAGCCGACCTCGATGCCGGCCGCGGCGATCTCGCGCAGCTGCTCCGCACCGAGCAGGAACTTCACCGGGCCGTCGCTGTCCCAGTCGTTGCGGCCGCCGAGTTTGCCGGCGAGCGCGAACACCGTCGCGCCGAAGCCGTAGCGCCGCAGCACCGGCAGCGCGTCGGTGACGAAATCGGCGTACCCGTCGTCGAAGGTGAGCCCGACCAGGCGGGCGCCCCGGCCGGCCGCGGTGGCGGCGAGCAGCGCACGCATCGACACGCCGCGCAGCCCACACCAGCGCAGCCAGGCCATCTGCCGGGCGAACCGGTCGGGCGTGACCGTGACCCCGTGCGGGTCGGAGTGGTACGTCGTGATGGAGTGGTACATGAGCGCGAACGGCACCCGGCCCGACAGCGCGGTCGGGACGGCCGTTGCGGTCGGTTCAGACAGCATTGCCGGGTCTCTCCAATCCGGTACGGGGGCGGCGCCGCAGCGCGGCGCGCATGATGTGGGCCGGCTCGTCGGCACCAGCCAATGTGGACGCCGCCACGAAGGCGAGCCCGACGACGACGGCTCCAACCGCCGCCGCGAGCAGCGGCGGAAGCGCCGCGTTCAACGTCGGTGAGGCGGCCAGGCCGACTCCGGTGGCGAGGGCGGCCGCGATCACCATCGCGATCACCGGGCGGCCGATGGAGTACCGCCGCTGCTCGAGCGGCGCGCCGCGCAGCAGCAGCGCGGCGGTGACGGTGATCCCGGCCGCGTTGGCGGCCGCGATGCCCATCGCGTGCCAGACCGGCGCCAGCAGCACGCTCAGCCCGGCCGTAGCGGCGAGCCCGACCGCCATCGCCAGGGCCGGGAACCAGTTGGGTCGGCCAGCCGAGAAGAACGCCCGGGTGAGCGTGACGACGAACGCCTGGCCGAGCAGGCCGAGCGTGTAGACCCGGATGATGGCGGCCGTCGCGGCGGTGTCGGCCGGGGTGAACAGGCCGTGCTGGAACAACGCGGACACGACGGTCGGCGCGAACGCCACCAGGTACGCCGAGGAGGCGAGCACGATGGCGGCGACAACGCGCAGGTCCCACGCGGTCCGCTCGCGGGCCGCCGCGGTGTCCCCGGCGACCGCGCTGCGGGCCAGCATCGGGAACGTCACCGTCGCCACCATGACCGAGAGCACCATCGGTACCTGGGCGACCTTCTGCGCGTAGTTGAGATGCGAGATGGTGCCTGCGCCCAGTTCCGACCCGAGGAACCGTTCGACGAAGACCTGGCCCTGCCGCGCGATCGTGAACACCGCAACCGGGACGAACGCGCCCAGCGCGACCGGCGCCGCGACCGCCGCGGCCGACGTCGCCGAGGCCAGATGCCGGCGCAGGCTCGGCACCTGAACCGCGACCATCAGGGCGGCGCCGACGGCCAACCCGATCGCCGCGCTGAAGACGCCCAGCGGACGGTGCAGCGCCGCCATCGTGACCAGGATCCCGATGTTGTACGCGGCGTAGATGGCGGCCGGCGGGCCGAAGACGTTCACCGAGCGCAAGGCCGCGCCGAGGTACCCGGCGATACCGAACGCGAGCACGGTCACGGCCGCGACGCGCGTGCAGCGCACGGCGAGGGCGGGCTCGGCGATGCCGGGAGCGAGGAGGTGGACGAGCCATGGCGCCGCGACCATGACGGCGGCGCTCAACAGGATCAGCGGTGCGGCCAGCCGCGGCAGCGTCGTGCGGATGACCCCGGACAGGCTCGCCCCGTTGGCCGTCGCCCGCACGAAGATCGGGATCATGACCAGCGCCATCGCGCCCTCGATCAGCAGCGGCGAGGCGGTCTCCGGCACGGTCCACGCGACCAGGAAGGCGTCGGTGTCCCCGGTCGCGCCGAACCACCGGGCCAGCAGCAGATCGCGGATCAGGCCGAGGAAGGATCCGACCGCGGTCAGGGCGGCGGTGATGGCCGCGGCCCGCACGATCGTGGCATTGTGGACGGTCACGACACCCCCACCAGTAGGTTCGCGTTCGTTGCGGTGTTCACGCGCGACGGGGTTCGCAGGGCCACGCTGGCCGACAGTCCGAACAGGACTGACATCAGCACAGTCGTCGGTCCGCCGATGTCGCCCGACACGAAGTTGACCGCGGTCCAGACGACCAGGCCGACCGCCGCGGCGCCATCCTCAGGGTGTTCCGCACGGGTCCGTCGAACGGCCCGGATCCCCACGGTGCCGAATAACGCAAGGAACCCGAACGCGCCGACGATGCCCTGCTCGCTCAGCACCAGCAGGTACATGTTGTGCGGCGAGAGCAGCGGCTCGCGGCGGAAGCTCAGCGACGGGTCGGCCACGTCACTGTCGGACGACAGGCCCAGCGGGGCGCGCGAGTCGCGGAAGGCGGCGAACTGCTTGAGTCCGACGCCGGTGACCGGATGGTCGCGCCAGATCGACAGTGCGGTCTGCCACAGGTCGTAGCGGTCCTGCACCGAACCGCCCGGTCCGCCGCCGCAGATCTCGACCGCCACCGGTGCGGCGAGCACGTCGACGGCCAGGACCAGGGCCGGGCGCGGATCGGCCACCCGGCGCGTCGGACGGTCGGGCGGCGCTGGGAACTGTTCATGTCGGGGCGCCGGCGCGGCGGCCGAGGTTCGTCGCGCGATCGTGGTCGACGCGTCCCGCCCAGCACCGGCCGAGGGTGGGGCAGGAACAGGCAACATGCGGGACTCCCCTGATCGCGTCGCCCTCCCCAACCGGATTTAACACCGCGAAATGCCGTTAAAGGTCTGAAGGAAACAAAAGTCCACTAGCGGACACGCCCTGGTTCAAGATCCACGCAACTGCGCAGATGTCGCACCACTGGGAGCGCTCCCGGGCCACCACACATGCGCAGTTGTGCCCATCTCCGGGACGGGTCAGGACGTGGACCAGCCGAAGTGGTCCAGCGGGCCGTGACCGCCGCCGAGCCGCCACTGCGCGCCGCCCGTGACGGCCCGGAAGACGTACGCCTTCGCGGCCTCGATCGCGTCCGGTACGTCGAGCCCGCGGGCCAGCCCGGCCGCGGTGGCCGAGGCGAAGCTGCACCCGGTGCCGTGGTTGTTCGGGGTGTCGATGCGCGCCGCCCGCAGCTCGCGCGTCCCGGTGCCGTCGAAGACCACGTCCACCGCGTCGTCGCCGGTGTCCTCCACGGCGTGGCCGCCCTTCACCACCACAACGGACGGGCCGAGCGCGCCGAGCGCGCGGGCCGCCTCGTGCTGGTCCGCCAGGGTACGGATGGTGGTGTCGAGCAGGACCTGAGCCTCCCGCAGGTTGGGCGTCAGGACCGTGGCGTGCGGCAGCAGGGCCTCGACGTACAGGCGCTCGGCGGCCGGCTCCAGCAACCGGTCGCCGCTGGAGGAGACCATCACCGGGTCCACCACGAGCTTCGGCAGGCGGCCAGCCGCGGCCAGCTCGGCGACGGCGCGTACCGTCTCGGCCGTCGCCAGCATGCCGGTCTTCACCGCCGCGACCGGCAGATCGGCCAGCACCGCCTCGATCTGGGCGACCACGAACGCGGCCGGGACCGGGTGCACGCCGAGCACGCCACGGGTGTTCTGTGCGGTGAGCGCCGTGATCGCGCTGGTGCCGAAGACCCCGTTGGCCGCGAACGACTTGAGGTCGGCCTGGATGCCGGCGCCGCCGCCGGAGTCCGAGCCGGCGATGGTGAGGGCGACGGGCGGGTTCATGCATCCTCCGATGTGGACTCCAGCGCGGACAGGAAGTCGGCGACGAGACGCGGTTCGCGCATGACCGATCCCATGACGGCGACGCCGTAGGCCCCGGCCGACCGGCAGGCCGCGACCCGCCCCGGCGTGACGCCGCCCAGCGCGTAGACCGCGGGCCCCGACGAGGAGCGGAGACCGGCGAGGCCGGACGGTCCGAGCGGTGGCCCGTACCCCGGCTTGGACGGACTCGGGAACACCGGCGACAGCGTGACGTAGTCGCACCCCTCGCCAGTGGCGTGGGCCAGCTCGGCCGCGTCGTGGCACGACCGCCCCAGGATCGGCGGCCGCACCGCGGGGACGGGATCGCCGGCGGCCAGGTGCACACCATCCACAAGGGACTTCCCGGCCAGGTCCGGCCGGCCGGCGAGGATGAGCAGGCCGTCGACCGGGTCGAGCAGGTCGCGCAGCGCGTCGGCGAGCGCGGCCCGCTCGTCCGGTGGCAGGTCCTTCTCCCGCAGCACCACGGCCCGCGCGCCGTGCGCGACCGCGGTGGAGACCGCGGCCGTCACGGAGTGGCACTGGGTGCGGTCGGTCAGCACGAGCAGCCGCGGCAGGATCACAGGTCGGGCAGCCCGTGCATCGGGGTGGACGCCTCGGCGTACCAGCGGCGCGGGATGCGCCCGGCCCGGCTGGCCTGGAAGCCGGCCTCCACCGCGTACCGCATCGCCGTCGCCATCCGCTCCGGATCGCGGGCCCGGGTGACCGAGGTGGCGAGCAGGACCGCGTCGCAGCCCAGCTCCATCGCCAACGCCGCATCGGAGGCGGTACCGATGCCGGCGTCCAGGACGACCGGCACGGTGACTGACTCGCGGATCAGGGCGATGTTGTGCGGGTTGCGGATGCCCAGCCCGCTGCCGATCGGCGAGCCCAGCGGCATCACCGCGGCGCAGCCGAGGTCGGCCAGCCGACGGGCGACGATCGGGTCGTCGTTGGTGTACGGCAGGACGGTGAAGCCCTCGGTGACCAGCGTGTCGGCCGCGTCGAGCAGCTCGACCGGGTCGGGCAGCAGCGTGTCCTCGTCGCCGATCACCTCGAGCTTGACCCAGTGTGTGTCGAACGCCTCCCGGGCCAGGTGCGCGGTGAGCACCGCCTCGCGCGCGGTCCGGCAGCCGGCCGTGTTGGGCAGCAGCCGCACCCCGCACCGGTCCAGCACCTCGAGCAGCGAACCGGTCGTGGACGCCTCGACCCGGCGCAGCGCGACCGTGACGAGCTGGGTGCCCGACGCGACGATCGCCCGCTCCAGCACCTCCAGGCTGGGCACGCCACCCGTGCCGAGCAGCAGTCGGGAGGAGAACTTCTCGTCCGCGATCACCAGATCATCCATGTCAGCCTCCCGCCACCGGTGCCAGCACCTCGACCGCGTCGCCGTCCCGCAGGCGCGTCGCCTCCCACGCGCTGCGCGGCACGACCTCGCCGTTGCGCGCGACGGCGACCCGGCGGCGATCGTCGGCCCGGACGGCCACGAGCTGCGCCACCGTCAGCTCGTCGTCCACCTCGTCGGGGACCCCGTTCACGGTCACCTTCATGGCGCAATCCCTCCACTGTGGACATCCAGGTGGGAGCCGTCGACGAAACGGTCCACGCTAAACGGTGCCGCCGCGGACGGCAGCGACCCGGTGTCGAGCAGCTCGGCGATGGCGTCCCCGGTCACCGGAGCCAGCAGCACGCCGTTGCGGTAGTGACCGGTCGCGAGCACCAGCCCGGGCAGCTCGCACGGGCCGAGCAGCGGTGCGTTGTCCGGGGTGCCGGGGCGCCAGCGGGCGAGGGTCTCGACCAGTTCCAGCTCCGTCACCCCCGGCACCACCTCGATGGCGTCACGCAGCAGGTCGTGCACGGCGCCGGCGGTCACGGTGGAGTCGAACCCACGATCCTCCACAGTGGCCCCCACGATCAGGCCGTCCTTGTCGTAGGGCACCAGGTACACGTACCGGTTGCGGACCAGGGCCCGGACCGTACGGTCCACCAGCCCGGCCGCGCCGCGCAGCCGAAGGATCTGCCCCTTGACCGGACGGACCGGGACGGGCGGGGCCCCGGGCAGCGACGCGGCCCACGCGCCCAGCGCGAGGACGACGGAGTCGGCGGGTGTCGACGACCCGGACCCCAGCGAGAGCCCGGCCGCGCGGCCGTCGCGCACCAGTACCGAGGAGACGCGGTCGCGCACGAGGGTGACGCCGAGTGACGACAACGCGGACAGCAGCGCCGCGTGCAGGGCGCGACCGTCCACAGAGAAGTCTCCCGGTACGTGCACCCCGCCCCGCACCCGCGGCGAGAGCCCCGGCTCGAGGTCGCGGACGGCGCGGGCGTTCAAGCGGTGCGCCTCGAGCCCGAGCTCCAACTGGAACGCGTGCATCGCGTCGAGGGCTCGCATGTCGTCGGTGTCGAACCCGACCGCGACGGTCCCGGTCGTGCGCAGCCCCACGTCCAGTCCGGTCGACTCCAGCAGCTCGGCCGCGAACGCCGGGTACCGGGCCAGCGACTCGCGGCTGAGCGCCAGCAGCGCCTCCTCGCCGTACGACGCCTCGGTGACCGGGGCGAGCATGCCGGCCGCCGCGAGGGACGCGCCGGTGCCGGGCGCGTCGTCGACCACGGTGACCTCGAAGCCGCGCTGCGCGGCCCGCCAGGCCACGACGAGGCCGATCAGCCCGCCGCCGGCGATGGCAACCGACATGCGGCCCCCGCGCCGGGATGCGGGCGTCATGAGAGTGCCTCCAGCAACGACCGGGTCGCCGCGGCGGGATCGGGCGCCTCGGACACCGCCCCGACCACGGCCACCCCGTACGCCCCCTCGGCGAGCAGAGCGGGCACCCGATCCGCGGTGACGCCCCCGATCGCGATCACCGGTACCGGCACGGCCCGCGCGACGGCGCCGACGCCGGCCGGGCCGATCGGGTCCGGCAGCCCGGACTTGGTGGTGGTGGCGAACGCCGGACCCACGCCGAGGTAGTCCGCGCCCGCCGCGACCAGGATCGCGGCCGTATCCGGGTCGCGGGCTGTGCCGCCGAGCATGTGGCCGGGCCCGGCCAGCCGCCGCGCCACGGAGACCGGGAGGTCGTCGGCGCCGAGGTGGGTGCCGTGGGCGCCGGCGGCGAGGGCGATGTCGATCCGGTCGTTGACGACGCACCGGGTCGCGGTGCCCACGCACTGGTCCAGCACCGCACGCGTGAACTCGTACAGCTCCCGGTCGGTCACCCCCTTGCCGCGCACCTGCACGACCGGCGCGCCGGCCCCGATGGCGGCCTGCACCGAGCTCATCGCGGCCGTGCCGAGGGCGGCGTCGGTAAGCACGTGCAGCCGACCGACATTCACGACGCCACCGCCCGGCGGGACCGCGACGGGAGCAGCACCAGCGCCGTCAGCACCATCGCCACCGCCAGGCTGACCAGCGACGCCGACCAGCCGTTGGCCGGGTCGATGTGGAGGCGCTGCTGGAGCGCGGTCCACCACGAGGTCCACCCCGAACCGAGACCCGAGAAGTAGGTCGGCAGGGTCAGTTGGTACGCGACGAAGCCGGCCGCCCACGGCAGCAGCAGCCAGGGCCGCGACGGCGCGGTGTCGGAGGAGTCCCACCTGCCGCGCGGCATCAGGAAGTACGCGACCACGAACACCCCGACCAGCGGCACGAACACCGCGCCGATGAGGAACAGGAACGCCTCGTACGCGGTGATGTCGATGACGAGCGCGAGCAGCGTGCTGCCGACGCCGACGATGAGGGCGAGCAGCCGCCGGTCGACCCGGGCCAGCATGTTCTGGGCGGAGATCGCGGTGGAGTAGACGTTGGCGAACGCCTCGTCCAGCTCCAGCACGAGCAGCACCACTAGGGCCAGCACCCCGTAGGGCACGGCGAGCAGGGCGCCGATCACGTCCATCCCGGACTGGCCGTACGCGTAGAGGGCGAGCACGCCCAACGTGAAGAACGCGACAGTGGCCGCACCGTACCCGGTCGTTGTGCCGGCAAACGCCGTTCGACCGCCGCGCACGTGCCGGGTGTAGTCGGCGGCGAGCGGGAACCAGGACACGGGCAGCGCGATGACCACGTCGACCGCGGTCCAGAACGAGGCGGCGCCAGTGCCGGGCGGCGGCCGCAGCGGCTGGTGCAGCACGCGCCAGAACAGGTAGGCGACGGCGGCCAGCGACAGCCACACCGCGAACCGGGCGAGCACCCGCACCGCGCCCAACGGCCGGACCGCCATCAGGGTCGCGAGGGCGCCGGCGATGAGGACGAACGGCCAGCGGGGCGTGTGCAACGAGCGCGACGCCGCATCGGCGATGATGAAGATTTCAAACGTGGCCCAGCCGACGCACTGCACCAGATTGAACACCGTCGGTAGGTAGGAGACCCGACGGCCGAGCAGTCCGCGCAGCAGCACCATGGCCGGCACGCCCTCGCGGGCACCGGCGGCCGCGCCGAATCCGAGCAGAACGGATCCAATCGTTGCACCCACAATGATCGCGACTAGAGTGAGCCAGAGCGGACGGCCGGGGAGGAACACGAAGACCGCGGCGACCGGCAACAGCAGGCTGATGCCCAGGTTCCCCCACAGGCCGAGGGTGTCGCGGAAGCCCAAGCTTTGGTTGGGTGGCTCGCTCAAGGTGAGCGGAGCCTCTCCGCCGGGTACCACCACCGCCAGCGCGGGCGACGACGGAGACGGAGATGGTGACGATGGGGACGTGGACGTGGTCATGCG
>Ga0163163_10003717_pt1 | contig 12991 bp, 9 predicted proteins | sample S65metaG_FD_119766 | JGI IMG/M metagenome (GOLD analysis project Ga0163163, IMG submission 119766) | Switchgrass rhizosphere microbial communities from Kellogg Biological Station, Michigan, USA - S6-5 metaG | ecosystem: Host-associated > Plants > Roots > Rhizosphere > Soil | place: USA: Michigan... | reverse complement strand
GGAGAAAATTTCAGCCTCGACCGGGTGCTCGGCGGCGGACTGCAGGTCGGCGCTTTGCATGACATCGTGGCCGCACATCCGCGCGATGCGATGGCGGCGGCTGCCTTTGCGGCGGCACTGGCGGTCCGCTTCAGCCGCGCGCGATCGCGCGGCGCCTTCGTGTGGATCGTCGAGGATATCGGCGCGCGCGAAGAGGGCCTGCCCTATGCGCCGGGCCTTCGCCTCCACGGGCTCGATCCGGCGCGGCTCGTCTTCGTGCGCACGACAAATGTGCGCGACACGCTCTGGGTCATGGAAGAGGCGCTGAAATGCCGGGGCGTCAGCGTCGTCCTCGCCGAGACTTGGGCGCGTGCCAAGGATTACAGCCTCACCGTCTCGCGCCGCCTGGCGCTCGCGGCGCGCGCCGGTGGATCGGCCGGCCTGTTGCGTCACGCCGCTGCTGCGGGTGAAGCCGACGCGATTGTAAGCGCCGCCGCGACGCGCTTCGAGATCGCCGCGCGGCGCTCAATTCCGCTGCCTGCCGCCGGGCGCGGGCCGCCGCTGCCCGGAGCGGCCGCGTGGGGCGTGCGGGTCGTCCGCATGCGAGCGGGGCTCGGCCGCGCGGTCGATTGGCAAAAGTTCTCCAATGTTGCGTGGGATCATGAGGAGACCTGTTTCCGTGATGCGTTGTCTCTCCCTCTGGTTGCCACGCCTCGCAACCGACCGGCTCACGCGGCGCAGGAAAGCGCCCTCTTGTCCGCGCGAGTCTTCGCACTCAAATCACGCACCTTTAGCGACTTGGACGAAAATCAAAGGCGCGCAGCGTCTCGCGTCGCTTGATGCCCGCGCGCAAGCGGCGGGTTTGCGTAGCGGCATGACGCTCGCCGATGCGCGCGCCATGCTGCCGGCGCTCGAAGTTGCCGAAGCCGACGCGAGCGCGGAAGCCGAGCTCCTCGCGGGAATCGCCGATTGGTGCCGGCGCTTCACGCCGCTCGCGGCGCTCGATTCCCCGGACGGCGTGCTCCTCGATGTCAGCGGCGCATCGCATTTGTTCGGCGGCGAGCGCACGCTGCTCGCCGAGATCGTCGCCGCGCTTGCAGCACAAGGATTTGCCGCGCGCGCCGCGCTCGCGCCAAACCCGGCGCTCGCCTGGGCGCTGGCGCGCTTCGCCGACATCGAGCTTGTGCCGCCGGACATACCGGAGCGCGATTTGCACAAGCTCGTCGCCGATCTGCCGATCGCCGCCTTGCGCATCGACAGCGAAACCACCGCCGCCTTGGCGCAGGCGGGCCTGCGCCGCATCGGCGATCTCCTGATGCGCCCGCGCGCGCCGATCGCCGCGCGCTTTGGCGCGCCTATTGTGGCGCGGCTCGACGCGATCCTCGGAATACGCGGCGATCCCTTATCGCCGCGCTTCGAAACGCCGGCCTATCTCGTCGAGCGGCGCTTTGCCGAAGGCATTGCGCGGCGCGAAGATATCGAAGCGACAATCGCCGGCCTCGCGCACGAACTCTGCGCGCTGCTCGAGCGCCACGGCGAAAGCGCGCGCGAAATTGATGTCAGTCTGTTTCGCGTCGACGGCGTCGTGAAGCATCTCTCCGCCGGCACGAGCCGGCCCTTGCGCGATGCGAAACTTATAGCGCGGCTTTTCCGCGAGCGTATCGAAGCCGCGGGTGAAGAGGGCCTCGATACCGGCTACGGCTTCGATGTCGTGCGCCTCGCCGCAATCAAGGTCGAGCGCGCGGCCATGCCACAATCCACGCTGGCAATCGAGGCGGCGGTGAACGGAGCCGATTATTCCGCCGATCTCGCCGATTTGATCGATCGACTCGGCGCGCGGCTCGGATGGCGCCGCGTGCTGCGCTTCGAGCAACAGGAAACGCATATTCCTGAATTTGCTGTGGCCGCGATTCCCGTCGCGCAGACGCGCGGGCGATCGGTTGCGCACGCAACACAAAACGGCAGCACCGCTAACGCAAATCTCCTGCCCGCGCGGCCCTTAAAACTTTTAGAGCGACCCGAGCCGATCGAAGCAATCGCAGCCGTTCCTGACAGCCCTCCGGCAAAATTCCGCTGGCGGCGGGTGTGGCACGACATATCCGCGATCGAAGGCCCCGAGCGCATCGCGCCGGAATGGTGGAAGCACGAAGAGGCGGCGCTGACACGCGATTATTTTCGCGCCGAGGATGCTTCGGGCCAGAGGTTCTGGCTGTTTCGCGAAGGACTCTACACGACTGAAACAGTTGAGCCGCGCTGGTTCCTGCACGGCCTGTTCGGATGAGCGCGCCTGTCGTCACCCTACCGCGCTATGCCGAGCTCGCCATTGCGACGAATTTTTCCTTCCTGCGCGGTGCCTCGCATCCGGAAGAGCTCGTCGCCACTGCGATTTCGCTGAAGCTTGCCGGCGTCGGCATCGCCGATCGCAATTCGCTGGCAGGAGTTGTGCGCGCGCACCTCTTCCTGCGCAACAACAGGGAACAAGCCGGCGACTTTCGCGTCGTCACCGGCGCGCGTCTCGTCTTTCGCGACGGCACGCCCGACATTCTCGCCTACCCGCGCGACCGCGACGCCTATGGAAGGCTGACGCGGCTTCTGACAGACGGCAATCGTCACGCCCCGAAGGGCGAATGCCATCTCACGCGCGACGATCTCTTCAGGTACATCGGTGGCCAGCAGCTGATTGTCATGGATGCGGGCGAGCCGGATGATCCCAATCTTATCGCCAAACTCGCCGATGCCGCGCCAGACCGTATCTGGCTCGCGGCAAGCGCCGGCTATGGCCGCAACATGCGCGCCGATCTTGCGCGCCGTGCTGCGCTCGCCCGTACACATAACCTGCCGCTTCTCGCCGTCAGCGATGTCCTCGTGCATGCACCGGAGCGGCGTGCGCTCGCCGACGTCGTCGCCTGCATCCGCGAAGGCGTGACGCTCGACAATGCCGGCTTCCTGCTCGAAGCCAATGCCGAGCGGCATCTCAAAGGCACCGCCGAAATGACTCGGCTGTTCGAAGATTTACCGCATGCACTCGCCGAGACAATCCGCTTTCTCAATGGCATCGAGTTCTCGCTCGACCAGCTGCAATATGATTATCCCGACGAATTGCGCGCCGGCTATGCAAGCGAGCAGGAAGCGCTCGAAGCTTTGGTCCGCCAGGGCGCCACGCGACGCTATCCTCAAGGCGTGCCGGAAAAAATCGAAAAGGCCATCGCTAGGGAACTCGACTTCGTCGCGACGAAAAAATATCCGGCTTACTTTCTTACCGTTTATGACATCGTGCGCTTTGCCCGCGACAACGGCATTCTCGCGCAAGGGCGTGGCTCGGCGGCCAATTCCGTCATCTGCTATTGCCTCGGGATTACCGAGGTCGATCCCAACGTTCACGATCTCCTCTTCGAGCGCTTCGTCTCCGACGCGCGCAACGAGCCGCCCGACATCGATGTCGATTTCGAGCACGAGCGGCGCGAGGAGGTCATTCAGTATATTTACGAGAAATACGGCCGCGAACGCGCCGGATTGGCGGCAAGCGTCGTCACCTATCGCGCCCGCTCGGCAATCCGCGAAGTCGGCAAGGTGTTCGGCCTCTCGGAAGACATGGTGTCAGCGCTCTCCGGCACGGTCTGGGGCTGGTGGTCCGGCACGATCGACGATGCCGAGACGAAGCGTCTCGGTTTCGATCCGCGCGAGCCGCGCTTGGTGCAAGCGATTGCGCGCGCCGGCGAGCTCGCCGGGTTTCCGCGGCATCTGTCGCAGCATACCGGCGGCTTCGTCATCACTCGCACGCGGCTCGACGAAGTCGTGCCGATTGCCAATGCCGCGATGGAGGATCGCACCACCGTCGAATGGGACAAGGACGATCTCGACGCGTTGAAAATTTTGAAGATCGACGTGCTCGGCCTCGGCATGCTGACGGTTCTGCGCAAAGGCTTTGAATTATTGGAACGCCATTACGGCTTTCGACCCGCGCTCGCGACGCTTCCCCCGGAAGAGGCGTGCGTCTATGCGATGATCCAGCGCGCCGACACGATCGGCGTCTTTCAAATCGAGAGCCGCGCGCAAATGTCGATGCTGCCGCGGCTGAAACCTAAAAACTTTTACGATCTCGTTATTGAAGTCGCGATCGTCCGCCCCGGCCCGATCCAGGGCGACATGGTACACCCCTACTTACGCCGGCGTGAAGGCAAGGAGCCGGTCGTCTATCCTTCGAAGGAACTCGAAGACGTGCTCGGCAAGACGCTCGGCGTGCCGCTTTTTCAGGAACAGGCGATGCGCATCGCCATCGTCGCCGCCGGCTTCACGCCGGCCGAAGCAGATGAACTACGCCGCGCCATGGCGACGTTCAAGCGCGCGGGTACGATCGGCAAGCTCAAAATCAAAATGATCGAGGGCATGGTTGCAAAAAACTATCCGCGCGAATTCGCCGAGCGCTGCTTCCAGCAGATTGAAGGCTTCGGCACCTATGGTTTCCCCGAAAGCCATGCGGCGTCTTTCGCCAATCTTGTCTATGCCTCGGCCTGGATGAAATGCCGCTATCCCGATGTTTTCGCCGCCGCGATCCTCAATTCGCAGCCAATGGGCTTTTATGCGCCGGCACAGCTCGTGCGCGACGCGCGCGAGCACGGCATCGAAATGCGCGAGGTCGATGTCAACACCTCCGAATGGAATCACCGGCTGGACACGTTTGCGGATGGCGTCTCAAAGGGCGTGCTGCATCCGCGCCACAGCGACATGAAGGATCACATCCGCTCGATTTATGCGGTGCGTCTTGGCTTTCGCCAGATCAAAGGGCTGGAACAAACCGACATGGAGCTTCTGGTCGAGCGCCGCGGCGGCGGCTACGATTCCGTCCGCGACCTCTGGCTGCGCACCGGCCTCTCGCCGAGCGTGCTCGGACATTTGGCGGAAGCAGATGCATTCTCGTCGCTGGGCCTGTCACGGCGTGACGCGCTCTGGGCCGTGCGCGGCTTGAACCGCGCCGGCGACAAGGACGACCTGCCGCTCTTGCGCGCGGTCGCCTTCATACCGCTCGAACCCGACGCGCATTTGCCGCCGATGCCGCCCGGCGAAGAGGTCGTCGAAGATTACCGGCATCTGACGCTGTCGCTCAAAGCCCATCCCGTGTCCTTCGTGCGTCAGCATCTTGCCGCACGCAATATCCTGCCGGCCTCGGCCCTTGCGACGATCGACACATCAAAACGCCCGCGCATCATTGTCGGGGGCCTGGTGCTGGTGCGCCAGCGTCCCGGCTCGGCGAGCGGAGTCATCTTCATGACGCTTGAAGACGAGACCGGAATTGCCAACATCATCGTTTGGCCGAAGGTCTACGAGCGCCTGCGCGCCCTGGTCATCGGCGCGCGCTTCGTTGCCGTCACCGGCGGGCTGCAGAACGAATCCGGCGTCATCCACATCATCGCCGATCAGATGGAGGATCTGACGCCGCTGCTCGGTCTGTTGTCCGGCCGCGGCTCCGGTCTGTCGGCGCTAGCGAACGCCGATGAAGTCAAGCGGCCACAGAATTTGCGCACCAAGGCCGATATCGCCGTGCATGCGCAACGGCTTGTGCAGACTGAAATGAAAGAGGCGTTGCCAAAGGGCCGCAATTTTCATTGACCCAGTCTCAATGCTGTCATTGCGAGCGAAGCGAAGCAATCCAGAAGCTAAATGCTGCCATTCTGGATTGCTTCGTCGCTGCGCTCCTCGCAATGACGTTTGCCTATCCATTCCTTTCACCCTATCTCCGCACCCGGAGCAGACATGGCCGACGACGACATCCCTTTCGAACGCAATTTCGATCCGAAGCCCGACGAGGTGCAGCAGGTCTCGCCGCTGATCCGCCGCGTGCTCGCACCCAATCCCGGGCCGTTCACCTTCACCGGCACGTGCACGTATATTATCGGACGCGGCGAAGTGGCGATCCTCGACCCCGGCCCTGATAACGCGAACCATGTCGCGGCGCTGATCGACGCAACCAAAGGCGAGCGCGTATCGCATATCGTCATCACCCACACGCATCGCGATCACGCGCCGGCGTCGCGCGCGCTGCAGCAAGCGACCGGCGCGGCGATCGTCGGCTGCCGGCCGTACCAGCCGCGCCACGCCGACGCAAAAAGCTCAGGGCTCGATTCGGCGCACGATACCGATTACCGCCCGGAACGCATTCTCGCCGACGGCGAGACGCTCGCAGGTCCGAGCTTCACCTTGGAAGCGATCGCCACGCCAGGCCATGCATCGAACCATCTCGTCTTCGTGCTATGCGAAGAGAACGCGCTCTTCTCTGGCGATCACGTCATGGGCTGGTCGACGTCGATCGTCGCGCCGCCCGACGGCTCGATGAGCGACTACATGGAATCGCTGGAGAAACTGCGCGCCCGTCCGGAGTCAATCTATTGGCCCGGTCACGGCGGGCCGGTGCGCGAGCCGCAGCGTTATCTCCGCGCACTCATTCATCATCGGCATCAGCGCGAGGCCGCGATCCTCACGCGCATCAATGCCGGTGACCGGCTCATTCCTGAAATGGTCGAGCGCATTTACGAGGGACTCGATGCGCGCCTCAAAGCCGCCGCGGCGCTGTCGGTTCTCGCCCATCTCGAAGATCTCGTTGCCCGCGGCGTCGTACATGCAGACGGACCCGTGACGCTTGCCGCCCATTACACGCCGGCATGATCACTTCGCGGCGTCGAGCTGCGCCTGTATTTCCGCCGCGAATTTCTCGATGCGCTGCGCATTCGAGCCGTAATCGTGACGGCCAACGCGCGAGACCGACCTTACGTCGACGCGTGTTTGTCCCGCGAGCGGGCGCATGCGGATCGTGACGTCTGCCGGAAATCCCATAATTAACGTACGGTCGATCGCATCGATATGGCCGACACCGATGCGCCCGCCGGGCGGGGTTTGTTCGACGAGCTTCCAGCCGCGCGCGGCGATGGCGCGAAGGACGAGTTGGTAGGCTTCATCCGCCTCCTGATCGAGCAGGATCGGTTGGATATTGGGATAAGCGAGCCGCTGCTCCTGGCGCACTTGCGGCGGCGGAATCTCGGGCGTGCGCTGGGAGCGTGCGGCAAGCGCGGTCTTCGAGCGTGAAAATTGCGGCGGATCGACAAGGTCGGTCGAGACATCGTTCAAGAGCGGTAGCTGCACCGCCTTGGCGGCGAGATAGGCGGGGTAGCCGAGAAGCAACGCGGCAAGAAAAACGCCGCTCGCGACCGTCCCGGCGCCGCGGCGCCCGGTGCGCCAGATGACCACCGCCGCCGTTCCCGCAAAGAGCAGCGCGAGGCAGGCGACAAGAACTGCGCCGGCAAAGACCGAAAGCGTCGCCGTCGGATCGACCGCCTGGCTACGTGCCAGGAGGACGGCGATTGCACCGACCGCGAGCGAGAACAGCGCGAGCCGCCGGCTCCACAAGGCGGCGCGCGAATAGGGCTCCTCGATGATCAGGCGACGCATGTCTGTTCGCTCACGTCGTCGGCAGGCGATAATCGCGGAAGGCTTCGCGCAGTTTCAGCTTGTTGATCTTGCCCGTCGCCGTGTGCGGAATTTCACCGACGAACTGCACGTCGTCCGGCATCCACCATTTGGCGATTTTGCCGTCCATGAATTTCAAGATTTCTTCACGCTGCGGCTCGCATCCTTCCTTTTTTACGACCACCAGAAGCGGCCGCTCGTCCCATTTCGGATGGTGAACGCCGATGACCGCGGCTTCGGCAACATCGGGATGGGCGACCGCGAGATTTTCGAGATCGATCGAGGAAATCCACTCGCCACCCGACTTGATTACGTCCTTGGCGCGATCGGTGATCTGCATGTAGCCATCCGGATCGATTGTCGCCACGTCGCCGGTGTCGAAAAAGCCCTCATCGTCGAGGATTTCCTGATCCTCCAGCTTGAAATAGCGCCGCGCGACCGCCGGCCCGCGGACCTTCAGCCGGCCGAACGTCTTGCCGTCCCAAGGCAGCGGCTTGTTCTCGTCGTCGGTGATCTTCATGTCGACAGTGAAGAAACCGTAGCCCTGCTTCGCCTTCAGATCGAACAGCGCATCGCCTTTAAGGCTCGCGACATTCTGCTTCATCGAGCCGAGCGTGCCGACCGGACTCATCTCCGTCATGCCCCAGGCATGGAAGACCTCGACGTCATAATCCTTCTCGAATGTCTCGATCATCGCGCGCGGGCAGGCCGAGCCGCCGATCATCACGCGCTTGAGATATGGGAGCTTGAGATTGTTCGCCTGCATATATTGCAGGAGCATCAGCCAAACGGTTGGCACTGCCGCGGTCAGCGAGACCTGCTCCTTGTCGAGCAGCTCGTACACGGATGCGCCGTCGAGTTTCGCGCCCGGCATGACGATTTTCGAGCCTGCCATCGGCGCAGAAAAAGCCAGCGACCAGGAATTCGCATGGAACATCGGCACGACCGGCAGGACGCTAATTGCGGAACTCAAGCCAAGGGCGTCGGCACCTGATAGCGCCAAGGAATGCAGCACGTTGGAGCGGTGCGAATATAGCACGCCCTTCGGATCGCCGGTCGTGCCCGACGTGTAGCAGAGGCCGGCCGCGGTATTCTCGTCGAACTCCGCCCATTGGAAATCGTCGTCGACCTCGGCGAGCCAATCTTCGTAAGCCACCGCATTTTTGAGCTTTGTCGCCGGCATGTGCGCGGCGTCGGTCAGCACGACATAGCGCTCGACGGTCGGCAATTTGTCGGCAATCGCTTCGAGGATGGGGATGAAGGTGAGATCCGTCATCATGATCCGGTCGGCCGCATGATTGACGATCCAGGCGATCTGCTCGGGGAAGAGCCGCGGGTTCACCGTATGGTAGATCGCGCCGATGCCGGTGATCCCGTACCATGCTTCGAGGTGCCGCCAGGTGTTCCAGGCGAGAGTTCCGACGCGATCGCCGAGCTTGATGCCGTCCTTCTGCAGGCGCTTCGCCGCCCGCAGTGTACGCGGGCGGATTTCGGTATAGGTCGTGCGATGCATCGGCCCTTCGATCGAACGGGTGACGACCTCGCGCCCGCCGTGCTGAAGCGCCGCATGATCGATGATCCGGTGCAGCAAAAGCGGCCAGTCCTGCATCAAACCCAGCATTCATTCCTCCCCGTTCCCGGCGGCTGCTCATTTCACTGTCTGTGCGGGCTCCCCCTCCCAGGGACTGTACCCGCCAATGCCTTGGTCATACTAAGCAAAATTCGGCCGCAAGCTCCAGAGCGGCGTGGCTTGCCGGTGCGGCCCTGGGATGCCAGATAGGCGCAAATCTCCGAACAGGACCCCAAAGACATGCGGTTTACCGGCACGAAGGACTATGTCGCGACCCAGGACCTCGAGGTCGCGGTCAATGCCGCGATCGTCCTCGAGCGGCCCCTCCTGGTGAAGGGCGAGCCCGGGACCGGCAAGACCGTCCTTGCCGAGGAGATCGCCAAGAGCGTCAAGGCGCCGCTTCTCACCTGGCACATCAAGTCGACGACCAAGGCCCAGCAGGGCCTCTACGAATACGACGCGGTCTCGCGCCTGCGCGACAGCCAGCTCGGCGATCCGCGCGTTTCCGACATTTCCAACTACATCAAACGCGGCAAGCTCTGGGACGCGTTCACATCCGAGCAGCGGCCGGTCCTGCTCATCGACGAGATCGACAAGGCCGACATCGAATTCCCCAACGACCTCCTGCTTGAGCTCGATCGGATGGAATTCCACGTCTACGAGACCGGCGAAACGGTACGCGCCGAGAAGCGCCCGATCGTCGTCATCACCTCGAACAACGAGAAGGAGCTGCCCGACGCCTTCCTGCGCCGCTGCTTCTTCCATTATATCCGCTTCCCCGATCACGAGACGATGGAGAAGATCGTTGCGGTGCATTTTCCCGGCATCAAGCGCCGGCTCGTCGAGGAGGCGCTACGCATCTTCTTCGAAGTGCGCGACGTGCCGGGCCTGAAGAAGAAGCCGTCGACATCGGAGCTGCTCGATTGGCTGAAGCTTTTGCTCAACGAGGATATCGGCCCTGAGACGCTGCGCGAGCGCGATCCGAAGAAGCTGATCCCGCCGCTGCATGGCGCGCTGCTCAAGAACGAGCAGGATGTACATTTGTTTGAGCGGCTGGCGTTCCTGAATAGAAGAGAACGGGAAAGGTAGAGCCGGACCGCGCACCTCCGGTGCGCACGGTATTTCAAGGAGTGTTGCGCAGCAGGACCTGCGCGGTCCACTCAGAACATCGTATTGTTGTTCTGCGCGTTCTCCGGCACCGGCTGGATGACATCCCAGTGCTCGATGATTTTGCCGTTCTCAACGCGGAAAATATCGACGATCGCGCGTCCGCGGTCGCTGTCGTTCGATCTCGAATGCACGTGCACGGCGACGAGATCGCCGTCGGCGATCACGCGCTTGATCTCGTTGATCGCCTGCGGATTGGTCTCGAAGCGCTTCGATAAAAATGCGACGCTCGGCTCGATCCCGTCCGGCACAAGCGGGTTGTGCTGTTTATAGGTTGCGCCGACATAGGTCTTGAACGCCTGCGCCACTTTATGATCGTAGAAGACCATCTTGTAGAAAGCGGTCACCATTGCTTTCGTGCTTTGTTCGGCGCCCTGCGCGCTCGCAGGAAGTACCGTGGCAAGGAGTAAGGGCAGGATTATCCGTAACCGGCTTTTGCTGTTCATCTTATGTCTCGCTCCACGCACTCCAGTTTGGCATCATTCCTGGCGGAAACGTTCCCCTCCCCGCCGCATTGTGCTACCCCGCCGGTTCATGAGCACCCGCATCGACCGCCGCTTCGCCGCGCTCGCTCAAGAGGGCCGGGCGGCGCTCGTCACCTATCTCATGGGCGGCGACCCGGATCCCCAAACCTCGCTCGAGGTCCTGCGCGTTTTGCCGCAGGCCGGCGCCGACGTGATCGAGCTCGGCATCCCGTTTACCGATCCGATGGCGGACGGCCCCTCGATCCAGGCGGCGGGGTTGCGCGGGCTCAAAGCCGGCATGACGCTGAAGAAGGTGCTCGGCCTCGTCCGCGCTTTTCGCGAGCGCGACGACACGACCCCGCTGATCCTGATGGGCTATTACAATCCCGTCTATGTCTACGGCGTCGAGCGCTTTCTTGATGATGCCAAATCCGCCGGTGTCGATGGCCTGATCGTCGTCGATTTGCCGCCGGAAGAGGATGCGGAGCTTTGCATCCCCGCCCTTGCTGCAGGCCTGAACTTCATCCGCCTCGCGACGCCAACCACCGACGACCGACGTTTGCCGGCCGTTCTCGCGAATACGTCGGGTTTTGTCTACTATGTCTCGATCACCGGCATCACCGGCGCGGCAACTCCGGACCCGTCGCGCGTCGGCGCCGCCGTTGCGCGCATCAAGCGCCACACAAATCTGCCTGTCGCCGTCGGCTTCGGCGTAAAGAACGCGGTAACGGCCGAGGCAATCGCGCAGCAAGCGGACGGCGTCGTTGTCGGCACCGCGCTTGTCGACGCACTGAGGCGTTCACTCGACAAGGAAAACCGCGCGACCGCGCAAACCGTCTCTGCCGTCACCGATCTCGTCGCCAACATTGCCCGCGGTGTGCGCGCCGCACAGCGTGTCGCTGCGGCATAGATTCGTCCAAACACATGAGCACCGCATGAACTGGATATCCAACGTCGTTCCCCCAAAGATCCGCTCGTTTCTCAAACGTGAGACGCCGGAAAACCTCTGGGTCAAATGTCCCGAAAGCGGGCAACTCGTCTTCTACAAAGACCTCGAGGCCAATCTCTACGTCGTGCCGGGCTCCGGTTATCATATGCGCATCCCGGTCGATGCGCGGCTGAAGGCGCTGTACGACAATGGCGCCTGGACGAACCTCCCCACTCCCGAAGTGCCGCTCGATCCGCTGCGTTTCCGCGATGTCAAACGTTACACCGAGCGGCTGAAAGAAAATCGCGCCAAGACCGGCGCGGCCGACGCCGTGCGTCTAAGCACCGGCCGTCTGGAGGGCAGAGAAATTGTCGCCGCGGTCCAGGACTTCGAATTCATGGGCGGGTCGCTTGGCATGGCCGCCGGCGAAGCCATCATCACGGGCATGATGGCCGCGGTCGACAAGCATTGCCCGTTCATCATTTTCACCGCGTCCGGCGGCGCCCGCATGCAAGAGGGCATGTTCTCGCTGATGCAGATGCCGCGCACCACCGTCGCGGTGCAGCGCTTGCGCGCCGCCCGCCTGCCCTACATCGTCGTGCTCACCAATCCGACGACCGGCGGCGTCACCGCCTCCTATGCAATGCTCGGCGACGTCCATATTGCCGAACCCGGCGCAGTGGTCGGTTTTGCCGGCGCGCGCGTCATCGAGCAGACGATCCGCGAGCGGTTGCCGGAGGGTTTTCAGCGCGCCGAATATCTGCAGGCGCACGGCATGGTCGACATGGTCGTGTCGCGGCTCGAAATGCGCGCCACGTTGGCCCGGCTCTGCGCGCTGTTGACGAAGGCGCCGCAACAGATGGCGCAAGCGGCGTAGCGCGATAATTACCATTCGAGACGCGTGCTCCGCACGATCCTCAGGATGAGGAAACATCCATGAAGCCGCGCGACGAGATTCTCTCGCGCCTTCTAAATCTGCACCCGAAACGTATCGATCTGTCGCTCGGCCGGATCGAGCGGCTTCTTGCAGGTCTTGGCCATCCGGAAACGCGCCTGCCGCCGGTGATTCACGTCGCCGGGACCAACGGCAAGGGATCGACCATCGCCTTCATGCGCGCGATGCTGGAGGCTGCCGGCAAGAGCGTGCACGTCTACACCTCGCCGCATCTGATCGACTTCAACGAGCGAATCCGTGTCGGTCGTCACGGCGGCGGCGTCTTGGTATCTGACGCGGCGCTGCAGGCGGCGCTTGAGCGCTGCGAAGACGCTAATGCCGGCGCGCCGATCACGTTTTTCGAGATCACGACGGCGGCAGCGTTCCTGCTCTTTGCCGAGAGACCGGCGGACGTGCTTCTGCTGGAAGTCGGCCTCGGCGGACGCGTCGATGCGACCAATGTCGTCGCACGGCCCGCACTGACGATCGTC
>Ga0163163_10003711_pt1 | contig 13007 bp, 10 predicted proteins | sample S65metaG_FD_119766 | JGI IMG/M metagenome (GOLD analysis project Ga0163163, IMG submission 119766) | Switchgrass rhizosphere microbial communities from Kellogg Biological Station, Michigan, USA - S6-5 metaG | ecosystem: Host-associated > Plants > Roots > Rhizosphere > Soil | place: USA... | reverse complement strand
GATGTCCGCCCGCCGCAGGGCCTCGGGGATCGCGCACCCGTCGGGCACGTCGAGCGGAGGCAGCGAGGAGGCGCCCTTGCCTTCGCCGGAGCGCTCGACGACGAGGGGCTCGCCCCGCGGCTCGGGCCGGAGCCGGTCGGGCGCGAGGCTCGCCTTTTCCTGGATCTCGACGCTCACTTCGCGTTCTCCCGCAGCGCGGAGACGAGGAGGTCCATCTCCGCGCGCGTGTTCATCTCGGTCGCGGCGACGAGGAGGCGCCGGTCGTCGGCCGGGTCCCACCGCGACAGCGGTATTCCGGCGAGGATGCGCCGTTCCGCCAGGCGGGAGACGAGCGCCGCGGCGTTGCCCGGCGCCTCGACGACGAACTCGTTGAACGTCGGCCCGGCATACGGGATCCGGAAGCCGGAGACTCCGGCGATCGCCTTCTTCAGGTACTCCGCCTTCGCGTGCGACTGGGTCGCGACTTCGCGCAGGCCCGCCCGGCCGAGCAGGGACATGTGGATGTTGGATGCGAGCGCCATCAGCCCCTGGTTGGTGCAGATGTTCGAGGTCGCCTTCTCGCGGCGGATGTGCTGCTCGCGCGTCGAGAGCGTGAGGCAGAACGCGCGCCGGCCCTCGGCATCCTGCGTCTGACCGACGAGCCGCCCGGGGATCTGGCGCTGGTGCTCGGTCCGGCAGGAGAGGAATCCGAGAAGCGGACCGCCGTTGTGCATGGGCACGCCGAGCGACTGGGCCTCGCCGCAGGCGATGTCCGCGCCGCCGCGCCCGGGAGGCGAGAGGAGCGCCAGCGACGCGGCCTCGGCGACGACGGCGACCGAGAGCGCGCCGACTCGCCGGGCGGCGGCCGAGCCGGTCGCCCAGTCCTCCACGAGGCCGAGGAAGTTCGGCGACTGAAGCGCGACCGCGAACGTCGACTCGTCCGCCGCCTCCCGCAGCGCGGCGGCGTCGGTCGTCCCGTCCGCCGACAACGGGACCTCGACGATCTCGAGGCCGAGATTGACGAAGTACGAGCGGACGGTTTCGCGATACTCCGGATGGATTCCGGCGGAGACCACCGCCCGGCGCCGTCCCTTCGAGAGCCGCTCGGCCATCAGGAGCGCCTCGACGAGCGCGGATGCGCCCTCGTACAGCGAAGCGTTGGCGACCTCGAGCCCCGTGAGCAGGCAGATGTGCGTCTGGAACTCGAAGATCGACTGCAGCGTCCCCTGCGAGACCTCGGGCTGGTACGGCGTGTACGCGGTGAGCCACTCCGCGCGGTAGAGCATCTGGTCCGCGATGGCGGACGTGTAGTGGTGGTAGAGCCCGCCGCCGAGAAAGAACGCCGTCTCGCGCGCGTTCGCGTTGCGCGAGGCGAGGCCGCCGAGGAAGCGGCGGATCTCGATCTCCGACATCGGCGCGGCGAGGTCGGGCGCCTGTCGCACGGCCTGCGGGACGGAGGCGAAGAGCGCGTCGATCGAGGGTGCGCCGATGGCGGCGAGCATCTCGCGCCGTTCGGCGTCCGACGCGGGAAGGAACTTCACGCCCCCTGCTCCTCCTCGCGGACGTAGGTCTCGTAGGCCTCGGCCGTCATGAGGGACTCGCCTTCGGCGTCGCTCGAGAGCTTCAGGCGGATCAGCCAGCCGTCCCCGAAGGGATCGTCGTTGATGATGCCGGGCTCCCCGACCGCGGACTTGTTGACCTCGACGACCTCTCCGGCGACCGGCGTGAAGAGCTCCGAGACCGCCTTGACGGACTCGACGGTCCCGAACTCTTCGTTGACGTTGTAGACGTGTCCGACCTCGGGCAGCTCGAGGTAGACGATCTCGCCGAGCTGCTTCTGCGCATGCTCGGTGATGCCGATCGTTCCGAACTCCCCGTCGACGCGAACCCACTCGTGGCTCGCGGTGTACTTCAGATCCTCGGGATTCACGCGGGCACCTCCTGACGTCTCACGCAGACGGCCTCTTGTAGAACGGCGTCGGAACGACGCGCGCGGCCGCCGACCGGCCGCGGATGTCCACCTCGAACTCGGTCCCGACGGCCGCGGCGCCGGACGGCAGGAGCGCCAGCCCGATCGGCCGGCCGAGCGTCGGCGAGTGGGTCCCGGACGTCACGACGCCGGAGCCGGCCGCGGTCTTCGCGGCGTAGCCGTGCCGGGCGATCCCCCGGTCGGCCATCTCGAATCCGACGAGCTTGCGCGGTATGCCGGCCGCCTTCTGCGCGACGAGCGCCTCGCGGCCGATGAACTCGCCCTTCGCGGGCTTGACGATCCAGCCGAGGTCCGCCTCGTACGCGGTGACCGTGTCGTCGATGTCGTTTCCGTACAGCGCCATCTTCGCTTCCAGCCGGAGCGTGTCGCGCGCGCCGAGCCCGCAGGGCGCGACCCCCTCGGGCTTCCCCTCCTCGAGCAGGCGGCGGAAGATCCGCTCCGCGTCCTCGGGACGGCAGTAGACCTCGAACCCGTCCTCTCCGGTATACCCCGTCCGGGAAACGAGCGTTCGCGCCCCGGCGACCTCCGTGTCCCGGAAGCCGTAGTACGGCAGGTCCGAGGGATCGGGTTTCGACAGGCGCGACATCAGCGCGGCGGACTTCGGGCCCTGGACGGCGATGAGCGCGTAGTCGGCGCTCCGGTCCTCCACGCGCACCTGTCCCCTCGACTGCGCGCGGGTGCGCGCCCACTCGAAGTCCTTCGGAGTGTTGGAGGCGTTGACGACGACGAGAAACGAGTCGGCGGCTCGCCGGTAGACGAGCAGGTCGTCGACGAACGTGCCCCGCTCGGTCAGGAACGCCGAGTAGTGGATGCGGCCGTCCGCCAGCTTTGCGACGTCGTTGGGGGTGAGCGCCTGGAGCGCGTCGAGGGCGCCGGGGCCCTGGACGTCGAGCTCTCCCATGTGCGAGACGTCGAAGAGGCCGACCCTCTCGCGCACGGCTCGGTGCTCCTCGAGGATGCCGGCGTACTGGACCGGCATCTCCCACCCGCCGAAGTCGACCATGCGCGCGCCGAGCTCGCGGTGAAGGCCGTAGAGCGGGGTCCTCTTGAGCACGGCGGCGGCTGCGGGGGCGCCCATCGGGAGTGGGAAGGTAGCACAACGGGGGCATTGGAGCCGTAAGACGTGAGACGTAAAACGTAAGACGTAAGATTCCGGCAGCTTCTCCGGAGGACCATGCAGAAGAGACGCGTTCCCATCGTCTGCGACCGGCTGCCGGTCCTTCGTCTCACGTCTTACGTCTTACGGCTCACGGCCCCGGCATGACCGACTCCCCCGCTCAACACGCCCGCGAGGCCGCTCGGAGCGTCGAGGCTGCCGGCATGGTGGCGGAGGCGGACATCCTCTATCGCCTCGCGGAGACGCTGGAGGCCCAGGACCGCGCGGCGGCCTCGGCCTCGCTCGCCCGCTTGCTGCTCGCGGCGGGCCACGTCGACCAGGCGCGCCCGTTCGCCCTGGACGGCGACGACCCGGTCCTGGTCGCCCGCCTCAGGCTGGAGGCCCACGACTTCGCAGAGGCGCGCCGGCTGCTCGACGACGCGCGGACGCGCGATCCCTTCGACCCGCGCATCGCGTCGGCGTGCGGCCGCCTCGCCTTTCTCGAGAAGCGCTTCGGAGCGGCCGTCGAGAACCTCCTGGAGGCGGCGCTGTTGCGCGCGGACGGTCTCCCGGATTCCTCGGACCGACGGTTCCTGCGGGCGGCGCGCGCCCTCGCGCCGGGCGAGATCCCGCCGTGGCAGGACGCGGTGGCGTCCGCCCGCGCCCGGCTCGAGGCGGAGGCGCTGCGGCGCGCGCCGTCGGCGCCGTGGCCGGACCACTCGGCGGCCCTCCTTCGCTCGCTGATCCGGCGCGGTTCCGGCGGCGGCGACGGCATCCTCGACCGGGCGCGCCGGCTCTCCGAGATGCCCGCGCTCGAGGGTCTCGACGAGCCCGCCCTCTTCGCCGCCGCGGGCGCCGGCGAGCTGCGGCGGCTGGCGTCGGGCAGCGTTCTCTATCGCACCGGAGAGCCGTCGCGGGAGATCTCCTTCGTGGTCCAGGGAAGCGTGGAGCTCGTCCGCCAGACGCCCGTCGGCGAGCAGCCGATGGGAGAGGCGGCGACGGGGGACCTGGTCGGCGAGGAGGCCCTGCTCGGCTCGCCGCGCTGCTCCGACGCGCGGGCGAAGGGACCGGCCACGCTGCTCGGCTTCAGCTCCGACTTCTTCGCGCCGGAGCCGGAGCGCGCGGCATGGCTGCGCTACCTCCGGACGCGCCTCGCCCGCCGGCTGGCCCGCCGCAACGACCTCTTCAAGGAGTTCTTCCCCGAGGCGGCGGGCGCGCCCCCGGCTTCGCCGCAGCCGCACCCGTCCGCCCCGCCGCAGCACTCCGACGAGCTGTCGCTCGAGGACCGCTCGAGATCGCTCGGCACCGTTGGGCTCTCCGAGTCGGACCGCTTCCTCTTCGCCGTCTTCGCCGAGGAGAAGCACTGCCCCGCCGGGGCCGTCGTCTTCCGCGAGGGAGACGAGGGCGACGCGATCTACGTCGTCGCGCGGGGCAGGGTCCGGATCTCGCGCCAGATCTCCGGCGGCGAGGAGGCGTTCGCGATCCTCGGCGCCGGGGAGATCTTCGGGGAGATGGCGCTGCTCGACCCGCGCGCGGGCCGCTCGGCCGACGCGCGCGCGCACGAGGAGGCGGTCGTGCTCGAGCTGTCGAGGGAGCGGTTCGAAGCCCTGGAGGCGGCGGACCCGGAGGGGTGCGCGGAGCTCTCCGCGCTGCTGTGCCGCCTCGCCGCGCGCCGCTGCGTCGAGACGGCGGAGAGGCTGGCGACGTGGCGGGTGATGGCGGGGCCGGGCTAGCCTCACCGAGCGCCACGTCTCGAGATGTCATCCCGAGCGCTAGCGAGGGATCCCGACGTCGGCAGGCCTACGAGACGGGGACCGAAGTCGAGGCGCCATCCTTGCGCGTCGAGTCGGGGGATCCCTCGCTACGCCAGGATGACGGCCAAGGAAGAAGCCGCCCGGCCGCCCTATTCCTTCTTCAGCTTCTCCGAGACCTTCGCGACGTCCTTCCCGGCATTCGGCGCGACGAGGATCCGGATCGTCTTCGGCTTGTAGCCCGGCGCCGACAGCTCGAGGTCGTGCACCATCGGCCCCTTCAGCTTCAGGGGCGACCCGGGCCCGAACGAGGACGCCGCGCCGATCGGCTTGCCGTCCTGCGACACGCTCGCCTCGGGCGGCTCCACCTGAAGCTCGACGGCTCCCGTCGTCCGATCCGCGACGGCGGGGAGCTTCTCGTACTGCAGCTTCGAGTAGCGCTCGAGGTCCTCGTCGATCGAGATGGAGTCGCCGGCGTCGGGACGCACCTGGATCTCGAGCTGCCGCGTCTGGTAGCCGGGCAGCTCCATCCGGACGTAGTGCGTGCCGTCCGTTTCGAACTCGAAGGTGCGCCCTCCTCCCCGGTTGTCCCAGTCGTCCGCGATGCCGACGTATCGGCCGTCGACGTAGAGACGCAACTGTTCCGGGCTCGACGTGAAGCGCACGCCGCGGCGAGTCGTGTACGTCGCGTCGATGCGCTCGGGGCGCGACGACGATGAATGCGCGGCCGGAGGAGGAGGCTGCGGTGCCGGCGCGGCGGCGACGACGTCCTCGATCGGCGGAGGGGTCGGGGCGCGCCGCGAAGTCGACCGCGCGGCCGGCGCCCCGGAGCGCGGCACGCCGACGGACGACGCTCCCGCCGCGCTCGGCCCCGCGGTCGGAAGGAAGGTCGGCACCTCCTCGGGCGCGGGCGCCAGGGCGGCGGCGGTCGGGACGGCGGTCGCCGCGGCCTCGGGCGGGGGGACCGCCGTCGGGACGGCGGGCGCAACCACCGGAGGCGGCGCCGGCTGGGGCGTGGGCGAACGGCGCTGCAGAAGGAGGATCGCGACCACGACGGCGGCGGCCGCGAGAAGGTACGGCAGCGCGGAGCGGCGCTTCGGAGACGGCGGCGGCGCCCCCGGCGGGGCGAAGCCGGATTCGGCCGCCGGCGGAGGAGAGACCGGCGGCGGTGCCGCCGTGCGAACCCCGGAGGGCTCCGCGGAACCCGTCACGGCCGCCGGCCCGGGGCGCGGCGGCGGCCCCGCGGGCGGCGGCACGGCGGCCACCGCGACCGCGCGCCGCGTCATCTCCGACTCGCGCTGGAACTTCTCGATCCGCTTGAGCTCGAGGATGAACTCGCGCGCGCTCTGCGGCCGGCGGTCCGGCTGCTTCGCGAGCAGGTGCGCCATGACCTCGCGGGTCGCGACCGGGAGGTCGGACTTCAGCTCGAGCGGGTCCTTCGGCTCCGTGTGGAGGATCTGGTAGACGAGCGTGGTGATCGACTCGCCGGGGAACGGCCGCGCGCTCGTCAGGAGCTCGTAGAGGACGACGCCCAGAGAGAAGAGGTCCGAGCGGCCGTCGAGACGGTCGCCCCGGACCTGCTCCGGCGACATGTAGGCCGGGCTGCCGATCATCTGCCCGGCTCGCGTCATGTCTGAGGTCGACGCGCTCGTGAACCGGCCGATCCCGAAGTCCGTGACCTTCACGCGGCCGTCGCGTCCGATCAGGATGTTGCCGGGCTTGATGTCGCGGTGGACGACTCCCCTCTCGTGCGCGTGGTCGAGCGCCTCCGCGACCTGGCGCACGATCGAGACCTTCGCCTTGAGGGGCAGCTCGGCGGCGCCGATGTACCGCGTCAGCGGACGGCCGTCGACGTATTCCATGGCGATGAAGCACACGTCGCCGTCGCGGCCGACGTCGAACACGGTGACGATGTTGGGATGCTGGAGCCGGCCCGCGAGCTTCGCCTCGCGGACGAACCGCGCCTCGACGTCCTGTGCCTCGCCCTCCTCGAGCGCGGGGCGCATGGTCTTCAACGCGACGGGACGGTCGATCTCCGGGTCGTGCGCGAGATAGACGACGCCCATCGCCCCCTGTCCGAGGACCGACGCGATCGGAAACCGCCCGAGCTTCGAGCCCGGTGGCAGGACGCTCATTCGTCCGCGGTGTCGGAGAGCTCGGGCCCGGGGTCCTGGCTGTGTTCGGCGAGGATCGCCTTCGCCTCGTCCGCGCGGTCCGGCGGCACCATCACCCGCGACAGCCCGAGGGCGCCGATGCCCTCCGGGAACGGCGTCGCGGAAGGACCCTCGATCTCCACGGGAAGTCCCTCGGAGTCCAGGAGGCCCGCGATCAGCACCGCCTCTTCGTCATCGCCCGTCGATGCGACTTCGACCCAGTCCTCATCGTCCTCTTTACTCATGGTTCCTCTTTGAAATCAGAAAAGCATTTCAGGTTTCGAGCGTCGAGCGAAGCGCGATCCCGTTACCTCGTCACGCGCAGGACTTTCCCGCCTCGGGGCAGCACACGCCCGACGACGCTCCCGGCGGGCGCGCCCCGGTCGCGGGCGCGCGCCGCGTAGGCCTCCGCCTGCGCCTCGGGAAGCGCGACGAGCAGGCCCCCCGACGTCTGGGCGTCGGCGAGCAGGATGAGGTCCTCGTCCGTCACGCCGTCCACGACCTCGGTCCGCGGCGACAGGTTGCGGGCGTTTTCCTTCGAGCCCCCGGGGGCCATGCCCATCCCGGCCAGCTCGCGCGCCTGCTCGAGCAGCGGGATCGCGCCGACGGAGAACTCCGCGGTCGTCCCCGACGCGTCCATCATCTCGTGCGCGTGCCCGAGGAGGCCGTAGCCGGTCACGTCCGTGGCGGCGTGAATGTCGAAGCCGTCCATGGCGTCCATCGCGGCGCGATTGAGAGTCGCCATGACGCGAACGGCCTCCTCGAACGCCCGCCTCGTGACCCTCGCTTTCGGCGGCTCTCCGGTCGCCTTTTCGGCGTCCGCGGTGTCCGCGCGGGCCGCCCGCACCGTGATCCCGATGCCCAGCGGCTTGGTCAGGACGAGCGCGTCCCCCGGCAGCGCTCCCCGGTTCCGGGTGATGCGGCTCTCCTCGACGACGCCGGTGACGGAGAGGCCGTAGAGCGGGATGTCGTGGTCGATCGAGTGGCCTCCCGCGACGACGGCGCCGGCCTCCGCGACCTTCTCGGCCCCGCCGCGCAGGATCTCCTCGAGCACCTCGGGCGGCAGCACCTTCGTCGGAAACGCCGCGAGCGCGAGGGCCACGACCGGACGCGCTCGCATCGCGTACACGTCCGACAGCGCATTCGCGGCCGCGATCGCCCCGAAGAGCCGGGGATCGTCGACGACCGGCGTGAAGAAGTCGACCGTCTGGACGATCGTCTGGCCGCCCTCGAGGCGATAGACCGCGGCATCGTCCGCGGACTCGTTGCCGACGAGCAGGTTCGGGTCGGTCGGGCGTGGAAGCTTCCGGAGAAGCGCGGAGAGGTCGAACTGACCGATCTTGCACGCTCAACCCGCGCTCGACGCGAAGGTGGAGAGCGCGGGGTGGCGCTTCGAGAACGTCACGGGGAAAAGCTATCAGCTTTCGCCATCGGCAGCCGGGCGGCGGAGGCCGGGGCGCCTCGCGATGTATTAGTGAACGCTAATACGTCGCGGCCGGGCGGCGGGAGTGCAAGCGCAATTCGGGACCCGCGGCCTCGGGAGGAGGGTCGGCGACGCGAGCGCGTCTCCGGCCCTAGTCGTCGTCGCCGCGGAGCAGGAAGCCGAGGACGAAGCCGACGGCCGCGGAGATCGCTACCGCCGTGCCGGGATTCTCGCGCACGTAATCACGCGCGTCGTCCCAGAGGTACCCGTAGTCGCTCTCGAGCTTCTTCGCCGTCGCCTTCACGGATTTCCGGACGTCATCGCTGACGTCGTCGAACTGATCGCGCGCCTTGGAGTAGGAATCTCCAAGGACTTCCTTCGTGCGGTCGATCTTCTCTTCGACGAAGTCTCGAGCGCGGTCGAACGGGGTGTCTTTCGCCATCGTCTCCTCCCGACTGAAGTTCCGGATCATATACCCTTGAATGCAGGAATCGGGCCGCAGAGGTGGGAGTTCGCATGGAGGGTTGCCGAGCGCGGGTGGATCGGGCACCGACTCCCCCGGAGCGGGGCGTCGGGCACGCGACGGTCTGCGCGCCGTGAGCACCACGACCGCCCAGCGCTGGACGCGCCGGCCCTGGACGCTGCGCGGAGTTCCGGCCGAGACGTTTCGCGGCTTTCGGGCGGACCGCGGATTCGACCTGGCCGGTTCTCTCGCCTTCGCGTCGATCCTCACCGCCGTTCCCCTTCTCGCGTCGCTGTCTCTCTTCCTCGTCACGTTCTTTCGCGAGAACGACGACCAGATCCTCTCGATCGTCAACGCGGTCATCCCGTACCAGACGGCTCGCCTGACGGCGAACCTCCGGGACTTCATCGCGGAGTCCTCGACGATCTCGGGAGTCGGCCTCGTCCTCCTGATCATCGCGTCCGTGCGTCTCGTCTTCGTCGTCGAGGGCGTCTTCAACGCGGTCTGGGGCGCGCCGAGGCGCAGGACGCGCGTCATGCGCATGCTCCTCTACACCTTCGCGCTGGTGGCCCTCGGGCTCGTGCTCGGCGGCGTCGGATGGCTCCTGCGCGCCATGCGCTCCTCCGCCGGCGGCCACTCGCTCGCCAACTCCGCGGCATTCGTGCCGGGGGCCTCGTTCATCCTCAAGGCGTTCTTCCTGACGCTCCTCTATCGATACCTGCCCAACGCGCGGGTCCGGCTGGGTCCGGCGGCGGTGGCCGGAGCGACGGTCGCGCTGGGGCTCGAGCTCCTGCGCCTCGGCTTCGGGGTCTACGTCGCGGCGCTCTCCCGCATGAACCTGATCACGGGTTCGCTCGCCTTCATCCTCTTTGCCATCCTCTCGCTCTACTTCGCGTGGGCGTTGATCCTGCTCGGCGTCGAGCTGACGTACGTGCTCCAGACGCGCATGTCCGGCTCCGGGACGCCCTTCAAGAGGGAGGGCCGCGCCGAGAAGGCGATCCGAATGATGCTCAACATGTCGACGGCGGAGCCCGCGTCGCTGACCGAGCTGGAGACGAATCCGGACGCGTCGCCCGTCGAGACCCTCGCGATCCTCGAGCAGCTCGCGAACGGCAAGCTCATCGACGGCGACGCGGCCGGCGGCTACAAGCTGACGCGGTCCGCGAGCCAGATCTCGGTCGCGCGGATCGTCGAGGCGCTCTCTCCGGAGCTGTATCGGATCAACCCGCACCACCGCGACCGCGTCGCGGTCATGCTCGAGCCGCTGTTCGACAGGATCCACGCGGAGCGGCGCGCGCTGCTGTCGACGACGCTGGCCGAGCTGCGGGAGAGGTGACTCTGGGCGCGAAGCGCCCTGTCATCCCGCGGAGCGAAGCGACGAGGGATCCCGTGATTCTCTGATCGGCCGGCTCGGGCGGCTGGCCCCCCTTCACCCCGTTCCCTCTCCCCCCGCACGGGGGGAGAGGGGTGCTGAGGATGAGTCGCCTCGTGTCCTAATCACGCCTGTCTTGGCGCAAGTTTTTTCAGGAGCGGCGGCGTCACGAACGTCGTCGCGAACACCGCCAGCAGGACGGCGACGAATATCCTCTGCGGCAGGGCGCCGGTCTGAAGTCCCATCGACGCGAAGATCAGTCCGACCTCTCCGCGCGGGACCATCCCGGCGCCGATGAACGGGCGGCGGACCTTCCCCCACGCGCAGAAGCCCGCGGCGAACTTCCCGAGGAAGCCGACGACGGCCAGGCCGAGGCCGAGCAGCAGCCCCGGCCGGTTCTCGGCGACGAAGGGATTCAGGAGCCGCACGTCGGCCTGCGCCCCGACGGAGATGAAGAAGATCGGAGCGAAGATGTCGACGACCGGCTTGAGCGCCGCGTCGATGTCGTGGCGGCGGTTCGTGCGCGCGAGGGCCATGCCGGCCGCGAACGCGCCGACGATCGGAGCGGACCCCGCCTTCTTGGCGAGCCACGCGACGAGAATCGCAAAGGCGACCGATGCGGCCCCGAGCATCCCCCTCGCGTTGGACTTCCCGACGACGTGCACGAGCCGGCGGCCGACCGGTCCGCCGGCGACGACCGCGACCACCACGAAACCGATGGCAAAGACGCCGGACTTCAGCGCGACGGAAGGCTCGAGGGCGCCGCTCTCGGCGATGCGCGTGACGATCGCCAGCACGATGAGCCCGAGGACGTCGTCGACGACGGCGGCGCCCAGGATGATCTGCCCCTCCCGCGTCTTCAGCGTGTTCAGCTCCGCGAGGATGCGGGCGGTGATCCCGATCGAGGTCGCCGTCAGCGACGCTCCCACGAAGAGCGCGGCGAGCGGCCCGTAGCCCAGCGCGCGGGTCAGCGCCCAGCCGGCGCCGAACGGCAGCACCATGCCCGCGAGAGCGACGGCGAGGGCCGGTCCGCCGACGGCGAGGAGCTCCGCGAGGTCCGTCTCGAGGCCGACCTCGAAGAGGAGAAGCAGGACCCCGATCTCCGCGAGGACGAGGATCCCCAACGAAAGTGGAACCAGGCCGAGCACCGAGGGGCCGACGACGATGCCCGCGATGAGCTCTCCGAGCACGGAGGGTTGCCCGACGCGCTCGGCGATCTCGCCGAAGAGCTTGGCGGCGATGAGCGCGGAGGCCAGGGCGAGCAGGAATCCGCCCAGGTCGAACCCGTGATCCATGGGTGCGGATCGTAGCGGAACGGTTTAACCTCCCGGCCATGAGACTCGCCGAGCGGCTGCGTGGTCGCGCGGCGAGCGCGCTGCAGGGTCGCGCGGCGAGCGCGCTGAAGGGTCGCGCGGCGAGCGTCGCGGCGGTCCTCGCGGCGGCGGTCCTCGTCTCGGCGCAGCTCTTCGTCCCTCCGATCGTCGGGCTGGCCAACAACGGAGACTTCGGCCGGATGATGGAGTACGCGGGCGTCCGCTACCTGCCCGGCACGACGCCGGAGCAGATGTACTTCCGGAACATCCAGCGCGAGTTCGAGCTCGTGCGGCCGGTGAGGTCCGGCACGGGCTATCTCTCCTCGGAGGCGGCGGTCGCGCTCGCCGGACGCCTCGCCGGCCAGGCTCTCTCCCGCGACGGGCTCTTCGACCTGCGCGCTCTCGGCGCGGCGCACGCGCTCATCCTGCTCGCCGCGATCGCCCTGCTGACCGGCGCGGCCCGCAGCCGCCCGCCGCCGGTGAGATGGCTCGCCGGCGCGCTCGTCGTCCTCTTCTTCACGGACGTCGGCTACGTCGCGCCGCTGAACTCGTTCTACAGCCAGGCGGGATCGCTGCTGTTTCTGCTTCTCACGCTGGGGATCGCGGCGGAGGGCGTCGCCCGCGGCGGACTGGGAGGCGGCTGGCTCGCGGCGTACTTCGTCGCCGCGCTCCTCTTCGTCGGGTCGAAGCCGCAGGAGGCGCTCCAGGCTCCGCTCCTGGCGCTGCTCGGCTGGCGGCTCGCGGCCGCGGATCCGGGCGCGGCGCCGCGGGAAGCGCGAACGAGCCGGCGTCGGGCCGCCTGGGCCGCGGCGGCGCTCTGCGCGTTCGGCATCTGGTACTACGGGAAAACGCCGCAGCGGGCGATCAAGGACGTCGCCCTCTTCCACACGATGTTCAAGGAGATCCTCCCCAGGTCGCCCGATCCGGCGGCCGACCTCCGGGCGCTCGGGCTCGATCCGGGTCTGGTTCGCTACTCCGGAATGAACGCCTACGTGCCGGAGGCGCCGATCGACGATCCGGCGTTTCGAGCCGCGTTCTACGAGCGTTTCCACGTGCACGACGTCGTCCTCTTCTACGTGGAGCGGCCCGCGCGCCTGTTCGAGCGGGTGCGCGTGGGGGCGCAGCAGGCATTCATGCTGAGAACGCCCGGGCTCGGCAACCTCGAAGCCCCCGCGCCTCCCCGCGCGATGGACCACCGCTTCGGCCGTTGGAGCGCGCTGCGCGAGCGGCTCGACCGGCACGGGCTCCTGTGGTTGACGGCGCTGCTCGGCGGCAACCTGGTCCTCGCCGCCGCCGCGTGGCGCCGATCGAGCGGACCGGGCCGGCTCCTGTCGGTATCGATCGCCGTGGTCTGTCTCATGGCGGCGATCGAGTTCGGCGTGGCGGTGTTCGGAGACTGGCTCGGCGACAGGGCGCGACACCTTTACGTCTTCCACGCGATGTGCGACGTGTTGATCGTCGTCGACG
>Ga0163163_10003710_pt1 | contig 13010 bp, 14 predicted proteins | sample S65metaG_FD_119766 | JGI IMG/M metagenome (GOLD analysis project Ga0163163, IMG submission 119766) | Switchgrass rhizosphere microbial communities from Kellogg Biological Station, Michigan, USA - S6-5 metaG | ecosystem: Host-associated > Plants > Roots > Rhizosphere > Soil | place: USA... | reverse complement strand
CGCGAGAACCTGGGCGCCGCAACCGCGCTTACCACACTGTCGCGCACGATGGGCGCGGCGCTGGGAACGGCTTTGACGGGCGCATTGATCTATAGCCTGATGCCGGACATCGATTTGTCCCAAGTGGCCGCTGTGGCGCCGGGGCCGGAAACCGCTGCCGGTGACGCCGAAGTGATGCGCGCCTTTCACATGGCCTTCTTCAGCGCTGCCGCGGCGGCGGCGCTCGGTGTGTACGTGGCCAGCCGCCTGCCGAGGTTGAAAATATAGAGAGATCTCGCGGGCACTGTCGCCGGCAGGCGACGGTTTGGGGCTTTGCCCATGCCCCGAATGTCGCAAGGGTTCGGCCGGTGCGTAGCGTTCGCCGGTGACACTGCGGCTGCACAGTGCTCCTTGTGACCCAACGAGGAGATCTCCATGAAGCGACCTATGCTGCCCCTGCTGTTCGTCTCGCTGTGTGCCGCCGCTCCCTTGGCGCTGGCGCGCGGCGATGGAGGTGGAACCGCACATGGCGCGCCCGCGCACCCGGTGGGACCGGCGGCGCATTCGGCCGCCGCCGCCAATTCCAATGGCCGCTTCTCCAGCGACCGCGATCATGGACGCGATCGGGCCGCGGATCGGCGGCACCCAAAATCCAACCGCAAGCTCGCCAAGCCGGGCAAACCGGAGCCGGCGAAAATAGCGGCCCGCAAGCCGCCATCCGCGGAGCCCGAACTGGTGTTCCGCGAGCCGCCCAAGGTCAAGCCCGTGCTGGAGCCGGTGATCCCGCCGCCGGGCATGTTCAGTTCGAGATGAAGTCCCGGCGGCCCTTCAACATGCGTCAAATGCGGCCAAGCTTTTTTCGGCACCGATGGACGCAGGCCCCGAAGCAGGGGACCGCAGTGTCTCCCGGGTGCGCAACGGCGCCGGGTGTATGTTTAAATGGACTCTGATACCCGTTGTCATAATCCGGTTTTCGCGGTAGCCTAAAAAGCATGAAATCCATCGTTGCCACTGCGCTGGGGCAGATGGGCGCCAGCGTTCCCTTTCCTTTCGAGGCCCGTTTCTCCGACGGAACACGCTACCGGAACCGAGACGGCGACCCGGCCTTTGCCATCAACTTCAAGGCCAAGTCGGTGGAGTGGGCCATCGCCGCCTTTGGCCACATCGGCATGCTGGAGGCCTACTTCAAGGGCGACATCGACGTGGAGGGCGACCTGCGCATGGCCTTCCGCGCCGGCATGTCGGGCGGCGGCTTCAACAAGGTCAGCCCGCTGGTGAACGTGCGCAACCGCTGGCACGAGTTCCGGTACTCCAATGCCTCGCGCGCGCAAGCCAAGGCCAACGCCCGCGCGCACTATGGCCTGGGCGCCGAGTTCTACAGGCTGTGGCTGGACGACCCGCTCATGATGTACACCTGCGGGTACTGGAAAGAGGGCACGCGCACGCTGGAAGAGGCCCAGCGGAACAAGGTGGAGCACGTGTGCCGCAAAATCCAGTTGAAGCCCGGTGAAACCGTCATCGACGTGGGCAGCGGCTTCGGCGGCTTCATGTGGCACGCCGCCGAGCACCACGGCGCGCGCGTCACGGGCCTCAACAACACCACCGAGCAGGTGGTGTGGCTGGACGGCGAGATACGGCGCCGCGGGCTGTCGAACCAGCTCAACGTGGTCGAGGCCGACTTCCGCGATCCGGTGGGACAGTACGACAAGGTGGCGTCCATCGGCACGCTCGAGCACGCCGGGCGCGACCAGCTGCGTTCAGTGGTCAAGGCCCACGCCGACATGCTCAAGCCGGGCGGGCTGGGCATGCTGCATTTCATCGGCCACGTGGGCGTGCGCGACACCGAGTACTTCATTCGCCAGCACGTGTTCCCCGGCGGCTGGATACCCAGCCTGGCTGAGACCATCGTGGCCATGGAGGACTATGGCCTGGAGGTGGTGGACATCGAGAACCTGCGCCGCCATTACGCGCTGACCCTGGACGAGTGGTCGGCGCGCTTCGACCGCAACTGGGAGATCATCCACGCGCTCGACCCGAAGAAATTCGACGAGCGCTTCCGCCGCATCTGGCGCACCTACCTCATCGCCTGCGCCGAGATGTTCCGCTCGCCGGCCGAGCGCACCCACCTGTTCCAGATCGTGTTCAGCAAGGGCAACATCAAGCGCGACAACTACCCCATGAGCCGAGCCCATCTGTACCGCGACGACCTGGCCAACCTGGCCGACGCGGACCAGGCCGCGCTCGACCGCGCCGGAAAAATGGCCGAACAGGCCATCGAGAAAGCGTCCGAGAAGGCCTAGACGGGTCTGCAATGCCGGACCAGGCCACCTCCATCCGGCCGGCAGCGGCGATACGCGGCGACAGCGCCCCAATGAACAGCATCGAGCGCCACGCCGCGCATGCGGCGCGGCGGGACCGGGCGCTGGCGGCGTTCCGGCAAGCCGCGGCCTCGGGCGGAAAGCTCGGGCTCGCCAAGCAGACTTCGAACCTGTTCCGCGACCGCAGCGAGACGGGCAAGAAGAGGCTGGACATCAGCGGCTTCACCCAGGTGCTGGAAGTGAACGCCGCCGAGGGCTGGATAGAGTCCGAAGGCATGGTCACCTATGAGGACCTGACGGCGGCAGCCCTGGCGCATGGCCTCATGCCGGCGGTGGTGCCGGAGCTGAAGACCATCACGCTGGGCGGCGCCGCGGCCGGCGTGGGCATCGAGGCCTCGTCGTTCAAGTACGGCCTGGTGCACGAAACCCTGCTCGGAATGGACGTGCTCACCGGCGACGGCCGCGTGCTGGCCTGCACGCCCGACAACGAGCACGCCGACCTGTTCCACGGCATGCCCAATTCCTACGGCACTCTGGGCTATGCGCTCAAGCTGCGCGCGCGCGCGGTGCCGGTGCTGCCCTATGTGGAGCTGCGCCACCAGCGCTACGCCGACGCGGCGAAGTTCTTCGAGGCGCTGCAGCAGGCCTGCGATCCGCGCGGCGCGGATTTCGTCGATGCGGTGGCGTTCCGGCCGGGCGAACTGGTGCTGAACACATGCCGCTTCGTGCAACGCGCCCCCTTCACCAGCGACTACGGCTACGAGCACATCTACTACCGCTCGTTGCGCGAGAAGGAGCTCGACTACCTGGCGGTGGCGGATTTCATCTGGCGCTGGGACACCGACTGGTTCTGGTGCTCAAGGAACGTGGGCGCGCAGAATCCGCTCATCCGCCGTCTGTACGGCAGGGCGCGCCTGGGCTCGCGCACCTACCAGCGCATCATGCGCTGGAACAGCCGCCACGGCTGGACCAAGGTCATCGACAGGCTGCGCGGCGGCCACTTCGAGTCGGTGATCCAGGACGTGGACATTCCCATCGAAAACGCGCCGGCCTTCCTGGAGTTTTTTCAGCGCGAAATCGGCCTGGAGCCGGTGTGGCTGTGCCCGCTGTCGAGCGGGGCCGGGCCGCGCTTCCCGCTTTATCCCGTGCCTTCGGGCAAGCTGTACGTGAATTTCGGCTTCTGGGATGTGCTGCACAAGCCCACTCCCAAGGAGCCCGGGCACTACAACCGGCTGATCGAGCGCGAGGTGAGCCGCTTGGGCGGCATCAAGTCTCTGTACTCGGCCAGCTATTTCACGCCCGAGGAGTTTCACTCAGCCTACGGCGGGCAAGCCTACCGGGCGCTGAAGGACAAGTACGATCCCGCGCGGCGCTTCCCCGAACTGTACGACAAGTGCGTGTTGGGGCACTGAGCTGGGCGAGTCCGAGAGGCGCGCCGCCCCCACGCCCGCGCGTTAGAACAGAATAGACATTCTGTTTTATACTGACCCTGGGCGGACACAAGGGGACGGGCATGGCCAAAGGGGGGACGGGCATGGCCAAAGGGGGGGCGGGCATTGCCAAGGGGAGGAAGGGCGAGCTCAGCCGCAACCGGCTGCTCGACGTTGCCGAACGCGTGTTCCTCGAGCGCGGCCACGCCGCCGCCAGCATGCAGGACATCGCGCGCGCGGCGGGAACCACCATCGGCGGCATCTACTTCCACTTCCGCGCGCGCGACGAACTGGTGGTGGCGGTGATGGAGCGCAGCATGCGCGCGGTGTGGACCCGCGTGGCCGAGGCGGTGGCGGCGCTGCCGGACGACGCCGGCTACCGGCAGCGCATCCGCGCCGCCGTGGAGGCGCACATCAGCGCCGTGATCGAGCTCGGCCACCTGACCGCCTACGTGGGCTACATCAAGGCCACCACGCCCGGCGGCGACTGGAGCAGCTACGACGCCACCCGCGACGGCTTCCGCGCCTTCTGGAGGAACCTGATCATCGCGGCGCAGAAGGCGGGGGTGATGCGGGCCGATGCCGATCCCACGCTGATGGTGTTTTTCTGCTTCGGGGCGCTGAGCTGGGTGCGTGAGTGGTACAACCCGCGGCGCCGGTCGGTGCGCCGCATCGCCGACGATTTCACCGGCTACCTGCTGGAAAGCGTGGCGGCCGAGGACCCGGCGGCGGGCGGCGCCGTGGCGCTGCCCCTGGGACTGCGGGCAGCCCCGCGCGCGGCGAAATCGCGCGCCACGCCGGCGCGACGCCGGTAAGACGCCCGCCTTACGCCGCAAGGCGACCGCCTTAGGCCCCAAGGCCCCCCTTACCCGCCAAGGCGTCGGTAATAGGCCGACCGGACCAGCGCTCCGCCGCCAACCTCTATACCGGTCTTGCTATAACTAGCGCATGCCAAATCCGGCATGGCCTCGGGAGGGCATTGACGGAGTCTTGCTTTGCGCACCACCCACCGCGGCACCTCCCAGGGCGCCCACGGCCCCCACGGTAACCTTGGCCTCCCTGAAGAAGACAGGGTTCGCCCCGACCCCGCCAGGGAGGAGATCGAGTCCGGGCCGGTGGCCTGGCGCCTGAAGGCGCGCCTCGCCTTGGCGGTGAATGAGTTGCTGGAAACACGCAGGCTCAAGCAGCGCGAGGCGGCGGTGTTGCTGGGCGTGCCGCAGCCGCGCGTATCGGCGCTACGCAATTACCGCCTGGACCGATTTTCCGTGGAGCGCCTCATGGAGTTCCTCACCTCGCTCGGCCAGGACGTGGACATCATGATCCACCCTCAGCGGCGGCACGGCAGCGTGCATGCGACCGCCGCGCCGGGGCGGGTGTCGGTGCAAAAAGGGGGCTAGTCGGAGGGGCTGGCAGGATGGGGCGGCGGGCCGGAGACAGCCGAAGAAGCAGGAGAGCGAAATGGACCAGTACGAGAACGGCGGCGGAAACCCGGTGGAAGGCGAGGGCGGACGGGCCAGGTTGCTGGGCGTTCCCACGGACCAGTTGGCCACCCAGATCGTCAGTCAGGTGCTGCTGCGCAAGTCGGGCCTGGCGAAGTTCGACGAGATCGTGGCCCGCACCATCGACATGCTGCGCGAGGATTTCCACACCGAACTGGCGGCGGCCCAGGCCGTGCGCCACCGGCTGGAGTCGGAGAACTCGGTGCTGCACTCGCGCCTGTCGGCATCGCACTCGCAACTGCAGGTGCTGTTCGACGAGGACATTGCGCGGCTGAAGGCGGAGCACGCCCTGGCGCTCGGCAAGGCGCAGGCCGAAGCCGCCGCCGCGCGCGCGCTCATGCAGTCCGAGCTGTCGCGCTTGCAATCGGAGCACACCGCGGAACTCGCCCGGGTAAACGCCGAGCAGGCGCGGCTGCAGTCCGAGCACGCCACGGCAGTGTCGCGCCTGCAGGCCGAGGCCGGGCGGGCGCAGTCGGAGCACGCGGCGGCGCTGGCGCGGCTGCAGGCGGAGCACGCGGCCATGGCCGGGCGCATGCAAGGCGAGCACGGCGTGGCGACCGGCCGCATGCAGGCCGAGCACCATGCCGCGATTTCGCGGCTGAAATCCGAGCACACGGCGGCCCTGGAGCGGCTGGGCGCGGAGCGCGCGGCGACCGAAGCCACGCTGTGTTCGGAGCGCGACGCGGCGCGGCGCGCGCTGCAGGACGAGCAGGCGGCCAACGCGGTGCTGCGCGACAAACTGCGCGCGCTCGAGGCCGCCTACCAGCGCGACCAGCACCGCATCGCGGACAGCGAAAGGGGCTGCCGCGACGCGACTGAAGTGGCGTCGCGGTTGAAGGCGGAACTGGCCGAGACGCGGCGAGACATGGAAGAACTGCGCCGCGCCCACGAGGCGGTGTGCGCCCAGCGCAACGAGCTCGAGGAGGACAAGCACAACCGCGACCACTGGACTCCGGAGCAAAGCATCGAGGAATATCTCGACGTGTGCGAGGCGCAGTTGCAGGACGCGCTGCATCGCCTGGCCGGGCTGGAGAGCGAGAAGGCGCGGCGCGAACAACTGGACCGGGAACGTCCGGTGGAGCAATGGCTACGCGAGCTGCAGGCGCGCCTGGACACGGCCGAGCGGCGCGGGCGCGAATTGGAGGCCGAACTCGGCCGCCGCGACCAATGGACGGAGGGGCTCTCCATCGAGGAACTGCTCGAGGAGCGCGACACGCGCGCCAAGGCGCTGGAGCGGCGGGTGCGCGAACTGGAGGCCGAGAAGCGGCAGCGCGACCGCTGGTCGGGAAACCTGTCCATCGAACAGGTGCTGAAGGAGCGCGACGCCGCGCTGGCGGCGGCCGTGCTGCGTTGCGACCAGCTCGCGCAAGGCGCCTTGGCGCTGGAGGCGGACGCCGCCGCATGGCGCGCCCAGGCCAGCGCGCAGAACGAGGATTTCATGGGCGCGGTGCGGCACGAGGCGCATGTGCTGCGACAGGGGCCCGATGCGGCGCGCTTCCAGGCCGGCAGCGTGGAGGAGTGGCTGTTCCTCATGTCGCACCTGTGCACCAAGGCGGCGCGCGCGGCCCGCGTCGAGGATCGACGGGACTGCCTGAGCCACGTGGTGCGCTGCGCGGCCGCCTGCCTGAACTGGCATGCCCGCATGGCGGCGCCGGCGGCGCCCGCCGCGGTCGCCACGAGTTGAACGAGCCTATGCATGACGTGCATGCCCTGTATGAGGGCAATGCAGTTCTCCACTGAGCGGCGAAGCCGCATCATGACGCCTGTATCAATCCGTCGAAACAGGCATCATGAACACCGGCGTTGCAAAAACATCAAGGGCGTCGTCCACGGCATCACGCGCGGCCGCGTGCCTCCTGGCGTTCGCCGCTCTGTTCGGAGCGGCCGGCCCGGCCATGGCCGATGCCAGTTGCGGGGCGGACACCATCGGCCTGGATACGCAGTCGTGGCCTTTTCTCGAAGCGGCGCTGGAGCAATCGGCCGCGGCGCACGCCGGCCAGGACGGGCCGAATTGCGCCCCTCCGGCCACGGTAACCAAGTTGCGCATTGAAGCCGCGGATCGGGCGTCCTCCCAGGTGGCCAAGATCAGCAAGCAGGTCAACCTGTGCGACGCACGGATCAGTGAAACCCGCTGCGGCCGAAACGAACTGCTTGAGCGTGTGGTGCCGGTGAGCGAGGCCGGTCCGCAGGCACCTGACCGGGACCTTAGGCGGGTACAGTTCCAGCGCTAATACTCAACACGCGCTCCGGCACCCTCACGGGGGCCTCACACTGGCGTGTGGTCGGCGAGGAACTGCTCCAGTTCGGCCTTGGCCGCCGCGTTGTACCGCGGCTCTTTCCATTTCTCGATGAACCGGGCATTGGGCGCCAGCGCCGCCACGTCGCGCGAGGTTTCCATGGGGTGGTATTCGTCGTCACCGGCAAGCACCAAGAGCGGCGTCCGGCAGGCGGCAGTGAATTCGCGCGACACGGTGAACAGGAAATCGCCGCCGTACATGTTCTGACGGAAGGAAGTCCAGTCGGCCTCCTTCACCTCGGGACGCCTGGGCTTGAGCTCTTTCGCCCAGTCATCGAACATGGCCGTGAACACCCGGCGGTTGGCGCCGCTTTTTTCCACGCCGATGGTCTGGAACAGCACGGCCGACGCGACGCGCCCGGGAGCGGCCTTGACGAGCGCCATGGTGAACGAGCCGCCGATGCACATGCCGCCGGTGTGAAAGCGCCCCACTCCGAGGTGATCGAGCAGGGCAAGCTGGTCGGCCGTGTAGTCGGCCCAACCGTCGGTGGCCCGAATGGGGGCGCGCGAACGGCCGGCGTTGCGCTGGTCCATGACGATGACGCGGTAGCGCGGCGCGAGCTGCTCGATGGGGCTCCACGGGCAGCGCTTCCAGAACGGCACGTCCGAGCGCATGCCGCCGGGCGCGATGAGCAGGATGGGGAAGCCCTGGCCGTGTTCCTCGTAGTACAGCTCGATGTCGCCGCCGCTGCGGTCACGACGCTTGAATAGGGGCAACGGTGTTCTCCTCGCGTAGTTCCCAGTATAGCGGCAGTTATGCACAGTCTTTCCACCGTCTGGACACAGGGTTCGCCCCGCGCGGCGGGTTACACCGACTTTTTCACCGGCGGCGCACAGGATATCCACAGGTTTTGCCTTGAGTGGCGAGCCGGATCGTGCTTTGTTCAACCTGCATGCACAGGCTCGTCACAGCTTGTCCACCGGGTTTGGCGCTACCGGTCGCCCGCAGCGAGCGCCCGCTCGGCCTGGTCCCGGGCTTCGTCCTCGGCATCGCGCAGCGCCTGGCGCCGCAGGTGGGAGAGGGCGGTGGTAATGGCTTCCAGGGCAAAGCGCTCGCCCCGGCAGGCCGGATCGAGGTTGCCCATCATGCGGGCCAAGTGACCGGGCACCTCGGCGGACAGGGCATTGACGCCCTCCAGCCGCCCATCCCACCACAGGGCATCGGCCAGCTTTTCCGCCGTCAGGCGCCGGGTTTCGCGCTGCAGCAGTGTTTCTTCGGCGCGCGAATATGCGCGGAAATCCTCGTCGCCATGCAGCCGGTCGAAGCGGCCGCCCACTGACTCGGCTGCGTATCTCAATGCAGTTCTCATGATGCCTCCGGACATATCCCTGGAGGCATAATTAAACAACAATAAAACACAAAAGTCAACCTAATGTTTAATTAAACCCCATTCAAGCCCGGCACAACCCAATGCGGCGCACAAACGGGGAAAGCGCGGAAACCCGCGCGCTGAAATTTGACCGGGAGTCTGGTCACCCGGCAGGTTGGTTCAACGGGGCCGGATTTTAGCCACGCACCCACCGTATGTACTTACGTGGGTGATCGAAAAGCTTCTTAAGTTATCCGCTGTTTTTCGCGGAATTTTTGCACCAGCTCCTCGATGTTCCGCTCCCAGGCGGCGTACTGCCTGGGATCCTTGGGCGCGACCAGGGTGTCGCGCAGCCAGGTGGGGATGTTGTCATACATGCTGCGCAGGTCGCTGGTCTTGCGCTTGATGTACTCCTGCAGCATGGGCGGCAGGGACTGGAAATTCTCCATGTGCGAGGACACCGCGGCGTTCTTGCGGTCGCGCGGACTCTTGGGCGCCATGCCCGCTTCCTGCAGATACTCGTCCACGGTCAGCCCGAACAGCCGCGCCAGCGCCGGCATGCGGCCGGCGGGAACCCCCCGCGCCAGCCAGTTGGTGACGTTCTGGACGTTTTCCAGCTTCAGCGCCTCGGAGATTCCGGCGCGCGTGAAGCTGCGATCCCCCAGGCGGCGCGCCAGGGGAAGTGCACTTTGGTGAACGGGTTTTTGGCGATGAGCCATCTCCTTCAGTGTAATCAATTGAATTTTAAAGTGTTAAACATATTGTTTGACTTAGGGTGCAACAATATGTTTAATTAGGGCTGCGGAATCCCCGTTCGTACCTCGGCCAATGCGTCGGATGAAGGCCCGCGTAAGCCCGTTGAAAGGATCAAACAATGAACGTTTTTACAGCGCCCCAGACAGAAGCCGCGGCAGGCGCGCACCCTGCTCAGGAATTCGATAGCGAAGAGATCGTGCCGGATGCGGAATGGGGCGACCCCCTGGAGGGCGAATCCCTGGCTCCGGCCGCCCGCCCCGGTTTCAGGCGGACCACCTACGGTCTCGGCGCCGCCGAACGCGGCCGGGCACGGCTGCTGATCGAGCGCCTGCTGCGCGTTCGCGTGGGCCCCATGGCCGGCTTGCGCCGCCTGGCCCGCATCATTGCGCGCGGCCGCGGCGGCGCCGTGCCGATCGACCGCCTGGAGCAGGTGTGGCTGGTGCGGCGCTTCGTGGAGGAGGGGGCGGCCGAACTGGAGGCCGCCGAGGAATGGGAGGGCGGCCCCGACCTGCGCAACCGCCCGATGCAGCCGCTCAAGCCCCCCGGCATCGCCATGCAAGACGCCGTGCAGCGCGCCCGCGCCTACCACGCCATTCCCGGCTGGTACGAGCGTTACGGCAAGGTGGGCTTGCACGCGCAGACCGAGGACAAAGTGAACGCGAACGGGGAGGCGGCCTGATGGGCGTGGTAAGGCGGTTGAAACACGAGACCGAAGGCAGCCTGTCGGCGCAATTCGGCACGCCGGAACGGGTGGAGTGGCACCTGCAGAACTGGCGGGACTGGAAGCGCACGGCGCGCAAGCAGGGTGCCTGGGGCCACGTGGCGGTCGGACTGTCAAGCGGAGGTTCCTCCATGGATTTCGACGAAATGGTGGAGGAATCGGATCGGCGGGTGGCCGGCATCGTGGATACGCTCATCAACGACCTTGTCCCGGTGCAGACGGCGGCCATACACCATGGCTATCTCGCCGCCGTGTTCCGGTTCCCGCGCGCCACCTTTCAGGCCTGCCTGGCGGATGCCAAACGGGAACTCGGAAAGGGGCTGGGGAAGCGCGGCGTGTATTGAGGACCGGGTCTGACCGCTTCAATAGGTCTTGTACGGCAGGAATTTTCCGGACAGGACCACTTTGACCCGGTCTCCCTTGGGATCTTTCTCGCGCTGTATGTCCATGCTGAAATCGATGGCGCTCATGATGCCGTCGCCGAATTCCTCGTGGATCAACTCCTTGATGGTCGTCCCGTACACGTTGACGATTTCGTACCAACGGTAAATGAGGGGATCGGTAGGGACGGCGGTGGGCAGGGAGCCCTTGTAGGGCACCACCTGGAGCATGGCGACGGCTTCGTCCGAGAGGCCGAAGAGCTTGCCCACGGCTTCCGCCTGCTTCTTGCTCAGTTGCATCTGGCCGAGGCAGGCGGCGGTTGTCCATTCCTTGCTTTGGCCGACCTTCCTGGCCACCTCGGCCCACTTGATGTTCTTCTTGATCTTGGCCGCCAGAATCCTGGCGGTGACTTCGTCGCGCGTCATGGCGTCTCCCTGAAGGGTTATCCGCCTTTGACTTCGCGGGCGCGCCGAACGATGCGGCGCGCCTCTTTATATAGGCGCTACGTTACGGGCAAACGGCTGAATTGACAATGCTTGCTCGCCGCTCGAGTCCCTGGAGTTCGCGCTACTGGCGCACGATGCTCTTGCCGGACTCTCGGACCAGGTCGCCTTTTGTAAAACCCGGGTCGTGAGTAAAAGTGAAAGTCTTTTCTTGTCCGCTGTCCATCTGCACCCGCACCAGCCATACCTTGGTGGAACGGACCTTCTCCTCGATTTTGTGGCCGCCATAAGCGCCGCCCGCGGCGCCGGCAATGGTGGCGAGGGTCTTCCCGTTGCCGGAGCCGATCTGGTGGCCGAGCACGGCGCCCGCGACGCCGCCCCCGATCAGCCCGATGGGGCCGCCTTTGCCCTTGCGCTCGCCCTGGGCCACGGATAGCACGGTGCCGCACTCGGCGCAGCCGCCGTTGGCTGTGGCGATTTTGCGGGCGTCGGCCATGGCCTTGTCGTGCTCGGCCTTGGCATCGCGCAGGCATTGCATGCGCGTTGCCGAACTGGACTCGGCGGCGCAGAGCTTCTTGTCCGAGGCGTAGCGGGTTTCGGCCGCGCTTGCTGCCGACCTGTAGGCATCGTTGGAGGGAGCGGCCGCGGCGGGCAGGGCGGCGGTGGCCAGCAGCAGGCACAGGGCGATTTTGTTCATGGCGTCTCCTTGGGCCGCGGGCACGGTTGCACCGGGCCGGACGATCACCCTAGCCGCGTGGCATGGCAATTGATGGCGTGGCGCACCGGCCGGGCGTGGCCCGGCCGGATCATGGGGCGGCTACTTGGGCGGGGGCACCGGGATGGACCCCGGGAACACGTAGGCCTGCAGCAGGGCGATGACCCCAATGATGGCCGCACCGATGATGGAGAACCAGAATACCCTGCGGAATATCGGTCCCAGGGCGTGGGTGCGCTCCTTGGGATCGTCATAGCAGGCGGCGCAGGCCACCATGATGGACTGGGCGTCGATCATCTTGCCCATGACGCCGCCGGTGGAATTGGTGGCGACGATGAGGATTTCGTTCAAGTGCAGTTGCTGGGCGGTGATGCGCTGCAGGCTGCCGAACAGGGCATTGGAGGCGGTGTCCGAACCGGTCAGGAACACGCCCAACCACCCCAGGTAGGCGGCAAAGAAAGGGTACAGCGGGCCGGCGTTGGTGAACGCCAGGCCGAGCACGGCGTCGGTGCCGGAGTAGCGGGTGAGGAAGCCCAGGCCCAGCACCAGGGCGATGACCAGCACTGGCGTCTTCATGCGCCGGCCGGTCTGGACGAACGCTTCGCGCCATTGGGCGCCGTTGAGGCCGAGGACTAGGCCGGAGAGCAGGGCGGCCACGAACACGCCGGTGCCGGCGGCCGACAGCCAGTTGATGGTGAAGCGCGCCGCCTCGGGCTTGGCGTTGGCCAGCACCACCGGCGGAGTGCGCTGCACCATGTTGTGCAGCGCCGGCATGTCCCACGCCGGCAGGGACAGCGTGCCGCCGAAATTCGAGCCGATGAACGTGGTCTTGAAGGTGACGCCTGAGAAGAGATTGTTCAGCCAGGCCTTCCAGTCGGGCGCGCCCCACAGGGCGCAGCAGGCAATGAGGATGATCCAGGGCGTCCACGCATGCATGGTCTGGCCGGCGGTGTACGGATACTTGTAATCGGCCTTTGCGGCGTCCGCGGGCGTTTTGCCGGCCGCCGCCAGCGCCTCGCGCTCGGACTTGAGCAGGAAGCGCGTCTTGGGCTGCCACACGTAACGGATGAACAGGGCGGTGCAGATCACCGAGAACAGCCCGGACACCACGTCGGTCATGAGGTGGAAGGAATTGGTGCTCGAGGCCAGGTACTGCATGAGG
>Ga0163163_10003704_pt1 | contig 13015 bp, 9 predicted proteins | sample S65metaG_FD_119766 | JGI IMG/M metagenome (GOLD analysis project Ga0163163, IMG submission 119766) | Switchgrass rhizosphere microbial communities from Kellogg Biological Station, Michigan, USA - S6-5 metaG | ecosystem: Host-associated > Plants > Roots > Rhizosphere > Soil | place: USA: Michigan... | reverse complement strand
TGGTACACGGTTGAAGGCCCGTATGACAGCGGAACCCTGCACTCCATTCAGGACTGGTATATCAAGTACCAGTTAAATTCCGTGCCGGGTGTTGCCGAGGTGGCTAGCGTCGGTGGATTCATCCGCCAATATCAGATCGACCTCGACCCATTAAAGCTTCGCGCCTACAACATTCCGTTGCGCGATGTGCTCATGGCTGTCGAGCGTAGCAACAACAACGTAGGTGCAAAGGTCGTCGAGGTAAGTAACAGCGAATACATGGTTCGCGGCCTCGGCCTCATCGAAAAGCTCAAAGACATAGAAGACATCCCAATTTCTGCTTCGAATGGCACGCCGGTGTATGTCCGCAACATTGCCAGTGTCCAGTTAGGGCCCGAGTTTCGCAGGGGCGTCCTCGACAAAGATGGCAAAGAAGCGGTTGGGGGAGTGGTTGTAACCCGTTATGGAACAAACGCTCTCGAAGTCATCAACGCAGTAAAGCAGAAGATGAAAGAGATTGAGCCCGGCCTGCCGAAGGGCGTCAAGCTAGTCCCGTTCTACGACCGGAGCACTCTCATCTACCACGCAGTCGACACCCTCAAACATGCTTTGATCGAAGAGATCATTCTCGTCACGCTCGCGCACATACTCTTTCTTTGGCACTTCCGCTCGATCCTCGTCGTAACCATACCCCTCCCACTCGCCGTCCTTGGGGCATTCTCGTTCATGCATGGTGTTGGAATCTCATCGAACATCATGTCGTTAGGAGGAATCGCCATTGCGATCGGTGTGCTCGTCGATGCAGGGATCGTGATGACGGAGAATGTCATACGACAAGCCGAGAAGTACTCGGAAGAGCATGGCGATTACAGAGAGCACATCTGGGAGATTACGTTGAACGCTGCGAAGCTCGTCGGGCGACCGATCTTCTTCGCGATGGTCATCATCATCCTCGCTTTCGTTCCGGTATTCGCGCTTACCGGAATGGAAGGCAAGATGTTTCACCCGTTGGCATTCACGAAAACGTTTGCGATGGTCAGCTCGACTATCCTTGCCATCACCCTCGTGCCAGTGCTTTGCACATTTCTCATTCGCGGCAAGTTGCACCGCGAAGAAGACAATCCGGTCATGCGCATCCTTCGTGCCGTCTATCAGCCCGTATTGCGTTGGGCGTTGCGGTTCCGGTTGGCGACAGTCGCTGTTGCGGTGATCTTGTTCGCCTCTGCTCTGTTCATAGCTACGACGATCGGTTCGGAATTCATGCCACCCCTAGATGAAGAAACCGCGCTCTTCATGCCGATCACAGATCCGCGCATTTCTTTGACAAAGGCAACCCAGGTTATGCGCCAGCAGGACCGCATCATCGCTGCTGATCCCGCTGTTGAGATGGTTGTTGGCAAGATTGGTCGAGCGGAAACCGCGACCGACCCCGCGCCAACAAACATGGCTGAAACTACCGTTGTATTTAAACCCAAGGATCAATGGCCGGCAGGGACTACCAAAGACAGCATCATTCAGCGCCTGGACTCCAAACTACAGATACCTGGCGTTTCGAACATTTGGACACAGCCGATTCGAAACCGAATCGACATGCTCTCCACGGGCATTCGAACTCAAGTTGGAGTGAAGGTTTTTGGGCCCGACCTGCAAGTCATCGAACAGAAGTCAGAAGAAATTGCACGTGTGTTGCGGCAAGTACCCGGCGCTGTGGATCTCTATGCTGAGCGAATCACTGGCGCCCCCTATCTCGAGATCAAAGTCAATCGAGAAGACGCGGCGCGATACGGAATCAATGTAGCCGATGCACAGGACGTCATCGAAGCAGCGATCGGTGGCAAGACTCTGACGACCACGATCGAAGGACGGCAGCGGTTCCCAGTCCGGGTTCGCTACGCGAGAGACTTCCGCCAAGACGTCGAAGAGCTCAAGAATGTGCTCGTCACCGGCAACACTGGAACCCAAGTGCCGTTGCAAGAGGTCTCTACGATAAAGATGGTAATGGGGCCTTCCATGATCAGCAGTGAGAACGGACTTCTCCGAGGGACTGTGCTTATGAACGTTCGGGGACGTGACGTGGGCGGATTCGTCGAGGAAGCCAGTCGCGCAGTTTCCAGGAACGTCAGTATGCCGCAGGGATATTACGTGCAATGGAGTGGCCAGTTCGAGAATCAGATCAGTGCGAAGAAGCGGCTCCAATTGGTAATACCGGTCGTCCTGTTGATCATCCTTGTGTTGCTCTATAGGACCTACAACTCCTGGAAGGAAGCTGCACACGTACTGCTTGCCGTACCGTTCGCACTCACTGGCGGTGTATTCCTTGTGAAGCTTCTCGGGTACAACTTCTCGGTCGCGGTTTGGGTCGGTTTCATCGCCCTGTTCGGAACGGCCGTCCAGACAGGCGTAGTGATGGTCATCTACCTCGAGGAGGCTGTGGCCAGACGTATCGTTTTAGACGGCAAGCTTACTCGGGAGGGACTGCACTCAGCCGTTATGGAGGGGGCCCTATTGCGGCTTCGTCCCAAAGTGATGACGGTCGCGACTGTCGTCGCCGGTCTTCTTCCACTGATGTGGTCAACGCGAACCGGCGCGGAATTTATGAAGCCGTTGGCAGCCCCGGTACTCGGAGGCATGGTCAGTTCGTTGTTGCATGTTCTTGTAGTCACTCCCGTGATCTTTACTTGGATACGTGAGCGCGAGCTCAGCAAGGAGGTGCGGCCTCATAGTTCAGGGGGGAGCACTTATTGAAAAACCAGGGGCTCATTCCAGCGGTTACTCCTGTGAGCAGGCATCCGGTACTTAGCGATCTGGATGCTTTGCGCTTGGGCCCGGAAAGTTGGGGTGTGACCCCAAAGGTCAAAGCGCGTGAATATGGCCGGCTCTAGCAGACGATGACAGTTAAGGCGTTGCAGCAGCCTTCGCTGCAAGTGGCGGTGCCAACTTGGCGGCGTGCGATTCAATTGCCGCTCTGATTCGATCGAGAATGCCGGTGAAATTCGAGAAATCGATATTGTGAGCGTTTTCCTCGACATACCGGGAGAGTATCTCCTTGCCACAATGCTTCGTCGAATCGAAGCCTTTGCCGTTTACAGCGCTGAATGTCTTCCCTCCAAGTACAACCTTAACAACGGTATCCTGGAAGAAGTCCTCGATCATCGACTCCTGTTGTCCTGCTACTAACGGCGTCAGTACCACATATAGGTTCCCGGAGACGTGAATGTACGGAGCCGTCCGCGTGTGTACCGTTTTGGTGATCTTGTTGAGAAGGAGGAGTATCTCGTTAGCGCCGCTATCATTATCGAGAGGCACTATCACAGCACGCTGCATTCCTGCCGCTTTAAATTTCTCAATTTCGTCGACGTAATGCGAGAGGAACTCCTTTAACCCGCCAGTTCCGGTGCCGAGTTGGAGGAGCTTTCCTGTTGTTGTTTTAGGATCGTGCATGGTCGGGTGGATGACGTGAAGACCGAGTACTCGCAGGACGATCTTCCGCTCGATCCCGAGTATGCCGAGCTGATGCAAAGTTGGCGGTCCCAGTGTCCCGAGACGGAACAAGGGTGGGTCTTCCCTAACCCGACCACCCAAATGCCATATTGGCAGGAGACCGTATCCACACGACAGATCAAGCCAGCCGCGACAAGGGCAGGCTTGGGACTGATCGGATGGCACACCTTCCGTCACACGTATCGCACCTGGCTCGACTCCGCCGGCGCCCCAATCTCCATCCAACGCGAGCTGATGCGTCACGCCTCCATCCAGACGACGATGAACGTCTACGGGCGGGCATTGATGTCGGATGCGAAGCGACAGGCCAACAGCAATGTTGTGCGGATGGCGTTACGGCCGGTGGAAGGCGGGCAACAGCAAAGGAGCCTTGCGGCTCCTTGATTTGCACCCTACTGCACCCTCGAGGGAAGCAGGCGACCAATCGTAAGTCACTGATTGGATTGGTTGCGGGGGTCTCCCGAGGTCCGTACGGCTACTTTATTTTCATAGAGTTACAAATTCTTTTTCAGCCTAACCCGCAATTACGCGCATGACTATGAGCGCTCACCGTAAGTCAAAGACTTCGCAGGACCGGAATTGAAGTCTTCCTTTGCTTTGGCAAGAATGCCATATTTAATATAATAATTGCCATGCGCGTAGAAATCCTTGCTCTCGACGGCGTCTTCGATTTGGGTCTGTCCGCTGTGCTCGATACCTTTCAAACGGCTAATGAACTGATTGAAATGTCCGGGCTGGCCATACCCAAGTTCGAGGTCAGGATCGTGGGAGTTCGAAGGGCGATCGGGACCTCTCAAGGTTTGCGCGTTCCGGTTCATGCCGTCGGCAGGCGGACGCCCGACTGCGTGGTCGTTCCGGCAATTGGATTCAAGATGCCCGGTCCGCTGGAGAATGCTCTAGAGAGACCGGATGTGAAGGATGCCGCGACTGCTTTGCGTCAATGGGCTCGCCGCGGCGCGATGATGACGGCTGCGTGCGTGGGTACTTTCGTGATGGCGGAGTCCGGACTGCTGGATGGTCACCAAGCTACCACCACCTGGTGGCTTGCACCGCTCTTTCGCAAGCGCTATCCCGCAGTGCTGCTTGATGAATCGAAGATGATTGTCGCATCAGGCGCCAAGTTGGTGACCGCCGGGGCGGCGCTCAGTCATATGGATCTGGCGCTCTTTCTCGTCCGAGGTGTCAGTCCCAAGCTTGCTTCCCTCGTAGCAAGCTATCTCATCGTCGATTCCAGACCCTCGCAGAGCGCATACGCTCTGACGGATCACTTGGTCCATTCCGATCCACTAGTGCAGCGTTTCGAAGGTTGGGCCCGAGCCAGGTTAGCGCACGGATTTTCGCTGGACGGTGCGGCAAAGGCGGTTGGAGCAAGCAAGAGGACGCTTGCGCGGCACATGCAAAGCGTGCTCGGAAAATCGCCGCTAGCGTACTTTCAAAGTTTGCGAGTAGAGCGCGCAGTACACCTTTTGAAGACCAGCAATACAAGTGTTGACGAAGTGGCCGAGCGAGTGGGATACGCAGACGGCACGACGTTGCGAGTTCTGTTGCGGCGCCAACTCCGGATGGGAATCAAAGAGATCAGGAGAGCTCCTTAAAAGTTTCCCCACGAAACCAGGCTCGCCAACAAAGCCTACCGATCCGTCGGTTTTGTCGACCTTCTCCAAATTGACGACGAAATTTATCAGCTAGACACCAACTGCGCCTGTCCGCTCTCATGTAAAAGAGAAAAAGCCAGCCCATGCAGGCTGGCTGACAGGACCACCGGCTTAATTCAGGTCATTGGGTCCTGTTCTTTAGTGGGGAGACACGCATATCGGCGCCAGTTACGCGCCTAACTTCAGTGATGGAGTCATATGGAAGATTGATAGCTTCGTGCGTTTTCCGAATGGACTCTTCGTCCGGGCCGGACATAAAACAGAATGCTTTTCCTTCCTCTAAATTTACGTGGGCAGCGTGTCCGATGACATGGAACTCCTCCCCCGCTCTCTCAAGGGAATCGAATTGGGCGAAGAACTGCTCTTCTGTGAGCACCTGGGCCGGGAAACTACCCTTCGTTTTGTCGTGTGTGTCGATGAAGTACTTCATTGATCTATCTCCATTTCAATAGCTGAAAGAGGTGCCGACGCCGTAACCAATACAGGGCACGGCAACTCTTACTGTTGGTGTTTACGGAAGTTTCGCTCCCAAAACTTCAATTCGCTCAATCACAGGGTCTTTGGCGAGCAGGGTCGGGGCCTGCTCCATGAGGGCCTTGCGAATTGGGCCGTTCAGGTGATTCTGTCGGCCTTCTTCATCGTGGAATGAGTCGAAGACGCCAAAAGTGGTCGGCCCGAGTCGCAGCGCGAACCAGAGCGGGGTAGTCTTCTCCTGTTTGGCGAGTTCCAGCCCCTGCATTAGGAACGCGGCAACTTCCTCCTCCTTACCAGGCTTTGCTTCCAGGCGAACGAACAAACTAAGTCTTAACATTGTGATCTCCTCTTGAGCCGAAGTGCGGCCGAATGGGAGCTTAGGTCTTCCCTTCGGTTTCTGCTATTGGCAGGAATGCCATATTTGATGTCATTTTTGCCATCGAAAAAATGCAAGCTACTGTACGGCAGGCGTGCTGCTGCTCTTAGAAGGAGCTTTGCGGTGTGTTGCTAAGCAGAAGATCGTCGAAACGCGAAGCGCTGGAATACGACTTCAATGATCTTCGGATCCTGATCATTGAGAATCTAAAGAACTCTATGCTCAGCGCATTTTATCCGCATTCTTGGTCGGGGGACTCTTTGTGGTTGCGGCGATACTTGCCAGGCGGGTGTCCAAATTCACGCTTGAATGCACGATTAAAGGCTGCCTCCGATTCATATCCAACTTCGGCGGCTATTTCGGCTACCCCTCGCGGCGTTCTTTCCAGCGATCTTGCCGCCAATTGAAGCCTTAACCGCGTCAAGTAGGTCATCGGCGGCTCAGACAGATATCGGGTAAAGCGTTCCGCAAGCGCAGAACGGGAAATGCCAACTTCCTCCGCCAAATCAACGATCGTCCATGGATGAGCAACGCGATTGTGGAGCAATCCCAGACTTTTCCCCACAATAGGATCACGCGCTCCCGCGAGCCATCCCACCTGCTGTTCTGGCAAGCTGACAACATAGCGTCGCAAGGTGTCGACGAAGAGAGCCTCCGAGAGTTTTCCTAGCATGGCAGCACTTCCGACCTGTCTAGAAGCTGCTTCTTCGACCAAATGGAGTATGGAATTCTCAAGCCACTGCCCAGAATGGTCCGTTCGAATATTGATCTTAAACATGCGCGGCAGTCCGCTGAGAATCGGGCGGCCAATATGAGGATCGAAAGCCATATAACCGCAAGCAAACCGCGCGGTCTCGCCTCCGCCACCGCCTTGCATTGGACTTAAGTCACGTGATCTGACCTTGGCGAGAATTGCCGAGGCCTCAGGTGTTGCTCTCGCCCCCTTACCACTAGTCATTTTGTGTGGATCACCATGGGGAAGTATGACGACATCTCCGGGCCTCAGCTCGATGGATTTTTCGTCCGCCAATTCTACGAGAGCTTTGCCTTCAATAAGGAAGTGGTAGATCACTAAATTTGGTGTCCCGGTGGCGAGCAGTGCGGCGAGAGTGTTTGACGGGGGGGAAGTAAAACACCACGGAGCAGAGAATTCCGCGGTGAAGTAGAACGCGCCGTTTAGCTTCACTCCGCTCAATATCTCGGAGAAGGCATCCATAGGTTACTCCGGAGTTTCTGGACGATCTGCAAAAGGAGCCGGAATCAGAGCAAACCAAACACATTCGGTTGGACGTTCGAGCAACACTTCAAGACGCTGAAGCATGGTGGTTTCCAGCGATGCGTCACAGAATCATACCCGTGAAGCGAACCTCACGCAAAGAATCGCCAAAGTCATCGAGGAGCGCTGACTGCGATTAGTACGTTTCAGACGGGTGATCATCGCTCCACAAGGAGGATATAAATGAACAAACAAGATTTCGATCAAATACCCGAAACTCTATGCCCGGCACTTAGAGCAATGACTAGGCTCAGGTCTGAGGCTCTTGCCGTCCGCCTCGAAGCCGGCGCGTCCGCATTGGCCGCATTTGCGGCCTCTCTCTCCGAAACCGAGTGGAAGATACGCCTTCCTAAAGACGGACGCAGTGTCGGAGTAGTGGTACACCACGTTGCGAGCATGTATCCGATCGAGATCGAACTCGCACGTTTGCTTGCGGCCGGTCAGCCGATTGCGGATGTGACATGGGATGCTGTTGACGCCATCAACCGTGATCATGCTCGAAACAATGACAGCGTTACCAAAGAGACTGCTCTCGCTCTATTAGCAACCAACAGCGCGGCAGCGGCCGCAGCAATCCGCACTTTTACGGATGAAGAACTGGATCACGCAGCGCCTGTGTCTCTGAACAGCGATGCACCACTCACCTGTCAGTTCATGCTTGAGGATCATGCCGTGCGGCACAGCTATCACCATCTCTCCAGGATCAAAGCAGCCGTTTCAGCCGCCTCGGATTCGACGGCGGGTGTTGCAGGATGAGTTGAGTATGGAACACAAATTGACCAACATACTTGCAGCGTTTTGCCGTGCGACATTTCCGCGAGTCGTCCTGGCACTGCTATCTTTCACTGCTGTTTTGTCGGCCCAGGAAGGTCTATCTCTGCGGCAAGCGGTCGATTTGGCTTTGCGGTCAAATCCGCTGCTTGCAGCGGCCGACGCTGGGGAGAAAGAAGCGGACGCTCGCATTCACCTGGCCCGCTCGGGGTACATGCCCCGCGCGGAGTTCTCGGAGAACTTCCAACGTGGCAATAGCCCAGTCTTCGTGTTCACTTCCCTGCTCACGCAACAGCAATTCACAGAACGAAATTTCGACACTAATGCTTTGAATCATCCTGATGCATTGAGCAACTACCAGTCGCGAGTAACGGTCGAGCAGGTGCTGTTCGATGGCAGGAAGACGAATCGCGTCGTTGAGGCAGCACGCTTCAGCCGCCAACTGGCCGGCGAGGACACTCGTCGCAGTCGATCAGATGTTGTCTTTCAAGTCTTGCAAAGCTACTTCGAGGTGGCGTTAGCGGAAAAAAACCTGGAAGTCGCTCGTGAGTCCGTTGAGAGTGCACAAGCAGATCTCGCCCGCGCAGAATCCATATACCAATCCGGCCGCAGCACTCAAGCGGATGTGCTCGCCTTGCGCGTGCACCTTGCTGCCATGGTCGAGCTAAAGATACATGCTTCGAATGAGCTCAACGTAGCGCGTGCCACATTGAATGATGCACTCGGAGTCAGCCTCGAACGCTCGTTCGAATTGACAACTCCGCTCGAGTCCACGGCCGTTCCGCCTGAAACTCCGTTGGAAAACTACCGCCACTTGGCAACTGAGTACCGTGCGGAAATGCGGCAAGCCAAACTTACCGAGAGTCTCGCCCACACACAGCAACAAATTGCCGAATCCGCGTATTGGCCAGTTGTCATCTTTCAAGGAATCGTCGAGGCCGATCATCAGAAGTTGTTCCACAAGGGCGGTGCTTCCTGGCTCACTGCAGTGACGCTGCGCTGGAGTCCTTGGAACGGTGGGGAGACCAAAGCACGACTGCAGCAAGCGCGCTTTGCCGAGACGCGTGCCGTTGCTCTTCGTAGGCGTTCCGATTCGGCGATTAGTTTGGAGGTACGCAAAGCGTACTTGGATCTACAGGCAGCCGCGCAACGCGTCGAAGTTGCTTATGCTGCGTCGGCTGAAGCGGCAGAGGTTCACCGCATCATCCAGGACCGCCACCAGGCTGGCCTGACCACAGTCACGGAGCTGCTGCGCAGCGAGACGGCTCTTGCAACTGCCCGATCTCGATACCTGTCAGCCGTCTATGACCAACGAATTGCAGCTGCCGCGCTCGACCACGCTACTGGAACACTGTCGGCCGATTCCGCAGTGGTTAATTGAGGTTACAACGATGAATCGATTTTTGTTGCTCTTTATTCCCATCTTGATGACAGCTGCTGCCTGTTCTCGACAGCAAGACGTTCGTGCCGCGACCGCTGCCCGACAGACAGCGACCGTTGTGCAAGTCGAAACTGCGGCTGCTTCGCAGATTACCGACATTTATCGCTCCAGCGGAACAGTGCACGCCCGCCAGACAGCAACAATCTCGGCGAAAATCGCGGCAAACGTCCTTGAGGTGCGGGTCCACGCCGGCGATCAGGTGCAAGCTGGCCAGACGCTCCTAGTGTTGGATCGCCGCGACCTTGAGGCAAATCTTCACCGTGCCGAAGCGGCGCACACTGAAACGGAAAGCAACGTCACCGAGACCGAAAACGCCATAGCTTCCGCCCGGGCGAGCGTCGAGTTGGCGCGCGTGACGCACAAGCGCTTCCAGGATCTGATTGCGAAAGGATCCGTTTCGCAGCAGGAATTCGATGAGTCGCAAGCGCGCCTCAGGAACGCCGAGGCTACCTTCGAAATAGCCGTGTCAAAACATCGGCAGGTCGAGGCACGCCGAAGCCAGAGTGCGGCCGAGGTCGCCGCCGCTCGTGTTGCGCTCGGGTACGCAACGCTCGTCGCGCCTTTCGATGGTCTCGTCTCTGAACGCATAGTTGACCCGGGTAGTCTGGCTACCCCGGGAGCCCCGCTGTTAACCATCGAGCGAGAAGGCAACCTGCGGCTCGAAGCTTCAATCGACGAATCGCGGCTGAACCTGGTTCGCAGCGGCGATAGCGTGGAAGTCGAAATTGACGGCTTGAGCCGTACCGTTAGTGGAAGTGTAGGCGAAATGATACCCTCCGTTGATTCGGCCACTCGCACTTTTACCGCCAAAATCGATCTCCCCAACATGCCGGGCCTGCGAACCGGCATGTTCGGACGTGCCGCCTTCGCTGCTGGCAAGCGCGAGGCTCTGCTGATTCCCCAAGCCGCCGTTCTCGAGCGCGGACAGATCCGGTGCGTCCATGTAGTCGAAGGCGATACGGCACGACTGCGCTTGGTCACGCTCGGCGAAGTGCGCGGGGACTCGCGTGAGATTCTTTCGGGTCTGACGGCCGGGGAAAAGATTGTTGTGGCACCGCCGCCCCTTCTCGCCGACGGCGGTCGCGTAGCGATTCAGAAGGCGGCCAAATGAACGACAATACTCGTCTCCGCGTCGCCGGCCGGCTTGCGGCCACCTTCGTCAACTCGAAGCTCACCCCACTGTTCATCGTGGCAGCGGTTCTTCTGGGCGCGTTCGCACTGGTCAAGTTCCCCCGCGAAGAAGAGCCTCAGATCATCGTCCCGATAATCGACATCTTCGTCGAGATGCCTGGGGCCTCCTCCCGCGAAGTTGAAGAGCGTGTCACCAAGCCCATGGAGAAACTCTTATGGGAGATTCCAGGCGTTGAGTACATCTACTCCACCTCCAGCCCCGGCTCGTCCATGGTGGTGGTGCGCTTCTCTGTTGGCGAGAATGAAGAAAGAGCAATCGTGCGGTTAAACCAGAAGATCTTCGCCAACCTGGACCTAATCCCGCCGGGCGCCTCGGCGCCGCTCATCAAGCCGCGTTCGATCGACGACGTACCAATCCTGGCACTAACTCTCTCGAGCAAGCGGTATGGGGATTACGAACTTCGCCGCCTCGCCGCTCAGCTGCACGACACCATCAAGCAGGTGGATCAGGTCTCCGCGGTCACGATCATCGGGGGCCAGCGTCGCCAGATACGCGTCGAACTCGATGAAGCTCGTCTGGCTGGCTATCATCTCTCGCCGGAAGATGTGACCAGAGCGCTGGGAACAGCCAACAGCCGCTTGCAGATTGCCAGCTTCTCTGGCTCGAACCGTGAGTTTGTGATGGAAGCTGGCTCATTCCTCACCAGTGCCGATGACGTAAAGCGGGTCGTGGTGGGAGTTGTTGTTAATCGCCCGGTATTCTTGGGTGACGTCGCCCAGATCGAAGACGGGGGCGAGGAACCATCGCAATACGTCCGCTACGCCTCGGCCTCCGATCCTAGCCTGTTGCCGGCAGTCACACTCGCAATTTCAAAACGCAAAGGCGCCAACGCGATCGGCGTAGCTGATCGCGTGCTCTCCCGTGTGAATACGGTGCGTGGCTCCTTGCTCCCCGCTGACGTACAACTTTCGATCACTCGCAACTATGGGGAAACCGCGGCAGAGAAATCAAATGGGCTGCTCTTCCACATGCTCATCGCCGTGATTTCCGTGGCGGCGCTCATCTGGCTGACCCTCGGCCTGCGCGAAGCGGGCATCGTTTTCATTGCCATTCCAGTTACTCTGGCCCTGACGCTCGCTACGTTTTATCTCTACGGCTTCACATTGAATCGAATCACGCTCTTTGCTCTGATCTTCTCCATCGGCATCCTGGTGGACGACGCAATCGTGATTGTCGAAAACATCGTGCGTCATGCGCGCCTGCCCCAGAACAAGGGCCGCGATCTGGCACAGATTGCCGTCGAAGCAGTCGATGAAGTCGGAAACCCGACCATCCTCGCAACTCTGACCGTAATTGCGGCTATCCTGCCCATAGCTTTTGTTGGCGGGCTTGCAGGTCCCTACATGAGACCAATCCCAATTGGGGCGTCTGCCGCAATGGTATTTTCGTTGATTGTCGCATTGATGGTGATCCCTTGGGCCTCCGTACGGATTCTTGGCAGAGCCACCGACCACGTACTTGGCGAGCGGGAAGACCGCCTCACGCGACTGTACCGCCGCGTCATGCATTGGCTGCTCCATCGCCGAGTGGCGGGAGTCGGCTTTCTGGGACTGGTTGCAGCGTTGTTCCTTGGTTCGGTCACGCTTGTCGGCACCGGCTTCGTCAAAATGAAGATGTTGCCGTTCGACAATAAAAGCGAGTTCCAGGTCATCATCGACATGCCGGAAGGAACGACCCTCGAGCAAACCGCTCGCGTCACCAGTGAGTTGGCCGCTGTTGTCCAGAAGCAGCCCGAGGTTGTAAACCTCCAAACGTATGTCGGTACCGCCGCGCCCTACAACTTTAACGGCCTTGTACGTCATTATTTTCTACGGCGCGGAGCTAATGTCGCGGACATCCAAGTAAACCTCGTCGGCAAATCCGAACGGAAGCTCCAGAGCCACGACATCGCCAAGCGCATCCGAGAACAGTTGGTTCCCGTGGCTGAACGCTTCGGCGCCCGTATTAAGGTCGCCGAAGTGCCACCTGGACCGCCAGTGCTCGAAACTATGGTTGCCGAGATCTATGGTCCCGCGCAGAGCGGTCAAATTGATATCGCGTCGAAACTACGCAACATCTTTGAAAAGACCCCCGGTGTGGTCGATGTCGATTGGTATGTGGAGGATGATCAGCCTAAATACAAAATCCGCCTGGACCGCGAAAAGGCAGCCATCAACGGCATCACTGAACAAGACGTGGCTCAGGTGCTGCGTCTGGCAAGCGTGGGGGATTCCGTCGGGCTACTCCACGCCTCGGATGAGAAAGAAGACGTACCCATTACAGTTCGCCTCTCGCGAGCCTCGCGCTCCGACCTTGAGCGCTTAAGAAGTCTCAAGTTGCGAAGTCGAAGTGGCAGCTTGGTCGCCCTCGG
>Ga0163163_10003703_pt1 | contig 13016 bp, 12 predicted proteins | sample S65metaG_FD_119766 | JGI IMG/M metagenome (GOLD analysis project Ga0163163, IMG submission 119766) | Switchgrass rhizosphere microbial communities from Kellogg Biological Station, Michigan, USA - S6-5 metaG | ecosystem: Host-associated > Plants > Roots > Rhizosphere > Soil | place: USA... | reverse complement strand
CCGGCGATCGCCGAATGGCTGCGAGGCAATGCCGACGCCTTCGAGCGGGCGGCCGCGCATCCCGATCCCGGCGTTCGTCTGCGCGTCCGGCTCGAAGGCGTGCCGGGTATGGCGAAGCTCGGGCCGGGCGCACCGGTTCCGACCTTGGCCGCATTTGCCCGCATGCTGGAAGGCAAGCCAACCGCGACGATCGTCGTTGCGAGCGGGAGCGGCCGCAAATGAGCGAAGCGGTTGATTTAGCCGCGGGCCTGGTCGCCGCTGACCTGCGCCGTCAGCTGACCCATTGGCTCGCCTCGGCGCGGGTATTCCGCAATGCCGAGGAGTTCGCCTCGAGCGAAGCGTGGCATTCGGTCGAACGGACAACGGGCGTGCCCTTGCGGCGCGAACTTCACCGCATGGTCGAGGCGCTTGTCGCGCTGGGCGAAAGCGTCGAGCGCGAGATCGCAGCGGCTGGGCACGAGCCCGCCGCGCTCATCGAGGCCGGGCGAGGAGTTCAGCGCTTCCGCCGCCGCTACATTCAGGTCGACACAACACTCGATTTTCTGGGTGACGCGGTCAATTCGCGGACGAGCCCGCTGCTGCGAGGGGCGTTGTCGACACTTGACTATCTCGCGGTCAGGAGCATGACCGAAGTGCTCGAACGCGCCCAGAAGCCCGTGCCGCCGGTACTAGTTTATCAAGACAAGGGAACCGGCGCCTCGATCATACGCGCTGGCGTCAGGCTCTGGTCTCCGGAGTCCGTGATGCCGGTCGCGGCGATCAAGATCGTCCGCCACAACCTCTATCGCCCGACCTCGCTGTTCCACGAGGTCGGCCACCAAGTCGCGTTTTTGACGGGATGGACCGACTCCATGCGCAACGTCATCGCGAATGCAACGTCCGGCGACGCCGAGTTGCAGCAGATGTGGACAGCTTGGACTTCGGAAATCGTCGCCGACGTCTTTGCCTTTCTTCACACCGGCTACGCGTCGGTCGCTGCGCTATACGACGTGGTTTGCGACCCGGCGACGATCCTGCGCTGGCCGATCGGCGATCCGCATCCGATCGGGCTACTGCGCACGGTGCTGGGCTGCGAGATGGCGCGCGCGTGTTTTGGCCGGCGCGGGCCATGGAATGCGCTCGAGCGCGCGATGCGGGCGCGATTCTCGCTGCAGGGCGCCGACGCGACGGTGCGGCCGCTGATCGAACGCTCGCTGGCGGCAATCCCGCAGATCACCTCTGCCTGCCTGGCGGCGCCGGTCCCCGCGCTCGGCGGCAGGCCGATGACCGATGTCTACGATCCGCAGCGCGTTTCACCGGAAGCCTTGGCGCGGCTCGAGGCCCAAGTGGGCGAGGCGCTATGGACCTCGCCGCACTGGCGTCGTGCGGAGGGCATCCGCATCATCGCGCTCGCCGGTCTGCGCGAGGCCGAACGTCCGGAGACGGCCGGCCTGTGGATCGGCCGGGCCCGCAATTGGCTGACGGCGCAAGCCGCGGCGGCATGACCGAAAGGAAACGATGATGGCCAAATCGACCGAATCTCTGGATTACGAGAGGCTGGCGACCGCACTTTTCCAGCGCATCGCAGAAAATGCGCAGCGCGCTTCGACGCAAAGCGTCGAAAGCACGCCGGCCTGGTTCGAAGAGCTTCTCGATGCGCTTGCGCCGTTGAAAGGTCTGTCTCCTGCTCGCGGAAAGCTGACCAAGGATCAGTCGCTCAAGCTCCAAGACATTCAGCAGGCCCTGGCCAGAACCGACCTGTCCGATGCCGCGCCCGCACGAGGCGCCGTTACCCTCGCCATCGACTGATATTTTTGCCTTCCGGAGGAGTTCAATCCGTGATTCAGCAACTCGTCAAACGGCTAATCAAGACCGACACGCCGACCCCCGCCCAAAAATGGCTGGCTGCGCAGAAGGTGCTGACCGCAGACCCGCTCGACCTGGTCCTCGCCATGGAGGAATTTCTCGACAGGGCGACCATGTTCGAGCCCGACGACCTCAGCGGCGCACGTGGCCGCTTCTGGGAGATGGGGTTTTTCGCCAACCTGGGCGAACATCTGACCGAGACCGATCCATGGGACCACCTCATTTACGCCTATGTGCTGGAGAGCACTCGCGTCGTGCAGATTTTCAAGCGCGTCGTATTCGACTACCGTACCGGCGAGAGTCTTGGCATCCCCTCGCTGGAAACGCAGCGATGGCTCGACGCCACTGAAGTTCTCCTTTTCGGCGCGGCCAATCCTTTCGCGGCTTGGTTGTCGACGAGCACGCTGCGCCAGGATCCCGAGGCGGTGCGGCGCAATGCCTATTGGCGCATGTTCGGTCTCGAACTTGGCTTCGGCAGCGAGGATAACGCGCCCGCTTCCTATGAGAAGGCGGCCGCGGCCAATACCGGGTTCAATTCATTATTCGAAGAGCTGCTGTTCGAACTGTGGCAGGCGATCTCGAACGAGCACAATCTTGCGGGCGTCAATCAATCGGACAACGATCGCATCTTCCGCATCGCCGAGCAGCTGCGCTTCATTCTCTCGTCGCGGCGGCAGAACCGCATGCTGCGCCGTGAGGAACTGTCGGCCGTAACTGCGCTTGGCTGGGCCGATCTGACCTTGGCGTTCAACACGCCGGTGGTCTCGGATCTCAAGGCGCAAGGTTCAAGCGCCGGCGACCGCCTGCGGCTGATCGGCGAACGTGTCGGCCTGGCCGCCCATGGCAAGTCGGCCGCGTTCTTCTCGATGGCAGCAGAGGCCTCCGTGTTGCTGCGTACACTCGAATCGGGGATCATTACCGACGCCGACAAGGCGTGGATTCTTTATGCGCTGCCCTCGGGTGCGACGGGGAGCGACGTTCCGATCGGCGCCGAGACCCGCCGAGTGATCACCGAATGGGCAGCTGCCACCGGGCGAAATCTCAAGGAGCGGGCCAAACCGATGGACGTTCGGCAACCGCGCCTGGCGGCGGTGAAGTAAGCCTGGGAGCGCGCATCATGTACAATAGCCATCCGTTGTCCGCGCGGCGCTTCGACGACTTCGGGCTGGAATCGCCGTTCTCGCAAGAAGCGGCGGTGGCGCCGTCGAAATCCGGGCCGGCCAATCCGGCCGTTGCCCGGATGCTGGCGCTTCCCGGGCGCTTCGACGATCCGGCGCGCGACCGGGCGGTCGAGTTCGACGGGTTGATGTTCGAAGAGTTCCTGCGCGGCGAAAGCACCAGCGCATTCTCCGCACGCTGGCTCGCGGGGCGACCGGGGCTGGCCGCGGCGGGGGGCAAGCCGCGCGCCGACCTCAGGACGACTGACATCGCTAAGGCCTGGTTCGTCATCCACGACGTCGGGGTCGGCGCTTCGCTGTCCGATGACCGCTATAATGCGGCGCGGCTGCGCAAGGAGGAAGAGGACGAGCGACGCAACGCCAAGAACGGCGTAAAGGGGGCGCGCCCGAACGGCTATCCCGTCCACGGCTTTCTCAATCGACTCGGAAACTATGCGGCGCTGCATGACTTTGCCGAGAGTCGCAGCGGTACCGTTTTCGAATTCGCCACCAAGCGAGGCAAGCAGATCTGCCTTGGCCGCACGATCAACGTCGAGACGGTGCCCGATGTCGAGACGCTGATCCCGCCGCCCGCCGGCTCACCACCGCCGCCACAGAATGCCGACAAATATGCGTCGATCGGCCACGCCGTCCTGACGGTCGAACGCAAAATCGGCGGCGTGAAGAAGCGGGTGAAGGCATTCCAATACTTCAAATGGACCCACGAGGCGTTCGACGTTCTTGCCGACCTTTATATTCTGGCTTCGGCCCGCGCTGGCCATCTGCTGACTGTCTGCGCTCATAAGGAAATGGACCGCAATCTCGCCAAATCGGTAATCTGGCGCGAGCACAGCGCGGCGGAATTTCGCAAGGGCAGGGCGTCCGACGGGCAAAGCCTCGTGCGCGCCCGCGACAAGCCCTCGGACTACCACGGCGATCCCTATGCCTTCGACATGCAGGCATTTTACGACCTCATCGCGAAGAAGCTCAATGCCCTCGGGGGGCGGCAGCTGCCTTCGGGCGCGCGGTTCGGGGTTCACCCCGCCCGCTTGCGCAAAGCCAACGGCGGCAACATCGGCAACCTCGACGGCCAAAAGAATACGTTCCCATTCCAGTCGAGTCCGCAGATCGAGCGGGACCGCGACTTGAAGGAAAAGGGCTGGTGGAACACCGCACCGCAGAACGAGCACGAAGAAAAGGATCTGGAGCTCAACCCATATGAAGCCGGCCCGGAAGCCATCGCCGAGGAGGATCTGTCGCTCTCGCCCTGCGCTTGGCATGAGGACGGGAATGCGTCCGAAATCCCGTCTGACGAGAGCCGGGAGCAATCGTTCGAGGGCGAGCCGCATTGCGCGCGTTGCGCCGGTCGCAGGCGTGCCGAAGAGGGGCTCGAGGAATGGGATCAATCCGGAGCCGAAAATCTCGACTGGCTCGAGATGGAGCAAGCTTCCAGCGGCGAAACCCCGAGTGCAGCCTTCGTTTCGCGCGACCAATTGGCACTCACCTCAGAAAGCGATGAAAGGATCTCATCCATGGACGCCCTTTTCGAGCACGAACCTCCCTCCATGCTGGCGCTCAGGGAAGGGGGAGCCGACGGCTACGAGACCATGTGGTCCGAAGGCGAGAGTGCAGGAGGATCCAGAAAGACCCAGCCGGTGCTCGCGCGGTACATTCCCGAGGCCAAGGCTCCGACGCGAATGCTGTTGCTTTATATAATCGACGCCAAGGGTCTGGTCGGAGATCTTGCCGTCGACATGCAAAGCGGCGGGACGGCGAGCAAGGGAATAGAGATCGGGCATTTTGTCCTCACATTTGTCGAGGTGTTCGAACTTGTCGCTGCCACGACTTTTGCGGCCGGCGCTCTCGCGGTCGCCGCACCCCTTGTCGGTCTCGCTGCAAGTCTCGCCGCGCTGGGCTCCGGATATCAGGAGGCCGCTGAGGAAATCGCGAAGCGTGCTGCGGCAAGCGGATTTTCGCACGGTGTTGTCATGGGCGCCGACGGTCGCAAGTTTTCGCAACTGCGAGCCTATTTCGGCAACACCATTTTCCCGCCAAATCCGTTCGTACCGCAAGGCCAAAAAATTGAGACTGCCAACTACCGGCTCGGCCTGGCTGCGGGCTTCATTCAAGGACAGGCGCTATCGGAAAACCAGCGGGCGAACTTTTGGGGTGATCTTTCGCTCCGATTGGGCGACCAATCTTACCGCGGCAGCATCAAGCAATGGAGCGAGCGAGATTGGATCGACTGGTACATCACCGCCGGTGGTGCGTTCCGCGCCCTTCACCTTGCTCGCTGAGCGAGCTTATCTGGGCTCCTTAGGGGCGTCGCCGGTCTTCCATGGGAGCGCCTGCGACGCTTCATGAGCGTCGTGTTTTCCTTGCCATGGGTCCGGTGCTTAACCCCGCCACAAATATCCAGACTCTGCGGGATTTTCGAGAAGGGGCGCGGACGTTCGCGAACGGGAAATGGTGCCCAGGGGCGGGATCGAGCTCCCGCCTGTAAAATCAATAACTTAACCACAAGAGACTGGCATTTATGCTGGGGCAATCTGTAGCAGCTTTGGCGGCGGCGACAAGCGGGAACCTGCCAAGGCGTTGATTGACCAAACGCATTGCCGAGGCGCCCCTTGAATCGTCGATTCCCAAAATGTTGTCAGATGCTATTTGATCGGGAGGGAGGCATACCTGATATGACTGATAGAAGTCGGAATTACGCGACAGATGAAACCGTTAGAAAAATTAACGCTGCTGGCCCGCGCCTGTCGAGCGCGCAGTACGTCTATTATTTTCACGAAGCCGAAGAACCGTTCTACGGTGTCCTTCATGAGGCTCACTGGATCATGGATGCAATCCCCGGGCTCCTAGAAATACGGGGAACCTTGACATTCGCGGTCTCCGGAGGATCGGCTTCGCCATATCAGATTTCTCATGTTGGCAATGACGAATTTGTTCTATTGATTGATCAACGGGCCTTTTATTACCTCCTCACACTCTGCTATCGACTTCAATCACTGCCACCATTATCAGAATTTCTGAATACTGACCAAAAAGAAATAACCAAAAACTACCAAGGAAAGTATCTTTTGGACATAACAAAGGACATTGTTTTCCATACCGAAGATGTTTCCGACCTTCTATCCGGCCGAGTCAGTAGGTCAGTATATCAAGCCGCCGTCACTTATATCCTTGCACACGAAATCGCGCACGTTTCTCATGGCCATCTCGAGTTCATTATTTCACCTAATTTCGCCGAATTTAGCGGGACCGAGACAGAACGAAATTTAACGTCACGGACGCTTGAGATGGACGCCGACAGCTCAGCTACATCAACTGTATTCGACGTATTTGAGCACATTCTAAGGATGCGGGTACCAAGGGAAGCAAACGGCGAACAATCGTTGGCCATGCTGCTTCGCCGTCAATATGTTGCTGGGGCTTTTATCGCATTGGTCTATTTGGATACCTTAGCATCAAACTATCAGCCTAAGAGCCACCCAATCGGCTATGCGCGATTTCTCACTACCTCCGAAGTATTTAAGCGCATCTTTGAAGTGCGTTGCCCAGAGGCGATAACTATCCCTGATCAAGTTCGAAGCACAATGATCGAGGCATTTGTCAGGCTAAGCGGCAGCTTAGGCAACCTTGGCCATCCAATTGCGTCGAACATAGTGTTATATGAGGAAGGCTGCTGACCCATTGCGATGTACGACGAGTTTGGAATCGCAGCCGGGCTCGATCACCTAACGCCATTGTACGGGCGCTGGGCACGCCTGCGGCCATTCTTAGAGGCATTTCAACGCGGAGGACGGCTGGCCCCGGCGTCTGCCCCACCCATCTAAGCAACTTGATGCTGCTGAGCAGAGCCTTTATTTTAGGCCGTAGACTGATAAGCCCGCAGCCACAGCCGCATTGAGGCGAGTTGGACCATTGCGAGGAAGTTGGCCGCGAGCTTGTCGTAGCGGGTGGCAACGCGGCGGAAGTGCTTCAGCTTGGAGAAGAACCGTTCGAATTAAGTTGCGTTCCCGATAGAGGCGCTTGCTGAAGCACGGTTTCCACCTCCGATTGGATTTTGCGGGGATGTTCGGCGTGGCCCTTTGGGCCTCGATCAGTTCACGGATGCGGTCAGCGTCGTAAGCTTTGTCGGCCAGCACGATGGTGTGCGGGCCGAGATTGTCGAGCAGCCTATCAGCGATCTGTCCGTCATGCGCCTGTCCTGCCGTTAGGCCGAGCCGGATCGGGAGTCCTTGCGCATCGACGACCGCATGAATTTTGGTGGTGAGGCCGCCTCGGGAGCGACCGAGACAATGATCTCGATCCCCCTTTTTGCCGTCGCGGCCTGCTGGTGGGCGCGAACGGAGGTGCTGTCGATCATCTTGATGTTACCATCATGGGCGGTGGTGATCGCATCCATCATCCTGTCCCACACACCTGCCTTCCGCCATCGCACAAAGCGGTTGTAGCACGTGGTGCGCGGGCCATAGCGCTCGGGCAAGTCGCGCCAGGGCGCACCGGATCGCAGCACCCAGAAGATGCCGTTCAGCACGCGGCGATCGTCAACGCGCGGCACGCCTCGGGGCTTGTTGGGGAGAAGCGGTTCGATCACACGCCACTCGAAGTCGGTCAGGTCATATCGGCTCATGCCGACGCTGAATCAGCATTTGCTGTGAAGTGAAAGCCCCTAATCAACGTTCGCAAATGCCTGCTGCAACTCCGGAGCGACGCCGGTCCACGCCGTGGTAGGGTCAAGCTTCAGGTCGACACCCTGCTCGCGCGCAGCATCCCTGATCTGCCTGAACCAAGCAGTGTAGGGCCATTCGCGCGGCTTCGGGCTGTAAAGGCACGCACGCTCGGCATCCCAATGAACCTCCATCGCTTCACGATAGATGTATGGAAAAGCCGTTGTTGCTGGCTTCAGCCACAGCGATCCGCTCTCATCAATTCCCACCGCTGCGATCACGTCCGTCTGCATCACGCCTCCAAGCGCATCATGCAACGTAACCCAAAATCTGGCAAATTTTATGAGTTCTCGACTTAATACACTTCGGTTCTTTCCAGCATAGGTATCCATATCTCCACGAGCAGACGCAGTTGGGAAAGGCCGGCTGCGATGTAGCGGATGGCGAGCACTCGACGACTGACCACGGTCTGTGAGAGTGTCCATGCACTCAGCGACCTGTGCACGGCCTTTGTTTGCGAGGCCTCTTGTCTGAAGGCAGGCGCTTGCATTGTCCCCGTACCTCCCTCGTTCGACGGCCACGGCGGCATCGCCTCTTCAGTAGCTCATTAGTTATAGGCTATGAGCCATGCGTCTAACTGCCCCAAAGATAGATCACAGCATAGCTTGACCGTAATTTGATCCTAGATCATATGTAGTGCGTACCTTGTGATCTATGGAGGGAGTATGACTCGCATCGCGTATTACCGCGTGTCCACCGGGGACCAGAGCATCGAAGCCCAGCGGGCGACACTGGGTGGACAGTTCGACCGGGAGTTCGAGGACATCGGCATAAGCGGCGCTACGCTCGCTGCCGATCGGCCGGGCTTTGCCCAACTGACGAGTTACGTTCGCGAGGGTGACACCGTGCATGTCTACGCGGTGGACCGGCTGGGCCGTGATGCACTGGACGTGCAGAGCACCGTTAGGAAGCTTCTCGACATGGGCGTCACATTGGAGGTTCGTGGCCTTGGCAGCATCGGCCGCGGCGTCGGGGAGCTGGTGCTCGCGGTGCTCGCCCAGGTGGCGGATATGGAGCGCAACAAGATCAAGGAGAGGTGCGACAGTGGCCGAGAGGCGGCTCGGGCTGCGCTTGCGGCGACGGGCAAGACGCACCGGGGCAAATCAGGGCTCGGTCGGAGGTCGCGTGCGGAGAGCCTTGGCATGGCCCCGGCTGAAATAGCCGCATGGCGCAGGAGCAACAGCGCGAGCATTGCGCAGACTGCCGAGCATTTCGGCATCGGCACGGCTACCGTGAAGCGGTATTGTGCAGAGGACGCCCCGCGAGAAGCAGCCGCTAGAAAGCAGCAGGAGCGGTTCGAGGCAGACCTTCGAAGGATAAACCAGATGGACCGTGACGCCGAACGGATAGAGGCGATGATGGGGATAAGACGGAAGCACTTGGACGCCATAGAGCACGGAGATGCGTCTCCATGGGATGAGCCGTCTCTGTGAATGCGACGTCCATGCTGGATCACAAGATAGCGGATAGATACGATCTATGCCGTAATTTTTCCTGTTTTTTCAACGCTTTGAATTGATACCGTCATTGAAGTAGAAAACCGCGCGCTTCCCAGTGAAGTTCGCATCCCGGCGGCGTTGCGACCATGGCTGACCTAGGTCGTTTCGGAGTAGCAAGTGGGAAAGAAACTTCGGTCGCGGACGACCTAAAACATCATGGCACCTCGGAGAGGCCGCACACGCGGTTGGTGCCACCGGCTGCCCTCAACGCTCGATCCATGACGGTTCATGCAAAGGGTTCCGGCACTCCCAGTATCTATTTGCCGTGGGTAATCCCAGTGGAAACTCCCTTCGGGATAGAAGCTGGTGGGAGAGCCGGACTGCTTCACCACTGAACCACTCGGGTTCATGAGTGAGAATACCCAAGCAGTGAAGCAAGCCAGCAGCACATAAAAGAGCGTCGGAGCTGGCACCTCCACAAGCTATCTGTCTCGATTGCGGTTAGACCGGAATAATATAAGCTGGGTAACTATGGACGTGATCCCGATCTGGATCTGAGAGCAGCAATCCGCTGATCAAGCTCGGCAATCTTAGGATTGGTCGGCCCAGCCCCAGCGTGGCGGGCCATTGGTACAACGGGTGCAGGTTGCGAAGATAAGGCGGCAGCTTCCTCGTTCTCAGGTGGATCATACACCGCACTTCTAATCCAGAACACATCATTGGCCTGCTCTATCAGCGCACGGTCAATACCATTGAAAGGATAGAGAGAGCCATTGACCGCCACCTCCTTGAGCGCGGTCCCGAGCGCTGCCCATGCCACAAACATCGCGTCGCCTCCGGGTACGAGATCGCTGGCTCCATAAGATAAGGCGAAGGCCGCAACGCTGATCTTGTGAGGGCGTTGGCCGAAGCGTCCGCCAAGCATCTGTTCGTGATGATGAAGCGCATAAGCTACCCACCGGGTGGCACATTGCTTCGGGTCCAGATGGAAAAGGCCGGACCCGGTGTGTTCGCGTAAGAGGTTCTCCACCACCAACGCTGCTTCGTTCATCTTCCATATCGTTTTGAGCCGACCCAGCATCCGCATTCTCCCGCTGCCAAGTCACGATATGGCAGGCAGAATTTGGGTCGTAAATACCGTGGCCTTAAAATCGCCCGGAGCCGACCTGTGAGCGCGTGGCAAGGGTTTCAGGGCACCAGGATACCGCCGGGCAGCTCAAGGCGCTGGGCGAGGCTGTGCGGGCTCGCAGGAAGGCGATGGCGATGTCGCAGGAGGCGCTGGCCGACGCCGCCGGTATCGACCGCTCCCACATGGGAAAGATCGAGCGGGGCGAGCGCAATGTGACGCTGTTGAACGTTCTGCGGATCGCCGCCGCACTACACGGCTCAGGCGCTGATTTGCTACGCGCGGCGGAGCTTTGACGTTCGCATCAGATCAGACTGGTCGGGTGGTCCCTGTCAATTCGAACCCAATTCAAGCTCGTACCGGGGAAATTTCTCAAGCTGCATGGCAAGGGCGGGAATGCTGTAGCTGCCATATTTACGCCCGATCGATTTCGGCGTGTGCCCAGAGATAGCGTCCGATGCCTGCTCCTCAATTCCAGCCTCTCGGCAGACTGTCTTGAAGGTGTGCCGCCACGCATGGTTGGGCTGTACGTCCTGATCCGAGACACCAACCGTAGTGCGGACCCATGTTGCGAGAAACTGACCTACCTTCACTGATTGCGGCTTCACGGTGCCGCCCCTATCCAGCGCGGGATCGTAGAATAGCGGCCCCTGCTTACCCTCAACCGCAGCAAGAAAGCCCTGCTCAATCAAATGCTCATGCAGCGGAACTGTGCGAGCCTCCTTTGTCTTCTGCCTGCCGGCCTCTGGCGTTATCCGAATGGTCCAATGGCCTTCCGCGTTCTGGACATCCTCGGCGCGAAGCTGGGTCATCTCATTGACCCTGGCCCCCGTATAGGCGCAGAGCCAAGGCACCCAGCGCCGCGCCAGTTTGCGGCCATCTGAGAGATTGCCTGCGGCCGGCACAAGTGCGGCCTTCAAGATCGCCCTGCGCTCAGCCTTGGTGAAATCCTTCTCACGAAGCTTGGGCTTCTTCGGCGCTCGCACCTTCTTCACTTCGGCAGCGGGATTGCTGTCGATTAGCAAGGCTTGCCGACCATAAGCGAACACCGCCTTGATCGCTGCGAGATAGCTCTCGTTGATCGTCGTAGCGGATCGGGCTTTTCCCTTGGCGGGACCGCGCTTGACGATCTCTGTCCGAAGATGCTCAAGCCAGCGGACGAGATCGGCATGGCTTACCCGGACAGCGTCGTTGTGCCCTAGGAAGGCTATTAGGTTGTCCATGATCGATCGGAATTGATTGACCGTGCTGGGATTGCTCCCAGGCTGATTGGCGTAGCCGTTAAACATGCGGACGATTGTAATGGGCTCCGCCTTCGCCGGGGAGTCAAGGAAAGCGGGAGGCGCATTGACGACAGGAGGTAGGACGGGAGCGGAAGCTCGCGCCAAGGCGAAGGCATGTTCCTCCTCCTCCTCGCGCAGCAAATCTCTTATCGCGGCATAGTGAGAAGGCATCGCAGCGGTGCTGCCCCGTATCTTTCTGCGGAGCCGTTCCACATCGGGTTTCCGGCCTTCCCGCCGTGCTGCTTGGGCAGAATTTTCCCGGCCTGCCAACTCTTCCTCGGCATCGGCTATGATCGCCTGCGCCTCTGCCAGCCACTCGGGGAGAAGCCGCTTCGCCTCGTTCCTGTCCTTGGTTTTCAGGGACCGCCCCAGATCGCTCTTGCCAATGATCCCCCGGAACCGGGCTGGCACGACCAAGCGGGTGTAATAGGTGCCTTCGCGCTTTTGGAGATACATTTCTTCGGCTGCCTCATTTGTAGCAGCCACTTGTCGCAAAGCCATTGATTTACCGATGTTTGCAGCCATCCCAAGCGCTTAGCGGGAAATGGTGCCCAGGGGCGGGATCGAACCACCGACACTGCGATTTTCAGTCGCATGCTCTACCAACTGAGCTACCTGGGCACGATAGCGTTGGAGGCGTGCCTATAGAGGCGCGCCGCGCGGTATGTCCAGCCTGCTTTTGGCAATTATTCGCGCTCGGGATCGGCGGGCGGGCCGGGGATGCGATAGCCCTCGTCAAGCCATTTGAGGAGGTCGCGATCGCGACAGCCCTGGCTGCAGAAGGGCGCGTGCTGCGGGCTCTCGGGCTTGCCGCAGCCCGGGCATTTAAGGGTTTTGCGCATCGACATGGCCCGCGGATATGGTGAGCCCGGCGTCGGCGCGCAAGACGATAGCTGCGCCGATCCGCCGCGCCAGCGCGTCGCGCCACGCCGGGCGCCGCTCGATCAGCGCGATGACGGCCGGCGCGGCGGTGAGGGTGCGGGCGCCCGCACCGGGGGTGCGCTCGGCTCGGCGCAGCAAGGCGCGCGCCGCAGCGCCCACCGGATCGCGCTGCACCCGTTCGGGCAGCGAGGGCTGCGCACGCCGCCGCACGATCTGGAGAAAACCGAAGCCGTTGACCGCGGTGCGCTCGAAGGGTTGCGGCAAGATCGCGTCGATCGCCTCGGCGGCCGCCTGACGCGCGGCCTTGCCGCCGACGGTCGGCAGATCGATGCCGATCGAACCGCCGACGCCATGCCGCACGATCATCCGCGCCGCGGCAGCCGCGCCCGCCACCGCGAGTTCGGTGGCGGGCAGCCAGCCGTCGACGTCGATCAGGCTCATCGCCGGGGTCAACGACAGCTGGAGCGCGCCACCGTCGAAAAGCGCGTGGCCCGAGGCAGCCTCCTCGAGCAGCTCGCTCCATCCCGCCGCCTCGAGCGCATCGGGCT
>Ga0163163_10003695_pt1 | contig 13023 bp, 14 predicted proteins | sample S65metaG_FD_119766 | JGI IMG/M metagenome (GOLD analysis project Ga0163163, IMG submission 119766) | Switchgrass rhizosphere microbial communities from Kellogg Biological Station, Michigan, USA - S6-5 metaG | ecosystem: Host-associated > Plants > Roots > Rhizosphere > Soil | place: USA... | reverse complement strand
GTCCCCTTAAAGTCAAGTCCGCGCCGGGGAACCACGGAGGTTGGGGAGGGGCCTTTGCTCCCCGGCGCGGGGTCGGAAAATCAGATCACTTTCCAGAGCGGATCGGCGCAGTCCTCGCGCGGCGCGTCGACACTCCGTGACGTGTCGGCTTCGCCTGCATCCGCGTCGCGCCAATCCGGCAGGTCGTCGCGCAATTGGTAGAAGTCGCTCGGTAGATAGACGTCCATTGATAATCTCTCAGAAGTGCAGGCTGGCGACGAGGCCCAGCAACAGCGCCGAAATCGCAAATACATAGCGCAGCGGCTCGAAATTCTGCTTGAGTTCGGCGTTCGGTTCGGGGCGTTCGGCTTGCATCGTGGTCTCCCTGCGGCGAGCATAGAATCGTCGCCGTGGCGGCGCAGGCGCTGCCGCACGTGCGGCGCGATGGCGACGAGTTGTGGCGAAGTTCTGACGTGTGCGCCGCCGCCGTTGCCGCGGAAGCGCCGCCCCCGTAAGCTCGGCTGGTCTACAGCAACGGGAATCCACTCATGGGCCGCAGCATTGCCATCGTCGAAGACGAGCCCGCCATCCGCGCCAACTATGTCGAGGCGCTCGCGCGCTTCGGCTATCAGGTGCAGGGCTATGGCTCGCGCCCGGAAGCGAGCCGCGCGTTTGCGCTGCGCCTGCCGGAACTGGTGATCATCGACGTCGGCCTCGGCGACGAACCCGAGGGCGGCTTCGAACTGTGCCGCGAACTGCGCGCGAAGTCGCCGACGCTGCCGATCATCTTCCTCACCGCGCGCGATTCGGATTTCGATGTGATCTCCGGCCTGCGCCTCGGCGCCGACGATTACTTGACGAAGGACGTCAGCCTGCATCATCTGGCCGCGCGCATCAGCGCACTGTTTCGCCGCCTCGATGCGCTGAGCAAGCCCAGTTCCAAGGAAACCGTGGTCGAGCACGGCCCCCTCAAGCTCGAAGCCGAGCGCATGCGCATCACCTGGAACGGCGTCGAAGTACCGCTGACCGTGACCGAATTCTGGATGGTGCACACGCTCGTGCGCTTCCCGGGCCACGTGAAGAATCGCGACCAGCTCATGCGCGAAGCGCAGGTCGTCGTCGACGACGCCACGATCACCTCGCACATCAAGCGCATCCGCAAGAAGTTCATCGCGATCGATCCGGCGTTCGATGCCGTCGAAACCGTGCACGGAGTCGGCTATCGGTGGAGACCGTGAAGATTTCCTGGTTGCTGCTTGCGATGTCTCTCGTTGCGATCCCGGCCGCCGCGCAATCGATCGGCTCGGGAACCGTTGTTTATGGTGGGAGCCCCGACGATGGTTGGGCGTTCACGGTGTCGGTACCCGCGGGATGGAACTTCGACTGCTGCAATCGCGCCAAGGACTTCGACGCGAACTTGCTCGTGTTTCCCGCCGGCTGGGATGGCCAGAATCTGGATCACGTCATGGTGCTCATGGTGTGGCCGACGGAGCGCGCCGATGTCGATTCAGACTGGCAAGCCGATGCCGACGACTACTTCGCACAATACCCAGGGCTCACGTCGATCACCTATCAGGCTCAGGTCAAGGACGCGGCCTGCCTGTCGTCGACCTATTTCGGCGCGGATAGCGTCAGCGACTATGTTGCCTTTTGCGACCCGGGGGCGGACTGGAATTATCGGTTTGCGTGGTCGATGTCCGTGCGCGGCGACCGCGTCGATACTGCGGCCGAGGACGCGTTCCGCGAGACGGTACGTGACACGATGCCTCTGCACATGCATATCCAAGCATCCCCACGCTGACCAACAGCTGGCATGTCGCTGCGCTTCAAGCTTCTGCTGATCGCCCTGTCCACGCTGGCACTGCCGCTGGCCGGTTGGCTGTTCGTGCGACAGATGGAGGAATTGCTGCGCCAGGGACAGGAACAGACGTTGATCGCGTCGGCCAAGGCATTGGCACGCAGCGTCGACGCGCTCAAGGCGGCGCTGCCGCCCGCCGGTCCGGCGCTTTACGTGCACCACGCGCCGAAAAAAATCGTGATCGATGGCTATGCAGACGACTGGTCCACGCTTGCGGCATATGCGCAGAAACTCGGGCCACCGAGTGATGCGCAAAAATTCACGTTGCTGTTGTGCGCGGACGCGAACTGGTTCTATGTGCTCGCCAGCATGCGCGACGCTACACGCGCACGCGTGGATGCGAGCGACGCGCGCGCCCCGGCCAGCGATCACCTGAGCTTGACCTTGCAGCGCGGCGAGCTGACCCGTCGCTACTTGCTCGCCAGCGGCGCACCCGGCCGTTTCGATGCACTGACACTCAGCGATGCCAGCGACAACGCGTTGCCGACGGTACTCGAAGGCCAGTGGCAGGAAGACGGCTCGGGTTATCGAGTCGAACTGCGCCTGCCGCGCGCGCAGATGCCCGACAAGCTCGCCTTGAGTGCGTTCGACAGCGCGGCGCCGACGATCGAGTCCGCCGAACCGATGCCCCTGTTGAGTCTCTCGCCCGAGTCCTCGGCGGCACTAGCCCTGGTGGCGCCCGAGGATATGCGCGCGCGCCTGCTCAGCGGCGAGGGCTGGGTCGTCGCCGCCGCGGGATCACTGACGCAGCCGGAGCCCGCGCCCGGGGAGAAGCGGCGCTGGCTCGAGAGTTTCGTCTATCGCAGCCTGATCGCGCCGCAGGTGAGCGCGGCGGAGGATTTTTCACCGGCGCGGCCGCGCCTGGACGCAACCGAAATTTGGCAGGCGTTGTCGGGCGTGCCCGCGACCGCCTGGCATCGCGCGACGACGGATTCCGGCGTGGTGCTCGCTGCCGCGGTGCCGCTGAAAACCGCCGGCGAAGTGCACGCCGTCCTGTTGTTGGAACAGACCAGCGCAACGCTGCCGTTGCTGACGAATCGCGCGCTGCTGAGCCTGGCCGGAGCAAGTCTGGCGGCACTGCTCATCGCCGGTGGCGTGCTGTTCGCATTCGCCAGCGTGCTTTCGCTGCGCATCCGCCGCCTGCGCGACGCGGCCGAACGCGCTGTGCATGGCGGCGGCAAGGTCCAGGCTGTGCTGCCGCTGATCGCGGCGCGCGATGAACTGGGCGATCTCGCGCGTAGCTTCTCGCGCCTGCTCGATGAAGCCGCCGCCTACACGGATTATCTGCGTACCTTGGCGAGCAAGCTGTCGCACGAATTGCAGACGCCACTGGCGATCGTGAAATCCTCGCTCGACAACCTCGACCATCAGCGTCTGCCCGGCGATGCGCAACCGTACCTCGCACGTGCGCGCGACGGCGCCGAACGCCTTGGCGCAATCGTGCGCGCGATGAGCCAGGCCAGCCGTATGGAACGTGCGATCGCGTCGGCTGAAGGCGAAGATTTCGACTTGACCGCGGTCGTACGCGGCTGCGTCGAAGGTTATCGTCCGCTGTTGACGCCGCGCGAACTTGAGGCGGAACTGCCGGATGCGCCGCTGCTCATGCACGGCGCACCGGAACTGATTGCGCAGGCGCTGGACAAGCTTATCGACAACGCGCGCAGCTTTACGCCCGAGCTGGGCTGGATTCGCGTGGCGCTGACGCGAACCGACGATGGTGCCGACATCGCCGTCGCCAACAGCGGGCCTGCTTTACCACCGGCGCTGCAGGATCGGCTGTTCGACTCGCTGGTCAGCTTGCGTCCGTCCGGTACGCAGAAGGTGTCCGATGCCGGCGGGCGCGCCGACGCACCGCACCTCGGGTTGGGACTTTATGTCGTGCGCCTGATCGCCGAAGCGCATCGCGGCACCGCGGATGCGCGCAATCTCTCGGATGGCAGCGGAGTCGAATTTCGATTGCAGTTGCGCGGCATGCCACGCCGACCCTTGGCCGGCTGATCACTGCTCCCGGTGTGCGCAAGCCACGGCGACGCGCAGCACCGTGGCGGGCGCGCCGGTACCACGCGCCACGCCGTGCCAACGGCCGTCAGCACCTCGCCGCAGCAGACCGACAACATGGCTCTGCTCGACCGCGAGCGGGCGTTCCACCGTGCACGGCAGCACGATCGGCGTTGCCGCAACGAGACGCCCTTCATCACCGAGCCGGTTCGCGGTCAACGTCGAATCGATCGGTCCGTCCTGCACTGCGATCTGCGCGCCCCTGTCAAGCTGCTCGACTTCCGGCCAGGCGTACATCGCGGTCCGTGCGCCGCGCAGCGCGGGTAACGCGGCGCGCACATCCTCGACCGCCGTCTCGCCCAGCGAGGCGCTTTCCGGCAATACGCCGACCGCCGCGTACAGCGCGGTGTCCTCGGCAACCTCGCGCACATGCCGCGCGAGCAATGCCATGCCCAATTCGGAAGGCAACAGCAGCAGCGGCAGCAGCGCCACGAACAGCAGTCTGCGTGAACCCGGCTGGCCAAGCTGTGCGAGCAGCAGGCCCGCCCAGAACAGACTCGACCATGGCACGTAGCGCGGCGCGCTGATCTGATCGGCGTGTATCGCGAAATAATCCTGGCGTGCGAGGGCAATCAAGACAGCCGCGGCGGTGCCAAAGCTCGCCAAGCCAACGCCGACGCGGGTGGCACGGCTGGCGTGGCCCGTACGCCACAGGCGGATCAGGATCATCAGCAACCAGATTATGCCGGCCACTCCGACCGCCGCTTGTGGGAATGCCGCGCTGCGGATCGCACCGAAACGGGCGGTCCACGCGCTCGCAATGCCGATTGAAAGCCCGTCCAGCGGCGCCGGGACAGCAGCCGCTGCCGCCGGATCGAGCAAGGGCCAAGCCACATAGACAAACGGCGTTCCGAGTACTCGCACGGACGTCAGTGCGGCCGGCAGGATGGCGTGCTGGTCGCCGCCATGCGGACCGGCGAGCGCTGCATAGGCGATCCCCGCCGCCAGCAACGCAGCAGCCGGTATCAGCCACACCCTGCTTGGCCCGCGCTGCACGAACAACACCGCGAGCACGGCCACGAACGTGGCAATGCCGCTGCCGAAGCTGAAACTGGCGACAACACAAAACGCGCTCGCGAGTAGCGCTTTCGCATAGTCTCGCTCGCTCACATCCAGCGTCAGACACAAGGCCGCGCCCAGACAGGTCAGCACGAGGTAGACGTGGACGCCATCGCCGGGCTGGGTCAGGGCGCGCAGATTGCCGAGCCAGAACACACCGAGCGCGATGACCAGCAATTGCGCAGCGCGCAGCGCGGGCGCCGTGCCGGGGTCGCGGCTCGCACGCATGAACAAAGCGGTTGCGCTCATTGCGAGCGCCGCGGCGCAGAGGATCTGCAGCGTCTCGTGTCCGCCGAAGCTGAAAAGATCCAGCAAGCGCAACAGATTGGGCAGGATTTCGGCGTGACCGTTATCGAACTCGAACACGTTCGCCGGAAAAGGCAGTGTGAGCAGGTGCGCGTAGTGCCGCCATTGATCCGCATACGGCACGCGTGGCGCCAGCGTCAGCATCGCGCAGACCCCGGCCGCCACGGCGGCCAGCATCGCGGCCAGCAACCACGTACGCACCAAGCGCCCGTCCTGTGCATCCTGATTGGAAAAGACCGAGGCTTTCATCGGCGCGATGATAGCGGCTGGGCAACTCGGGCGGCTGGCGACCTTTCTTTCGTGCGTGGCGCCAGCGTGCGCGTCTTGCTATCGTGCGCAGCCCTGTTGCTGCTGGCTGCCGCATGATCTCGCACGACGAATTCACCGCCCTCGCCGCGCAGGGGCACAACCGCATTCCGGTCGTGCGCGAAGTGTTCTCCGACCTCGACACGCCGCTGTCGGTGTACCTGAAGCTCGCCGACGGCCCGTACACCTACCTGCTCGAATCGGTCGAGGGCGGCGAGAACTGGGGACGTTATTCGATCATCGGCCTGCCCTGCCGCAAAGTATACAAATTGCAGGGCCGCACGCTACGCGTGGAAGAACTCGGGCACACGACGGAACAGCGCGAACTCGTTGATCCGCTCGCCGAGATCGAACGCCTGCGCACGCAATACAAAGTGCCGCAGCTGCCGGACATGCCGGAATTCAGCGGCGGTCTGGTCGGCTATTTCGGCTTCGAAAGCATCGGCTACATCGAGTCCAAGCTCGAGCACTGGGATCGCCCGGATCAACTCGGCATCCCGGACGTACTGTTGATGCTGAGCGAGGAAGTTGCCGTGTTCGACAACCTCAAGGGGCGTTTGTACTTGATCGTGCACGCCGATCCGGCGCAGCCGCAGGCGTACGCGCGCGCGCAGCGGAGGCTGGACGAACTCGCATTCCGCCTGCGTCGCTCGGGGCCGAGCTACCCGGAAGTGCTTGATCCCAAATCGCTGGCGGAAGGCGATTTCCAGTCGAGCTTCACGCGCGACGAATATTGCGCGCTGGTCGAAAAAGCGAAGGAATACATCCGCGCCGGCGATATTTTCCAGGTCGTTCCATCGCAACGCCTGTCGGTGCCGTTCCGTGCGCGCCCGGTCGATGTCTATCGGGCACTGCGTGCACTCAATCCTTCGCCATACATGTATTTCCTCGATCTTGGCACGACCCAGATCGTGGGTTCATCGCCGGAAATTCTGGTGCGGCTCAAAGGCGGCAAGGTCGTGCTGCGGCCGATCGCCGGCACGCGCCCGCGCGGCAAGACGCGCGAGCAAGATCTCGCGCTCGAGGCCGAACTGCTGGCCGATCCGAAGGAACGCGCCGAGCACCTGATGCTGATCGACCTGGGCCGCAACGATGTCGGTCGTGTCAGCCGGACTGGCAGCGTGAAGCTGACCGACAGCTTCGTCATCGAGCGCTATTCTCACGTCATGCATATCGTCTCGCAGGTCGAAGGCGATCTGCGCGACGGCTTGAGCTACATGGACGTGCTCAAGGCCACGTTCCCGGCCGGCACCGTGTCCGGTGCGCCGAAGATCCGCGCGCTCGAAATCATCCAGGAACTGGAGCCGCACAAGCGCAACATCTATGCCGGCGCGATCGGCTACATCGGCTGGTGGGGCGACGCCGACACCGCGATCGCGATCCGCACGGCGGTAATCCAGGATGGCCGCCTGCACGTGCAGGCCGGCGGCGGCATCGTCTACGACTCCGACCCGGCGGCCGAATGGGAGGAGACGATGAACAAGGGCCGCGCGCTGTTCCGCGCGGTGGCGCAGGCGGCGGGCGGGTTGTGAGCACGCGTTGCGCCATGTTTCGCCTTGCTACAAAATGGGCAGAGGTGTGTGTAAGCAGGGGGCACCATGACTACCGACAAAGAACGCCGCCGCGCACTCAAAGCGCAGCTGGCCGCGCTCAAACGCGAACTCAACGAAGCGCAGAATCTCACGCTCGCCTCGCTGGAACCGTTCGGCTGGGAACTGAAGTTCGTGCGAAGGCCGATGTTTCAGGCCTCGATCCCGGTAGTGTTCGACGGCGACCGCAAAAAGTACGCCGTGCTCGAGCCGGACGGCAGCCTGAACGAGAATCCCGGCTTCAAGATCCGCGATTGAGGGCTCGGCGCGCGCAGCGCGCTTGCGTTGCCGCCACCATCGAGGCGAAACTGTCGCCATGATCCTCATGATCGACAACTACGACAGCTTCACCTTCAACCTTGTGCAGTATCTGGGCGAGCTGGGCCAGAACGTACGCGTCGTGCGCAACGACGAGTTCAGCGTGGAACAGATTCGCGCACTCAACCCGACCCGCATCGTGATCTCGCCGGGTCCCGGCACGCCGGATCAGGCGGGTGTGTGTCTGACGCTGATCGAAAAACTCGGCGGGCAGATTCCCGTGTTCGGCGTGTGTCTTGGCCTGCAGAGCATCGGCCAGGCGTTCGGCGGCAAAGTCGTGCGCGCGCAGCAGATCATGCACGGCAAGACTTCGCTGATCCACCACACCGGCAAGGGCGTGTTCGCCGGACTGCCCGATCCGTTCACCGCGACGCGCTATCACTCGCTCGTCGTGGAGAAAAACTCGATCCCGTCCTGTCTGGAAGTCACGGCATGGACGCAGGACGCCGACGGCGGCATCGACGAAATCATGGGGTTGCGCCACAAGGCGCTGCCGATCGAAGGCGTGCAGTTCCACCCCGAGTCGATCCTGACCGAGCACGGCCACGACTTGCTGCGCAATTTCCTGAGCGAAGCGCGGTTGGCTGCCTGATGCTTGCGCCGCGCGGGTGCGGCATCGGATGATCGCGTCTTCGTTTCCCGATCGTCGGCGTTAACGTGCCCATCACACCCCAGCAAGCCCTGCAGCGCCTCATCGAGCATCGCGAAATCTTCGTTGAGGAGATGATCGACCTGATGCGCCAGATCATGCGCGGCGAGGTCTCGCCGCCGATGATCGCGGCGATACTTGCCGGGCTGCGCGTGAAGAAGGAAACGGTCGGCGAGATAGCGGCCGCCGCGATGGTCATGCGAGAAATGGCCGCGCACGTGCATGTACCAGCGTACAAGCATTTCGTGGACATCGTCGGTACGGGTGGCGACGGCGCTAATTCGTTCAATATCTCGACGACCGCGATGTTCGTCGCTGCCGCGGCCGGTGCGCGCGTGGCCAAGCATGGCAACCGCAGCGTGTCGTCGAAATCCGGCAGCGCCGATGTGCTCGAAGCGCTCGGCGCGGCGATCGATCTGTCGCCCGAGCAGGTTGCGTTGTGCCTGGAAGAGACGGGTATCGGCTTCATGTATGCGCCGAACCACCACCCGGCGATGAAAGTCGTCGCGCCGACGCGCCGCGAAATGGGCGTGCGCACGCTGTTCAACATTCTCGGACCGCTGACGAACCCCGCGGGCGCGCCGAACATCCTCATGGGCGTATTCCACCCGGATCTCGTCGGTATCCAAGTGCGCGTATTGCAGCGTCTGGATGCCGCACACGCGCTCGTGGTGTGGGGTCGCGACGGCATCGACGAGATTTCGCTGGGTGATTCGACGCTGGTCGGCGAACTGCGTAACGGCGAAGTGCGCGAGTACGAAATCCACCCGCGCGATTTCGGCCTGGACAGCGCGAGCAGCGATGCCTTGCGCGTCGAGAACGCCGCGCAATCGCGCGAACGCGTGCTCGAAGTGCTCGAGAACCGACCCGGCCCGGCACGGGACTCGGTGTTGCTCAACGCCGGCGCGGCCCTGTATGCCGCGGATCTCGCGCAGTCCATCGCCGCGGGGATCGAAAAAGCCCGCGAAGCCATCGCTTCCGGAGCCGCGCGCACGAAACTCGATCGTTTTGTCGCCGCAACGCGGCGTATGAAGGGGATGCCGACATGAGTGGAAGCGGATTCGCAAAATTGCCAGCGCCACCGTACTACGCCGTGATTTTTTCCTCACAGCGCACGCCGGCCGGTGAAGCGGATTACGCCGCGACCGCCGAACGCATGTTCGAACTGGTGCAGGGACAGCCCGGTTTCCTCGGTGCCGAATCTACACGCGGCGCAGACGGTTTCGGCATCACGGTTGCCTACTTCGACAGCGAAGCGAGCATCAAGCTCTGGCGCGAGAACCTGGAGCACGCGGCGGCGCGCGAGCGCGGCAAACGCGAATGGTACGCCCATGTCGAACTGCGCATCGCCAAGGTCGAACGCGCGTACACGCCGCCGATTCCGCCCAGGAATGGATGATCGTGTCCGATATTCTGCAGACAATCCTTGCGCGCAAGGCACAGGAGGTCACCGAGCGTCGCGCACGCGTCACGCTCGATGAAATGCGCGAGCGCGCGTCGCGTGCCGACCGTCCACGCGGGTTTGCGTCGGCATTGCGCACGAGAATCGCGGCAGGCAAACCGGCCGTCATCGCCGAGGTGAAGAAAGCCAGTCCCAGCAAAGGCGTGATGCGCGCGGATTTCCGGCCGGCCGAGATCGCGAAAAGCTATGCAACGGCCGGCGCTGCGTGCCTGTCCGTGCTGACCGACGTCGATTTCTTCCAGGGCGCAGATGCCTATCTGCAACAAGCGCGCGCAGCATGCCCGCTGCCGGTGCTGCGCAAGGATTTCATGATCGACGCGTACCAGGTTTACGAAGCGCGCGCACTCAGTGCGGACTGCATCCTGCTGATCGTCGCGGCGCTAGACGATGCGCAGCTGTGCGACTTGTCGCAGCTGTCGCGGGCGCTCGGCATGGATGTGCTGGTCGAAGTGCACGATGGCGCCGAACTCGAGCGCGCGCTGAAAACGTCCGCGTCGCTGATTGGCATCAACAACCGCAACCTGCGCACGTTCGAGACCTCGCTCGACGTAACGTTGGATCTGCGTGAGCGCGTGCCGCCCGATCGCCTTCTGGTCACCGAAAGCGGCATCCATACGCGTGCAGATGTCTTGCGCATGCGCGCCGCGGGCGTCAACGCATTTCTCGTCGGCGAAGCGTTCATGCGCGCCGACGATCCCGGGACGCAATTGCGGCATTTGTTCGATCAAGTCGTCTAGACGACTATCCACCGCGTGCATGACGACCTGACTTTTCGTCACGGTTTGTACTCGTGTCATGGTGATGTCGCCGGTTGCTTACGACGCTCAAACACGAAGAGCCCCGCACGCTGACTTGCCACCGCACCATCGAACTATCGACCAGGCTTGACAGCGCTAGCGGGATTACTTACGTTAGCACTAACGTAAGTGCTGACGGATAGGTCATGTTCTTGCAGTCGCAGGCCGAATTGGCTCTCGGCAGCCGCTTCAAGGCGCTGAGCGAACAACTCTATGCGGTCGCCAATGCCGCCTATCGGGCAATCGGCGTCGAACTCGATGCGCATGCATTTCCGGTGCTGCGCTATTTACAGATCAAAGGACCCGCTGGTGTCAGCGACATCGCCGCGGCGATAGGTCAGACCCATTCTGCGGTGAGCCAAAGCGCAACCAAGCTGCAGCGCGGCGGCTGGCTCGTGCGTAGAGCCGATCGGGAGGATGCGCGGCGCAGCATGCTCGATCTCAGCGCCGAGGGCGAACGCCGCCTCGGCAGCATGGGGCCGATCTGGTGCGCGATTCGTCATGGCGCGCGGGCCGCGGTCGAACGGAGTGGCGGACCGCTGCTGGCGGCTCTGACCGCGCTCGACCGCGATCTGGGCGAAGGCCGCGTGCTGCACGAAATCCTTGCCGAGTATGGGCGCCTGCACAAAGCGCAACCGGTCGTGAAACCGTTTCGCCGCGAATGGCGCGAGCATTTCTATCGCATCAATGCGGAATGGCTGGAACGCTATTTCGCGATTGAGGATGTCGACCGGCGCATGCTCTCGGAACCGGAAAAATACGTACTCGAGCCCGGCGGCGCGATCGTGTTTGCGCTCATCGGCGGCGAAGTCATCGGCACCTGCGCACTGCTCAAGGAACAAGCCGGCGTGTTCGAACTATCCAAGATGGCGGTGGAAACCGGCTGGCGCGGGATTGGCGCCGGGCGTCTGCTGCTCGACGGAGCCATTGCGGAATTCCACAAGCGTCGCGGCAAGACGCTGTTCCTGGAATCCAATGCGAAGCTGGGACCGGCGCTGAAACTGTATGAGAGCGCCGGCTTTGTACACCATCCGGCGCCGCGGCCCGGATCGCATTATCAACGCGCGGACGTGTACATGATCTACGAACCCAAGGTGCGCCAGCGTCGCCGTTGAGCCGGATCAGTGGGTTCCGAACACCACGATGGTCTTGCCGGCAACAGAAATCATGCCCTGCTCCTCGAGCTGCTTGAGCACGCGCCCGACCATCTCGCGCGAGCAGCCGACGATGCGACTGATCTCCTGGCGCGAGATGCGGATTTGCGTGCCCTTCGGATGCGACATCGCGTCGGGTTCTTCGGTCAGGTCGATCAGGGTCTTGGCGACGCGGTTCGTCACGTCCATGAACGCGAGGCGGCTGACCTTGCGCGACGTGTGCAATAGACGGTTGGCTAGTTGCGAGCCGATCGCGAACAGCACTTTGCCACAGTCGTCGCGCAACGGACCTTCAAACAGCTGGAACAGCCGCTCGTAGCTGATCTCGGCCAGGTCGCACGAGGTGCGCGTGCGCACCATGACTTCGCGCCGCGGCACTTCCACGAACAGGCCCATCTCGCCAATGAACTCGCCGGCGTTGATGTAGGCCAGGATCAGCTCGCGGCCTTCCTCGTCTTCGGTCATGACGCTGACCGAGCCTTCGATGATGAAATACAGGATGTTGGCCGAGTCGCCGGGGCGGATGATCGCCGTCTTGCCCGGATAGCGGCGGCGGTGGCAATGCGCCAGCACGCGCTCCATTGCCGCGCGGTCGAGCACCAGCGCTGTCGGCGCCTGCACGCGGTTGATTGAACGTTGCAAGGTGTAGCGCAATTCCGCCATGCCGGCCATTCCCTTCCCCTTCGCCCGCGGGCAACCCGCGGCACCGGCATATTAGCAAGGATGGCGCGGCGTTGCCGCAGCCGCCAAGCCCGCTGTCATATTTGTTTTCCCTGGGGGAAAAGTGTTCCATAATTCGCGCCCTCGATAATCGACCCTGCGGAGCCACCGTGAAACCTCTCCCCCGCCTAAAGCTGCAGGGTTTCAATAACCTGACCAAGGCGCTCAGCTTCAACATCTACGACATCTGCTACGCGGTGACGCCCGAGCAGCGCGATCGCTACATCGAATACATCGATGACACGTATGACTCGGACCGCCTGACCAAGATCCTCACGGACGTGGCCGAGATCATCGGCGCGAACATCCTCAATGTCGCGCGCCAGGATTACGACCCGCAAGGCGCCAGCGTGACGATCCTGATCTCCGAGCACCCGGTGGTGGACAAGCTTGGCCGCGACATGATCTCCGACGCCGTCGTTGCACATCTGGACAAGAGCCACATCACGGTGCACACGTATCCGGAGACGCATCCGCACAACGGCATCGCCACGTTCCGCGCGGATATCGACGTCGCGACCTGCGGCGTGATCTCGCCGCTGAAGGCGTTGAATTACCTGATCGACAGCTTCGAATCCGACATCGTGACGATGGACTATCGCGTGCGCGGCTTCACGCGCGACGTAAAAGGCAAAAAGCACTACATCGACCACCGCATCAACTCGATCCAGGAATACCTGGCCAAGCACATCCGCCAGAAATACGAGATGTTCGACGTCAACGTGTATCAGGAAAACATCTTCCACACGAAGATGCATGTGAAGGAGT
>Ga0163163_10003694_pt1 | contig 13023 bp, 7 predicted proteins | sample S65metaG_FD_119766 | JGI IMG/M metagenome (GOLD analysis project Ga0163163, IMG submission 119766) | Switchgrass rhizosphere microbial communities from Kellogg Biological Station, Michigan, USA - S6-5 metaG | ecosystem: Host-associated > Plants > Roots > Rhizosphere > Soil | place: USA: Michigan... | reverse complement strand
TACTAGCATAATGGCGGAAGACGTGAAACAGTTCAACGTATATCTCGCAAGCGAACTGATTCGAGAGGTCAAGCATCACGCCGTCAAGACCGAGCAGTCGCAATCGGCAATTGTTACGGAGGCACTGCGCGCCTATCTCGACGACCAGCAGCGGAAGCGGAGGAAACAATGAAGAGTAAGGGCATCCAGGAAATACTGATCGAGACGCACAATTGGGGCAGGACGGTCGCCTTCTGGAAGGATCTGGGCTACGAACTCGAATTCGAGACCGATCACCACTCGGGACGCCTGCGTCATACGAGCGGAGGACCCTCCATCTTCGTCGCCGAGCGACCGCACGATCATACCCTCCAGGTCGTGCTTGGCGTCGCGGTTGCCGATGCAGCCCGCTTCACGCCGCCGCGCAGCGGCACTGTCGTGCGGCCGTTCGAAAAACAGCACTGGCCCGCCTTACAGATGCTGCTCGCCGACCCGGACGGCCGGCAGCTCGCCGTGGAAGCGCCGTTGTCGTTAACAAAGAAGCGCGAAACCAAGAAACCGCTGCGAAAAACCTAAGACTCACCGTAGGGACTCGCACACAGACTCCTACAGGTAGTGCGCTAAAAGTTGCCCGCGTGATTCAATGGCAACCCGCGCTTGAGCGTCCACCACCATCTGCACAACCCTAGGCCGGAGTGATTCGGGCCTTTTCCTTTTTGGTACTCTCGATCAATGATCGCGATTCCTATCCTCGGATCCCTGGTGATGATATTTCTTGGATACTTGGTGCGAAAGGATGCAGAGTCCGCCGCAAGACTTTTCCTTTTGGGTCGGCAGCCGCCCATGCTTGCTATACGATGGTTTCGCCTTGTCGGAATTTTATGGATGAGCGGCAGTGCAATGTTCTTAGTCATTCTTGGAATGCAGGTGATCTTCTCGACCAACAATTAACCCACTACCCTTCTACAGAACGCCGCCAGATCGGGCACAATAGTAGACGAACCACATCTAGTGTCAGGCGAGCGCCCATGATCAGGAATCGCGGTGACCATTCCCTCTCGATGTTGACCGCGTAATGGCAGAGCATATCTTTAGAACCGCCCAACTGGCCGCCGAAGCGGCAGCAGAATTCGCCATCGTCAAAATACGGCATGCGATTCAGGAGAAGGGCCAAGCTCGAGTGGTGGCCGCGACTGGAGCCACGCAGATCAAATTCCTAGCGCATCTGGTCGCGGCTCCGGCCGTCGATTGGGCGCGCGTCGAACTGTTTCATTTGGACGAATACATCGGCTTGGGTCCCGATCATCCCGCCAGTTTCGCAAGCTTTATCCGCGAGAGGCTGGTCAATAAAACGGGCATCCGCTGCGCTCATTTGCTGGACGGGCTTGGAAGTCCGGAAGCGGAGTGCCAGCGGGCGGCAGAAGCCATCCGCAGTGCGCCGATCGACATCACCTTCACGGGCATCGGAGCGAACGGCCACCTGGCTTTCAATGAACCACCGGCGGATTTCACGACGGAGAAGGCGTTCCTGACCGTGGATCTCGCGGAACAGACGCGCGTGCAGCAAGTGAACGAAGGTTGGTTTTCGGAACTCAGTGAAGTGCCTAAGCGGGCCATCACGCTGTCGATTCCAGAAATCCTGAAATCGCGATCAGTTCTGTGTCTCGCGACAGGAGCGAGAAAAGCGGAAGCCGTCCAGCGGAGTTTCGCCGGGCCGATCACCGAGATGGCCCCCGCCTCCGCGCTGCAAGGGCATTCCGATGCCCTGGTCTTTCTGGATCAGGAAGCAGCCAAACTGCTCCGGCATACCTAAGCCCACGCCCCTTGCGTTGTATACTCCCTTAAGGGGAGTTTCATGACACTAAACAAGCTTTCATGCGCGCTGATCACGCTTTTCCTTGCTATTGCCGTCCACGCTCAGGACATTTCGGGAGCTATTTCCGGTACGGTTCTGGATCCGAGCGGAGCTGCCGTAGCAAATGCGAAAGTCACGGTCACGAATACTGATCGCAATCAGCAGGTCCGCGTCTTCACTACCGATTCGAGCGGCGCCTACTCAGTCCCGGGAATCCCTATCGGCAAATACTCCGTCACGGCAGAAGCCGCCGGATTTAGCACCGCAGTTGTCGAAAATATCGAGGTCAACGTCAACGACAACATTAAGCTCAACTTGAATTTGACCGTGGGTGTCGTTACGGACCGCGTCACGGTGCAAGCCGCGGCGGCCGCAGTGGAGCTCAATACCGCAGCCAGCGCCACCACCATCGGCGGCACGCAGATCCGCGAGCTCTCTTTGGCCACGCGCAACTACGAACAGCTTGTGGGATTGATGCCGGGTGTAACGGCGAACCAGACCGACCAGCTCTTCATCGGCGTAGGCGCGCCGGCCGGCACCGCGAACACCATGCCTTTTTCCATCAATGGGCAACGGAATTCGGCCAACAACTGGACGCTGGATGGAGCCGATAATGTCGATCGCGGCGGCAATCTCACGCTGCTGAATTACCCGAGCATCGATGCGCTGGTCGAGTTCAAGGTGCTGCGCAGCTTGTATACGGCGGACTCCGGCCGCGCGGGCGGCGCGCAGATCAACGTGGTCACCAAGAGCGGCGCTAATCGGTTTCAAGGCAGCCTTTTCGAGTTTCTGCGCAACAACTATTTCGTAGCCAACAACTGGGTCAATAACGCGACGCGCGTCAACGTCGTCAACGGGGTGGCGCAGGTGCCGCCGTTGCGATGGAACGATTTTGGCGGCACCATCGGCGGTCCGATCGTAAAAGACCGAACCTTCTTCTTCTTCTCACAGGAAGGGCGCCGCATCATCACCTACACGACCTTCAACCCCACCGTTCCCACGGCATCCTGGCTGCAGGGGCAGTTCTCGACTCCCGTGTGCGTACAACTCTCCGGCAGCACCTGCACGCAGACGGCTACCTCCATCGCCAGCATTGACCCCGTTGCGCAAACCTATATTAAGGACATCTACAGCAAGCTGCCGCTGCCTACGACCGGTACGCAAATCTTGTCGTCGCAGCGCAATGTCTATAACCATAACCAGTCGCTGGTACGTATCGATCATTCCTTTTCACAGAACTTTTCGATTTTCGGGCGCTACTTGTATGACAGCATTCCCACTACTGAGCCTGGTGGCTTGTTCACGGGTTCGCCGCTTCCCGGCGCCGCGCTCACCAATTCCAACGCGCCCGGCCGCAGCTTGGTGGTGCACGTCCAAAACATCATCCGGCCGACTCTGTTAAACGAAGGCGGATTCAATTTCTCGCAAGGGGCCATCAACTCGACCCCCCTGGGGCTCACCAGTCTCACGAACAGCCCGGATGTAAAAGTGAATCTGCCTTTCCCCAGCACCCTGGGTGTGGTGCCGTCGCTGGCATTCAGCAGCCTCTCCAATACCACCGGCAACCTGGTGGGCTTCGGTCCCTACAATGAATACAATCGCAATTACACTTACTTCGACAACCTCAGTTGGGTGAAGGGAGCGCACACCATAAAGGTCGGAGTCAGCGTCAATCGCTACCAGAAGACCGAGAATGCGGCGGGAAACAACTACGGTACGTTTACGTTTGCCAGCACCGGCGCACCGGCCGGGACGTCGGGGTTCCAACAGGCCTTCGCCAATTTTCTACTGGGCCGCGTGGGCACATTCACCCAGGCCTCCCAGGATCTGACACCCAATTTACACTCCTGGCAGACCGAAGCCTATGTTCAGGACGACTATCGCTGGCGCAAGAACCTCACGGTCTCCGTCGGCGTGCGGTATTCGTTTTTCGGCCAGCCTGACGATTCGAACTCACTGCTGACCAATTTCGCACCGTCGCTTTTCAAGACTGCGAGCGCTCCAAAGATAGATACCACGACGGGCAACATCGTGGCCGGCACTGCCCCCACTCCATACCTCAACGGCCTGATCGTGGGCGGACAGAATTCGCCCTGGGACGGAGCCGTGGGTCCGTCGTCCAAAGGGAACTTCGCCCCGCGCATCGGGATCGCATGGGATCCGTTCGGCGATGGCAAGACCTCCATTCGCGCCGGCTATGGGATCTACTACGATTCGATGTTGTTTGGCACTTACGAGCAGAATGCCTTCACCAATCCGCCGTTTGTGCAAACCATTAACTACTCCAACGTAACGCTGCAGAGTCCGACGGGCGGGACTCTGAACGTCTCCGCCGCGCCGCTGGTGTTGCGCGGAACGCCCAGCAGTTCCGACAATCCGTACACACAACACTGGAGCTTTGACGTGCAGCGCTCCCTGCCGGGCAGCGTGGTGTTGGACGCCGGATATTTTGGCTCGAAGAGCACTCATTTGATTGGTATCGTGGACATCAACCAGGCGTTTCCGGGCGCCGCGCTGGCCGCGGGCCTGCACACGGGGACGGGGACCATCTTCACCCCTACCGATACGCCGCGCATCAACGCCGTCCGCCCCTATCTGGGTTACAACGCAATCAACATGATTTTGCCGGCATTCGATTCCAATTACCATTCGTTGCAGGTGAGCGTGAACAAGAACTTCGGAAACCAGGGATTGTTTTCTCTCGCCTACACCTGGTCGAAGAATATGACGGACAACCCGTCTGACCGCTCGAATGCCCCGCAAAACAGCTACAACTGGCATGGTGGCGAATATGGCCCGGCGACACTCGACCGGACGCAGGTGCTGACCTTCAACTACGTGTATCCCTTGCCATTTTTCAAGAGCGCCAAGGGCGCACTGGGCTATGTGGCCAAGGGTTGGCAGATCTCTGGAATTTCTACCTTCGCCACTGGGTTGCCCTTCACCGTAACTACGTCGAACGTGGATCCTGCCGGCCTGGGAATACTAGGGTCGAGCGCGGCGAGCTCACGTCCCGACATGACGTGCGATCCCAACGCCACCGCGCCACATAACGGCGGCTTCAACGGCAAGTGGTTCGATACCAGTTGCTTCACACCCGTGGCGCAAGGCACTGTGCGTCCCGGAAATGCCGGCCGCGGGACGGTGCGAGGACCCGGCTATTCCAACTGGAATATCTCGCTCTTCAAAAACATTCCGATCCGCGAGCGCGTGTCACTGCAATTGCGTTGGGAGACATTTAATACTTTCAACCATGGCAATCCGTCGGGCATTTCCAGCCTCAACATCACCAGTACGACGTTTGGGTTGATCAACTCCTATCGCGATCCCCGGTTAATGCAATTGGCGGCCAAGGTGCAGTTCTGAGGCTTCAGGGTTGGGGTGCAGTTGTACCACGCGAGCGGTACAGCTCGATGGGGTTGGGTGCGAGGAAATAGCCGTGGGGGGCATTGAGGATGTCTATGCGCCCGTCGCCATTCGCATCGGCCGCGACCTGATTGTGGCCGCTGCCGCTTGACAGCACTTGTTGGGAGAACTGACCGGCGCCGTTGTTATAGAAGACCGAAACGCGCCGGAACTCAGCTTGTTCCTGCTCAGAAGAAACAATGTCAGCAGTGCCATTGCCATCCACGTCGGCAATTTGCACTCTGTGCGCCGCAGAAAAAGTCGGGTCAATCACGTGCTGGATCCACGCGCCATTTCTGCGGTCGGCAGGGGCCTCCCACCATAAAAGGGATCCGGGGATCGGCGATGCGGCCCCTTCAGCATATCCGGTCACCAGGTCCATGCGTCCGTCTCCATTGAGATCCGCGGTAGCGAACGTGGCGGCAGCGTTTCCGCTCGAATCGTACCCTGGACCAATGACGTGCGCGATCCAAGGACTAGTGCGCGCATTGCCGCCGTGCTCTCGCGGATTCTCCAGCCACACGAAAGGGTAGGGTGCGGAAACGGACATTCCAATCAGATTGATACTCCCCGCACCAGACCCAATGTCCAGAAGCGACACGCCGAACGAGCGTCGATTGTACGCGACCCTGCTCCAGGAAGAGGTGCTGTTTTGAAAGAAAATCCAGCCGTTTGTGACCAAATCGACCTTGCCATCTCCATCAATGTCAGCCAGCAGCATGTTGTTTTCGGGGGTGCCCGTACCGATGGTGCGGGCTGTCCATGGGTCCGTGGCCGGATTTTTGCCGCGGCCTTTTGGATTCTCGAACCAGGAAATGGATCCATTCTCGAAACTGGCGATGATGTCGAGAGCTCCATCCCGGTTCACGTCAGTGGCAATCGCGTCCTCGTACATGACACCGCTCGCCAGGATGATGTGCTTCAGCCACGGATGGGCCGGGTTGCCGGAGTGCGGAAACTCGTACCAGGCGAGCCCCTGGCCGGAACCGCTGGTCGGAGGGTTCCCAAATCCGATCACTGCGTCCTTGTACCCATCGCCATCGATGTCCGCCAAGACCTTTTCCAGGGTCGTGACGGGCGGCACCGGGTCAATGACGAAGCGGTCGAAGGTGACAGCCTCGCTCGCGTTCGATACTGGACTCGCTCTATTCATAAAATAATCCAGCACCGCGACCATGGCAGGAATATCGCCGCCGGCGCCGACCTCGTTCCCCACGATGGGTCCTCCTTTCCGGACGGTGAGCACCCGGCTCAGGACCGCCGAGGTAGTGTAACTGACTCCGTCTGTGGACCAGCTCTGCGTGAAGGTATCGCCTTGGCGCTGGACTCTCATGCGCAGCGGGAAGGCACCGTTCGCAAGAGGAACGTTGGCCGACACAGTGGACACGCCACCAGCGACGGTCACCGTCTCAAGCCGGGGCGAGGTTCCATCGTGGTGCAACTCGAAGCGAAGGTAATTGGTGGTGTCCTGTTCGATCAGGAGCCCTTCGATTTGCCCCAAAAAAGCCACGGGCGAGCGCAGGGCGATCTCGAAGTCGAAATCATCATCGGGGATCGGCTGCACGATTCGCAAAGAGCGGTTGCCCGCACCCGCATTGTCGGTGTGCGTCGCCCCGTGGGGAAGGCCCAGGATAAGGCTCCTACCATTCATCATGAGCAGACTGTCATTGGCTGGATCGATCAGCGTCCAGAAACTGTTCAAGCTGGGGGAATCGAAGTTATCAGATGTCACAGGAGCGCAGGTGCCTGTCAAAAACGTGGCGTTTTGTGAAGAGGCGGGCGAGCCACTGCTGTCAGCAGAAGTGACCTTGTAGTTATACGTGCTCTGGCAAGCGAGACTGGCGAGATGGACAAGATGATTGGTCACCAAGGCCTGGTCAGTCGCCAATGATCCGTAGGAAGTCGTCAAGCCGTAATCCACGCGGCTGTTCGCCGCCAAATCGGTCGTCCATCTGATATCGGCAGAAGTTGCCGCGGGTAGCGCGGAGACGTTGCTGATGAGAGGTGGTGCGGTCGCCGCGATCTGCACCGTATCGCTGGCGCTATCGTTGGACGTATTAAACTCACCGCCGCCGCTGACTGTGGCTGTATTCGTCACACTCGCTGGTACGCCCGTGCCGACAGTCACGGGAAGCGTGATGGACGGGTAAGACGTTCCCCCGTTGCGGCTCACGGAAAACGTGCAGTTCACTGTTTGACCGTTGGTCGCACAGACCCAGCCGGTACCGGAGGCGCTGCCGGGAATCAATGCTGCAGGCAGTGTATCCGATACGATCGTGTTCCCGGTCGATGGAGACGCTCCGACGTTTTGCGCCGTGAGGACGAAGCTGCCGGCTCCGCCCTGCAGGAACGTGCCGCTGTGGCTCTTGGTGAGCGTGAGATCTGGAACCGCATCTCCGTCCCCCGGTGCCGCAGTATTGTAGAAAGAGTCCACCAATGCCGTCCACGCCGGCACCGGATTCCCCGAGTTGGCTGCAAACGGTCCTACCTTCGAGATCGTGTACGCCTGCGTGAACGTCACCGCAGTCGTGAAATTCGTCCCGTTGGCCGACCAACTCCCCGTCCACGTGTTCCCCGTCCGGTTCAAGCGCAGCCATACCGGCGCCGCCGCCAAAGTGATTACATTATTCACCCGGACTGTCGCGCTGTTGTTCACAAACGAGGTGGAGAAGATACGCAGGTTCGCGCCGTCATGGTAAACATCCAATCGCAGATAGTTATTGCCGTCCTGCTCGGCGAGCAGTCCTTGCATCTGCGCATATTGCGAGGGCCGGGTGTCGAACTTCGCCACGATTTGGAAATCCACATTTCCGATGGTCTGCATCGCCCGGATCGATTTGTTCCCCGCCGTCCACACATCGTGATCGATCCCGGCCGGCAGACTGAGCCGCAACTGTGTCCCGGTTATCGCATAGGTCGCATCCCCCAGCGGATTCACGATCGTCCACAAGCTCGGATTCAACGTACCTCCGCTGAAATCGTCCGATACCGGCGCCCCCGGAACCACGCCCCCGGTGATGGTCGTTGGATCGCTTGCCGCGTTGTTGTTGGTGTTGCCGTCTCCCCCGCCCGACACACTCGCGAGGTTGGTCACTGAAGCGGGAGCATTGCTGGCCACATTCACCGTCACCGTGATCGCCGGATAGCTCGCTCCCGCACTCAGCACATCGCTACGTGTGCAACTGAGCGGCACTGTCGTGCAGCTCCATCCTGCACCGGAGATCGCTGTCGCCGTGAGGGTCGACGGCAGCGTGTCGGTCACCGTTACGGTCCCGCTGGTTCCCGCCATACCCCCGTTGCTCACCGCGATCGCGTAGCTCCCGGTCCCTCCTGCCGCAAGGGTCCCGGTATGCGTTTTGCTGATCGTCAGATCCGGCGCTAACGGAATCATTGCCGTGTTGTAAAAGTAGTCGAACGCTGCCGTAAAAGCCGGAACATTATTGGCGACGCTGTTGTGGTTTCCGGCGAATAGGCCGATTTTGCTGACTGCCAGCGTAAAGCTGAACGTCCCTGCGGTTGTAAAGCTGACGCCATTCGTCGAGTAGCTCTCCGTCCAACTGTTCCCCGTCCGCTTCACCTTCAACCAGAAAGGCGCTCCCACTCCTGGCAACGACTGGTCAATGCGAAATGTTCCAGTGGGTCCAGAGATACTGGCCGCGAAAATCCTCGGCCCTGTGCCGTCCCTTCTCAAATCGAAGCGCAGGAAAACAGTCGCACTCTGCTCTACCAGAATGCCCTGCATCTGGTCGCTCGCCGTGACGGAGCTATCCATCTTTGCAATTACCTCGAAGTCCTGGTTCGAGACGGTTTGCATGATTCTCGCCGCGTTGTTCCCAGTACTCCAGATGTCGTGAGCCCTTGCTCCCGGTAGCGCAATGCGCACCTGACCGCTGCTCACGCTGTAGCTTGCGTCATTCAGGGGATTCGTAAAAGTCCACAAACTCGAGTTCAGTGCCGTGCCGCTGAAATCGTCCGAGACCGGGGCGGTTTGGGTGAAGACGGGGCTTGCGAACAGCGCCAATAGCACAGCAAGAACGGGGAGGCAGGGTCGTAGCGACGCGTGCAGCACCAATGTTATCCTTCAAGACTCTTCAAACAAGGGGCCGTTATTTGGCCTGAGTCGAGGTTAGTTTCCGGGAATTAGCGGCGGATGTCAAGACTAAAAAACCTTAATGCACAATTAATTCGCCCGGGACTTCATTGCAAGCACGCAAACAATTACATTCGTATATGCAATTCGCCTTTTGCACTCCCCAACGACTACCTATGGACGCGATGGGGATGGTAACCGATCAGCTTTTTATAGTTCTCGAGCACGTTATAAACGATCGGGCAAAAACACGCTCGCTTGAACACGGATGGCATCCGACTGCCCAGGGAGCGGGAGCCCATGGCAAGATGCGGAAACTCCCGGCAGGCTTGCGGACGCGCTTCATAAACCATGCACAGGTTCCCATCGAGGAAAATGCAACCATCTTTTGTGTGGCGCAAAACTCTTGCGGTGGAATCGTCTGGATCAGGAGCCGTATATTGTCGGACGACCTCTGCGGGTTCGGTTCCGAGGTGACGGGCAACCGTGTCGATATCAAGATCTGACACACCCACCAGAGTCTGGCGGCAGCAATTGGCGCACGCCGTGCAATCGATTTGTTTTTCCACGGTTCGACAAAGAATACGAAACGGCCCCTCGGGATAGTGGTGGGCGGCCAAGTCCCGCTGGAACCCGAGATTCTCTTGCCGGTTCAAGGCCGTGAGCCGGCGGATCTCCACTAGATCCGTGAGCATGATTCAACACCGCCTGCCACGACGGAGATCCTCTGCATACGAGTACCTCCAGCGCCTCGATGCTAGATCCAAGCGTCCGGGAAGTCAAAGGTGGTCAGCAGCAAACCCGGCTGAGGGTGTAGGATGAAATCACGGAGCGAGGACACGTGTTCTCCTGGTTCCTCCCGGCACTCTTCGATGCTCCCGACGGCTACGAAGCTGTCCGCCAGCGCATGGTCCGCGTCGATATCGAAGCTCGCGGCGTCCGCAGCGCGATCGTACTCGAAGCCATGCGTTCCACGGCCCGTCACTTGTTCGTGCCGGCACCTCTCCGCTACTTGGCTTACGCCGACCGTCCCCTTCCGATCGGCCACGGCCAGACCATCTCACAGCCCTATGTCGTCGCCTTCATGACGGAGTTATTGGATCCTCAACCCCACCACCGCGCCCTCGAAATCGGCACCGGCTGCGGCTATCAAGCCGCAGTGCTTTCGCGGCTGGTGAAGACGGTTTATACCATTGAGATCGTACCTGAACTCGCCCGCGACTCGGCTGCCCTCCTCCAACAGCTTGGCTACCAGAATGTCTTCGTTCGCGCTGGCGACGGTTACCAGGGCTGGCCCGACCAAGCTCCTTTCGACCGGATCCTCCTCACGGCGGCGCCGCCGGAAGTGCCGAAAATCTTAGTGGATCAGTTGCAGGTGGGCGGAAAGCTGGTCGCGCCAGAGGGCAGCATTTTGCAGAACCTGGTGCTGCTCGAAAAGCGCGCGGATGGCTCGCTCCAGCGCAAAGTCAGCCTTCCCGTCCGTTTCGTGCCTATGGTCCGCGAGTGAGATCATCAGGGTATGTACCACTACGATCCGGAAACCGCCCTCGAAGAACTGAATGATGACGCGGTGCTGCCACACCCGGTCCACGTACGCGACATGATCGTGAGGGCCGAGCTGACGCCGAAGCAAGCACTGGAACTCAACAGGGTGTTCCAAACCTACCTGGAGAAATTCGGCGAATTGCAGAAGCTAGTTCGACCGGTGCTGGAGGAACTGGCGCGGGGCCAGCAACCAAGGGGCTGAAGCCCGTGTCCGTCATTGCGCATTTTGGGCGATCAGAGGCATCAGGCGCGGCGCGAGTTCCCGCAATATCTGGACCGCCAGCGCGCTGGTGAACTCGTAACCTTCAGCATTCTTGCCGGGAACAAAGGCGGTAATCGTTCCGAAAAAGCGATCACCGATAATGAACACGAAGGCGGCGGTACGGTTGACGGCGCGCTGGTCCGTGAGCCTGCCTCCAGGAGCGAAGACCTTGAAGCGGTTATCTCCGGTGCCGGTCTTGCCTCCAACCGGCAGAACGCTCCCATTCGGCAGGATGAATGCATTAAGGGCACGCCGGCCAGTGCCATGCTCCACGACGCCGACCATCTCCTGGCGCACGAGCGCGGCGACCGCTGGCGAGAGTATACGTTCTCCCTGGACCGGTACGCGGCTGAGAACCGTCTCGACTGGAGTGGTCCGCCCGAAGTTCAACTCCTGGATGGTCACCGATGGATAACGCACTCCTCCATTGATCAGGACGCCAGCGAGTTCTGCCAAGGCTTTGGGTGTGTCGCCGGAAACACCGATGGCGCTAGCATACGATGGCACCAGCGATTCGAAGGGATAGCCGAGCCGCTTCCACCCCTTCCCTATCTCGCGAAAGGCGTCGCGCTCAAATACGATTCGAATCCGCTTATTCTGCGCCTCTGGATAGCGGGTGCGGAAAAGCCACGCGTACACCTCCTGACGGGCGTCTTGACTCTGGGCCAAAACCTCCTTCAGGCTCGCACGGGGATTCTGCTCCCGGTAGCGAAGCAACCACAGCTCCAGCGGATGCACGTGGGCCAGATACCCGCGGTCGGCCAGATTGAATTGGTCAGCGGCGTATTTTTTGTAGAGGCTGGCCGCATCCTGATTCTGCAGCCCGGCTGGCAAGTGCGCTTCCAGGAATCTTGAAAACGCGTCCAGGTCTGCGTCCGGACGAACCGAGCGGTAGATTACGCTCAGCCGTACGGGAGTCAGCGGAATGCCCTTCACCAGCGTCTCGAGAGCTTGGTCCGGGCTTTGGCCTTGATACTTGGCGTAGAACCTGGAGAGAAAGACGCTGCCTTCCTGATCGGCGAAGCGAGCCAAATAGCCGTGCCGGTCCGGATGGTGCGGGTCGGTCAGGATGCTCGGGGAGGCTCCTGGAACACGATAGCGATAGTACGCTTCTATATCCCGCATCAGCCGGACGAACACCAAGTTGACAGACTGCCGGAAGCCTTCGCGGACGGTCAGGATCTGCAGGTCCTCCGACGCCTCGAAGTTCCCAAAGTAGTGCAACCCGCCGCCCGTGAAGAACGCCTCGTCCGGGGTACCGGAATAGGTGCGGTCGAGTGCCGCCTGCAGCATTGCTTCCAGACTGGGGGCGGTACCCGCAGAGAGATACGTGATGGCCCACTGTGTCAGCCGATCTCCCGGCAGGACGGCGACCGATTGCAATTGGGAAGGCGTCATCCCGCCGTAAGAGTGATGAAGCTGCTCAATGATCTCGAGGTAAGTGATCAAGGTGCGTAGTTTTGCGGTGGAGCCGAGCTGGAGTTTCGTGCCTTCGTTGATGTTCAGCGGCTGGTTGAAGTTATCGGTCTGCACCCGCAACAGGTTGGCCCCGCCGGATCGTTCATAGAGCGCGAAGCTGTAGATCACCTGACGCGGGTCGCCGGTTGCGAGCAAGCGGTTTTGGATAAGGCCTGCTTTCTCCGCCTCCTGTGAATCCATCAGGCCCCGCAGGAATTGCGTCACCGACCCCTGCACCGCTCCGTCAAGTGTAGTGCTGACCCGGAGGTCAAGGCGGACGAGTGCATAGCTGTCCTTCAGCGCCAGAGCTGAAACGAGCCGTGCGCGGATTCTACCGGTGGCCTTGGCCTCCACGAAGTCCGGCGGCGGCGCTGGAGTGAGATGGGCGGCAAGCGGTGTGTGCTTTGCCAGGGCAAGATCCCGCAGCCG
>Ga0163163_10003691_pt1 | contig 13033 bp, 10 predicted proteins | sample S65metaG_FD_119766 | JGI IMG/M metagenome (GOLD analysis project Ga0163163, IMG submission 119766) | Switchgrass rhizosphere microbial communities from Kellogg Biological Station, Michigan, USA - S6-5 metaG | ecosystem: Host-associated > Plants > Roots > Rhizosphere > Soil | place: USA... | reverse complement strand
GAGGCCGGCAGCAGCCAGAACGAGATGTTGTTCATGCGCGGGAACGCCATGTCGGGCGCGCCGATCATCAGCGGCACGAACCAGTTGCCGAAGCCGCCGATCATCGCGGGCATGACCATGAAGAAGATCATGATCAGGCCGTGCGCGGTCGTGAACACGTTGAACATGTGTGCGTCGTGGAAGAATTGAAGGCCGGGTCGCATCAGCTCGAGGCGCATCCCTATGGACAGCACGCCGCCGACCAGCCCGCCCACGAGCGCAAACACCAGGTACATCGTGCCGATGTCCTTGTGGTTGGTCGAATAGACGTAGCGCCGCCAACCGTGCGGATGGTCGTGGTGGTCCTCGCCGTGAGCTTTCACCGTCGTAGCCATGACTCAGTCCTTCGCGTTATCGGCCGCTCGTCGTCCCACGCGCAACGCCGCGTCATCGGGCGATCGATTGCGCCGCCGCGACATTGGTCGGCGTCGGCACTGCATCACGGGCGAATTTCTTCTTGGCTTCTTCGAGCCATGCGGCGAAGGCCTGCTCGCTCACCGCGCGCACCGCGATCGGCATGTAAGCGTGGTCCTTGCCGCAAAGTTCGGAACACTGGCCGTAATAGACGCCTTCCCGGGTCGCCTTGAACCAGGTCTCGTTGATCCGCCCGGGAACGGCGTCGATCTTGATCCCGAACGACGGCACCGCAAACGAATGGATCACATCGGCGCCGGTGGTGATGACCCGCACGTTCTTGTTCACGGGCACTACCATCTCGTTATCGACCGCGAGCAGGCGCGGCTGGCCTTCCTTGCGCTCGCCCTCTTTGAGCATCAGCGAGTCGAACTCGATCTGGCCGTTGTCCGGATAATTGTAGCTCCAGTACCACTGCTTGCCCGTCGCCTTCACGGTGAGATCGGCAGCCGGAACATTGAGCTGGAAGAACAGCAGCTTGAACGACGGCACCGCGATGATCATCAAGATCATGATCGGAATGATCGTCCAGGCGATCTCGATCAGGGTGTTGTGTGTGGTGCGGGACGGAATTGGATTGGCGCGGGCATTGAACCGCACAATCACGACCACCAGCAACGCCAGCACGAAAGCGGTGATGGCAGTGATGATGTAGAGGAGAAAGTCGTGAAACCAGACAATGTTCTCCATGACGGGCGTGGCCGACTGCTGCAGCCCGAGCTGCCAGGACGAGGGCTGTCCGAGCCCGGCCAGAGCTGCTCCTTCGCTCGCCAGCAAGGCGAACATCGTCAATGCCACTACGGCCAACCGCTTGAGCACGAGCATCGTCGGCATTGCTCCTTCGAATGAGGCTCTCGGGCGTCCGCCGCACCGCGCCGCCAGCCCGAGCCGCTGCCGCCGCCCGTATTGAGCGCAGCCTCCACCGAGGACACGTTTCCTCGACGGGCTTCCTCGGCGCGCGTGCGGCGGGACCTGAGGGGAATCCCGGCTTCTCAAACCATAATTCCACGTCCGTCGCAATGCACCCGTTCATATCTCCCATGCGGCCAAAGGCCGGGCCAACGATCCAATCTCCGGAGCCGTCTTTTCGTCCCTTTCTCGGCCACAATGCCCTGTTTTACTAATCCTTGACACGTAGGTCCGACCATGGTCCGAGGGGCTTGATTCGGCCGAGTCGGCCGTTACAGGGCGCGACGCAGGAATCGGGACACGGACACGATGGGTTCATACAGCCCGGGAATGCTTTTTCACGCAATCAGATCACCGCTGGCCGTTGCCGTCCTGGCGGGGGCGGTCGGGTGCGGAGTCGCAGGGCACGCCTGGGCGCAGGGAGCGGTCAAGTCGGTCCATAACGATTGGCAGGTCCGCTGCGACACCCCGCCCGGAGCCCAGGGCGAGCAGTGCGCGCTGATCCAGAGCGTGACCGCCGAGGACCGTGCCAATGTCGGTCTGACTGTGATCGTGCTCAAAACCGCGGATCAGAAGAGCCGGCTGATGCGCGTGGTCGCGCCTGTCGGCGTGCTGCTGCCGTCGGGCCTTGGCCTCAAGATCGATCAGGTGGACGTCGGTCGCGCGGGCTTCGTCCGCTGCCTGCCCAATGGCTGCGTGGCCGAAGTGGTCATGGACGACAACTTGGTCAAGCAGATGCGCACTGGCCAGACCGCAACCTTCATCATCTTTCAGACCCCGGAAGAGGGAATCGGCTTTCCGATGAGCCTGAAAGGCTTCAGCGAAGGCTACGACAAGCTCCCATAACGGCCCTTCCCGTCCTCGCGCCTCGACCGGCTGTTCCAGATGCGGCCCTCGCAACTGGACGCGCCGGCGCTTATGTTTGGCAGGACCGCCTGAATCCGGATGGGAACCATGACCTCACACACCACGTCGCTTCTCGATCGCGCCGGGCTCGATCGCCAGGCCGCACGTCGACATCTGGCCCGCGGCCTCGAAGGCGCCGATGACGGCGAGCTTTATCTCGAATACGCCCAGTCCGAGATGCTCGTCTTCGACAATGGGCGGCTCAAGCAGGCGACCTACAACACCGACCAGGGGTTCGGCTTCCGCGCGGTCAAGGACGAGGCGGTGGGCTATGCGCATTCCTCCGACCTCTCCGAGGCTGCGCTGGCGCGCGCTGCGGAGGCTGTGCGCGCCGTCAAGGGCGGCTATTCCGGCCGCTATGCCGAGCCGCCCGGCCGCACCAACGTCACGCTCTATGGCGACGATAATCCGCTGGGAGCCCCGTCATTCGAGACCAAGGCACGGCTCTTGGAAACCATCGACGCCTATGCCCGGGCGAAGGATCCACGGGTGCGGCAGGTTTCGATCTCGTTCGGCGCGAGTTGGCAGGTGATCGAGATTTTGCGCGGTGACGGCGCCACCTACCGCGACATACGCCCGCTGGTGCGGGTCAACGTTTCGGTGGTGGTCGGCGACGGCGAGCGTCAGGAAGCCGGTAGCCACGGCTATGGAGGACGCGAGGGTTTCGGGCGCTTCTTGGAGACGCAGGCGTGGCAAGGCGCGGCCGACGATGCAGTACGCCAGGCGCTGGTCAATCTCGAAGCCGTGCCGGCGCCCGCCGGGGAGATGGACGTGGTCCTCGGGCCCGGCTGGCCCGGCGTGATGCTGCACGAGGCGATCGGGCACGGGCTTGAAGGCGACTTCAACCGCAAGAAGACCTCGGCTTTCGCCGGCCTGATGGGACAACGGGTCGCATCGAAAGGGGTGACCGTGGTCGACGATGGGACGCTGGCGCAGCGACGCGGCTCACTTTCGATCGACGACGAAGGTACGCCGACCAATCGTACCGTGCTGATCGAGGACGGCATTCTCGTCGGCTACATGCAGGATCGGCAGAATGCCCGCCTTATGGGTATGAAACCCACCGGCAACGGCCGGCGGCAAAGCTACGCCCACGTGCCGATGCCGCGCATGACCAATACCTACATGCTGGCCGGCGACCGCGATCCCGGAGAGATCATCGCTTCCGTGAAAAACGGCATCTATGCAGTCAACTTCGGTGGCGGACAGGTCGACATCACCTCCGGCAAGTACGTGTTCCAGGTCACCGAGGCCTACAAGATCGAGGACGGCAAGATCGCGCAGCCTTTGAAGGGCGCCATGCTGATCGGCAACGGGCCGACCGACCTCAATCGCGTCGGCATGATCGGCAATGATCTGCAACTCGATACCGGCATCGGCACCTGCGGCAAGAATGGCCAGGGCGTGCCGGTCGGCGTCGGCCAGCCCACATTGCGCATGGACCGCATCACCGTCGGCGGCACCGGCTGAACGTCCCGGCTGGCAGAAGCCTGTCGGCATCCGCGGCGCGCGCGACCATGCGCGCGCACAATTTCTCGGGGGGGCTGGCGCGGCGAGCGTTATCTCACCACGCCCGAGATACAGCATGGCTTGCGGACCGGCCGGGTGATGTGATTCTTGAGATAGCAGACCGCTGACGACCCGACATAACCCGGCCGCACATAGGTCCAGGCCCGGCAGCCTTCCTCGCCTTCGCAGGCCGCTCCACAACTCTTCCCGCTGGCGTCGGCTGACAGTTCGAAGTGCCGGTAGTCGCCGCCGTTGCGATCGACCCCGAATTCCGTCGGGCCGCTCCGCGGCTCTATGACCCCGGTGCCACGCACGCCGGAGACGCAACATGTCGATGCGAGCCGTGGCATGACCTTGGATTTGAGCCAGCAGACAGCATTGGCATTTTCGGTTGCGGGATAGGAGAAGGCCCACGCGCGGCAGCGTGCATCGCGCTCGCAGCGGGCGGCGCATTGGGCGGGATCGCCCGACCGCATGGGAAAGCTTGCATAGTCTCCTCCCGGCCGGTCGAAATTGACCTGGGCGTGCGCGGGCACGTCGAATACCGCGAACGCGAGCAAAAACCCGACACTCATCCCGAGCCACTCGCGCATCATGCACGGCCTCTCGCTCGCTCCGCCCTCATCATCGGATCCATGTTAGAGAAGCGCGCGGGCGCAGGCGAGTACCGTGTGAGTGATCTGCGCCCACGCAGCAACCGAGGCGCGGGTTCCGGCCCCACGATGGAATTTCCGATGCAGCATGGCGAACTTGGCTTCCTGACATTTGGGTTGGTGCTCCTCGCCGCTGCCGTGCTGAGCGTTCCGATCGCACGGCGGCTCGGGCTATCCGCCATCGTCGCCTATCTCATCGCCGGCATCGTGATCGGTCCGCATGGCCTGGCCGCATTTGGCACGCCCGAGAGCATCATCCCGGTCTCCGAGCTTGGCGTGGTGATGCTGCTGTTCCTGATCGGTCTGGAGCTCGAGCTCGGCCGGTTGGTGGCGCTCCGCCGTGCCATATTCGGCCTCGGCGCGGCGCAACTGGCGCTGACGGCGCTGGCAATCGGCGCCCTCGCCTTCATTGTCGGGCTGGTCGACTGGCGCGGCGCGGTCGTCGCCGGGGTCGCATTGGCGATGTCGGCGACCGCCATTGCATTGGAAATCCTGGAGGAGCGCGGACAGCTCCAGCAGGATTACGGCCAGCGCGCCTTTGCCATCCTGCTCTTCCAGGACATGGCGGTGGTGCCGCTGTTGGCGGCGCTGCCCCTGCTCGCACAAGCGGGCGAGAGCACGCACGCCAGTTTCGCTGACGGACTGCGGGCGGTGGGTCTCATCGTCGGCGCCATTCTGCTCATCGTCGTGGCCGGCCGTTATCTGCTCAACCCATTCTTCCGTCTGCTGGCGCAGACCGGTTCGCGCGAAGTGATGACCGCGGCCGCCCTTCTTGTCGTGCTCGGTGCTGCCCTGATCATGCAAAAGGCCGGCATGTCGATGGCGCTTGGCGCGTTCCTTGCCGGCGTCTTGCTTGCGGAATCCAATTACCGGCACGAGCTGGAAGCCGATATCGAACCATTCCGCGGCCTTTTGCTGGCTCTGTTCTTCATGGGCATCGGAATGAGCATTGATCTGGTCGTCGTACGGAACAACGTCTGGCTCATTCTGGCTGCAGCCGCCGTGATCACGGTGCTCAAGGCTTCCATCGTTTGGCTTCTGTTTAAAGCCACCTGCGTGCGCCGGGCCGACGCGCTCCGCGCCGGCTCGGTTCTCACGGCGGCGGGAGAGTTCGCATTTGTCCTCATTCCGCTCGGTGGCGCCCTCGGCGTGCTCGACCCGCGCCAGGCCAGCATCCTCACCGCCATTGCCGCCATCACCATGTTGCTTGGCCCACTGGTAGCCACCCTCACCGATGCTGTGCTCCGTCGCTTTAATCCTCCCGACGCCCATGAACCCGACGACTTCTCCGATGCGCGTGGATCCGTGCTGGTGATCGGCTTCGGACGCTTTGGCCAGATCGTGTCCCAGTGTTTGCTCGCCGAAGCCATTGACGTCACCACCATCGACAACGATCCCGAAATGATCCAGGACGCGGGAGGTTTCGGCTTTAAGGTCTATTATGGCGACGGCACCCGGCTCGACGTCTTGCGCGCCGCGGGTGCCGGCCAGGCAAGGCTCGTTGCCATATGCATCGACAACCGCGAGGCTGCCAGCCGGATTGTCGATCTTGTTCACGCCGAGTTTCCAGGGACGAAGGTTTACGTACGCTCCTTCGACCGGCGGCATACATTGCAGCTCATCGCCAAGGGCGTCGATTTCGAGTTGCGCGAAACCTATGAATCCGCGCTCATCTTCGGGCGCAATACGCTTGAGGCGCTCGGGCTCGATTCCGAGCGCGCCGCAGCGATCGAACAGTTCGTCCGCGCGCGCGATCTCGATCGTCTTGCCGTCCAACAGGCCGAAGGCCTATCCGCCGGTGTGGATTTGCTGCGCACGCGCATGGTGCATGAACCGCTGAGCACACCGGCACGCGAGGTCAAGCCGCTCAATCCCGAAGCCGAAGAAATCATCAGCCGGCCGCCCACCGCGGAGTGATATTTGCCGCTCGATCGGATCCGTTCAAACGGGTGCTTGCGGGCCAGCGCGGGCTTCACGGTGGATGGCGCGATGCCCGACCAGGCCGGGGCGACGAACAGATCACGGATGAAAGGCTGGTTTGGAAGTTGCGAAGCCACCCGTATCGACGCAGCCGTCAATATGCATATTCCTTGAACACGGGCTCGACGCTGCCATTCCAGGGGCCGTGGAATTTGTCCAACAGCTCTTCCGCCGGCGTGATACCACGCGCCACGTATTCCTCGATCGGTTGCAGATAGCGGCTTTCGTCGTAACCGCTGGCGTCCAGCCGCCGCCGCCGCGCAAGTCCCTTTTGCGCCATCGCGAGCGTGGTCCGCGCCAATTGCAGTACGTCGCGGCCCGCGATCGTGGCTGCGAAACCAAGCTTCGGCACGTCGTCGCGCAGTTTCTGACGCTCCGCGGCCGTCCAGGCCTTGACCAGCTCCCACGCCTCGTCGAGCGAGCCATCGTCGTAGAGAATCCCGGCCCAATAAGCCGGTAGCGCCGGCAATCGCCGCGAGGGACCGCCGTCCGCTCCGCGCATTTCGAGATAGCGCTTAAGCCGGACCTCCGGAAAGATCGTTGAAATGTGGTTCGCCCAGTCCGAGATCGTGGCGCGCTCGCCGGGCAGCCCCGGAAGTCGTCCCGCCATCAGGTCGCGAAACGATTGTCCGGCGACATCGATATAGTGATCCCCGCGCTTGACGAAGTACATCGGCACCGAGAGGGCATAGTCGACGTAACGATCGAATCCCATGCCGGGCTCGAACGCCCACGGCAGCATCCCAGAGCGATCGGGATCGGTGTCGCGCCAAATCTCGGAGCGGAATGAAAGAAAGCCGTTGGGTTTGCCCTCGGTGAACGGCGAATTAGCGAACATTGCGGTGGCGACGGGCTGCAGCGCGAGCGATACCCGCAGCTTCTTCACCATGTCGGCTTCGGAGGAGTAGTCGAGATTCGTCTGCACCGTGCACGTGCGATACATCATGTCGAGACCGTGGTTGCCCACCTTGGGCATGTAAGCGGTCATGATCCGGTAACGCCCCTTGGGCATTGTTGGGATTTCGGCACGGCTCCAATTTGGCGTCATGCCGAGCCCGAGGAATCCAATTCCCAGCGGCCGCGCGACTTCCTTGACCTGCGCAAGGTGCGCCATAAGCTCCGAGGAGGTCTGGTGCACGCTTTCGACCGGCGCCCCTGAAAGCTCGAACTGGCCGCCCGGCTCGAGCGAAATCGCGCCGCCGCCGGTGACGTCGAACAGGCCGATCACGTTCCCGTCCTCGACGATCGGCTCCCAGCCCAGCAGATACTGCATGCCTTCGAGCAGCGCGCGAATGCTGCGGCGGCCGTCGTAGGGAACCGGCCGGTGACCGTCGACAGTGAACACGAATTTTTCGTGCTCGGTACCGATGCGAAACTGCGTCTTGGGCTTGCTGCCCGCCTCGAACCACGCAACGAGTTCGTCGCGCGTCTCGATCGGCGTCATGTCGACTTGGTCGCGAGCCATGCGGGGGTTCCGACGAAAGGGCCGCGACCTTACACGGCGGCTACGAGAAAGGGCAAATGGGTCATGCACGCGCGCCTCATCGCACGCGGTGTCGCAACACCGGGACGCACGGCATCGGCAAAGCAGACAATTTTGACAATCGCCTTCACCACCTAGAGATCATGATGCCGACAGCAAAAGAGACCGCGATCGTGACTTGATCGGCGCGGCATGGACGTAGCGATGGAGCTGGGAGCGCCATGCAGTGGCATCCACGCGGCGGCTCGGAGCGAACCCCGGATCCCTGGTGACGCGCGCCCCGCATTACCTCAACTCCGGGCATCTCCAAGGCGGTGCCGATCGCAGGTCATCGGTACCGGGGCATATGTAGGTCTATCTAACGGCCTTTCCAGTCCGGTCAACCACGCTGGGACGCGCCGCCCGCTTGACGCGTCCGTTCCCCGCAAAGCTCATGCCGGCAGGGTGAGGTTCGGCTGCTTGGGGACCATTTTGTGGTTCGCGCGTTAGATCGGCGCCGGGGCCAGTTCCGGTTCGGCATCGATGGGCGCTTTCCGTGATTCTCGCACCAAACCGCAATATCTGGCGTCTCGAACGGGCCGGGCGCGCCGCGCTGTTGATCGACGGCGCCAGCTATTTCGGCGCGCTGCGGGAGGCTCTGCTCAAGGCGCGTTCGACTGTATTCATCATCGGTTGGGACCTCGACAGCCGCACGCGGCTCGTCGACGAGAGCGGGCAGGCGAACGACGGTTATCCGGAAGGGTTCGCGGATTTTCTGACCGTGTTGGTCAATGAGCGGCCGCAGCTCACCGTGCATCTCCTGGTGTGGGACTATTCGGTTCTTTATGCGCTGGAACGCGAGCCATTCCCCACCATTTCACTGGGTTGGCGCACGCCACGGCGCATCCGCTTTTGCCTGGACGAAGACTTGCCGGCTGGCGCAGCGCATCATCAAAAGATTGTGGTGGTTGACGACGCGGTCGCTTTTTGCGGGGGCCTCGACATAACCATTCGACGCTGGGATACGGCCGAGCATCGCCTCGACGATGCGCGCCGCGTCGATCCGGCGGGCGTCCCGTACCGGCCGTTCCACGACGTGCAGGCGGTGGTCGATGGGGCAGCCGCGCAGGCCCTGGCGGAATTGGCGCGCGAGCGCTGGATGCGCGGCGCATGCGAGCGTACGCCTCCCGTGCGCCCAACCGGCGATCCCTGGCCGAGCAGAGTGAAACCGGATTTTGGCGAGATCGACGTGGGCATTGCACGAACTTTGCCCGCTTCCGAGGAAACACAGGAGGTGCGCGAAGTGGAGGCGCTGTTCTTCGACGCGATCGACCGAGCCAGCCGCACCATCTACATCGAAAATCAGTTTCTGACCGCCGACCGCCTCGCCCACCACCTCGCCAAGCGCATGCAGCAGCAGCCTGAACTCGAGGTGTTGCTGGTCGCGCCGAAAGCGCACGATTCATGGCTCGAGGCGCACATCATGCGGGCCGGACGAGTCCGTTTCATGGAGATTATCAAGGCGGCGCGCGTGGCGGACCGTGCGGCCCTGCTCTGCCCTTACGTCTCCGCGGGCGACCACAGCATTGACGTCATGGTGCACTCCAAGGTGATGGTCGTGGACGATGTACTGTTGCGCGTGGGCTCGGCAAATTTGAACAATCGCTCGATCGGATTCGATACCGAATGCGACCTCGCGATTGAGGCGAAAACACACGAGGAGCGCCGCATTGTCGCGCACATGCGCAATCGCCTCCTCGGTCACCACTGCGGCGTCAGCCCCGTGGAAGTCGCGGCCGCCCTCGCTCGCCCGCGCTCGCTGATCGAATCCGCACGCACGTTGACCGGCAATGGACACAGCCTGCAGCCGGTGGACGACAGCGGCGTGGAGCCGTCCTCGATGCCGGCCTTGCAAAGCCTCGCCGATCCGGAGCGACCCATTCCTCCGCCGACCTTCCTGCAAACCTTTGTTGGAAAGCGACCGCGGGCACGGCGTCTCGGCCGTCTCGCCAACGTCATCGGGACGGGGGTTCTGATCCTGGGGCTGATACTCGCTTGGCGTTTTACCCCGCTGTCGGCGCTGGCGCATCCGGACAGCATCCGGCAATGGCTTGTCGACATCGCAGAGATACCGGCTGCTCCCTTGATCGTGCTCGCTACATTCGTTCTCGGCGGGCTGGTTGTATTTCCAGTCATGTTGTTGATTGCCGCGACGGCGGCTGCATTCGGGCCGTGGCTTGGTTTTGTCTTGGCCGGCATGGGTGCAATCGCAAGCGCGGTGATCACCTACGGCATCGGCGCCGCCATTGGGCGCGATGCCGTGGAGACCGTGATGGGGCCGCGGCTTCATCGCGTGCGCCGTAGCATCACGGAGCGCGGCGTGCTCGCGGTCGCGGCGATCCGCCTCGTACCAATCGCACCGTTTACGCTGGTTAATCTGATCGCCGGCGCGAGCAAGATTCGATTCACTGACTACGTGTTGGGCACGGTCATCGGTATGGCGCCCGGTCTGGTCCTGATGTCGGCACTAGGCCATCGGATCTGGAGCATCATCAGCGAGCCGACGCTCACCAATATCGTGCTGTTCGTGCTGGCGGTGCTCGCCTGGCTCGTCGTTTCGATCGGCGCCCAGGCCCTGATGCTGCATTGGAGGAGACGCAGCACTTGAAACGTCCAGGCACTACCGTTCGCGTCATGACATGGAATATCCATAGCGGGATAGGCACCGACGGTCGTTTCGACTTGGCCCGCGTGGTCGAGACGATCGAGCGTCATCGTCCCGATGTCCTCGCGCTGCAGGAGGTCGATTCCCGGCGGACGCTTGCTCCGGCACGCTCGGCATTCGCGGTGCTGCGCGATACCGTCGGCGAGCACGGCATCGAGGCAAAATCGATCATCACGGCGGACGGCGCGTACGGGCAGATGGTGGTAAGCCGCTGGCCACTGGGCTCGAGGCAGATACACGACATCACCCATGCCGAGCGCGAGCCAAGACGCGCCATCGAGGTCGAGATTGCAACACCAACTGGCGCATTCCGGCTGATCGCAGCGCATTTCGGCTTAACCCTCACCGAGCGGCGCCAGCAGGCGCGGCGGCTGGTCGCAATCGCGCGCCCTCACGCCATGACCACGGTGATGCTGGGCGATTTCAATGAGTGGTTCTGGCCGGCTTCGCTGCGCGGTGCGCTCGGGCGGGAGCTGCCTGCTCGCACGCAATACGCGACTTTCCCGTCCTGGTATCCGCTCTTTCGTCTCGACCGCATTTTCTGTTGGCCGCCAGGCGCGATGCGCGCGAGCTTTGTCGATCGAGCAGCGCGCGCCGTCTCCGATCATCTGCCGGTCGTCGCCGACATCGAAGTTAGCTGAGGTGTGCGGTGGCTCTTTCAGCCGTCGATCGGCTCGCCTGACTTGCGAAAATAGCGGCGCCCGGTTGCGTCGCGCTCCATCAAGAAATCGACGTCGGGATAATGTACCCGCTCACTCGCCGCGCGCGTGCCGACCTCGAGGTAGACCGCATCGCGTTGGGTGCGGTTGATAAGGCAATGCGCAACGCCGCTGCCGGCCTTGAAGCCGGCCGCGTCGCCGGGCCTGAGCAAGGTCTCGCCGTCGTTCTCCTGAAGTACCAGTTCGCCCTCGAGCACGTAGATGAATTCGTCCTCCTGCTCATGCCAATGCCGCAGCGCCGAGGCCGCGCCCGCCTTGATGCGGGTGATATTGACGCCAAATTGGGTCAAGCCCACCGCATCGCCGATCCTCTGTTTTTCACGACCGGAGATCACGGCCGCAAATTGCTTCGGATACGATGCAATCTGCTGGGCTGGAATCCGTGAGATGTCGATTCGAGGCATTACCCACCTTGCGCTATAGGCTGCGCGCGATCACAACTTTCATGATCTCGTTCGTGCCGGCATAGATACGCATGACCCGCGCATCGCGATACATGCGCGAGATCGGAAATTCCTCCATATAGCCGTAGCCGCCAAACAACTGCAGACACCGATCGATGACCTTTCCCTGCAGGTCCGTGAGCCAATATTTGGCCATGGAAGCGGTGACCGTATCGAGCGCGCCGGCCAGATAGCGTTCGATGCAATGGTCGTGGAACACGCGGCCGATCGTTGCCTCGGACTTGCACTCGGCGAGCACGAACTGGGTGTTCTGGAATTCGATGATCTTCTTGCCGAAGGCCTGCCGCTGCTTGACGTAATCGAGGGTGAGCGCAAGCGCCCGTTCGATCATGGCCTGAGCATGGACCGCGACGATGAGGCGCTCCCGCGGCAGATCGTTCATGAGCTGGGCGAAGCCTTGGCCTTCCTCCGCGCCGAGCAGGTTCTCCGGCGGCAGCTGAACGTCCTCAAAGAACAATTCGGAGGTGTCCGCGGAATCGAGGCCGAGTTTCCTGAGCTTGCGGCCGCGTCGAAAACCGGCGGCATTGTCGGCCTCTACGACCATCAGCGAAACGCCTTTGGCGCCCTCGGCGGTATCGGTCTTGGCGACGACGATGATCAGGTTGGCGTGCTGGCCGTTGGTGATGAAGGTTTTCGCGCCGTTGAGCACGTAGCCGTTGCCCGATTTTTTCGCCGTGGTGCGCACGGCTTGCAGGTCGGAACCGGTTCCGGGCTCGCTCATGGCGATCGCGCCGACGAGTTCGCCGGTGATCATTTTGGGCAGCCAGCGCCGCTTCTGCTCCTCGGTGCCATAGTGCAGGATGTACGGCGCCACGATGCCGGAATGGAGCGGCGCGCCGAAGGAGTCGAAGCCCGCAAGGCTCAGTTGTCGCGCGATCACCGCCTCGTGCGCAAAACTGCCGCCGACGCCGCCATATTCTTCGGGCAGGGCCGGGCAGAGGAGGCCGGCTGCGCCGGCCTTGGTCCAGACTTCGCGATCATACATGCCTTCCTCTGCCCAGCGGTCGAGGTACGGCACGTATTCGGCTGCAATGAAACGACGTGCCTGCCCCTCGAGCAGCACGAGATCCTCGGTCATCCAAGCAGGACGCGGAAGGCTGAGGGTGTCCATCACAAATCCTGTTGCTTGCACGACCTTATATGGCGCCGGCCCGCAATACGAGAGTGGCGGGCGTTGACAAGCGACCGGCACTTTTTCACAACATTCTCGTTGGGGGAATCGGAATAGTCTTCATGTCCTTGACGAACTTGCG
>Ga0163163_10003689_pt1 | contig 13038 bp, 10 predicted proteins | sample S65metaG_FD_119766 | JGI IMG/M metagenome (GOLD analysis project Ga0163163, IMG submission 119766) | Switchgrass rhizosphere microbial communities from Kellogg Biological Station, Michigan, USA - S6-5 metaG | ecosystem: Host-associated > Plants > Roots > Rhizosphere > Soil | place: USA... | reverse complement strand
GCAGCGTCGTTCCAGGAAACGACTCGTGTACTGACCGAAGCTGCGATTTCAGGTCGCGTGGATTACCTGCGTGGTTTGAAAGAGAACGTCATCATGGGTCGTTTGATTCCAGCCGGTACCGGTATGGAGTTCTACCGCAATGTTGATGTCGAGCGAGATGAAACGATCGATCAGGGCCGTGAACGAGATCTGGAAGAGTTTCCGGATATCGTTGGGGGGCACGACATCACGCTTCCACCACGAGAGCCAATCGCGGTGGCGGCCACCGATGGCGACGGAGTTGTCTCGCCCAAGTCGGAAGAGTAAAGAGGATTCCAATCCTCTCTGTGAAAAGGCCCGGTCATCCGACCGGGCTTTTTTTTACCCTCCGTCACTCCGCGAGATCTCCGCGTCCCTCTGCGTTTGCATCGGGTTAGGGCAGTGAATTTCAACGCAGAGGGACGCCGAGATCTCGCGGAGTGACGCAGAGATATCAGGAGGTTGAAAATTGGGCTTTTCAACTTCGCGCTGGCTTGATAATTTCTCCCTGTAGTTGAGACAAAACAGAAAGTGAAACGTGCTCGATGATCAGGAATCGCGTTTTCATACTCTTAGTCTTACCAGGTGTCTTCCTTCTGCTACTCGTCGCCTCGACAAAAGCTCAGACACCTACTCCCAAAATGGACGGCGTATGGAACGCTGTGCTGGCCATAGGAGAAGCCAGACTCCGACTTGTTTTGAAGATCACCACCAATGTCGATGGTCTAACTGCTGTCATGGACAGTACGGACCAGCCAAACGGCGGTAATCTCAAGGTCGATTCAATTTCTCTTCAATCAAACGTGCTTCGGTTTGAGATGAAGGCGCTTCTGATCGTATACGAGGGAACGCTCAGCAAAGATGGTTACGAAATCGCCGGTACGTTTACCCAGGCCTCGCAGCCGTTCCCACTGATCTTTCGTAAAGAAGGTGCTCCGGTAAATACCACCGTTACAAAACGAGGGCGCGTTGATTTGCGTCCTTGCAACAACCCAACTCTGACAAGCGACATTCTCTGCGGTAAGTACGAGGTCTTTGAAGATCGAGCTTCTCGCAAAGGTCGGAAAATCAATCTGAATATCATGATTTTGCCTGCCCTCAGTGAAAAGCCCGCGTTGGATCCGCTCTTTTATTTGGCGGGTGGACCAGGCGGTGCCGCAACCAGCTACGCCTCAGAGAAGTTCATGGGTAGGTTGCGACGAAACCGCGACGTCGTGCTCGTTGATCAGCGCGGGACCGGACAGTCGAACCCTTTGAATTGTCCGCCGGCTGGTAGCCGAGAAGATATGCGCGGCTTCTTTGGTGAAGTTATGCCTGTCGAGCGGATCCGCGCCTGTCGTTCCGACCTGGAGAAGATTGCCGATCTGAACCTCTATACGACATCAATCGCGATGGATGACCTGGATGAGATAAGAGATGCTTTGGCTTACAATCGTATTGATCTTTATGGCGGCTCATATGGATCTACGACCACGCTTGTTTACTTAAGACAACATCCTAAACGAGTTCGGGCGGCCGCTATTTTTGGCGTCTCTCCTCCTTCCGCAAAGATACCGTTATCATTTGCCAAAGGTGTTCAGGATTCGGTGGACCGGCTGTTTGCCGACTGCGCCCGTGACTCGGCTTGTCATGGTGCTTATCCAAATATCGATAAGGAATTTCAGACTTTGCTGACTAAGTTTGACAAAGGTTCGGTGGAAGTCGAAGTACCGAATATCTACACCACTACTCAACAGAAAGTAAGTGTCACACGTGATGCGTTCGTGGACGCAATCCGCCTTCTTCTTTATGTTCCGGCCGCCACGTCCGCGCTTCCCGCTCTGATTCATCACGCGGCTGCAGGAAATCTTGGCCCATTGATTGGCACGGCATTCCAAATTGTTCTCCAAATAGATAACAAGATTGCGCGAGGGATGCAGTTTTCAGTGATTTGTGCTGAGGACGCGCCCTATATCACTGAAACAGATGTCAAAGAGAGCAGTGCGGGAAGTTTCTACGGAGATGCTCGAGTGCGTCCGACTCTGCGTGCGTGCGGAGAGTGGGGCGTGCCGAAGTCTCCTCGAACATTTCTAGACCCGGTGAAATCAACTGCGCCGGTTTTGTTGATTGCAGGCGACATTGATCCCGTAACTCCACCGTGGCTTGCGGAGCAGGCGGCGCGTACTCTGCCCAATAGCCGGGTGGTGATCGTTAAAAATGCGACTCATAGCAGCTACGACTGTGTTGAAGCAATGGTCGCCGACTTCTTAGATAAAGGCACGACGCAGGGTCTCGATACGAGTTGCTCCGAACAGATCAAGCGTCCGCCCTTCGCAATTTTGGATTCAAAGTAGGGGCGGCACTCCGTGGCCGCCCCCTGAAAAATTAACGAGCGTCGATGTTTCGATGTTTGAGAGGAGTCCCACTCCGTGGCCGCCCTCTGAAAAATTAGTGAGTGTCGATGTTTGAGAGGGGCAGCCACGGAGTGCTGCCCCTACAGCGTTGGCGGAAAGCTTGTTAAACTGCGGGACGGTGAATTCGAAGAAACTTAAGAACGTTAGTGGTGCGCGTAAGGCTGCAATGCCGGAGTTTGTCTCGCCACAATTGGCTACCCTCACAGAAAAGCCGCCTGAAGGGAGCGGCTGGTTACATGAATTGAAATTCGATGGCTATCGAATGATCTGTCACCTGAGTCGCAAACAGGTGAAATTCTGGAGTCGAAACGGCAAAGACTGGAGTCAGAAGTTTCCATCAATAGCGAAAGTGGTCAAGGAGTTACCGGTCTCAACAGCTATTCTCGATGGTGAAATCGTCGCCGTTGACTCTCAGGGCCACGCCAGTTTTCAAAAACTGCAACAGACGATAGGAAAACCGGGCAGTGCTTTTACTTTTCACATATTCGATCTGCTTTACCTTGATGGATTTAATCTTACAGGCGTTAAGTTGCGCGAGCGTAAAGAGCTGCTGGCCCAACTTTTAAGCGGGGGTGATGAAAAGAGCCCGCTACGTTATAGCGATCACGTCGAAGGAAACGGACAGCAATTTTTTAAGCAAGCCTGCGCCTATAAGATCGAGGGCGTAGTATCGAAACAAGCGGACTCGCTATACGAATCCACCCGATCAAAGAGTTGGTTAAAAATCAAATGCATCATGCGGCAGGAGTTTGTAATTGCTGGTTACCTGCCATCCGACAAAGGATTTCCCGGCTTTGGCGCGCTGCTATTGGGAGTTTATGAAAAGGGGACACTGACGTATGCCGGTCGCGTTGGCACCGGGTTCAGCATCAAGCAACGCCTTGACCTTAAAGAGAAATTGGATCGTTTTGTAAAAGCCTCTTCACCTTTTGCCGCGTTGCCTCGGGACTCAGCACTGCGGAAGGCGGTCTGGACCACGCCGAAACTAGTCGGAGAAGTCGCCTTCACTGAATGGACCAGCGATGGGTTTATTCGACATCCTTCATTCCAGGGTTTGCGACTCGATAAGAAACCATCCGAAGTTGTCCGCGAGAAACCAGCTTAAAAGCTCATGTTTTTCTGCTTATAAAAAGACTCCTTCTTTCTGAGTGCGGAATGTGCACGTGCTCAAAATCAATCTGCTCGTTTCTTAGCTCCTCAGAAATTGAGTCTCCTCCAAAAAACAGAAACGTCGTCGCCGGTTGGGCCCACCGGATTAACGCCGAAACTCTACTGGTGAATTGGTCCAAAGCGCGGCAAGTCAGGTAGTTAGCTTCAGGCGCTGCGGTGTCCTCAAAACGCGCCCACACGACCGACGCGGAATCTGTTTTGTCGAGCTTTCGTAAAGCTTCTCTGAGGAACACGGATTTCTTTGTTGACGATTCGATCAGTATGGCCGATAGGTCCGGTCGCGCAATCAGGCAGGGAATTATTGGCAGACCGGCTCCCGAGCCAACATCAACAACTCGGGCGCCGTGGTCCATGTACTGCAGTAAGATAAGGGACTCGAGCACGTGGCGAACCGCGAATTCCTCAGCCGGACATGGGGCGACCAGATGGAGACGAGGATTCCATTGTTGGACCAATTCATAATAGCGAGCCAAAGCCGCAATTGATTCCGGCGTGAGGTTTACACCGAAGTCATTCATTTGCTCTTTTAGCGTGACGCCAAAGATGTCGCTCATACCAGCAAGCTTATCACTTTGGAGTGCGGCGACCCGGCGCCGCTTTGTTAAATTACGTACTCACCAACACCGAACCCCTATTATTATGGAAGAAAACGCTCTATCAGATGTTAGTTAAGAACGGGGCCAATGATAAAGCGGCGCCGGGCCGCCGCACTCCAGAGGAAATACGATGATCGAGGACATCACTAAACAACATCGACAACTTGGTCTTGCAGTGACAGAAATCATTGCGGAGCATGTTGCACAACTGGACACTCGCCGGGTCACACCCGATGTAACGCCACTTGAGCTCGAAAGACTTTTTGCTGAGCCACTGCCTGAGCAAGGGATTTCATTCGACGAGATTCTCGCGAGATTTAAATCGGATGTTGCACCAAATGCGATGGGCGTGCCGAGCCCCAGGTACTTTGGACAGTTTAATCCCACGCCATTGCCGATTGGCGTGTGGGCTGATGCGCTCGCTTCAATGTTGAATCAGAACGCCGGCGCCTGGCGAAACGGTCCATCCTCCGCAATGATTGAGGCCCGCGTCCTCCGCTGGCTTTGCGACCTGCTCAATTATGGACCGCAAAGCTTTGGTACGCTCGCAAGTGGCGGCTCGGAGGCAAATTTGATTGCCCTGAAGTGTGCTCGCGATAGTGTGAGCGCAACAGTCAAGACGAGCGGGGTTCGAAGTACAGCCGGAGAGTTGGTCATCTATGCATCTGATCAATGTCATTATTCGATCGACAAGAGCGCCGACATCCTGGGACTCGGACGTGAAGGTTTAAGAAAGATCGAGACTGACGAGCAATTCCGGATCCGTCTCGAAGCACTGGAAACAGCAATTAGCGAGGACCTAAGAGCAGGTAAGATTCCCTGTTGTGTTATTGGTGTTGCAGGTACCACCTCATCAGGAGCGATTGATCCACTGGGAGAGTTAGCCAAAATTGCGCGAGCTCACGGTTGTTGGTATCACATCGATGCGGCATATGGAGCGGTCCTTTCATTCTCGCAAACACACAGTCACAAACTAGAAGGAATTTCGCTAGCAGACTCGATCACCTTCGATCCGCACAAATGGATGTTTGTCCCTTTCGCGTGTGGTGCGACACTCGTTCGCGAAGGACAAAAGGTTTTGCGCGAGGCATTCGATATGTCGCCACAGTATTTGAATGAAGATCGTGGCGGATCGGATGTGGAATTTGACTTCTTTCGTTATGGACAGATGGGGACGCGGCGTTTTAATTCACTTAAGCTGTGGATGGCTATTAAATATATGGGTCGTCAGGGCTATGCGAAAGCAGTCGATCGACAGATTAGTCTCACCGAATATCTTGCTCAACGGCTGGACGAATTAGATGATTTTGTTCGCCTTGGGGAAATCGAGACGGCTGTCTGTTGTTTTCGATTTATTCCCAAATCCCAGGCGAACATCGAAGGCGCGGCTCTGGACATGTTGCAGCAACGGTTGCAACAGATTATCGAGCGCGGCGGTGAGGCCTGGTTGACGACAACGGTTTTGCACGGTAGACGTGCATTGCGAGTCAATATAAATAGCTTTCTTACTGAGCAGCGTCACGTGGATGATTTGATAGAATTGCTCCAGCGCAGTGGTCGTGAAGCCGTCCGGGAATTGTAAGATATGCAACTGAACTTTAGATGTTTGCTTGGGTTGTTGTTGCTGTTAGGTCTCGGCAACAGCGATCATGGACAAGCGCAGACTGGTCCAAAATTCTTACCGGCGATTCGCTCACAGGCTCAGTTTGATTCGATCAGCATCACTTATGATCCCAATACGCCTTATGCTTTGCCTCACGTGCTGTTTGTGATCGATCGTAAAAATGGAAATAGGATCTATTACGTCAATAAGAAGCGCTACAGTTTTCACAAGGACTTTGTAAATGGGACCTACCTTTCTCTCGAGCGTGGCAAAGAGTTCTTTGAAAACAACTATCTGAAAGAGAATCGAAGATTTATTCTCGGTACGGTTGCGTATCAAACTCCAATCAAGCGCTGGTCCTTTGAGTTCTGGGAAGGAGATCTGATTCCGCCGGATTTAATCCAGCTGACCTACGACATCATTAACAAAACTTTCTTCACGTCAGTAGCTTTCAAGCCGAACTCATTGCGGCAGGACGAAGTCTCAACCGCATTATCGGGTGTGAAGAGAATTTTGCAGAGCGACATTTCCAAAGAACAAGAGTATCAGGCACTTAATCTTGCGAAGGGGTTGGGCAGAATTCATATCATCAAGAAACTCGATGATCATGTGGAGATCGGGTTTAATGAAATTCTTGTCCTTGACGAAGTTCCAATCCAACTGCCCCCGGTTGCCGGAATCATCACCTCACAACCTTCGACGCCTTTGTCACACATAAATCTTCTCGCTAAAGGTTGGGGGATTCCGAACGCTTACATCAAGAACGCAAAGGAACTCTTGCAGCAGTACGACGGTTGGTGGGTGTCATTTGAAACTCTCAGAGACAAGTACACGATCAAAAGAGCGGATCTAAATCAGTTACGTGAATATCAGCGCCGGCTATCCGAGCGTCTGGACGTTATGAAGCCGCAGTCGGACCTGAGCGAAACACGCCTGCTTGACCTTTCTCAGCAACGCTCGAGTTTAAGTATTGCTTTCGGTGGCAAATCCGCCAATCTCGGTGAGCTGATGAGTGCGAAATTGCCAGGCATCGTCGTGCCAGATGGTTTTGCTATACCGTTCTCCTATTACGATGCTTTCATCAAGAACAGTAACCTGGATGACGTCATCTATGGTCTATTGAACGATCAGAAGTTTGTGCATGACCCGGCCTATCGACGAGAACGTCTGGTCAAGCTGCGGGAGCAAATACAGTCCGCCGAGTTTGATCCGGAATTACGCAAAGAAGTTCTTGCTAAAGTCGCACGCGAATTTTCCGGTAAAGGACTTTTTGTGCGCAGTTCATCGAACTCTGAAGACCTGCCAAACTTCAGTGGCGCCGGTCTATATACGACCGTCCCGAACGTTCGTGGTGAAGATGCCCTCATCAACGCCATCAAGACTGTGTGGGCGTCATTGTGGAACTTCGAGGCGTATGAAGCACGAGAACGAGCCAATGTCGATCATTCAAAAATCTACATGGCTGTCTTGATTCAGGAAGGGGTTAATTCGGAAAGCTCGGGTGTGATGATCAGTACTGATCCGTTCGATTCTGACAACAAGGGGGCGATCTACATAAGTGCCAAGAGAGGACTCGGAATTAAGGTAGTCGAAGGCCAAAGAATTGCGGAGCAGATCATTTTTCGGCCGAGAACAAATGCAGTTCAGGTGCTAACACGTTCTGCTGAAGACAGTCTCCTGACGTTTGATGAAAGGGGCGGTGTCAAAGAAGTGCCAATCACTGGAGATCGCTTCGTGTTAACCGATGAAGTGATACGTCGCCTGGTGAAAGCTGCGTTGGAGATCAAGCGCGTATTTAATAGTCGCGATCAAGACATCGAGTGGGCTTACATGAAAGGACAAATTTATATTGTTCAATCAAGGCCCTTTATTCCGGGTAGCTAGCTAATCAATTAATCTCAGCGTCTCTCCGCGAAATCTCTGCGTCCCTCTGCGTGTCTAAATGCTTGGTAATGAGTTCAACGCAGAGGGACGCAGCGATTTCGCAGAGAGACGCTGAGAAATTTCAGGCACGCTTTGGCAAAATGATTTACTGAGTGCCAACCGGCTCACGTTGATTTGACAACCGTCAACGCCGTCAGCTATAAACACGAACCTAATGTTTGCAACCAATCGAAACGTCCACCATTCTTATTGGCATCACCACCACTGCGGTGGCGGGACCCGCGATTGTGTTTGCCGCGTCGAAAATGAATAGATAAAGACGCCAAAAACGATTTCGAACCCGCTGCCAGCCAACCAGGCCAGCAGCGGGTTTTTGCTTTTAGAATCAATTGGTTACCGAAGAATGACCGTCTCCAATATACCTTCAGGAATGCGCTATTACATCGGTCGCGAGGCCCAGCTGCGACGGTGGATAGAGGATGAAACTATGGCCGTGTTTCAAGGCTGGAGTTACGAGGAGATCCTGACCCCATCAGTCGACTACTACTCTCTTTTTGAACAAGGCATGGGCCAGTCCGAGGCTCGAACTGCATTCAGGTTTACCGACAACGATGGCCACCTGTTGAGCCTGCGCCCAGATGTAACATCGTCCATCGCCCGGGTTGCAGCCACCATGTTGTCTCGCGCGCCCCGGCCACTTCGCTTCTGTTATGCAGCGCCAGTTTTTCGACAGCAGCTTCAGTCGCGTGCAGAATGGCGGCGGGAGAATACTCAACTAGGCTGCGAATTAATTGGCAGTAACGGAAATACTTCCGATCTGGAAATACTGCTGGTCGCCGCCGAGATACTCTCTCGTTTAGGTCTCAACGATCAGTCAATCATCACGCTGAGTCACGCCGGCATCTTTGCCGGACTCTGCAACGATTCGGGTCTGGATCAGGACGCTCGACTGGAAATTCAGAGTCTCCTGAATTCAATGGACCAGGCTGGTCTAAGAGGCTTTTTTGACCGGAATCAGATCGCAAAAGAAGTCGCTGAATCGATCCTTCTGTTGCTGCAGCTCTCCGGAAAAGAAGAAGTACTAACCCAGGCTCGTAAGTCAATTACTAACTCCGAGTCAGTCGCCGCATTGGATTCGCTGCAAAAGATCTGGACCGTCATCCGCTCGCTCGGTTTGGAAAACAGGTTTAGTTTGGATCTCGCGGACGTTTCAGGCCTGCAGTACTACACCGGAATGATATTCAAGATTTACATCGCCGGTGCCGGATACCGTGTGGGCCGCGGCGGGCGTTACGACGGCCTGACTGCGAAGTTTGGTGCCGCTGAGCCCGCGGTGGGTTTTGTACTAAGCCTGGACACGTTGACTGAAGTGCTCAGTCGTCATCAGGTGAACATCTCCACCGAAACGACTCAAGGTAGGACCGTCAAGCTTGAAGATCTAAAAACTACTTTTAGTGAAGCCCTGGCGCGACGCGCGAGGCACGACCAAATCCGCATTGAGGTACCTGATTGATTACAGTGGCCATCGCAAAAGGAAGAATGCAGGACGATGCACTCAAACTGCTCGGCAAAGCGGGTGTGCATTTGCACCCCACCGCCCTGGCGTCACGTCGACTGGCAGTCGAGGATTCTTCAGGCGACTACAGGTTCATTTTCGTGAAACCGATGGATGTACCGGTTTACGTAGAACATGGAATAGCCGACTGCGGAATTGTAGGTCGCGATGTCATACTCGAGACTCAAGCTGACGTTTTAATCCCTTTGGATCTTGGCATAGCTCATTGTCAACTTGTGGTTGCTGCGATTGACAAAGATGTGCTGACTCGCTCGCTCGGCATGCTCCGCATCGCAACTAAGTATAGTCATTTGGCGTCTTCACACTTTGGTGCGTTGGGAATACCGGTCGAGATTATTTCTCTGTCAGGCTCGGTCGAGCTGGCACCGGTTCTTGGTCTCGCTGATGCGATTGTAGATCTCTCAGAAACCGGCAGGACCTTGCAGGAGAATGGGTTGAAGGTGGTGGACGTCATTACCGAATCTACGGGCCGTTTCGTGGTGAATAGAGCCAGTTATCAGTTGAAAGCGGACAAGTTGACTCGTTTTACTCATTCAATCGAAGCAGCACTGGGATTAGCGACAAAGTGATTCAAATTATTCGAGCAAAGGAGCAGTTGCAGTCCTTCGTCGGACGACTCCGGCAGCGAGCTACCGGTGCGGATCCGGACGTCGTGACTTCAGTAAACCAAATAATCAAAAACGTACGTGAACGAGGAGACGCCGCCCTACTCGAGTATTCTCACCAGTTCGATGGGCTGAACCTCGAGTCGACTGACTTAAGAGTTTCGAACGATAAACTTTTACAGTTAGCGGCGAGTGTGGACCGCGCAGTTTTGGATGTTCTACGCGAGGCGATTGGTAATGTCAGAAGTTTTCACGAGCGGCAAAAAGAACGATCATGGACCTTTCAATATGGAGAAGGCTCGCAGTTGGGCCAACGAATCACCCCGCTTGATAGCGCCGGAGTTTATGTTCCAGGAGGAACAGCCGCGTATCCTTCATCGGTAATCATGAATATTGTTCCAGCGCAGGTGGCTGGTGTACCGAGGATTGTAATAGCGACACCGCCTCAAACTCTTTCGACAAACCCGGCCGTTGCCGCCACTATCCTCGAACTCAAAGTTGATGAGGTCTACGCCGTAGGTGGCGCACAGGCGATTGCGGCCCTGGCGTACGGCACTCAAACCATTAAATCTGTCGATAAGATCACCGGACCTGGAAACAAGTACGTGGCGACTGCAAAAAAGCTCGTGTTTGGCGATGTGGGAATCGACTCGATTGCGGGTCCGTCCGAAGTATTGATTATTGCGGACGATAGTGCTCCGGCAGACTTTGTGGCCGCCGATATGTTGGCCCAGGCCGAACATGGCGAGGACGCTTCGGCCGTGCTGTTGACGGCGGATCCTGCATTCGCTTCGCGAGTGGCCCAGGAGTTGGAGTCTCAACTCGTGTCCTTGCCAAGGCGAGCCATCGCTCAGATGTCACTTAAGAACTTTGGTGCGATTGTTATTGTTGAGGATCATAACAAAGCGGCTGAGATTGCGAATGAGATTGCACCCGAACATCTGGAACTGATGACCCGTGGAAATGAAGAGATCGGAGCGCAAGTCAGACATGCTGGCGCAATCTTTTTTGGCCCTTATGCGCCTGAGGCAGTGGGTGATTATTTTGCCGGACCAAATCATGTTTTACCGACTGGCGCCACTGCTCGCTTCGGTTCTCCTCTGGGCGTTTACGACTTTGTGAAGAGGACGAGCATTATCAAATACTCGTCGACCGACATGTTTTCCGCTGCTGAGAAGATTGCCCTTTTTGCTGAGGCTGAAGGATTGAGTGGGCATGCACGATCAGTTTTGATCAGAAAGTCATAGTTTGGAGCGCTCGCGATGCAAAAGACGACAAAGGACCTGAAGCCAATCTTTAAACCAGAGGTTACCGCGCTACGAGCCTATTCCCTGGAGCCGCATGAAGCATCAATAAAGATCAATCAAAACGAAAATCCGTGGGAGACTCCAGAAAAGATAAAATCAGAAACGCTGAGTCAGTTTGAAAGTCATCGATGGTCCCGATATCCGCCATTTATCTCTTCAGATCTGGAAGAACGCCTTGCCGCTTTTGCAGGCTGGAAACCTGATGGTGTGCTCGCTGGAAACGGTTCGAATGAATTGATTCAAGCACTTTTGATGGTCACGATTGCCGCCGGAAAATCCGTCTTGCTCTCGGAGCCCACCTTCATGTTGTATCGCCAGGTCGCAACTATACTTGGAGGAGACGTATTGACCGTGAGGATGACGCCTGATTTTCAGTACGACGTTGGCGCTATTCTTGAGGCGATCGAATTGAACCGGCCCCAGGTTGTGATCTTGTGCTCGCCTAACAATCCTACGGGTACGCGAATCGCTGATGATGATCTGCGCCGAATTCTAAGCGCAAGCTCGGGTTTAGTTGTCGTCGATGAGGCCTACCATGAATTTTCTAAACAGACAGTCGTACCTCTGTTGGAAGAGTTCGACAACTTAATTGTTTTGAGAACGTTTTCGAAAGCGATGGCACTCGCAACTTTGAGAGTTGGTTACCTGCTTGGTGCACCTGAGAGCGTGATGGAGATCCGTAAGGCCCTGTTACCCTATAACCTGAACCTTTTTTCTCAGACCGCGGCAAAGGTTGCGTTGGATTCATACGATAGTGAGCTCCGTCCTTTGGTTAACAAGATTCTGGCTGAACGTGACCGGGTCTTTGATGAAATCGACGCACTTAAAGGGTTCTCGCCGATTCCCACGACAGCCAATTTTATGATTGTCAGAAGTGAGCTCGAACCAAAGGTTGTGTTCGACCATTTATTGAGTCGCGACATTCTGATCCGAGATGTCAGTCGGTACCCGATGCTCGAAAGGTTTTTTCGCGTGAGCGTTGGTACGCCTGCAGAAAATGATCGTCTATTGAACGGATTAAAGGAATTGGTCTCGTGATGGCTAAGCCAACCGCTAAAGAGAGCAATGGCCGAACTGCGTCGGTCCAAAGAACCACTAAAGAGACTGATGTGCGAGTGAGCTTAAATCTTGACGGCACAGGCCGGGCGAAGGTTTCAATTGGTCTCCCTTTTCTCGAGCATATGCTTGAACTGTTTGCGAAGCATGGTCTGTTTGATCTCGAAATCAAGTGTAAAGGAGATCTTGAAATTGACGATCACCACTCAGTAGAAGATATCGCGATCACGATGGGTCAAGCTTTGGTCCAGGCGTTGGGCCAGAAGGAAGGTATCAATCGTTATGGCGAAGCGATTGTGCCGATGGATGAGGCACTGTGCCGTTCGGTGATCGATTTATCGGGTCGATTCTATCTGGTCTATGAGGTCACGACCCGGCGCCAGAAAATTGGAAACTTCTCGGTTGAATTAGCCGAGCACTTCTGGCGCTCGTTTGCCGAGACGGCCAAGTTCAATCTTCATATCGACTGTATTCGTGGTCGCAATACGCACCACATTCTGGAAGGGACGTTCAAGGCCTCAGCGCGGGCTTTGAAGCAGGCGGTCGAGTTGAATAGTCGTATCACTGGTGTCCCGAGTACGAAAGGGTCGCTCTAGCATGGCCCAGATCGCCATTATTGATTACGGCGTCGGCAATTTGCGATCAGTGGAGAAAGCATTTGCGGCAAATGGGGTAACCGCAGTCGTTACAAATCGGGCTGGTGAAATTGAAAGTGCGGGGAAGTTGGTGCTGCCCGGAGTAGGCGCCTTTGCCAGTTGCATGCGTGGACTGCAAGAGTGTGGGTTTGATCAGCTAGTCATTGACCGAGTGTCGGCAGGTGTACCGTTACT
>Ga0163163_10003687_pt1 | contig 13038 bp, 11 predicted proteins | sample S65metaG_FD_119766 | JGI IMG/M metagenome (GOLD analysis project Ga0163163, IMG submission 119766) | Switchgrass rhizosphere microbial communities from Kellogg Biological Station, Michigan, USA - S6-5 metaG | ecosystem: Host-associated > Plants > Roots > Rhizosphere > Soil | place: USA... | reverse complement strand
GGTGCTAGACGGAAACACACAACCAACAAAAAATGCATGGTGAAACGCGCGGGGTGCGCTATTTCATCATGCACAGACTAACAGGGGCAACCTAACGAAACTCATTGCTGTAAAGCTTTTTTACTCTGAAATACCGGGATTGAGATAAATCTGACCCAGCCTCAAACGACGGCGCATACTAAGCGAAAGCGATTCAGGCTGTCAATCAAAAAAGCGAGTTAAATCTATGTCCTGTTGAGCTTACGGCACTAGAAGCCATAGTCCTCCGGTTTTTCTTGCAGTTCCAATCTCTATTTTTTCGGATTCATTAACAAATACTGCAATGGGTTAACAGGTTCATCGTTAATGCGAACCTCGTAGTGTAGGTGGGGCCCAGTTGAACGACCGGTCGATCCTACCTTGCCAAGCAGTTGACCTCTGGAAAGTTGTTGCCCAGCTTCGACGTCGATATGGGATAGATGACCATAGCGCGTGGAAAGCCCACCGCCATGGTCTATGACAACTAACTGCCCATAACCATTTTGCCAACCAACAAACGAGACGTGACCACTCGCTCCGGCAACCACGGGAGTTCCCATCGGTGCTTCAATATCCTGTCCGGTGTGGAATTCCCACCCAGGACCGCCAAACGGATTACGTCTTCCACCGAATCCTCCTTCAAGCTCTCCGTACACTGGCCAAATTGTAGGAGTATAGCCACGTTCACGAAGTACTTGTTCGTAAGCTCGCATGTCTTCTTCCAAGCGACTCATTTTGGACGCGAGCGTAGCCAATGCCATTTCGTCCAATGGCAGCTCTGGTCCGCCAGTTCCTGGTAGAACTGTAGCTCCCTCAACTACCCCCGACTTTTCTGCAAGCTTTCGTGAAGTGTCTTCGACCTTTTCGACGCGATTATTTAGTTTTGCGAGCTCTAGTCGTTGTCGATCATTCTCAGCACGTAGTTGCTGGTTCTCCAAGGCAGTTCGTAGGTGAGCTGCTTGTTGAGTGAGTCCATAAAAACCGTACAGCAACCCCACACCAACAAAGAGAGCCACTCCACAGGAAATAGACACGACTTTCCTCTCTACTCGAATACGTTGAACGCGTGCTCGCGAGCGGGAGGAGTGGGCAATTATAAATGCATAAAATCGTTCTTCCTTGGCCACTGTGGTGCTCCTTTTTGCTGTCGCATTAAAACCGAGGCTGCGTCAGCAACCAAAGGCACAAACTCGCCAGAGTGCGATTTTGCGCAGGGTTAAGTTTTTACGAGTTCTTAATTGAACCTACTTGAAGAATTGCAGCGGATGAGTTGAAACCTCAAGGTCCCTCCGAGGTGAAATTCATCCGACAGGCGCTGCAAAGACGCCTGACCCTATCACAGGGCAACGGGGTCATGCAAACTTCACTATATTTGTAAAACACTGGCAAATCGTGCTCTTCAAATGAAAAGACCCTGAGAGCACATGGAACTCAGGGTCTCGATATTTGATTTGAAACTTAATTTAAATTTCGTCAGCTTCTCGACGTTTTCGCGAACGGTCGCGCAAAATGGCTAAGACAATTAATACAAGCAACGCGATAAAGATAACAACGATGGCTATTTTGATTGCGACAAGGAGAAAACCGACCAACGTAATGAGTTGTCTCAATAGCGCTACGATCAGAAAAATCAGAGCGATAAGTCCACCGAGCCGTCCAAAAACTCTTATTACTCCACACATAAATGCTCCCTTATTGAAACCAGCCTTCTGTTAATTCCTCAAGATCTTCGTTCGAAAGGAAGTGGATCGCGTCGCGCTAACTGTGTGGTTTCGCCTGTTCGAAACGTAGCTGTGTCTACCAGTTTCGACGCCACGACAGAAGGTGGTGGACGTCGTGAATCAAAGCGCACGATACGATCGGACGTCTTACCTTGACGAAGATAATAAAACAACATGTACGCGCCGAGTGCTACGAGTGCGACGGGAAGCAGTTCTTTGATTGGCAATTGTACTCCCAGTAGCGTATGCAAAAGAAAGAGCGTTCCTATGATGATTAACGTCGTTCCCCAAGCGAACGGATTTCCGTAAAGTCGACGCGCAATAACATCTTCTTCCGCGTCTGGGGACAAACCGGCTCTCATTAATTGCGCCGTTCGACATGCGTCGACGGCCGCAAATAACCAGGTGCCGAGAACGCCGAGCACAAAGAAGTGAACACCCGGGGCTAGAACGGCCATCTGAAAGAAACTTGCAAAGATTGCAAAGTGGACAATCGCTTTTGAGGTTTGTCCGTTATACGCAGCACCGAGGCCTGGAACGAACGATAGAAGCGTCGCAACAAAGGGTGAACTTTTTCTTCGGACAATATGTGACGGTGTTGCGTGATGTCGCAAGAGTTCAACTCCAGCAACGATGCAATCCTGGCAGAATGGAAAGCCGCGCACTCGATGATCACAAGCCGGGCATAGCCACCGAGCGCACTGATTGCACTGAACCATAGCTGGATTCTTTGCATGGTAGCCGCAGTACATCATGTTACGCCTTCATCTCCCTATCGACTGTCACGTCCGTTGTTCGCTTTTGCGTTGGACTTGTCCTGTTCCTTTTGTTGATCAGTAGCGTTCTTTGCCGGCGGAGGAGCTGGTTTCCGAGCATCGGACTCAACGAGCTGTATCAGATCGGTTTGTTCAGCAAGCTGAACGCCAGCATTGTAAACACCGCTGATTGATCCATCGGCCGAAACAGTGTTGGTTAAAACCAGAATCGCTACCAGTAGCATTGTCGCCACGGTAGCGAGTTGTGGAGAAACAATGAGATCGAGCCAGGCCCGAAGTGTTGAAGCTGCGCGAGATGTCCACGGCGCCCTTACTTCATGAGGAACGACCGTGCCTAGCGTTGCCTGAAGAATTCTTTCGTTAAGCCCAGCAGGTACCGGCTGCTCTTCAGCGATATATGTGTAACAGGCTCCGATAGAGCGAACTACTTCGCCAGGTAATTCGGTACAGCGGTCGCAAAGTGCGGCGTGTCTTTCCCAACGGTGATAGAGATGTGCTGGTAGGAATCCATCGAGGTAATCAGTCAAAAACTCTTCAAAGTCTGAACAACTCATTGCCGACTCCGGCATAGTTCGCTGTAGGATTCGAGCCTCAAGCTCTATTGAAGGAGCGGGAACAGCGGCAGTCCGGCAAGCATCGACTGCACTTCGGACAGATGAAAGTAGTTCGTGACAAACCGGGCACTTGAGTGAGTGCTCGGCCATTTGGCGATTAATCTCTGGATCGATTACGCCCTCAATGTAATCAGTTAGTTCATTCTCAAATTCCGAACAAAGCATTATCGTTTCGCTTCCTGCCCCACTTATTTCAAAGCTCGCTTTCCCGTCCCTTGGAAAGCCGCTTGCGCTTGACTCAGGCTTCACCCATCGCAACAACTTTCATTCGTCGAAGTATCTTTGCCAGTTCAATGCGTCCACGATTAATTCTAGACTTAACGGTCCCTTCAGGTATTCGCAACAAATCGACTATTTCCTGATAACTCAACTCTTCGATATCTCTTAGAATTACGCACGTTCTTAAGTCCGGTGACAACCTGTCGATCCCGGCCTGTACCTGCTGTCCGAGCTCCCTACGTTCCATTTCCTGCTGGACGGTATTTGAACGAGAACACAAGTGATAGCTATGGTCCGCCAGGTCGTCTGCCTGATTGTCGTGCGGAGTTCGTTGGCGCTTTCTGTAGTCGTCAATGATCAGGTTACGCGCCAATCGCATCAACCAGTTTTGCAAGTCACCTTGCTTGGGATCGTATTGATCCAGGGACCGGTAAACCCTTACAAAAACTTCCTGGGTCAAATCTTCAGCAGTATCTGATCTAGAGGTGAATCGGTAGGCAAGGTTGTAGATGCGGCGGGAATAGTTTTGAACGATCTCCTCCCAGGCCGCGCCGTCGCCTGCGCGACACCTGCGAACCAGTTCAGCTCCTTCGCTGACAGCCAAAGCTTTAATGGCCCCCACCCTATCTTCTCCGGCTACCGTATTTACCATGTGAACAAGGCAGCTTCCCCTTGTCATCAGCGGATTACGAAGCGTCTCAAACTAAAGTTCCCAGTCAAACTTACTATGTATTTTCGGCGGTGTCTAAACCTGATTCGTTCCGCATACGGAGTTGAGGGAGTCGATTCTTGCCCCTTCGAGTAAGCTGTAGTAGCCTGTGCGAACGACCCAACATGTTGTGGTTTGACCTATTGATCAGTCAAGCTTGATCTCAGGCGGCACCCGATCGGTAAACTTGAAAATACTAGCCTATCGAAAATATCTGGAGTTCATTGGGCTGTGCCTACTCGCCGGCGTCTTCTTTTGGTGGTTTGGACGGAAGTTGAACTGGGCGGAAGTCCGTGAGGCCGTCAGCCATTCCAATCCGTACCTTCTGTTAGCTGCTGCTTCCATAGTCAGCTTGTCATATGTAGTTAGAGCTTTTAGGTGGGGAGCATTGCTCCGTCCATTAGTGTCGTCTCGCTTCGGAGATCTTTTTGCAGCGACTACAGTAGGTTTTGGCACAGTCTTCTTAATTGGAAGAGCGGGGGAAGTGGTTCGACCTGTCGTGTTGCCGATGCGCGACGAACGAGTCAGGCCCAGTGCCGCGATCGTGACGATCATGGTCGAACGTATCTACGACATGATGGCTGTCGTTCTAATGTTCGCCATTAACCTGATCTGGTTCAAGGCGCCTCCCTCGCTGCAAAAGGATTTCACGAAGGTTCGCGCTGTTGGAATAGGTCTATTGGTCGGGACGGTCTTAGGAATTGTTCTGCTGACATGGTTCAGAAAAAACTCCACATTCGTTATCGCCGGTTTTACGAAGGTATTCGATCGACTTGATTTCATTCCTCGTAGAATTTCAAAACTGGCCATTAGCATTTTAGAACAGTTAGCTCGTGCTCTGCGTGTTCTGGTTAACGTTGCGGAGCTCGCCGAAACAATCACATGGACAGCGGTTTTATGGCTCGGAGTGGCACTGGCCAACCTTCTGATTATTCGTGCCTTTGGTGTGACCTTTGGATTTTCGGAGACGATATTTGTTATGGGTTGGTCGTTGGCGGGGTCGTTGGTTCCGACGCCTGGCGGCGCTGCCGGTGCGTTTCACGCGGCAACGGCAGCTGGTTTGATTTTCCTGGGAGTCCCGCCCGAAACGGCGGCGGCTATTTCGATCGTCATGCACGTCATCGATTTCGGTCCGGCCCTCCTCTTTGGATTCTTCTACATCATTCGAGGGGATCTGAGTTTTTCAAAGCTGCGAGCACTCGCGTCGACCGAGGCAGTGGAACATGTTGTCGAGGACGAGGATCTGTTGCCGGACAACGCAAATACGAAACAACAAACTTTAGGGGGTGTTCTTACCGACTGAGTTCTTGCAACCATTCTAGCGAGGTTCAATTCTGATGAAATGTCCATTCTGTGCCTATCTCGAAGACAAAGTAGTTGACTCAAGAGAGTCACGAGAAGGCGATGCTATTCGCCGTCGGCGGGAGTGTTTGCGTTGCGAAAGAAGATTTACCTCTTACGAACGTATTGACGAAATTCCTTATATGGTTGTCAAAAAGGATGGACGACGAGAAACATTCGATCGCAATAAGGTAATGGCCGGATTGTTGCGCGCTTGTGAGAAAAGACCGGTACCATCCACCAAGCTGGATAGCATCGTCAATGCAATCGAAAAGTATGTTCAGGAATCACCCGAACGCGAGCGGCCCACTAGTAAAATAGGTGAGATGATTATGCGGCGCTTAAAGGAATTGGATAAGGTTGCGTATGTTCGTTTTGCTTCCGTCTATCTTGAATTCGAAGATGTTTCGGAATTCATGACGGAACTCAAACACTTGGTGCGGACACGAGCTGCTGGCCCGACAGGCAGAAAGTAATTAACTTGAAGTGCCAATGATTAATCCTATCCGCGCGACAGGTCTCGAGCGTCTCGAACTACAAAGACTGCGGGATCGCGTCGGTCTGCTCTATGCTGCTTTGCAGGAGGCGACGGAAGCAGAGAATCCTCTGGCATCGGGAGCGTGGGCACCACCTGTCGATCTTTCTGAGACTCTCGAAGCAATCAATATCCGAGTTGAATTGCCTGGTGTCGCTGCTGATCAAATTAAGATCGGACTATGCAACACAAAACTGAGAATTTGGGGCGAAAAGAAACGTCGTCCTGCCAGGCGACGAATCATCTCTTATCTGTGCTCAGAACGTAGCTACGGCAAGTTTAATCGACTTGTGCCTCTTCGGTGGACCATCAATGTTCGAGAGGCGCAGGCTGAACTGGAAGATGGCATTCTCAATATACGTCTTCCCAAGCTCGATGATCGTCGAGGTGGCGAGTTCTCAGTCGAAGTGATCGACAAGAACACGGGATCTTGAACACCGGCAATAAAATGTTAGAAGTCTAAGGTGACGTACATGGCAATCGTAAAAGAACCAGAATTCGCAGAAGCAATTGAAGCATCCGATGCTGACCAACAGTTACAGATCCCTAGCGATCTCCCGGTATTGCCCCTGCGCGATATTGTTATCTACCCGTTCATGATCGTTCCGTTGTTCGTTTCGCGAGAGAAATCTATTCGTGCGGTCGACGAAGCGCTTGGCGAAAACAGAATGATCCTTCTTGCGTCGCAGAAGGATCTCGATAAAGAAGAGCCAACGGCAGACGATCTCTATTCGGTTGGTACAGCCGCCGTGATCATGCGAATGTTGAAGTTACCGGATGGGCGCATTCGGATACTTGTTCAAGGCCTTGCTCGAGCACAAATCGAATCTGTTGATACAAGTGGTGAGTACTTGCGTTCTCATGTCAACGTTATTCAGGAGATACTTCCGCCAGAACGTTCTCTCGAAGTCGAAGCCCTTGTACGGAACGTTCGTGGTTCCATGGAGAAGGCCATCAATCTCGGCAAGAACATCTCACCTGAAGTGATGGCAATAATCGCTAACCTTGACGATGCCGGCCGGCTTGCCGATCTATCAGCCTCAAATCTCGAGTTAAAGGTTGAAGACGCCCAGTCTGTTCTCGACATCGCCGACACAACTGCGAGGCTAAGACGTGTCAATGAGCTCCTGAATAAGGAGATCGAAGTCTTAACTGTGCAGCAGGAGATCAACACTCAAGCACGCGCTGACATCGATCGTTCGCAGCGGGAGTTCTATCTGCGACAACAAATGAAGGCGATTCAGAGTGAACTTGGTGAAGGCAACGAACTGGCAGAAGAAATTGCGCAGTTCCGCGAGAAGATCGAAACCGCCAAAATGCCAAAGACCGCTGAGGAAGAAGCACTGCGGCAGCTGAAGAAACTTGAAAGAATGCACCCGGATGCGGCGGAGACTGCAACCTTACGTAACTGGATGGAGATCATGACTGATCTTCCGTGGTCACGTTCGTCTGTCGACAATCTGGATCTGCAAAAAGCCGAACAGGTCTTGAACGAGGATCATTACGGTCTTGAAAAAGTGAAGGACCGAATTCTCGAAGCTTTGGCAGTACGTAAACTAAAAGAAAAACCTAAGGGACCGATTCTCTGTTTGGTCGGACCTCCAGGCGTGGGCAAGACTTCACTCGGTCGATCCATCGCGAGAGCCCTCGACAGGAAGTTTGTCCGACTGTCTCTCGGAGGTGTACACGACGAAGCAGAGATTCGCGGTCATCGTCGTACCTATGTAGGGGCCATGCCGGGCCGAATCATTCAAGCTGTGCAACAGGCAAGTACAAACAATCCGTTGATCATGCTGGATGAAATCGACAAGGTAGGCGCCGACTTCCGTGGCGATCCATCATCGGCACTTCTGGAGGTTCTTGATCCCGAACAGAACAACAGTTTTCGTGATAACTACCTCGGCGTAACTTTTGATTTGTCAAACGTAATCTTCATGACGACGGCGAACGTGTTGGACACAATTCAACCAGCCCTTCGAGATCGAATGGAAGTAATCAGACTCGCTGGTTACACGGAAGAAGAGAAACGCGAGATCGCTTTGCGACATTTGCTACCGAAGCAGATGGAAGAGAACGGTATCACGTCCAGGGAGCTCCATATCTCCAAGACTGCACTGACCACTATCATTCAGCAGTACACACAGGAGGCAGGACTGCGCCAACTGGAACGCGAGATCGGTCGCATATGTAGAAAGGTTGCTCGTCGAATTGCGGAGGGTCACAAAGGAACGGTCCGGGTATCATTAAAGAACGTTCATGAGTTTCTCGGCGCTCCTAAAATCATCCCAGAGGAAGCACTCAAAAAAGATCAGATAGGGGTCGCTACCGGTCTGGCTTGGACAGCAGTTGGGGGAGACGTGCTCTTCATTGAAGCACTCAGAATGAAGGGTAAAGGAAATCTTGTACTCACTGGTCAGCTTGGCGAAGTTATGCGGGAGTCAGCGCAGGCTGCTTACTCATATGCGAAATCTCGGGCCAAGGAGCTCGATATCGCGGAAGAAGACTTCAGCAACTACGACCTGCATATACACATACCCGAAGGCGCCATTCCCAAAGACGGTCCGTCTGCCGGTATCACCTTGGCCACCGCAATGGTTTCCGCTTTATCAGGACGCCCGGTGCGTAAGGATGTGGCGATGACCGGAGAAATAACTCTTCGTGGAAACGTTCTCCCGATTGGTGGAGTTAAGGAGAAGGTACTTGCGGCGCGGAGAGCTCGGGTCTCAACGATAATTCTTCCTCAACAAAATCGACGCGATCTTGACGAGGTACCAAAAGAGCCATTTAAGGACATCCGGTTTGTTTTTGTGGAGAATATGAGGCAGGTGTTTCGTGAAGCGCTGCAGGAGAAAGTAACACCGCCTGCGACATCTACATCGAGACCTCAGCGAGTGCCGCAGGCTGCTAACGCCAGACAAGTGCAGTGACCGTGGTCACAGCCCCCGCTGTCTCTCAACTGCAGCCTCATCAAGGAGGAACGTAAGGAATCTCGGGATGTTTTGATGGGTGTTGCGCTTTAGATTTCTTGTGCAACTGATCTTGAGATTCTGGAATCTCAGCCTCGGTTCAGTTGAAATATTTCCTCGCGACCTTCCCGACTCGTCGCTTTCGTCCGAAGCCGCACAGTTCGGACTTTTCCCAGATTGGGATTGAACCTTCAAAACAGAAGCCCGATATCATTTACCCTTTTGCAGAGTGGCCTCTGCCAGGATCAAGGAGTTTAGGAATGGCAATATCACCTCGCAAGCTTTCTTCAGTTCTAATCGGAGTCTTTGCCCTCGTCGTAGTTTTAACTACTTCCGCCGTCGCGCAGACGACAGCAAAACTTGATGTAAGCAACATCACCATCAAGAATTTTGGCCAAATGGATGAGCGCTTCTTTCGGGGAGGTCAGCCGCAGGAAAAGGATTATCGACAGCTCGCGTCACTCGGTATCAAGACGGTCATCGATCTGACCGACGATCCAAAGTCCTACGAACGTCCGGCTGTTGAAGCTCTCGGAATGCGTTATGTGAACATTCCGATGAGCGACTCCAAGTATCCGGAGGCTTCGCAAATCACCAAGTTCTTGAAACTCGTCGACGAGCCTTCAACCGGGAAGTTTTTCGTGCACTGCGCGGGCGGACGCCATCGGACTGGAGTGATGGGTGCGGTTTATCGTTTCAACCACTATAACTGGAACTTTGACCAGGTATATGCGGAGATGAAGAACTACGACTTCTACACTCGATGGGGACACGCCAACATGAAGAAGTTTGTAGAAGACTACGCAGTGAGCTATCAGCAAAACAACGTAGCAGCATCACAGCAGAGTGGCGTTAAGCAGCACTAAGATTGGCTAAAGGGTCTTTGGGTCTTCCTTGAACCAAAGACTCTTTACCAACGTCAAAGACCCCTACTTCACTGATCCAAATACAATTCAGTCTTCTGCAACGAATACTCAGCGATTCTTACTTAATCTTTCGCTCGGGCGCAGATTGAGTAATTCATTCGTACGATATCGAACGGTCTGCGTGAGCAAGTTAATTTGCGCCGGAGTGTAGTTCGCTGCTCTGAATGCGTCCTGGAGCTGACGATCACTGAGCTGTGCGAGAAACGCCGCAACCCATTCGGCGTCGCGGACCGAAATGTTGTTGAAAAGACCTCGGTTCTTTCCTCCATAATGAAGCTGTACGCGATCGCCTTTTACTTTTTCCAAAAACTTTGTTTTTGCAAAACTCGACGGGTCATTTCGGCTACGTGTAAATCGCCAGAAGAGTGGGGTAGTACTGGCGTGTCCGAACGTGGCACCCAGATCGCTGATGATGTATTGAAGTTCTCCTCGATCATTGATGTAAACGGTTTGATTGTTTGAATCTTTAAGGTCCCAGTTGTTCATCAGGGCCATCATGATCTTCAAGCCCTGCAACTCAGGAGTACCTGTAAAGGGATTGCGATTCCATTTCCATTGGTCCAGCCGTTTCCAGCCGTCAGGACGCGCCTCAAATCGCACGTTTTGAAAGGTTCCTTTTCCAGGGAGTGTCACTTGCGGAGCGAGGTAATTAACCTCGGTGACATAGCCAAGGCCCCACAACAATCGCACAGCAGCAGTTTCAGACTGAGCCTCCTTACCGATCTTTGCAACCCACTCTCGACCGGCGGCGTCACGGACGCGATACTTCTTTGAGTAACCACCCTTCTCTTCTTTAAGAACCGTTAGCCTACTAAGATCTGGACGCATAGCTTCGCCCCCCGGTCCTAGAAAGAGATCCCTTGACGAGATATCAGTTGGTTGCCTCCACAACACAGGAGTACCTTTCGGTATCCGTTTCTTCTCCTTTGTTTTTGCGCTGTCAACTTGAACACTGAAGCAACCAAGGATGACTGCAAGAACCAGGAACGCCCTTAACCTATTTGAGCTTGGCATGACCGATCTCCGACTAGTGATCGACTGAAGCCTGTTAGGGATCAGTCGTAATGAACACGTGGGGCGCTCGAGGGATCGGATAAAACTAAAGAAGGGAATTACTCTAATGTTCTATCTGGGGACCGGCCGATGAAGTACGTTTGACTATCAAACTCACCTTGATCTTTCGAAAGCGAAACGTAGCTTCCATCTGATTGCAGTTCGCGGCCTCTTATGTTGTCGCGAAGATAAGCGTCAAGCAAAACATCCTTCAGGTAACACTTCGCATTTGGATCATTGACTGGAGTCACAACTTCGATCCTGTGTTTTAAGTTTCGAGACATCCAATCGGCGCTTCCGATGTACAGCTCTTCTTCGCCTCCGTTGGCGAAGTGAAAAACTCGGCTATGCTCCAAAAAGCGCCCAACAACATTGCGTACCCTGATGTTATCCGAAAGACCTGGAACGCCCGGCCGCAGCATGCAGATGCCCCGAACAATCAAATCAATTTGAACTCCTGCTCTCGACACCTCATACAGCTTTTCAATGATCTGCTGATCGGCGAGTCGGTTGAACTTCGCCGTAATTCGCGCAGGTCGACCGGCATTCTGATGTGCGATCTCACGATCAAACAGTGCATTGAGATTTTCACGCAAGCTTACAGGGGCGACCAGCAACTTGCGGTACGACGACTGTTGAGAAAAGCCAGTAAGGTAGTTGAACAGTTCGGTTGCATCGCGTCCGATGGCGTCGTCACACGTAAAGAGTCCAAGGTCGGTGTACGTGCAAGACGTGGTCGGGTTGTAATTGCCCGAGGCGACGTGAACGTATCGTCGAAGCATGCCATCCTCGCGTCTAACGACCAGTGTTAATTTCCCGTGAGTCTTTAACCCCACAATGCCGTAAACAACGTGGACGCCTGCCCGATCCAGTTTTTGCGCCCATTCAATATTGTGTTCTTCATCAAAGCGAGCCTTCAGCTCAATCAACGCTGTAACTTGTTTCCCCTTCTCGCTAGCTCGAATCAAAGCGGGCGGGATCGGTGAGTCTGGACCCGTGCGGTAGAGACAGATCTTTATTGCGACGACATCGTCGTCTTCGACAGCCTGGTTGATGAAATCGGTAACGCAGTCGTAAGAGTCGTATGGGTGGTGAACCAGACGGTCACTTTCCTGAATAGCACTGAAAATGTTCTCCGGTTTAGAGCACCAGTCGGGGTGATGTGGGACAAAAGGAGCATCCTTCAAATCAGGTCGATCCCAATCAAACAAAGGCATCAGCTCCTGGCTGGCCAATGGCCCATCAACCTTATAGACGTCCGACTCTTGGAGACCCTGAGATTCTGACAAGTATTCAATCATCTCGACGGGCATGTCCTTCGAGACCTCCAGGCGCACGGGCGTACCAAATCGGCGCTGACGCAATTCTTCCTGAATCACTCCGAGAAGATCGTGTGCCTCTTCTTCCCGAATTTCGATATCGGCGTCTCGTGTTACGCGAAATCGATGACACGGTCCGGGATTCATTCCGGGAAATAGCGATTGGATGTGACCTTCAATTAGTTCTTCAAGGAGAATGAACTTAGAACCTGACAATCCAACAGGCACTAACCTCGGCACGACCGAGGGCACTTTGATTCGAACAAAACGCGGCTCGAAGTGCTTATTACCAAGGGCCAAGGCTCTACCCTCGGGCGCTTCAACCATTAGTCCTAGATTAAGACTCAACGGTGAAATATATGGAAACGGATGTGATGGATCGACAGCCAATGGAGTCAGAACGGGAAAGACCTTTTCCAGAAAATACTCCTCGAGGCTTTGCTTCTCATATCTCGAAAGCGAACTGTAAGACGCGAGTTCCAGTCCAGCTGACTTCAACTTAGGCAGGATATCTTCGTTAAGACAGCGCGCCTGTTTTTGGATCAGCGGTAGGATGCGATCGCGTAACTCACTTAGTTGCTGTTTAGGCGTCAGACCGTCGGCAGAGAGCGCCATAACTCCAAGTTCTTGTTCCTCTTTCAGCCCAGACACTCGAATCATGAAAAACTCATCAAGGTTGGACGAAAAGATCGAGAGAAACTTCAAACGCTCGAGAAGTGGATTGCGTTCGTTCAACGCCTCTTCTAAAACTCGCGCATGAAATTGGAGCAAACTAAGTTCACGATTGAAGAAGAGTTGAGTCTTCTTCAACTGTTCCGGATCTTCGACTCGTCGGGGAAAG
>Ga0163163_10003685_pt1 | contig 13042 bp, 9 predicted proteins | sample S65metaG_FD_119766 | JGI IMG/M metagenome (GOLD analysis project Ga0163163, IMG submission 119766) | Switchgrass rhizosphere microbial communities from Kellogg Biological Station, Michigan, USA - S6-5 metaG | ecosystem: Host-associated > Plants > Roots > Rhizosphere > Soil | place: USA: Michigan... | reverse complement strand
GTTAAAAAACCTCTTTGTTTGGTAACATCCTGGATCTCGCGAATAACATAGGAAACACTTCCAATAACCTTGTATGGAGTCATCAAATCGTATTTAAACTCATCGGCATCACCGTTGTTGTAATTCTTGGAATCGTCATTCCAGGAATCAGCATCCGCTACATCATCGTTTAATGTAACATGTTCTTCGTACCTATCTGTAAGTGAATAGAAGGTCGGTGAATGTATGGCTAAACCCAATCTCCAGAATTCGGCTGGCTTATAAATAAGGCCAGCTTTTAAATTGATACCTACCCCGGAAGTTTCGAGTTTTTCTGAAAAAATTCCATAGTCAAATGCATTATTCGGGTTGTCCGTGGCATCTGCTTCAACGAATTCCGTTTCACGTTTATATTTTAATACGGGTATTCCTATTGATCCTCCAAACATCCACTTTTCCTGAACCTGCACGCCAACACCTAAAGTATAATCATTTATGCCTCCACGGGTCTTAACCGAGTATTGCTGCAATAGGCCAGTACCGACAGGCGCATTTGTAATAAAATGATCGATAAGTTTTGAGGGGGTTGCTACTGAGTCAATCCAATAAGTGTTATAGAATAAACTAGCCCCATTTGGATAATTATTTTCTGCGGCATATGGATCTTTAACGCCTGCACCATTAAATAGCTCTACATATTTCTGCGAAATAGAGCTTTGATTGTTCGCGCCCCGATACAACATATCGTTATTAAAATCCGCCGTGCGGTTCATAGCCAGACTAAAAGCAGTGTTGCGAACCTTTCCCTTGTCATCACCTCCTCCCAAAACAAAGCCTGTTGTTCCCCATGTAAAACGGTTCATCTTGTCGCTTGCTTTGCTGCCCATGTAGGTAGCTTTGGTGTTTTGGAACTGGTAGAGGGGCGTTAGTATGAAATCACCTGTCCTGTAAAAAGCCAGTCCTGCAGGATTAACAAAATTGGCAGTGATGTCTCCGCCGAGAGATCCCATAGCGCCGCCAACGGCTTTGGTCCTGGCACTTCCCCCGGGAGTATACCACGAGAATTTTAAAGCATCAACTGGTTCCTGGGCGAAAGAGGCAATATATAGTGAAGCTGCACATATAATAAGTAGAGCTTTCTTCATAAAACTTTTTTGAATTGTTTTGGGCAAAGAGATACAAGGAGATGTCCGTATGAAACATCCGAAATCCTTTTTTTCCGACTTCATTTTAATTAGTTATTTCCCCTGCTGGCATTTCCTCGGCTGCTGGAATTTGAACTGGAACCTGATGATGAACTACCGCTGCTACTGTTGGTACTTCGTGTTGAAGAACTACTGGAAGAACCTGAGTTATTAGAACTGCTACCTGAACCAGAAAATACATCTCTCAGGAAACTGCCCGCGTTGCGGCCACTATTGTTATAGTTATTAGTATTGCCGGTATTGTAATCCGGAACGCTGTAACTTTTTCTTACGCTGCCTTTCGGATTGTTCGTGCTGTTTGCAGGTTGGGAATTATACACGTTAAGATCAAAAGCTCTTGGCTTGTTGTAAACCGGTGCTTTCGGAACTACAGAAATTACAGGTGCATAATAGGGGTTGTAATAACAGTTCCAGTAATTATAAGAAGACCATGGACTGTTATACATCAGGCGGCCATTGTAATAATGGTAATAATAGGGATTGTAGGAGTAATAGTCATCGTACAATGTGGTGTAACGGCGGTCCTGGATTTTCATACGCAGGTACCGATCATCACGGTAGGCCTCATCATCATACCTGTAGTTTTTATTTTCTTTTACTTCTTTCGTTTCATGGCGTACATACTCTTCATGCGGACGTGCGGGAGAGTAATAAACGTCATCGGGAGTTTGACCGGATTTATAAACTGTGGTACAACTTGTGATAAATAAAGTAAGCGATAAAAACGAGAGTGTAGATTTAGATTTCATGGCACATGTTTTAGATGTTAATATTACTTTTGCCATCCACAGTAAATTTCCACATTTTGCTGTTAAACAAAAGATAATTATGTTTTTAATTATTTCCTCTCCAAAGGTCTGAAAAAGAAACGACAGAGCAAGGAATTTAAATACTATATTAAATAGATTGAAAGAACTATGGGAAAAGAAATTACATCTCGATCGGAGGATTATTCGCAATGGTACAACGACCTGGTTTTGAAAGGAGCCCTCGCAGATTATTCAGCCGTTCGTGGCTGTATGGTTATTAAGCCTTATGGTTATGCATTGTGGGAAAATATGAGAGATCAATTAGATAGGATGTTCAAAGAAACAGGTCATCAAAATGCATACTTTCCTTTGTTTGTCCCTAAGAGTTTATTTGAAGCAGAAGAGAAAAATGCAGAAGGTTTTGCAAAAGAATGTGCTATAGTAACACACTATCGTTTGAAAGCTGATCCTGATAAAAAAGGAAAGTTAATTGTGGATCCGGAAGCCAAATTAGAAGAAGAGTTAGTAATTCGTCCAACCAGTGAGGCAATTATATGGAACACATATAAAGATTGGATTCAGTCATATCGCGACCTTCCAATTTTGGTGAACCAATGGGCTAACGTAGTTCGATGGGAAATGAGAACGCGTTTGTTTTTACGCACTGCAGAATTTTTATGGCAGGAAGGTCATACAGCTCATGCAACAAGAGAAGAAGCAGTTGAAGAAACAGAAAGAATGCTGGAAGTGTATGCAACGTTTGCAGAACAGTATATGGCTTTGCCCGTCATTCGCGGACTAAAAACAGAAAGCGAACGTTTTGCCGGCGCCGAAAATACATATTGTATTGAAGCATTAATGCAGGATGGAAAAGCATTACAGGCCGGAACTTCTCATTTTCTCGGTCAAAACTTTGCAAAGGCTTTTGATGTAAAGTTTTTGAGTAAAGAAAACAAACTTGAATATGTATGGGCAACAAGTTGGGGTGTCAGTACAAGATTGATTGGTGCATTAGTTATGGCACATAGCGATGATGATGGACTAATTTTGCCTCCCCGCATTGCACCAGTCCAGGTTGTAATTGTTCCCATATACAAAGGTGATGAGCAAAAACAGCAGATCGATACAAAAGTAACAGAGATCATCCAGCAATTAAAAGCTAACGGCATAAGTGTGAAGTATGATAATAACGACAACAATCGACCAGGTTGGAAATTTGCCGAATATGAATTGAAAGGCGTCCCCGTACGCATTGCTATTGGAGCAAGGGATCTTCAAAACAATGTTGCTGAAGTAGCAAGGCGAGACACGAAAGAAAAGCAATCCATTTCATTAGACGGAATTACAAATTATATCAAACAATTGTTGGAAGACATTCAGCAGAATTTATTCAACAGGGCATTGCAGTATCGTGAAGAACATACAACAAAGGCAAATTCATGGAAAGAGTTTGAACAATTGTTAGATGAAAAAGGGGGATTTATATCTTCACATTGGGATGGAACAGCCGAAACCGAAGAAGCAATTAAAGAAAAAACAAAGGCCACTATTCGATGTATTCCTTTAAACAATGAAAAGGAAAACGGCAAGTGTATATTGACCGGGAAGCCATCTTCACAAAGAGTTTTGTTTGCAAGGGCATACTAATATGGAAAATAGTTGTTTCCCTTACAATGATCACGCAGGCACAACATTGGTTGACTAAATTTTGCAGTTAGTTTTTACTTATCCTTGTGTATGCTACTGCTCAAGCATGCATTAATTGGCTTTGGGTCAAAGATCAATTTCTCAAAACTTCAGGGTAGTTCTTATTCTTTGTTTCCTTACCTTTTGTGTCTACTCAAGCTTACTGCAATGAAAAGACCTTTATGTTTCTTGTTCATGATACTGTTTTTTAATGCAAACAAGGCACAGGTAAAACTTCAAAATCTCCTCGTCGAAAATTTATCCAATCCACAAGGCATTGATAATGCTACACCACGATTTAGCTGGCAATTGATTTCAGATAAACGAAACATCATGCAAACTGCCTACGAACTGCATGTAGGAACAAACAAAAGTGTGCTCGCGAAATCTGCCAACCTGGAATGGTCAAGTGGAAAAATAAATTCGGATTCGTCGGTTCATGTAGCGTACAAGGGTAAGCGGTTACAATCAGGCAAAAAATATTTCTGGCAGGTAAGAGTCTGGGACAACCAGGGGAATCCGTCGCCCTGGAGTGAAACTGCTTACTGGCGAATGGGTTTACTGGATTCCAGTGATTGGAACGCAAAATGGATTGAGTCCCCCTTAGATAAAGATGGAGATCAAAGACCGGCAATTCATTTCAGGAAAGAATTTCAATCATCAAAAAAAGTTGAATCTGCGGTTGCTTATATAACCGCCCATGGTGTATACGAAGCCATGATTAACGGTAAACGTGTCGGTAATTTTTATTTGACCCCTGGCTGGACCAGTTACAATAAAAGATTACAGTATCAAATTTATGATGTTACGGACCTGATTGCACGAGGCGACAATTGTATTGGCATAACACTGGCTAACGGGTGGTACCGGGGATTTTTAGCCTGGGGTGGAAATAAAAATACATGGGGTAAAGATCTTTCCTTGTTATTTCAATTGGATATTCATTATTCAGATGGAAGCAATGAGTCAATTGTTTCGGAGAAATCATGGAAATCTTCAATCGGTAGTATTGTTGATGCGGAAATTTATCATGGAGAGATTATTGATTCCAGGAAGGAAAAAACCGGTTGGACTAACGTAGGATATAATGATGCCGGCTGGAGTACCGTTATAGAAAAAAATTATAGCAAATCTGTTCTCATAGCTACTCAAAATGAACCCATCAAAAAACATGAAACATTTTCACCGCTAAAAGTATTTACTACACCAAAGGGTGAGAAGGTGATCGATTTTGGACAAAACCTTGTTGGATGGGTCAAGGTAAAATTAAACGGCAGGGCAGGGGATACAATTAAAATTTTCCATGCCGAAGTACTGGATAAAGACGGAAATTTTTATACTGACAATCTAAGAGCGGCGAAAGCACAAGCTGTTTATATTCTGAAAGGCGGTGAAGAAAGTTTCGAGCCGCATTTTACATTCTTTGGTTTTCGATACATTAAAATTGAAGGTCTGCAATCTGCGATCAACCCGGAAAATTTTACAGCAGTGGCTTTGTATTCAGACATGAAGCCTACAGGAACCTTTACTTGTTCAAATCCACTCGTCAATCAGTTACAGCATAATATTCAGTGGGGACAAAAAGGGAATTTTTTAGATGTACCAACCGATTGCCCGCAAAGAGATGAACGATTAGGATGGACTGGCGATGCCCAGGCATTTTCACGGACTGCAGCATTTAACATGAACGTAAACAACTTTTTTTCAAAATGGCTAAAAGATGTTGCCGCAGATCAGTTGCCCAGTGGAAGTATTCCTTTTGTTATTCCAAATGTTTTAGGACCAAACGCAGGTGCTGCTACAGGTTGGGCCGATGCATGTACCATCATTCCGTGGAATATGTATTTACTGTATGGAGATAAACGAATTCTGGAACAACAATATTCAACCATGAAGGCATGGGTTGACTATATGAAGAAAAACAGTAAGAATGATCTTTGGAATACAGGCTATCATTTTGGTGACTGGTTGTTTTATCGGCCATTCGATGATAACGACGGTCGTGCCGCAGTAACTGATAAATATTTGATTGCCCAAAGCTTTTACGCATATTCAACCCAGTTGCTTATTAAAGCTGCCCAGGTTTTGGGAAAACTAACCGATGCGAACGAGTATTCCGACTTGCTCAAAAAAATCAAGGAAGCCTATATCAAAGAATATGTAACGCCCAGTGGCCGGCTTGTTTCCAATACGCAAACAGCCTATGTGCTGGCATTAAATTTTGACCTGCTTCCCGCGTCGTTGCAGGCAGTTGCAGCCCAACGATTAGTTGACAATATCAAAAGCTACGGTACTCAACTTACAACTGGCTTTTTAGGCACTCCTTATCTGTGTCATGTACTGACCCGTTTCGGGTATGATTCTGTTGCCTATCAATTATTATTTCGCGACAAATATCCGTCGTGGTTATACCCTGTTAAAATGGGGGCGACAACCATTTGGGAAAGATGGGATGGCATTAAACCGGATAGTAGTTTTCAAACACCTTCAATGAACTCATTCAATCATTATGCTTATGGAGCCATTGGCGATTGGATGTATAGAACTATTGCCGGTATTAATATTGATGAAGAGCAGCCAGGATATAAAAAGATAACTATTCAACCGCATCTCACAGATAGTTTACGTTTCGCCACGGCTTCTATTGAAACCTACTATGGTAAATTGAGTTCGGAATGGAAGAAGGAAAATGGTACTACTGTTTTAAATGTTGAAGTCCCTGCAAATACAACAGCAACTATTTTCATTCCGGCCAATAGTGCAGAGGGTGTATCCGAATCAGGCAAAAACATTCAAACTGTATTTAAACAGGTTGAAACTAAAAACGGCTATATTGTTTTAAAAACAGGGTCCGGAAAATATTCATTTGTAGTCAATCGAAAAAAAGATATGTAGATTGAAAAACTTTTCTGCTCTGATGCTGTTTGAGCTTTTCTTTTGAACTAATAATGCGTTGAGTTAATTTTAAGAAACCCCGGTTATGGAAGAAACACAAGCCTCCTCTCTTTTTTCATTATCAATCGATCCGCTAACCAAAGCTCATTTATTGGAAACTGCACGCTGGGCAAGGTTTCTGGCAATAATGGGAATGATAAGTCTTGCATTAATGATTGTTTTTGGTGTGGTCTATTCCATATGGATCAGCTCAACGATGGACTCTATGCAAAATCGGGTTGGGTTTCAATCCCAAAAAATGTATAGTACTGGCCTGGCAGCCGGTTCCGCTTTTTTATTTATTATTATGGCAGCAGTCGGGTTCTTTCCACTATTATACATGTTTCGTTTTGCCAGCCAAATGCGCACCGCACTTTATGGTAACGACCAGGAAAAACTGAATGCTTCCTTCTTTAATTTGAAACGATACTTTCGATACCTGGGCATTATCACTATTATCGGAATCGGTATCTGGGTAATATGGTTACTGGTAGTGGGTGTAGCTGTATTCTCGCTCAGCTAATTAGCCGACAGGTAATTATAATCCTTCAACAAGATCTCCAAAAATTCAAAAGGCGAAAGACTGGTCTCAATTTTCAGGTGATTTTTGATTTTATCACTGGCCATGCTGGCCAAATTAAAATCGCCTCTTTTTTTGGCCGTATCCAGTATACTTTTTAAAGAGTTCATATCCCTGTCAGTTAATTGCATGACCTGCGGAAATGAAGGTCTGTAGTTATCAGCTATATTTAAAAATACGGTGTCTTGTATACTATGTTTTTGCGAAGCTTTTATCAGTAATGTATGTGCCAGCATATCGCCCAGTCTCTGTTGTTTTTGAGTGGCGTTTACTAATATTACATCGGCCATAAATAGTCCCAATGGAATGGCTACTTGCCAGAAAAACCGCGAGTTACCGTTAGCTGCAGCCATAGGTACAGAAAGTATTAACGAGAAAGCCATGATATCTGACGTGCGGATCAGCCAACGTATTGCCAGTTGTCCAATGCCCGGTTGTCCCCCGGTTTCATTAACTACCCTGATTGCCATAATTTTTTTTCCAAAACTTTGACCATTCATGGTTGCCTCGCAAATTAAATGATACATGAGCATTGGTATCAGTAAAACAATAAATACAGCAAAGCTACTTCTGTTGCCAATATTCGAATCGAACCAGCTAATGAGTTGTACGGAAAGCCAGCCATAAAAAAACAGTATAATAATATCTATAATCCAGGCGAATAACCTGCGATGAAAAGGAGCTGCAGGAAATTCAAGCTCGATATTGAAGTTTGTCATGATTCGGATTACCGACATAGCTCCTTATTTGCGGGTAAGTTAATGGAATTATAGAATTTTTCATTTCGAAGCAATCAATTTTATAGTATTTTACAAACCTTAAACGTTTGAATTGCGAGAGGGACTTTTTATAAGGAAGAACAAGGACCGTTGGGAAAAACTGGAACACGAAGCTCCCTTGAACCCGGACGATATGGCAAGCGATTTTACGAAGCTGGTCGATGATTTGGGTTATTCAAAAACATTTTACCCCCACAGCAGGGTTACTCAATACATCAACTCACTAGCGGCACAGATTTATCTCGGAATTTACAGGAACAGGAAAGAAGAATCAAACCCAATAGTGAAACTGTGGAAATATGGCGTGCCTGTTGCTGTTAGAAAACACCATCGAACCATACTCTTTTGTTTTATAATATTCGTAGTTTTTTTTGCAATTGGATTTTTTTCATCTGCGTCAGATCCGGTTTTTGTTCGACAGGTGCTCGGCGATGGCTATGTTGACATGACCGAGAAGAATATTCGTGCCGGGAATCCTTTTGATGTGTATGCTAACGAAAATTCATTTGTGATGTGGATGTCGATTATGTTCAACAACATCGTACTTTCTTTTCAATATTTTTTACGTGGAATTTTTCTGGGAATTCCCAGTTTAGTTGGCCTGGCCAAGAATTCGGTAATGGTTGGTGTTTTTGAGCAAATGTTTCAAAAACACGGTTTAGGATTTCAATGGGTTTTAACGGTATTGATCCATGGCATGTTTGAATTGACAGCGCTAATTATTGCTTGTGCAGCAGGGGTAGTATTAGGAACCGGTTTTTTATTTCCAAAAACAGAGCGGAGGTTGGATGCTTTCCGGGAAGGTGCAAAGGATGGAGTAAAAATGATAGTTGGGCTGGTGCCTTTATTTATGGTGGCAGCTTTTTTTGAAAGTTATATTACCAGGTATTACAAGATGCCTTTGCCATTAAGCTTACTTATTCTGCTACTTACCACTTCGTTCGTTATCTGGTATTTCGTTATTTACCCAATAAATCTCGAAAAGAAATTAAAAAGAAATAGTGCAGATGAACAGATGTCTTAAATATTTCTTTTCAGTTAGTGTTTGCATTGCTTTTTTTTTAATTGGCAAGGCACAGGATCTAGATTCTCTTTCTTCAATTATTCTGCAGGATACGGTCTATCAATCTACCGTATCGCCAAATGAAAATTACCATTTTAGAGAGGCCAGCATTGAGGATAAAACCAATAGCCGGAAAGTATCAGATGCCGATCTGAATAAAATAAAATCAGAGGATGATTACTGGTATATAAACCAGCTACCGCCGCGCAAGAAGCAAAATTTATCGCCTCCGCAAAAAGGAGAAAACCCGAATAAGTCAAGAGGGCTTTTTAATGTCCCATGGCTCAACGTTGTATTTTGGATCATTTTGATTGGGGGCTTTATTACATTGCTTGTTTGGTTCCTGTCTACAAGTGACATTCGTTTATTCAGAAAAAAGCCGAAACAATCAGAAGAACAGATCCAGGAAGAATCTACAGATAATATTTTTGAAATCAATTTTGAAAAAGAAATCCAGAAAGCGACAGATGCAAAAAATTACCGGATGGCGGTTCGCATGCTTTATTTAAGAACCTTAAGAGATCTTTCCAACCGGCATCTTATAAATTATGTACATACAAAAACAAATAGCGATTACCTGCTTCAATTAGCGGGCACGGTGTATTACAAAACATTTTTCAGACTGACTCGCAGCTTTGATTACACATGGTATGGACAATTTGAAGTATCACCCGAAAGTTTTGATATAATTCAAAACGATTTTTCATCATTTAAACAACAACTGTCCTGATGAAAAAATACAGTCCCTACCTTATTGCGGTTGTTGTTCTCGCTTTTGTAGCGGTAATTATGATTGCCGCCAACCGCAGGCTCCCAAGGAAAATGGATGAACGCATTACCTTGCGGCAGCGGGATAAAATTCCATATGGATATGCGGCGGCTGCAGACCTGAGTGTGGCTCTTTTTCCAAACGCTGCTATTTATTCCGACGACAATTCACCTGGTTATTGGGATCGTATTGTGTTGGACTCAGATCAACAGGCCGTAATATTAGTTGCTGGTTATTTTAATGCAGATGATGATGAGATCAGCCGTTTGATGCGATTTGTAAAAAATGGCAATTATGTATTTATTATTGCCCAGTCTTTTTCTGAAGAAACACAATCGGCATTTCATTTTACATATTCACAAAATGGGTTGGCACCATTTTTTGGAGTTGACGACGACAGCCTTAGGGTGCGGTTATCACGACCACATTTTACTTCCGATTCGCTTTATACTTATCCGGGAAGAAAGTTTGAAGGCTGGTTTGAAAATTTAGATACGGCACATGCTTTGATTTTGGGCGGCAATGAAAAGCATCCCAATTTTATTCAAATGAATTATGGAGAAGGCTCTCTCTTTATTCATTCCGCACCTTTAGCATTCAGCAATTATTTTATCCTCCATAAAAATAACATCCATTATTTTGAACAGGCGCTTTCTGTACTTCCGTCAGGTATAACAAGGTTTGCCTGGAACGAATATTATCTTTCAAAAAGAGGATCGAAAAACAGGGATAACAACAACAGGGAACCTAATTGGCTACGTGTTCTTTTGCAGTACAAGGAGTTTAAATGGGGATTTGGTTTGCTTTTGTTTGCATTAGTATTATGGGTATTGTTGAATTCGCGACGAACGCAAAGAATGATTCCTGCCCATCCAAGGCCTGTCAATGAATCGCTGGATTTTGTAAAAACGATGGGAAGGTTGTATTACGACAGGAAGGATCATCAAAATCTTGCAAAAAAGATGTCAACCTATTTCCTGGAACACGTGCGTACAAATTATAAATTACCAACGCATACCTTGGATGAAGGCTTTATTGAATCTTTACATAATAAATCCGGCTTCCCAAGGGGTGATTTGAATGAGATCATTTCATTAATTCAGTATATACAGGATGATGGCAGTATAAATGAAGATCAATTGATTCATTTTCATAACCAGTTAGAATCGTTTTATCAAAACTCATAAGATGGAAGAACCAATATTTCAGACAAGAACCGATTTGACCAAACTAAGTGAAGCCGTAGTTGCTATACGTCAGCAAATAAAAAAGATAATTGTTGGACAGGACGATATGGTAAAACTGATAATTGCGGCCCTGCTGGCGGATGGACATGTTTTAATAGAAGGTGTGCCTGGGGTGGCAAAAACACTTACTGCAAAGCTTGTGGCAAGAGCACTTTCAGTTCATTTTTCCAGAATACAATTCACACCAGACCTTATGCCCTCCGATGTACTGGGTACCCCTATATTCAATCCCAGAGATGCTACATTCGAATTTAAAAGAGGACCCTTATTCAGTAATATAGTTTTAATTGATGAAATAAATCGTGCACCTGCTAAAACACAGGCCGCTCTGTTTGAAGTAATGGAGGAAAAACAAATTACGGTGGATGGAAGAACGTATCCAATGCAGGCCCCGTTTATGGTGTTGGCTACCCAAAATCCAATTGAGCAGGAAGGAACGTACCGGTTGCCAGAAGCACAGTTAGACCGTTTTCTATTTAAGATTGTTGTTCCCTATCCAAATGAATCGGAAGAGTTTGACATTTTGAAACAATTCCATGATATGGGAAACACCGATGTTATGAGCGTAGTGGAATCAGTGCTGTCTGCTCAACAAATTATAGACATCCGCAAACAGGTAAAAACAATTTTAATTGAAGAAAAATTATTACAGTTCATAGCAAAGCTCACACATCAGAGTCGTAATCATAAATCCATTTATCTCGGTGCTTCACCAAGGGCTTCTTTGGCCATCATGAACGCCGCAAAAGCGATGGCCGCTCTCAACGGACGAGATTTCGTGACACCGGAAGATATCCTGGAAGTAGTTGCGCCGGTACTTCGGCATAGAATCATTCTTTCGCCCGACAAAGAAATGGAAGGTATTACCGAGGATAATGTGCTTAAACAAATAATTCAAACCATGGATATTCCACGCTGATGTTTCAACGACTGATAACATTCTGGGATAACACCACGTTTCACCTGCGGAGGATTGTATACTATGCAATCTTTACGGTAGCTGTATTATTTATGCTCAGCTATTTAGTGCAGGAATTGTTTACTGTTGCTATTGTGATATTAATTTTTACAGGCATTAGCGTGTTTGTTGATTTTTATTTATTGTACAGGCAAAAAAATGGTATAGAAGCTGAGCGAACCATTGCCGAACGCTTAAGTAATGGCGATGAAAATAAACTAAGCATTCATCTAAAAAATAATTACGACCACAAAATTTTTTGCACTGTTATTGATGAATTACCATACCAGCTGCAGGAACGAAAGTGGCATCGTGAATTACATATTACTGCAAATTCAGAAACTGTTTTGGACTACCACATAAAGCCACAGGAGAGGGGAGAATATATTTTTGGCAACATTAATGTTTATGTGGATGGCCCGTTAAAGCTGGCGGTACGGCGATACATTTTTCGCCGGGAGAAAACTGTGAAAGTATATCCTTCTTTTATCCAAATGAGGCGATATCAATTACATGCTATTGGATCGCATTTGCAGGAAACGGGAGTTAAGCGAATGCGCAGGTTGGGCCACAGTATGGAGTTTGAGCAGATTAAAGAATATGTGAGGGGAGATGACTATAGGACCCTTAACTGGAAGGCAACAGCACGACACGGCAACTTCATGGTAAATACGTATACTGACGAACGCAGCCAACAAATTTATTGTGTGATTAACAAAGGCCGTGTAATGAAAATGCCATTTGAGGGCATGACGTTATTGGACTATGCCATCAACGCAACTTTAGTTTTATCCAATGTTGCATTACAAAAACAGGATAAAGCCGGGTTGATTACGTTTGCACAGCAACTGGATGCGTTTATTGCTGCGGACAAAAAGCCTACACAGATCAATAATATTTTGGAAACTCTTTACAAACAGCAAACAAATTTTTTAGAACCTGATTTTGAGAAACTGTTTTCTGTTGTTCGCAATCGCATTACACAAAGAAGCCTGATTGTTTTATTTACCAATTTTGAGTCGATAGAAAGCCTGGAAAGAGAATTGCCCTCATTAAAAAGGTTGGCTCATTACCATTTGCTCATGGTTGTATT
>Ga0163163_10003683_pt1 | contig 13047 bp, 13 predicted proteins | sample S65metaG_FD_119766 | JGI IMG/M metagenome (GOLD analysis project Ga0163163, IMG submission 119766) | Switchgrass rhizosphere microbial communities from Kellogg Biological Station, Michigan, USA - S6-5 metaG | ecosystem: Host-associated > Plants > Roots > Rhizosphere > Soil | place: USA... | reverse complement strand
GATACCACATCAACGCGGCGCTTCCAAACAAGAACACGACATTGCTGAGGATGGACAAGAGAGAATCCGCCGAAACACGCTGGACTTCCCCGATGTCGTTATTGAGCCGCGAGACCAGATCGCCAAGGCGCCATTTCGCGAAGAAGCGCGGCGACATATTCTGCAAATGGCGGAACAGGGCGAGCCGCATGTCGAAGAGCATCGCCGCGGAGATTCGCACATATTGATAGCTGGCCAGAATGTTCAGCAGGAAACCTAGAATCGCGCTGCCGAACATGAATGCCGCGACCCAGCAGAGCCACATCCAATCCTTGCGCAGAAGGGCCCGGTCGATAAGCAGCTTTGAAAAATACGGCTGCGCCAGTCCAAGAGACGTCGCGAACAAGCTGACGAGCACGACGAACGCGAGCCTGTATCTATAAGGACGCAGGTACACACCGATGCGTCCATAATCCTTCCAGGCGCCGGCTTCAGGAGGTGGCTGCATCGTCTTTGCTAACGTAGCAAGATTCGGATGGACTGCACCCGTTCGCTCGTGGCCTGCTGGAAGTATGCAATCCCTTTGGACACAAGGCTACGCGAAACTGCCGCAACTGCTCAAGCCCGCCGAGTGCCGCGAACTGCGTGCTCTCTATCAGGATCCACAACTCTTCCGGAGCCGCATCGACATGAAACGATATCGCTTTGGACAGGGCGAGTACCAATACTTCGCGTACCCGCTGCCGCGGCGCATCGAAGAACTACGGACGCAGCTTTATGAATCCCTGGTGCCGGTCGCTCGTCAATGGATGACCGTGCTGAAGCTGTCCGCCGAATTTCCCGATCAACATGCCGAGTTCATCGAAGCCTGTCATGCGCAAGGTCAAACGCGTCCGACTCCGCTGATGCTGCACTACCAGGCGGGCGATTATAACTGCCTTCATCAGGATCTATACGGCGCAGTCTTCTTCCCTTTCCAAGTCGTAATTTGCCTGAGCGAGCCGCGCGTCGAGTTCACGGGAGGCGAATTGCTGCTCGTTGAACAACAGCCGCGAGCTCAATCCATCGGACGCGTGATCGCTCTAGAACAAGGCGACGGCGCCGTAATCACGACGCGCTATCGGCCTGCTGAAGGCGCTCGCGGGCATTATCGAACCAACATCAAACACGGCGTGAGCGCAATCCACTCCGGCGAAAGATACACGCTCGGAATCATCTTCCATGACGCTGAGTGAGACAATGGAGTTTACCCCACTCAAGGAGAGTTCATGCGTAAACCTGTCATGGCAGGCAATTGGAAGATGTATAAGACGCCCGCCGAGACCACCGCATTTTTTGAAAAATTTCTGCCGTTGGTTGCGTCCTCGACACATTGTGAGATTGTGATCGCTCCGCCGTTCGTCGACATTGCGGCAGCCGTCACTGCAGCCGGTCAGAGCCGCGTCGAGATCGGTGCGCAGAACCTGCATTACGTAACGAAGGAAGGCGCTTTTACGGGCGAAGTGAGCGGTCCGATGTTGAAAGCCGCCGGCGCTCAGTGGGTCATCATCGGCCACAGTGAACGGCGGCAGTTCTTCCACGAGAGCGATGAGACAGTGCTGAAGCGTACCGTTGCCGCCATCGAGTCCGGATTGAAGCCAATCGTCTGCGTTGGTGAAATGCTGGCGGAACGCGAGGCTGGAGTAACGGCCGACGTACTGGAAAAGCAATTCGCCCACGGTATCGAAGGACTCACTCCCGCACAATTCTTGAAGATCGTGATCGCATATGAACCGGTTTGGGCGATCGGTACAGGCAAGACGGCAACTCCCGAAATTGCCGCAGACGCTCACCGCATGCTCCGTAATCTTGTGTCGAATCGTTGGGGCCAGGATACCGCTGCTGCGACGCGCATCCTTTATGGCGGATCCGTCAAGCCGGACAACGTGAAAGCGCTGATGGCACAGCCGGAAATCGATGGCGCACTTGTCGGCGGAGCCAGCCTCGAGGCATCGTCATTCAGTTCGATCGTCAACTTTTAGAGCAATGCAGGACTCACAATGGGCGGCAAGGCGCGTCGAAGTTCTTGTGCGCTTAATATCGACCGCTTTGCTAACGGCCTGCCTGAGCGCCGCGGGCGCATTACCCGAGCTGCCCGCTGATCTTCGTCGCCTAACAGGGCTCGCTGCATCCCTTCCGCCAGAGTTCCAAGCGGATGCTCTGCTACAAATTGTAGAGTCCAGGGGTGGCTTGGATCCGGCACTCAAAAAAGATCTCATTCAACAGGCGGCGACAATCGCGCGTCAGGCTAAGAGTGCGTATCCGAAGGTCACGGCATACGGCGTCAATCCTGACTCGCGCCAAGCCTTCGCCGCGAGCGCACTGAATCTGAAACTAGATCGTCTTTCGCTCGAGACGCACGCCATTCGGATGATGCTGCCGCTCGATCCGTCGAACGCCCGCGTGATGTTCCAACAGGAAATGCAGAAGCCCACGCCGCCCAATGGCGCCTGCAGCGACGCGCTGGTTCCGCAGCTTGATGATTACTACGATGCCGCGGCGCAGGTCTTTGCTCGCGGATTTACTCCGAAGGAGATCGCTCGTGAGGAACACATCGCGATGCTCCTGCAGGTCATTGCCGGAGTGAAAGCTCCTTACGAAGTAGGTCCAGCGGCGCGAATGATCTCGAGCGTGAACCTTGCGCCGCAGCACTTCGAAGCCGCTTTGAACGCCTTCACCGCGCGCCTTGAGGGAATCACGCCTGACGATCGCTCGTTCACCGAAACAGGACTAGCGACGCAGCAGGAGATCGCCACACTGGCGTCGCACGCGGCCTCAGGGGGCATCTCGCGCACTTCCTTGGCGCGGGGCTATCGCAAGTACCTGACGTCGAACTACAGCAAATCCCGCTGTGCGGATTCCGCAGGCGCCCGGATCGCGGGCAATCCTACAACCAGTCCCATAGACTGGTTCAATTTATCGGACCTGCGCGGAGATCTGCCCATGATCGACATCAAAGAAATCTCCGCAAGAGATGGCGATGGGAAGATCCAGATCGATGCGTTTTGGTCGACTCCCGATTCGGAAAGGATTCTGTCCTCAGCGCGCGCGCTACGGATGTCGCCCGGTGGAGTGATGTACAGCGCGCAGGAGCGTTCAACCTCGGAGTGGAATCAAAAACTCCAGGACTTCTTGGAGCAAGCCAGCGGATGGAAGCAGTCGGGTGACGAGTCCGATCTCGACTTCTTCAATCAGAAGGCTCTGGTCTATGAGTCACTGATCGAGGTCTGCCCTCCGGGGAACGGGCGCGAGCGAATGATGGCCGCGTTTATCGACTTCCTCACGCATTCGAACACGGCGTCGCAAGCGCCTGTCGATTGGTTCTGGCATGCACAAAACGTGTACCGGCGCCTATCGCAATCGGGCGACGGAGATGCCACGAAACTGATGGGCGCGTACAAGAACTCGGGCAATCTCTTGCTTGAAGTCTACGCGCAGCTCAACGGCCGCTGATCATTTCGGCGGGAATGATTTGGGTTTGCCATCCCACGCCAGATAGAACGTGCATCGCGTTTTCGATGTACAGGAAAGACGTTGGACTTCGCGAGCTGGAAGGAATGCCACTCCTCCGGCGTCGAGCACACTTTCGCCCACGGTCAACTGGCCCTCGAGCACAATGATGCGCTCGTTCGACTCGTGATAATGGGGCTTGAACACGTGGCCCGCGGGGAAGCGGACGAGCAGGTCCATGCCGCCGGTGGCCGCATCACTTCGAAGAAAGATCGACTCCGTCTCTGGTGGATCATTTTTCTCGTGAGTCCATTTGGCGGTCGCCAAGTTCGTCAATTGAGGCTGAGCGAAAGCGACCGCGAAGGTCGCGAGAATCAACAAAATTCGCATAAGACTGACTCTACATCGAACGCCGCAAACTCGTATTGGACGAATGCGACACTCCGAATCTTAGTAGGAAATGGCGTGCGAGGTCGGCCTCCTCGGCCATTACGAGCGCCGGAGTCTCACCGGTGAACTCCTTGCAATCGCGGATCAGATGGGACTGGTCATAGTAGCCGCAAGCGACAGCAGCATCGGCCCACTTCGAAGGCTGCTCGCCGATGACTTGGAAAACTTGAAGGAATCGACGCATTCGGCAGAACAGCTTGGGGGACAGGCCGACGCTCGCGCTGAAGCGGCGCTCAAACTGACGGACACTCAGACTGAGATCGCGGGCCAGGCGGGCCAAATCCGACTGTCCTCGCTCGAGCGTAATGCGATGGATGGCTGCTGGAATTCTGGGATCGTGCGGTCTTTCGCCCCGTTCGAACACGCGCTCGAGATTCGTCATCGGATCACGAGAGTCGAGCGCGCGTTCCAAGTCGCGAGAGAGGGTGGATGCCAAGCCCTCGACTGGAGTGAAGCGTCCCGCCAGTTCGTGCATAGGGGCTCCGCCGAACAATTGGGCGGCGCCATGAGGCTGAAACCGGACTCCGATAATGCGGGCGCGCCCATTCGGACGCAGCAACAATGGACCATCGATCTGCCCGGCTAAGAAGCAGCGCGGCTGACGTTCCCAATGGCCTTCACGCAAGGCTTCGAAGGGCTCGCCCAAGTTGAGGATGAGTTCCGGATGTCCATCCGGGACGACCCGCTGAGGGGCACCAGCGTGCGCATCCTGCTCGAGGATCCAGTAGCTCTCGATGAACGAGCGCAAGCGTGCGGAAGGCTGGATTTCCCGATAGCGCATCACATTACCAGCAGTTAAAGTAGCCGTCTCGCTCGGCGAGTTCAAGCCCGGGCACGTCGAACAGCTCGCTCAAATTCTCAGACGTCAGAATTTCGCGCTTCGGTCCATCCTTTACAACACGCCCTCGATTCATCAATACGACGCGCTCAATCTCAGGAATGATTTCGTCGACGTGATGTGTCACCAGAATCAGGCTCGTGCCCCGCAATGCGATCTTCCGCAGGATTTCGCGGAGTTCGCGCATGGCGCGCAGGTCCAAACTCGTGGAGGGCTCATCCAGCACCAGCGCCGGTGGATTGGTAATCAAGGCGCGTCCGATCAGTACGCGCCGGCCCTCACCGGATGAAGTCTCGAACACCGCGCGATCCGCTAGATGGGGAATCTCCAGCAGGTCCAGCATCTCGTCAACCTTGGTGCGCATTGCATCGGTGACTTCATGATTCGGCCAGACGCCGATGCTCGAGAAGAAGCCGGAGAGAATGACTTCGCGTGCCGTATAGTCGCGCCGGCACGCGAGCATCAGATCGTTGTTGACGATGCCCATCATCGAGCGCAGGTCGAAAACATTCCACCGATCCCGCCCCAGAATGCGCAAAGACCAGTCGTCGCCGTCGAGCAAATATGGATAGCAGTCGCGCGTCAGCGTGTGAATGAGCGTCGACTTGCCGCAGCCGTTAGGCCCGAGAATCGCGACATGCTCACCGGTGGTAATTGTCAAACTTATTCGATCGAGCGCGCGCTGCGATTCACGATGAACACTTACATTACGGAGTTCGAGCAAGGGAGGGGAAGAAAGAATCAATGCGAAGGACCTAGTGCCGATTGTAAACTCAAGCCATGCACCGTCGCGACTTCCTTGCCACGCTCGCCGGAACAGCCACTGCGTTTGCCGCAGCCGACTCAGGTTCCGCCAAGCCCATTCCGATTGGCTTGAACACCTATTGCTTGCGCGCCATGAGGTGGCCCGATAGGGAACTGATCGATTACACGGCGGGACTGAAGCTGGACGCGATCTTCCTCCAGGACTCCCTCGATCCCGGTGTTATGGATCCCGCACATTGGCCCAAGATTCGTGAGTATGCAAAGTCCAAGGGCCTTGAGCGCCTCGAGACCGGTGGTCCGGCGATTCTTCCGAAGACACTGGATGGCTTTGACAAATCTGTGCAGGCGCTCTCGCAGCACATCGACCGCGCAAAGGGCCTTGGCTCGCCGATTGTCCGCTGCCTGCTTGCGGGAGAGCGCGCTACTCTGCCGCCGTATCCTCTCGAGCAGAATTTGGAGACGGCGGTCAAGATTCTTCGCGCGGTGCGTTCGCGGGCGATGGACGCAGGCGTTAAGGTGGCGATTGAGAATCACAAGGACATCCAGGCGTTCGAGACCAAACGTGTGATCCAGACCGCGGGTACGGACTTTGTGGGCTCCTACCTCGACACGGGCAATCCTGTATTTGTGATGGAAGATCCGCTTACGACAGTCGAAGAATTGGGACCGCTCGCGGTGTGCGTGCACCTGCGTGACTCGGTGATCTATGAGCATCCACGAGGCGTCGCGGTGCAGTGGGTGCCGCTCGGCGAGGGCGTCGTAGACTTCAAACGCATCGTCGCAAAGGTCCGCGAAGTCTGCCCGCCGGTGTACATCTATGTCAAGCCGATTACGGGGCGTCCGCCGGCAGTGCTCCCATATTTGGAAGACTCGTTCTGGGGGCCAAATAACTCGGCACGCGCACATGATCTGTCACGATTCATTGCATTGGCGAAGAAGGGGCGGCCGTATGAATTGCCAATGGTGATCGAGGATCTCCCGGGACGCAAGCCTCCCGAAGCGTTTGTCGCGGCGATCCAATATCAGCAGCGCGAGCACATGGAGCGTAGCGTCGAGTATGCGAAGAAAGTGCTCGGGCTTGGGGTCCGCTGGAGAGCTTCGTAGGGGTCGGCACGAAGTGTTGTTGACCATCTCGCCGCCGGGTTTCAACATATCCTCGCTACGATAGAAGTAGCGCATGTCCACCACGCAAATCCTCGCTGGTAATCCTCAACAGCGAGCCGAACAGGGCACACTCTTCCGCATCCTTACAGCAGTCAGCTTCTGCCATCTGCTCAACGACATGGTGCAGTCGATGCTTCCCTCGATCTACCCGATCCTGAAGACTTCCTTCACGCTCAGCTTCGGACAGATCGGACTGCTCACGCTCACCTACCAGACCACGGCCTCGCTTCTGCAGCCATTTATTGGAAATTATACAGATCGGCGCCCCATGCCCTACTCGCTACCCGTGGGCATGACAGTGACCCTTTGTGGACTCCTGGCGCTGGCCATCGCGCCTACATATCCCCTACTGCTCATCGCGGCAGCCTTGATTGGAGTTGGATCGGCGATCTTCCACCCGGAGTCGTCGCGGGTGGCGCGGTTGGCTTCCGGCGGCAAACACGGGATGGCGCAGTCATTCTTTCAAGTAGGCGGAAACACGGGCTCAGCCATCGGACCCCTGCTCGCTGCCACGATCGTCCTGCCGCGTGGACAAATCGGCACTGCGTGGTTCTCGCTTGCTGCGCTATTGGGAATCGCGATACTGACTAGGGTAGGCGGTTGGTACAGCACTCACCTCACGCGCCCGGTCAAAGCAGCCGCGCCAGTCGAGGAAGGTGTGTTGCCTTCGAACGAGGTGAAGCGCGCGATCGCAGTCCTGATTGCTCTCATTTTTTCGAAGTATTTTTACCTCGCGAGTCTGACGACGTATTACACTTTCTACCTCATCAATCGCTTCCACGTGTCCGTCCAGAGTTCGCAACTTCACCTCTTTGCGTTTCTCGGGGCCGTTGCTGCCGGTACCATGATCGGCGGGCCTGTCGGCGATCGCGTGGGCCGCAAAGCTGTCATCTGGGTTTCGATCTTCGGAGTCTTGCCCTTCTCATTGATGCTGCCTCACGCGGATCTCTTTTGGACGGGCGTGCTGAGCGTCATCATCGGCTTCATCATCGCTTCGGCCTTCTCCGCGATTCTTGTCTACGCGCAGGAATTAGTCCCCGGACGCGTTGGCATGATCTCTGGATTGTTCTTCGGATTTGCATTCGGTATCGCCGGCATTGGAGCCGCCGTTCTCGGCTGGCTCGCCGACCGCACGAGCATCGAGTTTGTTTACCAGATGTGTGCCTACCTGCCTGCAATCGGTTTATGCGCTGCATTGCTGCCCAATATTAAGCGCGCGCATTGAGGTATCCTCAAAGTACCCAAGAGTCCAACGCCTCATCAGCATTGGGCCACCATGCGGGACTAGGAACATTATGAATGTTACCCTCTACCGCCGCGCTATCGCTTGATCCACAGCGCGGTTTTCTTCCTTCTCAAGATCCACTGACTCGTCTGCCCCAGCCGTTCGACGCCTGGGAACAGGTTGCCCTTGGATTACCCAAATTACTCGCGTCCGATCATATCCGGCGCACTATCGAAGAGCTCCCTCCGTTTCCGGTCGATCAAATTGGGAACGATCGCGAACGCGAGCGAGCCATGACTTTACTCAGCTACCTCGGCCATGCTTACGTTTGGCGGGGTGGCAAGCCATCGGCGACTTTGCCGGCGCGGCTCGCGGTTCCCTGGCACACCGTAGCCGAAAGTCTGGGACGGCCGCCGGTGCTGAGCTACAGTAGCTACTCGCTGCACAATTACTTCCGCTTCGATTCAAAGCGGGCGGTCGAATGCGGGAATGTCGCGTTGATCCAAAACTTCCTTGGTGGGCTCGATGAGGAGTGGTTCATCCTGATCCACGTCGAAATCGAGTGCAAAGCCGGACCTGGACTTGCTGCGCTCCATGCCTGTCTCGATGCGGCTGAAGCGAAGGATGCCGGGCAGCTCCAGCATCACTTGGCGACGGTCCACGCATCGATTGAAGCCATCTTTGCGGTGCTGAAGCGAATGATGGAATGGTGCGATCCGTACATCTACTATCATCGCGTGCGGCCTTATATACATGGCTGGAAGAGCCATCCGGATCTTCCGAACGGCGTGATTTATGAGGGTGTTGACGCCTATGCCGGCCAGCCGCAGCAGTTCCGCGGCGAGACCGGAGCGCAAAGCGCGATCATCCCGTCGCTCGATGCGATGCTCGGCATCGGACACAAGGAGGACATGCTGCGAACATATCTGATGGAGATGCGGACGTACATGCCTCCGGAGCACCGGGCATTTATCGAATCGCTGGAGAAGCGCGGTTCCGTGCGGGCTTTTGTCGAGCACGCGGGCGTCGCTCCACTGAACGAGGTTTATAACGCCTGTGTCGAAGGAGTGGAGCGATTCCGTTCGTTACATTTGGAATACGCGGCTGCTTACATCTTCCGGCAGGCGCAGACGGATGCGAAGAATCCACACGCTGTCGGTACCGGTGGAACTCCGTTCATGAAGTACCTGACGAAGCATCGGGACGAGACCGCGCTCCACCGCATCGGGTGATTGTAAATGTATGCCGGGGATGGGAGAAAGCGCACCCATCCCCTGTATGATAAAGGGATGTCAGCTAAGAGGATCGGCGTATTCGGATGGGGCCTGGTCGCGCCGAAATCCCCAAATATTGAAGCGTTCCGTAAGAATCTAGCCGCCGCAGAGTCCTGGCTTACGCCGTTCAACGGATTCGGCCCCGATAATTTTCTGGTAGGTAACCCGGAGTTCCATTTCGAGGACTATCGGCCTTGGGTCGATGCGCGCTTCGCTCCCCGGCACTTCCGTACGTTGCAGGAAAAAATGGACTTCCCCGTCCAATACGCGCTCGGCGCCTTCATCCAGGCGCTCGGACAGAATCCCGGCCTTGAGCAGGAGTTGCAATCGCTGGGCAAATACGCGCATGTGTATGCAGGCACGGGACTCGGAAGTTTGGGCGCGATTCACGATGCCAGCCTCAAGCACTACAAAAGACAGCGTGCCTGGAATCGGTTCTGGTCCGATCCTGTGCGCAACAGCGCGCGGCGCGCGCATGAGGAAGGCAAGAACGCCGACGATATTGACGTGCCTGCCTGTCCCGAAACCATCACCGATCCGGCAGCGCGTGAAGACGCCGAGGACGTATGGTTCGCCTATTGGACCGACCGTTCCGATCAGTTGCGGGTCTATCTCGCGGAGCTCTCGGAGATCGAAGGATCGTCGATTCAGGAAGGCGAGATCGAGGCCGCAAAGCTGAGCACGATTCGCGACCGGGAGAAGCGCCGCGCCAAACTCAAGGACAAATGGGGAGTCCCGGATGCGCCGTGGCATGTTTCCGCCAATGTGATCTGGAACATTCCGAACGTGCCGGCGTCGCAGATCTCGATTCTGGGGAAAATCACGGGATTTGCGTTTGCTCCCGTGGCGGCGTGCTCGACCTTCGGAGTCGCCCTGAAACTCGCGATGGACGCGATCCACTCAGGGGAAGCGAAGGCCGTAGTCGTTGGCGCGACCGATTCGCCGCCCAATCCGTTAACGGTAGGCGCGTTTCACTCGGCGCGTGTTTTGTCCGCAGGCAGCGATCCCTCGATCCCGTTGACGAAATTGAAAGGGACGCATGTGGCGGGGGGCGCGATCGTGTGGATCATCGGCGACCTCGAGTATATGAAGTCGAAGGGATTCAAGCCGCTCGGTATGGAGCCCGTCTCGGCGGGCGTAAGTTCCGACGCCGATCACATCATCACGCCGTCGGCAGACGGGCCGCGGAGTGCGATCCAACAGGCGATCGAAGGCGCGGGCGCGACGCCTGGCGACATCGGGACTTGGGACATGCACGCCACGGCGACTCCGGGGGACTTCATGGAAGTCACCAACTTGCGGTCGATCGTCGGCGATCATGTGCTCGTTTCGGCGCGCAAGGGAACGTTCGGCCACGGCATGAGCGCGGGTGGCGGCTGGGAATTGACCGCCCAGTATTTGGGCTATGAAGAGGGCCGGATCTTCCCGACCCCTCTCAAACAAAGCGAGCTGAATCCCGAAATCGCGGCCATCCACCGGCATATGGTGTTTGACCAAGCGTGCGAACTGCCTCCGGGATTGGCAGGCAAGATTTCAATGGGAATCGGCGGTATCAACGCCTGCATCATTTCCCGGCCCCTGGATTAGCGGCTTACGGGAACGTGACCGTGGTGCCCAGCGCTCCTCCAATGATACCGGAGCCTTCGCCGCTGGTGATGTCGTACTGACCTCCGCCGTAAAACTGGGCGAACAGATTCCACCGGTTGGGGATCAGATCGTAGGAGATCTGTCCGCCGCCCTGCGCTTGCAGCACGTAGTGGGTGACGTACCAATCGTATGCGCCGGTCGCGGGAATGCCGTTAATGGCGAGCCCCGCCTGGGCGAAGAACTGAATGTGCCAGCGGTTCCACACGAACGGATCGACCAGCGCTCCTTGGCCTACGATCGTGACGGTGTGGCGAGGATCGGTGGGTGAAGTGGTGCTGTTCAAACCGTACTGGAGTCCCAGGCCGAGTTCGATATGGGTTTCGCGCTGTTGAAAATAGCTGCCGCTCAAGGGGCGCAGGCGTAGTGTGGGCATCACCTGGACGACTCCAGTGACTACGCCGGGGTTTTGCAGTTGTCCTTGGAGCGACACGCCGACATTGAACCAGGTCCACGTGCTGGGTGGAACGACAATGGTACGATTTGCCGCTGACGGGGCAGGCGTTGGAGGCTGAGCTTGGGGAGGCGGAGTTGGCGTTGGCGCCTGCGCTGGTGGAGCAGGAGCGACGCTAATCACGACTACCTGTATGTTTAGGGCAGCGCGGGTCTTAGGGCCTACGAAGCCGTGGGCCGGTTCGATGTGGAACAAGCGCTGGGCGGCGATTACGGCATCCTTGGTAATGTTGCCGAAATAGCCGGTTTCGGGGATATGCGGGACTCGCCCGCGAAGGACTTGATTCAATCGGCGTTGCAGAGCGACGACGTCGTCTCCACGATCGCCTTCGTGAAGGTTTCGAGGTGTGGACATGAAAATCTCCAGTTTGCTGCGGTGCGAACAAGCTTCTATCTCTACATGTGCAGAACGGGGCGAAACAGTATCAATGTCTGGAAAGAAAGATAATCGATGTGGAAACGCAGCCATCACGACAGGCGTCGCGTTAACTCGCGGTAGAATTCGGACGCCATGATTTACGAAAACGGAAATTTGAGACCACTCCAGCCTTTGCACCTGAAAGAGGCATCCAGAGTATTGGTTTCTGTCGATCCGGTAGCCGAAGGCCGACTTTCGGCGATGATCGATCACGAATTCGTCGCCTACGCCCGTGCCAAGGTCGCCGCCATGAGGGACATCCCGACGCTGGAAGAAGTGCAGCGGCAACTTTCAACAATAGAAGGATCCATGGCCGAGGCCATCATCGCCGAGCGCGGAGAGTAGGAGGAGGGTCGAGATGTCAATTCCTGAAGAGGGTCCAAACGTCATGGCCAAATTGATCGACGTCACACTTCTTGAGTACGCTCGCACCCGAACCAGTCCACTGGCTTTGGTGCCAACCTTAGACGAGGTTCGCGCAAAGCTTTCCCGGGTTCAAGCTTCGATGGCGGAATTGATCATCTCTGAGCGTGAAGAATTCTGACTGGCTCTGATCCGGCCCTCCTCCTGTTACCGCAATTGTCCACGTTCGCAGCGAGACAATCATGAAGTCACCCAGGCTTAATTGTCCTCGCGCAGGATGTTAATTGGATCCACCATCAACGCTCGCCGCGCCGGAAGGATGCTCGAAATTGCGATCGCACCCGCGAGGACGATTGGCCCGGCAATCCACACCCATAAAGCTGGTGACTCGCTTCCGGGAGTGATCTCGCGGAGTAGTTTCGCAAGCAGCAGGGTAGCGCCGAGACTGATCAGGATCCCCGATCCCGCGAGCATCGCGCCTTGTCGAAGGACCTGGAAGATTATGTCCGCCTGTTTCGCACCAAGTGCAATACGGATCGCGAGTTCACGGCTACGCCGCCGGGCGGCATCGTCAAGTGTGCCATATAGTCCGGCAATGCTGAGCAGAAGCGCAATGGCAGCCGACGCGCTGATGATTACGGTCGCGATGCGTAGAGGCGCGAGGGCGGTCTGCGCGAGATGGGTGTCCAGTGTCTTGATGACACTCGGCGCGGGACCTCGGCCCGGTATTGATTCGATCTTGCGGCCGACCTCCGCCAGCATTGAATCGCTCGTCTCTCGAGCGCCCATGACTAAAGTCATCCGAGGCAGGTAGTCTTGCGCGATCGGAAAGTAGATCGCTGGTTCGGTTCGACGTTGGAAGGTTCCGAGAGGTGGGGAGTTCACCACACCGATGATTTCGGTCCGGCGGCCGGATTCGTCGATGACGGCGGATCCTACCGCGTGGCTGCTGAAATACAGGTCTGCAGCTTCTCGGTTCACAACG
>Ga0163163_10003682_pt1 | contig 13048 bp, 9 predicted proteins | sample S65metaG_FD_119766 | JGI IMG/M metagenome (GOLD analysis project Ga0163163, IMG submission 119766) | Switchgrass rhizosphere microbial communities from Kellogg Biological Station, Michigan, USA - S6-5 metaG | ecosystem: Host-associated > Plants > Roots > Rhizosphere > Soil | place: USA: Michigan... | reverse complement strand
TTCGCCGCGCTGCAGGTCGACCGTCTCGGATCGGTCGAAACGCTTGGCGGGAACGAACGCACGGCTGTAGTCGTCGTTGAACGCGATGCGATAGGCATCGAGGCCGCCGAGATAGAAATTGGCGATGGCCTGATCGGCTCTATCCAGGTGACCGAACGTCACGTCCATCGGCAGCCAGCCGTAAGGGGCAATGTAGAGCCAGCCCCAGTCGTGCAGATCGTTGTATTTCCCATCGGAAAAAATCATCCCCGACTGCCAGCGTGTGGGGATGCCATTGAGCCGCAGCAGCGTCATCAACAACAGCGTCTGTTGCCCGCAATCGGCGTGGCCGGCATGCAGGGCGTAGTCGCTGATATTGCTGAGCGTCGAGTATTCGCGCGCGCCGGCCCATGGGATCTGGTCCACCGCGGCGTAGAGTTTCTGCGCGATGCGCCAGGGATTTTTCTCGGCGCCGACGATCTGGCGCGAAAACAGCTGGAGGTCCTGCGTGAACACGATGTGCGGCGGCCGTTCGGCCACGAATGGTGCGAGTTCGGGCGTTATCGCCGCCGGCTCCGCTTTGTCCGCATCGATCGCATGGTGCTGCGCATAAATCGTCAGTTCGTAGGTGATCGAAAACTTCGTCGGTGCGCCGGCTTTCGCGGCTTTTTCCAAAAATACTGTCCGCTGCAGCGCACTTTCCGACGCGATCGCATGTGCTTTCGGTTCGCTCGCGACGAAGCGGATATCTTCCTGCTGCCCGGCGATCGCGCGCGGATACGGAATCCAGGCCCGCACGACCTTGCCCGTGGGCACGGCGTCGGCATGCACTGTCAGCGACTGCATGACGCGCACGCGACGCGGGGCGAGCCGGTCCGCGCGACCGCTTGCATGCGCAGCGTCGACTACCTCGCGGTGATGCGCGTGTGCGACTTGCAGCGGACTATCGTTGAATGGTTTCTGGATCTTGCGGCGCTGACGCGCCTGTTCACCGAGTCGAAACAGATTCGACGGCGCGAGATGAAAATACAGCGTACGGCCGTCGACGATTTGCGTCTCGAACAAGCCGGCGGCCTTCCATGCGGCAAATTCGGTGTCGCTCAAATCCGGAATCTGCTCGCGCAGCTTCGCGACGACTTGGTCTTCGCTCAACGTGAAGTCGAGCAGGATGCGGCGCATGCGTTCGCGCTGGAATTCCAGTGCACCGCGAAATCCGCTGGTCGGCGCGGGCTGCGCGGCGAGCGCATGGTCGATCGCGACGCGGCTCGCGGCGAATTGGCCGGTATCGATCTGCGCGACGACGTCGGCGAGCACGCGGCTTTCAGCTACGCTGTCGGCCCATGCCAGCCCGCTCGCGATCGACAGCAGCAAGACGAGCACGGCGTCGCATGGACGCGAAACGATGCGCAGCATTGGCCAGATCAGATTCACCGCAAAAAACGTCCCCGGGCCGAATCACGAATGACTGTCTACCATGGTTGCAATTTGCCGTCAATAATTTATGCTTGGCGAAATGTATACAGGAATGATTAATTCCGCAGCGACGAATAATGCAATAAAAACAAGTATTTCAATGCGCTACAGGACACTGCTAAACAACACTCTCAGAACCACTGCGTTGATCGCCGCGCTCGCCGTTTGTTCCGCCGCGCGCTGTATCACAGCGGCGACCACCGCGCAGCCAATACCGGCGCACGAAGTGCTGGGCGTGGAAGAAGCACAGCTCAGCGCCGATTTCTGGATCGCGAAACAGCAGGAGCCCGACCGCGTACTGCTCGATGCGGCGACGATAGCCGCGCGCAACGCCAAGCTTTTGCGCGTCGACGCGTCGATGCACGACTTGAGCGCCTTGCCCGCGGTGTTTTCGCGCGAACAGGTGCGCGCGTGGATCAGCGCGCTATCCACCAGACCTGAGCGGACCCTTTACGACAGCGCTGGCGCCGCGCTCGATGCACGCGCCGTTGCTGCGCTGATCAACGCACTCGCACTCGACGCGATTGCGGACAATCAGCCGCCCCGCTTCGGCCTCGTAGTCCAGCGCGCTGATTTGCGCACGTTTCCGACCACGCAGCGCGTGTTCACCGAGCGCGGCGATACCGACATCGATCGCTTTCAGGAAACGGCGCTGTATCCCGGCACGCCGCTGGCGATCGCACACGCCAGTCGCGATGGCCAATGGTGGTTCGTGGTCAGCCCGCGTTACGCGGCCTGGATCGAAAAGAAATTCGTCGCCGAAGGCAGCGCCGAGCAGGTGCTCGGCTACCGCGCGCGCGCACCGTATCGCGTCATCACCGGTGCGATCGACAACACGGTCATGACTCCGGAAGCGCCGGCGCTATCGGAACTGCACCTGGACATGGGCGTGCGCTTGCCGGTGCTCGCCGACTGGCCAGCGGCCAAACCGGTGAATGGGCAGCACCCGTACACCGCATATGTGATCGAGCTGCCGCTGCGCGAGGACTCCGGCAAGCTCGCGTTCGCGCCTGCCCTGCTGCAGAAAAACGCGGATACGCACGCCGATTTCCTGCCGCTGACGCAGGCCAATATCCTGCGCCAGGCATTCAAGTTCCTCGGCGAACGCTATGGCTGGGGCAACTCCTACGACGCGCGCGACTGCAGTGGTTTCGTCTCCGATGTCTATCGCAGCATGGGCGTGGACATGCCGCGCAACACGCGCGACCAAGCCATGAGTCCTGCTTTCGAGCACCGCCTGTTCGGCAAGGGCGATGACCACGCCGCACGCGTCAAGGCGGCGCACGCGCTGCAGGTCGGCGACCTGGTATACATTCCGGGCCACGTCATGATGGCGGTCGGCGCTGTCGACGGCGAACCCTACGTGATCCACGACACGACCGGTTTGAGCTATCGACGTGAAGACGGTTCCAAGGTGCGCGTGCACCTCAACCAGGTTTCCGTGTCGCCGTTGCTGCCGCTGCTGTTCGGCGACACGCAAACCTATGTCGATCGCATGACGAGCATCGTGTACATCCGTTCCGCGGCCGAAACTGCAGGCAACTGACGTTCGCCACCTCAGGGGCACAACGAGCCAATGAAAATCACCGACATCCGTTTCGGCATGCTGCGCGTACCGCTGAAAACGCCGTTCAAGACTGCACTGCGCAGCGTGGAAGCCGTGGAGGACATCGTGGTCATGATCAACACCGACACGGGCAATGTCGGTTACGGCGAAGCGCCGGCCACGGCGGTGATCACCGGCGACACGCACGGTTCGATCGTCGAGGCGATCCGGCATTACATCTCGCCGCGCCTGATTGGCAGCGACATCGCTGACCTCAATCACATCACGCACCTAATCCAGACCTCGATGGAGAAGAACTCCAGCGCCAAGGCCGCGGTCGAGATCGCCGTGTACGACTTGTGGGGACAGCTCTATGACGCGCCGCTGTACCGCCTGCTCGGCGGCGGTGACCCGGTAATCACGACCGACATCACGATCAGCGTCGACACGATCGACAAGATGGTCGCGGATTCGATCAGCGCGGTGGAGCGCGGCTTCGACTCGCTCAAGATCAAGGTCGGCAAGGATGCTGGCGTGGATGTGGAACGCGTCAAGGCGATCTATCATGCGGTTGAAGGCCGTGCGCTGCTGCGCCTGGACGCAAACCAGGGCTGGACGGCGAAACAGGCAGTGCACGCGCTGACCCTGCTCGAGGACGCCGGCATTCGTCTGGAACTCGTCGAGCAGCCGGTGAAGGCGCACGATCTGGACGGCATGAAATACGTGACTGAGCGCATCCAGACGCCGGTGATGGCCGATGAAAGCGTATTCGGTCCAACCGAAGTCGTGGAACTGATCCGCATGCGCGCCGCCGATATCATCAACATCAAGCTGATGAAGACCGCCGGACTGTCGAATGCGATCCGCATCGCCGACATCTGCGCCATGTATCAGATCGAGTGCATGATTGGCTGCATGCTCGAATCCAGTATCAGCGTCGCTGCTGCGGTGCACCTGGCGGTGGCGAAAGCAAATGTGATCACCAAAGTCGATCTTGACGGGCCCTCGCTGTGCGCCTTCAATCCGGTTGATGGCGGCGTGATCTTCCGCGAATCGGAGATCAGCATCACCGACGCGCCTGGGCTGGGTATACGCGAGATCCGCGGCCTGGAAGCAATGGATTGAGCAGCGCGGACCGCCAATGTCACCACTGCTGAAAATCCGCGCTGAGCGCGACCAGATGTCGGCGATCGAGCGCCGCATTGCGGATTTCATCGTCGAGAACGCGCAGCTGTTGCGCGACTATTCCTCGCAACAGCTCGCCAACGCGCTGAAGATCAGCCAATCGAGCGTTGTTAAGTTCAGCCAGAAACTCGGCTTCAAGGGCTACCCCGATCTGAAGTACTCGATCGGCGAGTCGATCGCACGCGGCGACGCCGGCGAGGTCAACGGAACCGCCGAGCTGCCACGTGACGATCCACACGCCGCACTCGCGGAAAGCCTATGGCAGAGCAAGGCGCAAGCCGAGCAGGAAACGCGCCTGATCAATCCGCCGCAACTGCTCGACGAGATCGCCGCCGCGATCGGCAGCGCGGGCAAGGTTTTCATCATCGGCCTCGGCGAAGACGGCATCCCCGCGCGCGCATTCGCGCTGCGGCTGTCGCTGCTCGACGTCCTCGCCGTGCATCATTTCGATGCCGTGTTGATGGCAGCCAACCTGGCAACCGCTGGTGCTGGCGACGTGCTGCTGCTGTTTTCCGAACTCGGCGAGCAGCCCGCGTTGGGCAAGCTCAGCCGCCAGTTTCGCGAACGCGGCGGCGTGGTGATCACGGTGACGCGGCACAGCGCCAATCCATTGCGCGCGCACGCCAACTTGGCACTGCTGGTGTCGGCCCATGATGAGCGCACGCACATCGAGCCTTTGCTGTATCAGTCCGCGTTGCGCCACCTGCTCGACATTCTGTTCGTGTTGTTGTGCGAACACGATCCCGCGCGGCTCACGCGGCTCGCCGCCAATCACGCGCGCATCCAGAACATGCTGGAGCCGTAGCCTCATGCAAATACTCGTGGATGCGCGGCATCTCGCGCCGTTGTTGCTGGCCGTGCTGCTTGCCGCGTGTGCGGCCGGAACGCGCCCGCCGCATGAATTGCCGTGGTCGGCCACACGGCAATTCGTGCTGGTCGTCACCGCAGATTGGGATACGAGCCACGGCACTTTGCGCACCTATGCACGCGACGCGGATGCATGGCGCAGCACGGGTGTGGCTGTTCCTGTCGTGATCGGACGCAATGGCGCGGCTTGGGGCGTTGGGCTGCATCCAGCGCAAACCGATGGGCCGATCAAGCACGAAGGTGACGGCCGCAGTCCAGCCGGCGTGTTCGCGATCGGCACGGCGTTCGGTTACGCGGCTGCGGAAAACCTTGCATTGCCGTATCGCGCGCTGGCGGCGGACGACTACTGCGTCGACGTCAGCTCATCCCCGCTCTACAACCGCATCGTCGCCGCCCACGATGTTGGCGCGGCTGCCGTCACCGGATCCACCGAACCCATGCGACGCGACATCCACGCCAACGGCGACGACGCCTACAAGGTCGGCTTCGTCATCGAGCACAATCCGACCGGAACGCCGGGTTCGGGCAGCTGCATCTTCGCGCATCTGTGGAAGTCTTCCGAATCCTCGACCAGCGGCTGCACGGCGATGGCGGAGCCTGCGCTGCGCGAACTCCTGCACTGGCTGCAGCCGCAACAGCAACCGGTAATCGCGCTGCTGCCGCAATCCGCATACCACCGGCTGCGCCAAGCCTGGCAATTGCCTGACGTCGCGGAGAACGCGCAATGAACACGCCGCAGGCACGTCCGCGACTGTCCGGCACCACGCGCATCCTGCTCGGTCTCGGGCTCGGCGCAGCGGTCGGTCTGCTGCTCGCATGGTTCGATGCGGGACTCGCGACCCGCGCGGCCGACATCGCGCAACCAGTCGGCAAGCTCTGGCTCAATGCGCTGCAGATGACCGTCGTGCCGCTGGTGCTCGCGCTCGTCGTGGTCGGCGTGAGCGCGGCGAACGACGCTGCGGCGTCAGGCCGCACCGCACGCAAGGCGATCGCCGTGTTCGCGCTGCTGCTCGCGGCCGGCGCTGCGTTCGTCGCGATCGTGGCACCTCTACTACTCAAGCTGCTGCCGCGCGATCCGGCACTCATCGACAGATTGCGCACAGCGATGCCCGCTGCCATTGCAAATACGAGCATGCCAGCTTTCGGCGACTGGATCGCTGGCGTGATTCCAAGCAACGCGCTCGCTGCTGCCGCGCAGAGCGCGATGCTGCCGCTGGTCGTATTCGCGCTGTTCTTCGGATTCGCGCTGACGCGCGTCGAGGCAGCACGCCGCGCGCGCATGATCGAATTCTTCCAGACGCTGGCCGACACGATGATCGTGATCGTGCGCTGGGTACTGTGGGCGGCACCGCTCGGCGTGTTCGCGCTTGTCCTCGCGGTGTGCGCACGCGCCGGCTCCAGCGTGATCAGCGCCCTCGGCTGGTATATCGGCCTGCAGTGCACGATGTATCTGGCGATCACGCTGCTGCTCTATCCGATCGCACTGGTATTCGGACGCGAACGCCTGAGCCGTTTCGTACCGGGCATTGTGCCTGCGCAGGTCGTCGCGGCGAGCACGCAATCGTCGCTCGCCTCGCTGCCGGCAATGGTCGACTGCGCGCGCACACGGCTCGCCTACCCTGCCGCTGGCGTTTCCCTCGTGTTGCCGATGGCGGTATCGCTGTTCCGCATCACCAGCCCGATGCAGTACCTCGGCGCGGCGACGTTTGTCGCCTGGATCTACGGCGTGGATGTCGCGCCTGCCCAGCTGGCCGTCGCCACGGCGCTCGCTGTCGTGCTCAGTCTCGGCGCGGTCGGATTGCCGGGCCAGGTCAGCTTCATGACGGCGACACTGCCGGTGACTATGACCATGGGACTTCCGATCGAGCCGCTTGGACTGCTGCTGGCGGTCGACACGATTCCGGATGTGTTTGCGACCGTCGGCAACGTCACGGCGGACATGGTGGCGCTAGGGATTGTGGTGCATACGACCGACGGTGAAAACGCACCGGCTGCTGCAACGACGAGCTAGGAATATTCCCGAACGTCGAACGCCATCGCTCAAGCGATGACGTTACTCAGAGACCGCGCGCGACTGCATTCCGCGATAGATAAGATACGGCTCGGCCTGACCATTGATCACGGCTTCGTCGACGACGACTTTCGAGACGTGCTCGAGGGATGGCAGTTCATACATCGTTTCGAGCAGCACCTGCTCGAGAATCGTGCGCAGTCCGCGGGCGCCGGTGCGGCGCTTGAGCGCCTTGCGCGCGACGGCGCCGAGGGCTTCGTTGCGGAATTCCAGTTCCGCGCCTTCCAGTTCGAACATGCGCTTGAACTGCTTGACGATCGCGTTCTTGGGCTCAGTGAGAATCTTGATCAGTGCGGGTTCGTCGAGTTCTTCCAGCGTCGCGACGACCGGCAGGCGGCCGACGAATTCCGGGATCAGGCCGAACTTGACCAGATCTTCCGGTTCGACATCGGCGAGCACCTTGCCGACGTTCGTGCGATTGGCCTTGCTGCGGATCTCCGCAGCGAAGCCGATGCCGGTGGATTCGGAACGCTGCTGGATTACTTTCTCCAGGCCCGAGAACGCTCCGCCGCAGACGAACAGGATATTTTTCGTGTCGACTTGCAGGAATTCCTGCTGCGGATGCTTGCGCCCGCCTTGCGGCGGCACCGATGCAATCGTGCCTTCGATGAGCTTGAGCAGAGCCTGCTGCACGCCTTCACCGGAGACGTCGCGCGTGATCGACGGGTTCTCGCTCTTGCGCGAGATCTTGTCGATTTCGTCGATGTAGACGATACCGGTCTGCGCTTTCTCGACGTCGTAGTCGCACTTCTGCAACAGCTTTTGGATGATGTTCTCGACGTCTTCGCCGACATAGCCGGCTTCGGTCAGCGTCGTCGCATCGGCGATCGTGAACGGCACATTGAGCAGGCGCGCGAGCGTCTCGGCCAGCAGCGTCTTGCCCGAGCCGGTCGGGCCGATCAGCAGAATATTGGATTTCGCCAGTTCTACTTCGTCCTGGCGCTGGCGCGCTTCGAGGCGCTTGTAATGGTTGTAGACGGCGACCGCGAGCACTTTCTTGGCGCGGCTCTGCCCGATCACATACTGATCGAGCACATCCATGATTTCGCGCGGCTTCGGCAGGTGATTGCGCGCGGTGGCGTTCTTTTCCTCGAGTTCCTCGCGGATGATGTCGTTGCACAGCTCGACGCATTCGTCGCAGATGTACACGCTCGGGCCCGCAATCAGCTTGCGCACCTCGTGCTGGCTCTTGCCGCAGAACGAACAGTACAGAATCTTGCTGCTGTCGCCCGATCGGCCCTGCCGCTCGTCACTCATTTCTCTTGGAGCCCTGTAGCCGGTTCATGTCAGTTTCAAGAATAGCATACCCGCGCGGAAATCCACGTTCGCCCGACAGGCGTGGTTTTAAAGCGGGCAGCGGGTATTCAGGCCGTGCGGACTGTCTCGCCCGGACGGCGTTCCAGCACCGAATCCACCAGGCCGTACGCCTTGGCGTCTTCTGCATTCATGAAGTAATCGCGGTCGACATCGCGCTCGACCTGCTCGACGGTACGACCCGTGTGGCGCGCCAAGGTTTCATTGAGGCGTGCCTTGAGCGCAAGGATTTCCTTGGCATGGATCGCGATATCCGACGCCATGCCCTGAAAACCGCCGGAGGGCTGGTGAATCATCACGCGTGAATTCGGCAGCGTGTAACGCTTGCCCTTGGCGCCGGCGGCGAGCAGGAACGAACCCATGCTGGCGGCCTGGCCGACGCAGATCGTGCTGACGTCGGGCTTGATGAACTGCATCGTGTCGTAGATCGCCATGCCGGCCGTCACTACGCCGCCGGGGCTGTTGATGTAGAGATTGATGTCCTTGTCCGGATTTTCCGACTCGAGGAACAGCAACTGGGCGACGATGACGTTCGCCATGTAGTCGTCGATCGGTCCGACGCAGAATACGACGCGTTCCTTCAACAGGCGCGAATAGATGTCGTATGCGCGTTCGCCGCGGGAGGTCTGTTCGACCACCATCGGCACGAGGTTCAAACCGCGGATTTCGTTGCTCATCACTGTCTCCAGGCGGCGCCTTTAGACAGGACGCATCGCTTCGCTAAAGGATAACCCTTGTTCGGTCGTCTGCGCGTGCGCGGCCACCCATTCGGCAACCTGATCTTCCATCACGCGATTCTGCAACCCCTGCATGAGTTGGGGGTCGCGCTGGTAAAGTTCAACCACCTGCGTCGGTTCTTCGTAGGTCGAGGCGATCGTCGCGAGCATTTCGGCAACGCGGCGACTGTCCGGGCGAATGTCGTTTTGCCGGGCCAGTTCGCCGATCAGCACTCCGGCGGAGACGCGGCGATGGGCCATTTCGGCGAATGCCGAGACGTCGCCGTTAAACGTCTGGCCCTGCTGCTGCGCCTGTGCTTGTGCTTGGGCGTGCAATGCGCGCGCTTCGGCATCGACCATGCCTTGCGGCAATTCGATGCCAGGATGCGCGTCCATAAGCTTCTGGATCACTTCGTTTTTCAGGCGCGCCATCAGCATGCCATTGAGTTCGCGCTCCAGATTCGCGCGCACGTCGGCGCGGAATTTGTCGATGCCGCCATCGCCGATGCCGAAGCTGGCGACGAATGCCGCGTCAACCTCCGGCATTCTTGCTTCCTGCACACGGATGATCTTGACCGACGCTTTCGCCGCCTTGCCGGCGAGTGCGGCGATGCGGAAATCGCCCGGGAACGTCACCTCGGTGTCGAATTCGTCGCCGTTGGCGCGGCCGACGAGCTTGTCTTCCAATTCCTTGCTCATCGCAGCGGAACCAAGAATCGTGCCGACGCGCTCGCGCGGATGCTCGAAACCTTCGCCGCTGGCTGCGAGTTCGAACAACACCATGTCTCCGGCCTGCGCACCGCGTTCGACCGGCGCCCAGGTACGGCGCTGCTGGCGCAGCGTTTCGATCATCGCATCGACGTCCGTCTCGGACACGCTTGCGACGGGTTTCGCGACCGCCAGCGAAGAAACGTCGAGTTTGCCGAGTTCCGGCAGCACTTCGAACGTGGCGGTATATTCGATCTGGCCGTTGACCGGCTCGCCCGTCGTCGAAATCGCCGGAGATACCGCGGGACGCAGCTTCTGCTCGGCGACCGCCTGCTGGAAACTGTTGCGCACGAGTTCGGACATCGTCTCGCCGCGGATCTGCGCGCCGAAGCGCTGCTCGATCACTTTCGTCGGCACCTTGCCGGGACGGAAGCCTTTCAGGCGCGCGGTGCGCCCGGCTTCGGCGATACGCGACTTCACTTGCGATTCATAGGAATCCGCCGGAAGGCGAACCGTCAGTTTGCGGCCGAGACTGCCTACGTTTTCGATCGAGACTTGCATGCTGCTTCCTCAAACTGCGGTGGCGCCAGGCGCCTGAAATGTGGTGCGAAAGGAGAGACTCGAACTCTCACGGGTTGCCCCGCTGGAACCTAAATCCAGTGCGTCTACCAGTTCCGCCACTTTCGCGTAAGCGCATCGGAATTTTTTCGCGCGGCGCGCAGGCGAGGCAAGGAAGAGAAGTGGTGGGCCGTCTAGGACTCGAACCTAGGACCAAGAGATTAAGAGTCTCCTGCTCTACCAACTGAGCTAACGGCCCACTTTCTTGCTAAACCTTTAAGGCACGCCGCGTGCCGATGAGTCTTCCAAACCTTTATAACTGGGGTGGAAGACGGGACTCGAACCCGCGACCCTCGGAATCACAATCCGATGCTCTAACCAACTGAGCTACATCCACCATCGAACCAAACATCGCACATCATACAAGAGGCGTGGCGCGCCCGGCGGGACTCGAACCCACAACCGCCGGCTTAGAAGGCCGGTGCTCTATCCGGTTGAGCTACGGGCGCAACTCGGAAAGTTTATCGCACTACCTGCTTGCCACTGGTTGGTCGGGGTAGAGGGATTCGAACTCTCGACATCCAGCTCCCAAAGCTGGCGCTCTACCAGGCTGAGCTATACCCCGGTCATTCGTTCGACTCCTGCCGAAATCGTTTTCCACCTCGCAAAACATAAAGGGTGCCGCGGCACCCTTCCGTGAATTTGGCGCGCCCGGAGAGATTCGAACTCCCGACCACCAAGTTCGTAGCCTGGTACTCTATCCAACTGAGCTACGGGCGCGTGAACCGCTAATTATCGCGTGGCAAGGAATTCCCGTCAATTCCAAACGAGAATATCTTTCCTGACACTATGGCTGGCGGAGAGGGAGGGATTCGAACCCTCGATAGAGCTTTTGACCCTATACTCCCTTAGCAGGGGAGCCCCTTCGGCCTCTCGGGCACCTCTCCAAAACAGCGCGCAAGGATACCGACTACTCTCTTGCCGGTAAAGCGCAGAAATCCGGATGTCGGATATTTCAGGATGCGGCCGGTGGCGTCTCCCCGCCCGGCGTGTCGTGTTCGCGCTTGATGCGCTGGTAGATTTCTTCGCGGTGGACAGCGACGTCCTTCGGCGCGTTGATACCAATACGGACCTGGTTACCCTTGACCCCGAGCACGGTGACGCTTACCGCGTCGCCGATCATCAATGTCTCCCCCACCCGGCGCGTCAAAATCAGCATAGTCTTCTCCTTAAGCTTCGTCTTTCCTAACGAAAGTGCTGCGCCTTGAAGCAAGGTACGGACTCGCCAACTGGTCCGTCGCCAATACGCTGCACCCGCTGAACCGGCAACGCTTACCGCTTGTGTCGCTCGTTGTTATCGTTGTTAGACAGGCGACGATGATGGCTCTTCCTTGCAGCCAGCGGCCGAAACACGTTCGATACTAGTCCAGTGCATCGACGTCCGCAAATGACCCAAGTCAGGGTCTTCAGGATGGATTATGCAAGGCGCGCGCCGACCCAATCGGGAATTTCCGCGAGCGCAGCGGCCAGCTTCGGCGAATCCTCGCCGCCGCCCTGCGCCATATCGGGTCGGCCACCGCCCTTGCCGCCAATCTGCTGGGCGACATGCGCAACGAGTTCACCGGCCTTGATCCTGCCGAGCGCCTTGCCGTTCACACCGGCGACGAGTGAGATCTTTCCGTCGCTGCCCCCGGCGAGCAGCACCACGCAATCGCCGAGTTTGTGCTTGAACTGATCCACGCTGTCGCGCAGCGTCTTCGCATCGGCGCCGTCGAGCCGGGCTGCAATCACCTTGATACCGTTCACAACCTTTGCATTCGCGGCCAGATCGCCGGTCGCAGAGCTTGCCGCCTTGGCCTTGAGCGATTCGAGTTCGCGCTCGAGCTTCTTCTGGCGCTCGAAAAGGGCACGCAATTTTTCGATCACGTCGCCGCCGCTCGACGAAAGCAGGCTCGCGACTTGATCGAGGCGGTGTTCTTCATCCTTCACATACGCGAGCGCACCCGCCCCCGTGAGTGCTTCGATGCGGCGGATGCCGGAGGCAACACCGCCCTCGCTGACGACCTTGAACAAGCCGATGTCGCCGGTGCGGGCGACATGCGTGCCGCCGCATAGTTCGGTGGAGAAATCGCCCATCTTGAGCACGCGCACCTGGTCGCCGTATTTCTCGCCGAACAATGCCATTGCGCCGAACTCTAGCGCGTCGGTATACGCCATCTCGTGTACTTGCGCTTCGACGTTGCGGCGGATTTCCGCGTTGACGATGTCCTCGATCTTCTGTAATTCCTCGGCGGACAACGGCTGGAAATGCGAGAAATCGAAACGCAGCCGATCCGGTGCGACCAGCGAGCCTTTCTGCGTCACGTGCTCGCCGAGCACGCCGCGCAGTGCCGCGTGCAGCAGGTGCGTCGCCGAGTGATTGAGCACGGTGGCTTGGCGCCGCGCGGCGTCGACTGAACCGCTCAGCGGCGCGCCGACGCGCAGCGTTTTTCCGTGCCAGCGCCCGACATGGCCGTGAAAAACGCCGGCAAGCTTGATCGTGTCCTTCACCGTGAATTCGCCGGCGGCGTTACTCAGCAAACCCGCATCCCCGACCTGCCCGCCCGATTCAGCATAGAACGGCGACGCATC
>Ga0163163_10003679_pt1 | contig 13051 bp, 12 predicted proteins | sample S65metaG_FD_119766 | JGI IMG/M metagenome (GOLD analysis project Ga0163163, IMG submission 119766) | Switchgrass rhizosphere microbial communities from Kellogg Biological Station, Michigan, USA - S6-5 metaG | ecosystem: Host-associated > Plants > Roots > Rhizosphere > Soil | place: USA... | reverse complement strand
CCCGTGACCTACCGCGATCTCTGGCTCCGCCAGTACCGGATCGTCGGCGACGGCTCGCAGACCCGGTGACGATCGTCGTCAAGCTCGGCTCGAGCCTCGTCGCAGGCAAGGGTGGCTCCGTTCGTACGACCGTCCTGCGGCGGCGCGCGCGAGAGATCGCCGCGATCGTGACCGGCGGCGAGCCGGTCGCGGTCGTGTCCTCGGGTGCGATCGCGCTCGGCCTTCCACACCTCGGGCTCGAACGGCGTCCCCGCGCGTTGCCGAAGCTACAGGCGGCCTCCGCGCTCGGCCAGGCGCGCCTCCAGCAGGCCTGGGAGCGGGCGCTCGCGCGTGAGGGTGTGCTCGCTGCGCAGATCCTCCTCACGGCTGCCGACGTCGGCGACCGCGCGGCCTACGTCAATGCGCGGAACGCGGCCGAGGCGCTGTTCGCGCTCGGTGCCGTGCCGATCGTCAACGAGAACGACGCGACGGCGACGGACGAGATCGCGTTCGGCGACAACGACGCGCTGGCGGCGCACGTGGCGATCCTCGTCCGCGCGCGGCTGCTCGTCCTCCTCACCGAAGTCGACGGCGTGCACACACGCGCGCCGGGGACGCCTGGTGCCGAAGTCGTGCGCGAGGGGTCGGCCCTCGACGACGTCGCCTTCGGTGACGCGTCGCAGCTCGGACGGGGTGGGATGAAGAGCAAGGTCGTCGCGGCGCACATGGCGTCCGAGGCCGGGATCCCGACCGTCATCGCCGAGGGAACAGGACCGGATGTCCTCGGCCCGATCCTCGCCGGCGAGCCGCGTGGCACCCGCTTCCACGGCGGTGACCGCGAGCTGTCGGCGTACAAGCTCTGGCTCCGCTTCGCGAAGGAGCCCGTGGGAGCGCTTCACGTCGACGACGGCGCGCGACGGGCGGTCGTCGACGACGGGCGGAGCCTGCTCGCGGTGGGCGTGACCTCGTGCGAAGGGCGGTTCGACGCGGGAGACGCGGTCGAGCTCGTCGGCCCGGACGGCGTCGCGTTCGCGCGCGGCGTCGCCGGTGCGTCCGCGTCCGAGATCGCCGAGCGCTCGCCCGGCCACGAGGCCGTGCACCGGGACCGGCTCGTCGTGTACTGATAGCCCGTGGACGCAGGCGCGCACTCCTCGTCGCCCGGGCTCGCCGACAGTCTCGAGCGCCTCGGCACGGAGACCGCGTTCAGCGTCCTCGCTCGCGCCCGAGAGCTCGAGCGCGAGGGGCGCGAGGTCATCCACCTCGAGATCGGCGAGCCCGACTTCGACACGCCGCTCCACATTCGCGAGGCGGCCGCCGCGGCGCTGCGGGCGGGGGAGACGCACTATTGCCCTTCCGCCGGGATCCCTGAGCTGCGCGAGGAGGCCGCGCGCTACCTCTCGACCTCACGAAGCGTTTCCGTCGATCCGGCGAACGTGCTCGTCGGGACCGGCGCCAAGCCGTTCCTCTTCTTCACGATTCTCGCGACGTGCAATCCGGGCGATGAGGTCGTCTACCCCGACCCGGGCTTCCCGATCTACGAGTCGGCGATCCGCTGGGCGGGCGCCACGCCGGTCGCGCTGCCGCAGCTCGAGGAGCGCGACTTCGCGTTCGATATCGCCGACCTCGAGTCGCGCCTGAGCCCGCGTACGAAGCTCGTCATCCTCAACTCGCCCCAGAACCCGACGGGCGGCGCGCTCTCGCCGGAGGAGACGGAGACGGCCGCGGCGCTGCTCGCGGACAGCGGCGCCTGGGTGCTCTCGGACGAGGTCTACTCGCAGATGGTCTACGACGGCGAGTTCGCGAGCGTCGCGTCGCATCCCGGCCTGCTCGAGCGCACGATCCTGCTCGACGGGCTCTCGAAGACGTATGCGATGACCGGCTGGCGCTGCGGGTTCGCGGCCGTGCCGGAGCCGCTCGTCGACCCGCTCGTCCGCTTCTTCGTGAACTCGACCTCGTGCGTGCCGCCGTTCGTCCAGCTCGCGGGCGTCGCGGCTCTCAGTGGGCCGCAGGACGAGCCGCGCGCGATGGTCGAGGAGTTTCGCGCCCGTCGGGAGCTCGTCGTCGCGGGTCTGAACGAGCTTCCCGGCGTGTCGTGCCGTGTTCCCCGCGGCGCGTTCTACGCCTTCCCCAACGTCGCCGAGGTTCCGGTCGACGCCGATGTGCTCGCCGATCGGCTGCTGCAGGAAGCCGGGCTCGCGGTTCTGGCCGGCTCCGCGTTCGGCCGGATCGGGGCGGACAACCTGCGGATCAGCTACGCGAACTCGCGCGAGAACCTCGCGCGCGCGCTCGAGCGGATGGGGGACTTCCTCGAGGCGCTATGACGACCGCGTGATCGCGCCCTCGGACGCGGACGAGACGAGCGCGGCGTACTTCGCCATCACGCCGCTCTCGTACCGCGGCGCGGGCGGGCTCCAGTCGCGCAGGCGAGCGGCGAGCTCGTCGTCGGAGAGCTCCACCCGCAGCTGCCGCGCGTCGACGTCGATCACCACGGTGTCACCTTCGCGCAGCGCGGCGAGCGGGCCACCGTGGAACGCCTCCGGCGAGATGTGCCCGACCATGAATCCGTGGGTCGCGCCCGAGAAGCGGCCGTCCGTGACGAGCGCGACCTCCTCGCTGAGGCCCTCACCGACGATCGCGCCGGTGACGTGGAGCATCTCGCGCATCCCAGGACCGCCGGCTGGCCCCTCGTAGCGGATCACGACGACGTCTCCCGGCTCGATCGCGCCGGCCTTCACCGCTCCGAAGCACTCCTCCTCGGAATCGAAGACGCGTGCCGGACCGCGGTGCTCCGTCCGGTCGTGCCCCGCGAGCTTCACCACGCAGCCCTCGGGCGCGAGGTTGCCGCGCAGGATCGCGATGCCGCCGCGGGACTTGAGGGGCGCCTCGATCGGCACGACGACCGTCTGGCCATCGGTCTCGTCGACGGTGTCCGCGACGTCCTCGAGGGTGCGGCCGTCGACGCCTGCCACCCCCGCATGGACGAGAGACTTCTTGGTGAGCTCCCGCACGACGAGACCCACGCCTCCGGCGCGGTAGACGTCGGTCGCGTGGTACCTGCCCCACGGCTTCATGTCGGCGACGATCGGCGTCGCCGCAGAGATGCGGTCGAAGTCGTCGATCGTGAAGTCGATGCCGTACTCGCGCGCGATCGCGACGAGGTGGAGGACGCCGTTCGTCGAACCGCCCGTGCCCGCGATCGCCGCCGCGGCGTTCTCGACGGTTCGCTTCGTCACCACGTGCGACGGGCGGACGTCGCGCCGCACGACGTCGACCGCGAGCTTGCCGATCTCGTAGGCCGCCTCCGCCTTCGCGCCGTTCATCGCCGGGATGCCGTTGGCGCCGAGCGGGCTCAGGCCGAGGAAGTCGACCATCGTCGACATCGTGTTCGCGGTGAACTGACCGCCGCACGCTCCGGCCGCCGGGCAGGCGACCGTCTCGAGCTCGTGAAGCTCCTCGGCCGTCATCTTCCCCGCCGCGTATGCGCCGATCGCCTCGTACACGTCGCCGATCGAGACCTCGCGGCCGCGGTACAGACCGGGCGCGATCGAGCCCGTGTAGAAGACGACGGCGGGGATGTCGAGGCGGCCGAGCGCCATGATCGCGCCCGGCGTCGTCTTGTCGCACGCGACGAGGCAGACGAGCCCGTCGAAGAGGTGGCCGCGCGCCACGAGCTCGATCGAGTCCGCGATCACCTCGCGCGAGATGAGTGACGCCCGCATGCCGGACGTGCCCATCGAGACCCCGTCGGAGACGGCGATCGTGTTGAACTCCATCGGGGTCGCCCCCGCCTCGCGGATGCCGCGCTTGACGTCGAGAGCGAGCTCGCGCTGGTTGAGGTTGCACGGCATCGTCTCGATCCACGTCGTCGCGACGCCGATGATCGGCTTCGCCAGGTCCTCGTCGGTGAAGCCCGTGCCCTTCAGCATCGAGCGGGCACCGGCGCGGTCGGGGCCGTCGGTCAGTGCTGCGCTGTGGCGCTTCGCGGGATCGGACGGGCGGGAGTACGGGTCAGTGCTCATCGACATGGGCTCCTCGGGGAGAGACGTTCAGGACGTGGACGGCGACGTCGGGGAAGCGCGCCTCGAGCTCGGTCGCGCATGCCTCGACGGTATCGGGGCGAGCCCAGACGACGACGGTCGGGCCCGAGCCGGAAAGGGTCGATCCGAGCGCGCCCGCGGGAAGCTGCTCGCGGACGACCGCGAGCAGCGGGGCGCCGTCGGCGCGGTAGGGCTCGTGAATGCGGTCGGCGAGCGCCTCTGCGAACAGGTCGCCCGAGCCGGAGGCGAGCGCGGCACCGAGCAGCGTCGCCCGGCCGGCGGTGAACGTGGCGTCGGCGTGGGGCACAGTCGCCGGGAGCGCGGCGCGCGCAGCCGCGGTGGAGACGGTGGCCTGCGGGACGAGCGCCACCGGGACTGCAGGCGCCTCGTCCGCGACACGAACGATCTTCCTCTCCCACGTCAGGCAGACGCCCCCGGCCAGCGCCGCGGCGAGGTTGTCCGCGTGCCCCTCGAGCTCGACACCCGCCGCGAGCAGCTCCTCTGCTCCGAGTCCGAGATCCGCGACGGCGTTCGCCGCTGTCAGGCCGAGCGCGATGACGGCTGCGCTCGAGCCGAGGCCGCGTTCGCGCGGAATCCGGTCGACGAACGCGAACGTGAGCCCGTCGACCGAGGCGAGGCGCGCAAATGCCTGAACGCCGAGGTGGTCGGGGTCCGCCGCGTCACCTCCCTCGGAGACCTCGAGCTCGTTCCAGAGATCGAGCGCTGCCGCCGCACAGTCGAAGCCCGGCCCGATGTTCGCCGTGCTCGCGGGCGCGCGGACACGCACAAGTGTCACCGCGACGCCTCCGCGATCGCGTCGGGCTCGGGGTCGACCGCGACGGGTTCGGGGCTCAAGCGTGCCGCGGTGTCCGGGTCCTTGAGGCCGTGCCCGGTCACCACGCACACCACGACCGAGCCGCGCTCCAGTTCGACGGTCCCAAGGGCGGCGAGCCCGGCCGCGGAGGACGGCTCGCAGAAGACGCCCTCCTCGCGAGCGAGCTCACGCCATGCGTCGAGGATCGCCTCGTCGGCCAGACGAACGGCAGTCCCGCCGGAGGACGCGAGCGCCTCGGCGGCCGTCGCCGCGTGCGCCGGCGTGCCGATGCGGATCGCGGAGGCGACCGTCGTACCGCGCTCGGCAGCCTCGCCCGCGACGAGTCGCGGCTGAGCCCCGCTCTCGGCGAAGCCGTGCGCATACGCGGTCACGTTCCCCCCGCCGCCGTAGGGAAGCGCGAGCACGTCGAGGGTGGAGCCGAGCTCCTCGACGATCTCGAAGGCCGCCGTCTTCTGGCCCTCGAGCCGGTCCGGGTTGAGCGAGTTCACGAGGACGTGCGTTCCGCGGTCGGCAAGCACGCGAGCGGCCGAGAGCGCCTCGTCGAAGCTCCCGCGCACCTCGAGGATGCGCGCGCCGAGCGCGCGCGCCTGGGCGAGCTTCCCCGAGGAGACGGCGCCTTCCGGCTGGAGGACGACCGCCACGATCCCGGCGCGCGCCGCGTAGGCAGCCGCCGAGGCTGCGGTGTTGCCGGTCGACGCGCAGACGACCGTGCCCGCCCTGCGCTCGAGAGCCTTCGAGATCGCGACCGTCATGCCGCGGTCCTTGAAGCTCCCGGTCGGGTTGGCGCCCTCCCACTTGAGGTAGAGGTCGACGCCGAGGCGGCGCGAGATGCGCGGTGCGGGCAGCAACGGCGTCGAGCCCTCGCCGAGCGAGACCACGGGAGTGTCGACGGTCACGGGCAGCCGGTCGCGATACCGCTCGATCAGAGAAGCCATGCTGCTTTCTAACGCGTCAGGCCCAGCCGAGCTCGGTCACACCGCGATCCGAGACGACCGGGACGAGGAACGGCGGCGCGTGCAGGCTGCCCACCTCTGCGATGTCGGCGAGCGCTCCCTCGACGGCGCTCTCCGCCGCCTCGTGGACGACGATGTGCAGGACAGCACCGTCGGTTGTCGGCACCTGCACGAGGCGGGCGATCGAGACGTCATGCGCGGCGAGCCGCTGCGCCACGTCCGCGAGCACGCCCGGGCGGTCGTCGACCTCGAGATGGACGTAGAAGGGCGACCGCAGGGCACCCGACGGCAGGGTGTCGAGCTCGCGCCAGCACGCGTCGTTCTGGAGAAAGCCGTTCGCCGCCGTCCCGAGCACACTGACCGTGTCGGCGACCACGGCCGAGGCCGTCTCGATGCCGCCCGCTCCCGGACCTTCGAGCGTGATCTCCCGGATCGCGTCACCCTGGAGCATGACCGCGTTGAACGCACCCTCCACCGCCGCGAGCGGGTGGTGGCGATCGACGAACGCAGGCCGCACCCGGACGTCGAGCCGCTCGTCGACGAGCGTCGCCGAACCGACGAGCCGGATGACCATCTCCAGTTCGCGCGCGGCCGCGACATGCAGCGGCGTGACCTCCTCGACGCCCTGGTAGTCGACGTCGGCCAGCGTCACGCGCGAGCCGAATGCGACGGTCGCGAGGATCGCCATCTTGGCGGCCGCGTCCGCGCCGGAGACGTCGTCCGTCGGATCCGCCTCCGCGTACCCGAGCCGCTGGGCTTCGGCGAGTGCCTCGCCGAACGTCGCTCCGCTCTCCATCTCGGTGAGGATGAAGTTGGTCGTGCCGTTCACGATCCCGAGGACGCGGTGCACGTTCGACACGACGAGCGCCTCGCGGAGAACCTTGATCACCGGAATCGCGGCGCACACGCTCGCCTCGAAGCGAAGCTGGACACCGGCCTCCGCGGCAGCGGCGAAGAGTTCGGCGCCGTGCTGGGCGACGAGCTGCTTGTTCGCAGTCACGACCGGCTTGCCGGCTGCGAGCAGCTCGAGCACGTGCGTTCGCGCAGGCTCGATGCCTCCCATCAGCTCGGCAACGACACCGATGGACGGGTCGTCGCGGATCGCCGCGAAGTCGGTCGTGAGAACGCCGTCGGCCGGCGCGGCCGGCCGATCCCGGTCGGCATCGCGCACGAGCGCGCGAACGACCCGGAGCCGGAGCCCCGTCGCGCGCTCGATGTCCTCCGCGTTCTCGACGAGCAACCGGTCGACCGCGGCACCGACCGTTCCGTAGCCGAGGAGGCCGATCCCGGCCTCGACGGCTGAGCTACGCAGCCGGCACCTCCGTCTCGCGCCGCATGAGCGCGCGGAGCTCCTTGCCGACGCGTTCGAGCTCCTGGTCCGCCGCCTGCGCACGCAGCTCGCGGAGCCGAGGCTCGCCTGCATCCATCTCGGCGATCCACTCGCGCGCGAACGCCCCCGATTGGATCTCCTCGAGCAGCTGCTTCATCTGCTCGCGCACGAGGTCGTCGATGACGCGTGGCCCGCGGGTGAGGTCGCCGAACTCGGCGGTGTCGGAGATGGAGTAGCGCATCCCGGAGAGGCCGCCTTCCCAGATGAGGTCGACGATGAGCTTCAGCTCGTGGAGGCACTCGTAGTACGCGACCTCGGGCTGGTAGCCCGCCTCGACCAGGGTCTCCCAGCCGGCGCGGATGAGCTCGGTGACGCCGCCGCAGAGCACGGCCTGCTCGCCGAAGAGGTCGGTCTCCGTCTCCTCGGCGAACGTCGTCTCGATCATCCCGGCGCGGCCGGCGCCGATCGCTGCACCGTAGGCGAGAGCGAGATCGAAGGCGCCGCCGCTGGCGTCCTGCGCGACCGCGACGACCGCCGGGGTGCCGAAGCCCTCCTCGTACAGACGGCGCACGATGTGGCCGGGGCCCTTGGGCGCCACCATGATCACGTCGTGCCCCTCCGGAGGCGCGACCCGTCCGTAGTGGACGTTGAACCCGTGCGCGAAGAGGAGCGCGGAGCCCGCCGCGAGGTTGGGCGCCACTTCCGCGTACACCTGAGGCTGTACCTGGTCGGGGAGGAGGAACGCGACGATCTGCGCGTCGCGTACGACGTCGACGGGGGTGCCGACCGTGAGTCCGGCCTCCTCGGCGGCGGCTCGCGACGGGCTGCCCGCGCGCAGGCCGACCTCGACGTCGACGCCCGAGTCGCGGAGGTTGAGGGCGTGCGCGTGACCCTGGCTCCCGTAGCCGAGGACGGCGACCTTGCCCGAGAGGAGGTCGACGTTTCCTTCGCGGTGGATCGTTGCCATCTGGCTTCTCCTTCGGTGTCGCTGTCAGGTGAGGACGTGCTGTCGGCGAGGCTTCGCCGCGTTCGTAGCGCTTCGGCCGATCCCGATCCTGCCCGTTCGCACGAGTTCTTTCAGGCCATGTGGCCGGACGAGCTCCTCGAACGAGTCGATCTCCTCGGGATGTCCCACGATCTCGAAGACGATGGAGTCGGTGCCGAGGTCCGCGACGCGGGCGTTGAACGCCTGCGAGAGGGCGATGAGCTCGCCGCGCCGCGCCGGGGTGGCGGTGACCTTCATCAGGGCGAGCTCGCGCTCGACCGCCTCTCCGGGCTCGAGCTCCGACACGCGGAGCACGTTCACGAGCTTGTGCATCTGCTTCTCGATCTGCTCGAGCGGGTGCTGCTCGCAGTCGACCCGCATCGTGATCCGCGACACGTCGTGACGCTCCGTCACGCCGACGGAGAGGCTCTCGATGTTGAATCCGCGACGCGCGAACATGCTCGAGATCCGCATGAGCGCTCCCGGCCTGTTCTCCACGAGCACCGACAACGTGTGTTTCACGCCGCGGCCACCTTCTCTTGCTCGTCCACTCCGTCCTCGAACTCGACGAGGTCCAGTGCCGCGGCACCGGCGGGGATCATCGGGAAGCACTGCTCGGCGGCGTCGACTCGTGCGTCGACGACGGCTGTGCGACCGCACGTGAGTGCCTCCTGGAGGACGCCCTCGAGATCGTCCTCGTTGTCGACGGTCAGCCCGACGCCCCCGTACGCCTCGGCGAGCTTCGCGTAGTCAGGGACGTTCTTCGTGAGGTGGATCTGCGACTGGCGCTCGTCGAAGAACATGTCCTGCCACTGCCGGACCATCCCGAGATAGCCGTTGTTCACGATGACGACGACGATCGGTAGGCCCTCGAGCACGGACGTCGCCAGCTCCTGCCCGGTCATCTGGAAGCACCCGTCGCCGTCGACGCAGACGACCGTCGCATCGGGCCGCGCTGCCTTCGCTCCGATCGCGGCGGGGACTCCGTAGCCCATCGTCCCGAGGCCACCCGAGGTGATGAACGAGCGCGGCTGGTCGCACAGGAGGTACTGCATCGCCCACATCTGGTGCTGGCCGACACCGGTCGTCCAGACGACGTCGTCGCGGTCGGCCGTGAGCTCCTGCAGCGTCTCGACCACGAGCTGGGGCTTGAGCGTGTCGCCGCCCGAGCGGTAGCGGAGCGGGAACTCCTCGCGCCAGGCGGCGAGCTGGCGCAGCCATGGCTCGGTACGCGGGATAAGGCCGGTACCGTGGAGTGCGCGCAGCTCGTCCGCGAGGTCGGAAAGAACCTGCTTCAGGGGCCCGACCACGGGGATGTCCGCCTGACGGAGCTTGGAGATCTCGGCTGAGTCGACGTCGAGGTGGATGACGGTCGCGCCGGGGGCGAACGCGGCGAGCTTGCCGGTGACGCGGTCGTCGAAGCGGGCGCCGACCGCCACGAGCAGGTCGCACTTGTTCATGGCCCAGTTCGACCACTTCGGGCCGTGCATGCCGGGCCAGCCGAAGTGGAGCTCGTGCGTCTCGGGGAACGCGCTCTTGCCCATGAGCGTCGTCACGACCGGGAACCGGCCCAGCTCGGCGAGCATGCGGAGCTCGTCGCACGCATCGGCGTTGAGCGTCCCCCCGCCGACGTAGAGCACGGGCCGCTCGGCGGCGGCGAGTGCCTGCGCGGCCCGCGCTATCTGCCGGGGATGGCCCTTCTGCGGCGGTTTCCATCCCGGCAGGTCGACGGAGTCCGGGTACTCGAAGTCGAGCTCGGCCTCCTGGATGTCCCGCGGGATGTCCACGAGCACGGGACCGCAGCGCCCAGTACGGGCGACGTGGAACGCCGACTTCAGCACGTGCGGGATCTGGTCGACGTCCTGTACGAGCCAGGAGTGCTTGACGACCGGGATCGTGATCCCCGTGATGTCGCACTCCTGGAACGCGTCCGTCCCGATCAGGTGGCTCCGGACCTGGCCCGTGATGCACACGAGCGGCGTCGAGTCCATCCATGCGTCTGCGATGGGGGTGACGAGGTTCGTCGCGCCCGGGCCGGACGTCGCGACAGCCACGCCCGTGCGTCCGGACGCGCGCGCGTAGCCCTCGGCCATGTGGCCGGCGCCCTGCTCGTGCCGGGCGAGGACGTGACGCACCGTGGTTCCCCGGGCGAACGCGTCGTAGGTGGGCAGGACCGCTCCGCCCGGGATCCCGAAGACGGTGTCGACACCCTCCGCCTCGAGCGAGCGCAGGATCGCGTCCGCGCCATTCATCCGCCTCGTCACGCGATTGCCTCGCGGTAGAACTCGGCCGTCGTCATCGCGTGCGGCAGGTGCGCGATGACGACGTCTGCGAACTCGCGGGTCGTGGCGCCCAGGCCGACGCGGACGAGGTCGGGCGTGCGGACCCCGTTCGCGCTGGCGCCGAGCACTGCGTTCGTGAGCGTCTCCGCTGCGCGGCGCTCGCCGAGGCCCTCGCCGAGCATGACCGCCGCGGCGAGCAACATCGACGCCGGGTTGGCGACGCCCTGGCCGGCGATGTCCTCGGCCGCCCCGTGGACCGGAGCGAAGACACTCGGCCCGCTTCCGGCCAGGCGGCTCGACGCGGCGACCCGTGGGGCGGAGCCGTGGGCGAGGAAGCCGAGGAGTGCGTCGGCGTACGCCGCCGGTGTCACGACGACGTCGAAACGCTCGGGCTCGAACGTCAGATCGTGGATCGCCTCTTTCACCGTGAGCGCCTCCGCGTCCACGCCGTCGTGCCGCGTCAGCTCGCGTGAGAACGCGGCGCTCCACGTGTCGTCGCCGCCGACCGACGCGACGCGGGCACGGCTCGAGCGGGCGACGTCGAACGCGCGCGCGAGGGTCCACTCGAGCGTGGCGTCCGTGAGCGGGCTGAGCAGCGTGATGGAACCGTGCTCGCCGAACGCAACGCGATCGAGGCGGGCACGGAGATCGAGCTCGGATTCGACGTCGGCGAGCGCCGGGTCGGCGGCGACCGCGACGAGCACGGCTTCGGCGCCAAGCGTGGCACTGCGCGTGGCCGCCGGCAGCGCGTGCCCCGACTGCGTTCGTGCCTCGCCACCGAACGGCGGGTGCGTCTCACGGATCCGGAACCCGTGCAGCGCCGAGACTCGTGCCAGGGCACGGCTGGCCTCGGCCATGACCTCTGGCGCGATCCCGTGCCCGGACAGGCAGGCGATCGTGTACGTCGTGCGCTCGGTCATGCCGCAACCTCCTCGAAGGCGTCGTTCAGGGTCACGTCCTCGCCGGCGTCGGCGAGGGTCTTGAAGCGGGCGAAGGCGACGGCGAGCTCGTCCTCCGTGAGCTGGAGCCCCGCCTCGGTGCACGCACGTCGAAATGCGTGCCGGCCGGAGTGCTTGCCCAGCGGGAGCGTCATCGTGAGACCGAGCTCCTCGGGATCCATGATCTGGTACGTGCCCGCGTGCTTGAGCATCCCGTCCTGGTGGATGCCGGCCTCGTGGGCGAACGCGTTCGCTCCGACGATCGCCTTGTTCGGCTGAACGGCGTAGCCGGTCAGCTCGGAGACGAGGCGCGACGCATGTCCGATGAGGCCGACGTCGATGCCCGTGTCGTAGCCGTACGCGTCCGCGCGAACGCGCAGCGCCATCGCGACCTCCTCGAGCGCGGCGACGCCGGCGCGCTCGCCGATCCCGTTGACCGTGCACTCGACCTGCGAGGCGCCGGCTCTCACTCCGGCGAGCGTGTTCGCGACGGCGAGGCCGAGGTCGTCGTGGCAGTGGACCGCCACCGCGACGCGGTCGAGCTCGGGGCAGAGCTCGCGCACGGCGGCGACGAACGCCGCGTACTCGTCGGGGAGCGTGTATCCGACCGTGTCGGGCAGGTTGATGGTTGTCGCGCCCGCTTCGACCGCCGCGCGGCAGACCCTTGAGACGAACGCCGGATCGGAGCGTGTCGCGTCCTCGCACGCGAACTCGACCTCGTCGACACGGCCCGCGACGTAGGCCACGGACTCGCGCGCCTGCTCGACGACCTCCTCGGGCTCGAGCCCGAGCTTGAACTCCATGTGGATCGGGCTCGTCGCGAGGACGATGTGGACGCGCGTGCGCCCACGCGCGACGGCGAGCGCCTCGACGGCGGCGTCGAGGTCTTCGCGGCGCGTCCGCGAGAGGGAAGCGACGGTCGGTCGGCTCACGGCCGCGGCGACGGCGCGCACACCTTCGAAGTCACCGGGAGAGGAGACTGCGAACCCGGCTTCGATCACGTCGACACCGAGCGCGTCGAGCGCGTGGGCGATCTCCACCTTCTCGTCGGGCGCGAGGACGATGCCCGGCGACTGCTCGCCGTCTCTCAGGGTGGTGTCGAGAATCGTGATCCTGCGGGTCTGCACTGGCTGCTCCTTCTGTCTGGGTCCGCCCGGAGGGCGTACCTCTCCTGCGCTTCGGTCGGTGTGTGCGCCTCGCGGCGCGTGAGCGCGTTCTCCCCTAGAAGGGGAGAATCAGGAGCAGCTCGATGCCCGTATCGCAGGACGATACGGCCACGACTGTGGCGTCAACGGGTACGAAAGTGGTCGCCCGGTTCGGCATCGAAGGGCAGAGTGTGCGGTGCGCTCGCGGCGTTGTCAAGCCCACAACAGGTGACGACGTGGTGAACGTGCTTGATCTGATCCGCTGCGCCGACTACGCTGGCTGTCCGATGCCGAGCACGATCGCGAGCGCCGTAGCCACCCCGATCATTTCGTTCGCGATCTTTGCTGCGCACATGCGTAGCTAGTCGGCGCTCCGTTCACCCGCCTCCGCCGGACTAGCTCAGAAGAAACCGGCGGGAATGTCCTTCCTACTCGAAAGGCGCACAGCGCGGTGGACGAACGACAACGTCTCCTCTACGACCCTCGGCGCGAACGGAGCGCATGCGGGATCGGCCTCGTCGCCGACCTTCGCGGGCGCGCGTCGCGCGAGCTGCTCGACCGCGCGCT
>Ga0163163_10003678_pt1 | contig 13053 bp, 15 predicted proteins | sample S65metaG_FD_119766 | JGI IMG/M metagenome (GOLD analysis project Ga0163163, IMG submission 119766) | Switchgrass rhizosphere microbial communities from Kellogg Biological Station, Michigan, USA - S6-5 metaG | ecosystem: Host-associated > Plants > Roots > Rhizosphere > Soil | place: USA... | reverse complement strand
CTCAGACGGGACAGCAAAGCTGGATCGGAATTGCAGTCCCAATCATCATCCTCGGTCTCGTCATGTTCCGGAGGATCAGGAGCATGGGACAGCTCCGGCCGCTTAAACTCGAAACCTTGTGGGTGGTGCCAACCATCTATCTCGTGCTCGCCGGCCTGATGTTCTGGCAAATTCCGCCGAAGGGTTGGATAGCGATCGCTTCGATCATCGCCCTCGCGATAGGCGCGGCAGTCGGATGGCAGCGAGGGACGATGATGCATATTCACGTCGATCCCGAGACTCATGCCTTGAACCAAAAGGCCTCGCCGGCGGCCATGATCTTCCTGATCGCGCTGGTGGTAGTCAGGTCGGGTGCGAAGACGCTGTTGGGAGAGACGCACGCGGTCAGCGCGGCAATGCTGACCGATCCGCTGATCGCCTTCGCGCTCGGCATGCTCACGCTAACCCGCGTCGAAATGTATCTTCGCGCCAAGCGCATGCTCAAAGAGGTGAGGGGCCGCACCTGATGGGCGACGTGCGCCGCTTCTACGAAGGGCCGGCTGCGGGGGCACGGCGTTCGGCCCCCGCGGCGCTCCGCAACCGCGAACCCATCGCCGAAGTTCTCGCTGACTGGCTGCCTCCCGCCGGACTGGTTCTGGAGATCGCCAGCGGCACCGGGGAGCACGCAGCCTATTTTGCCGAGCGCTTCCCGACACTGGACTGGCAGCCGAGCGACATCCATCCAGATGCATTGAGTTCGATCGCTGCCTGGCGGGAGACGAGCCGATTACCCAACCTCCGCCCACCGCTGGTGCTCGATGCCTCGTCTGAGGATTGGCCGATCGAACGCGCCGACGCGGTGCTCAGCATCAACATGGTGCACATCAGCCCTTGGGCCTCCGCGCTTGGGCTTCTCGACGGCGCCGCTCGCCTTCTCAGCTCCGGCTCGCCGTTGATCCTCTACGGCCCGTGGCTCAAGGACGACATCGCGACGGTTCCGAGCAACCTCGACTTCGATGCAGACCTGAAGCGGCGCGATCCTGCCTGGGGCCTGCGCCGGGTTGAGGATTTCGCTGCGGCTGCCGAACCTCGCGGGCTTACCCTCGACGCGGTCGAGCGAATGCCGGCCAACAACCTGATGATGCTGTGGCGAAAGGCTTGAGTGTCAGGCGACTTTGGGGGAGCTGGCGAAGCGCTGCTGCTGACGGAGGAAGTTCATCAACTCGGTGACCGCAAGCACGCGGTTGAATCCGATCCCGCAGCGGTCGTCTTCCTTCCACATGACGCGTCCGGGGATTGGCTCAAGCCCGGCGAGACTGACGATCACCTTGCTGTTTAGTTGAGGCCTCGGATCGCCTTCGACGCACATGCCACCCTGCGAAATGTTGATCGTCCGGGTTCGGTAAATTTCGGCGTCCTCGCGCACCCAGGCCGTGCAACCGAGTTCTATCCTCGGCATCCGCGGCTGCGGAGCGTCGTCGGCTGCCGTTAACAACGCAATGATGTCGATCGGTTCGTCGAAAGCGACGCCGACTAGCCCTTCCTCCATCCATCGGGCGACGCCCGACACGGTCTCTCCATGCTTGAGCTCGATCGAGACGGCGGTGCCGACCGCCAATGGCGAATAAGGCCGGATCAGCATGCCGCCGGCGGAGACGTTGCGGATGAGGCAAAGTTCGCGCCGTCCATCGACCACCAGCGCGCCGACGCGAAAAAGGGTTAGGTATCGGTCACCGTTGCGCCGGTCGGGAGGAGCGGGTGCTGCCTCGGACAGCGAATAGACCGTTTGTTCGACTTGCTGCTTCACCATGGGTTCCGATCACCGATACGCAAACTGACTTGCACATCCGCTCGGCTCGCGCCGCTCGGTCCCACTAAATCGTTGGATAATCGGTAAGCCTTACCGGATGGTTGCATTGTGCGCCGTTCTGGCGGTTTGCCGTTCCGTTTCCGCAGGCGTAATGAGTAGTGCCAAAGGGAATTGGTCCTATGGTTCGGCGTTCAATCATCGCTGCGGCCTTGATCGGAGGGTCCGCAGTCCACGCCCAAACGGTCACGCGCCTCGACGCCGTCTCGGGTGTGCCGGACATCGACCGCACGACGCAGACGCAGGACGTTCGCTTCCGCAATACGAGCAATGACCGGATGACTGTGGCCGTCCACCTCAGTGGTGCCGGCCCTTATCAGTTCCTCGTCGACACCGGCGCTGATCGCAGTGCCGTCTCCAGTTCGATCGCGTCACGCCTGGCGCTCGCGCCCGCGGCTCGCGTCGAGATGCATACCAGCACTGGGGTCAACACCGTCTCTACCGCCAAGGTGCCGAGCGTCGAGTTCACAAAGCCTGCCCAGAAGCTCATCGAAGCCGCCGTGCTGGAAAGCGCGAACATGGGTGCTGACGGGATCGTCGGGGCGGACCTTCTCCGCTCCCAGCGAGTGCAGTTCGACTTCGAGAATCGGACGATGACCGTCGTCCCATCCGCGGCTCCCGATTTCAAGGCCGAGCCCGGCACGATCGTTGTCGAGGCTCGACGCAAGAACGGGCGCCTTATCATGACGGACGCGGAAGCCAACGGCCAAACCGTTACCGTTGTCCTCGACACCGGGTCGGAGATCTGCGTCGGGAACGAGGCGCTGCGCCGGCGGCTGCTCGGCCGCAATCTCGTCGACGCCGGGCAAAAGGTCCAACTGCAGTCCGTGACCGGCGAGATGATCGCGGGCGACTATATGTTTGTGCGCAAGCTCCAGATTGGCGGGATCACGCTCGAACACCTCGCCGTCGTCTTCGTCGATGCGCATACTTTCAAGCAGCTCAAGCTCGACAAGACCCCATCGCTACTGCTCGGCATGAACGCGTTCAGGGCGTTCAAGAAAGTATCCATCGATTTTGCCAATCGCCAGTTCCGGGTCGTGGTGCCCGAACATAGCGAGCTCGAGACCCGTCTGGCCATGCGCGGGAGCGGCCAGCTCTAGCGATTTGGACACCTAAGCGTCTGAACCGCAAGGCGTCTCTCGTGCGGCTCGGCTCGACTGCTGCGCGGCGGCAACACAATTCAGGAATTTTCAATCAAAGTGGTGGCATGAAACTTCTGTATGAACTAAGTGTTTCGCAGAAATGTGGGGTTTTACCCCCGCCGTGCCGGAGGAAAGACATGGCAAGTCGTCGGTTGAGTGGTTTTCTTGGCGCTGTAGTCGCGAGTTCGTTGATGCTTAGCTCGACGGCTGCGGTTGCTGCCGCGCAGGCTCCAGTTCAGCAGGCCGACCCGTGGGCAGTCCTGACGGCGATGAGCCAGGGTGCTCCGGCCGCCGCAATGTGCGGCTCGGCCGCTGCTGCTGGTGCGCAGGGCTCGGCTGGCTGTGTGCTTCCGGTTTCGGATGCGCCGCCTCCGCCTCCGCCTCCCGCAGAGGTTCCGCCCCCGGTCGTTGGTGGTGGTGCGTCGATCAACCCCTTGTTCATCGCGCTGATCGCGATTGCCGCCGGCATCGGGATCTTCCTTGCGGTGAATAACAGCGGGAACGCGAACAGCCCGGCCTAATCAGCGGGAACCGATCAATCGTTACGGTGTTCACCCCTCTGGGTCTCCCAGAGGGGTGTTTCATATGACCAAAGTTTATCTAGCTCTTGCCGGTCTCACCATCGCCTGTTCCGGAACTGCGTTCGCGCAGGCCTGGACCCCTGGCGCTGAAGTCGTCGGGCAGCCGATCGCCGTCACGACCAACGGTGTCACCGACACCGTGACCCTCAGCCCAGGAGGGCAGGCGACCATCACTTCCCCGGGCGGCAAGATCGTCAACGGGACGTGGACTGCCGCCAACGGGCAACTGTGCCTCAGCAACGGCATGGCGCAGGAGTGCGTGCCCTATGCCGGCCCGTTCCAGGCCGGCCAGCCGATGGCTCTGACCAGTTCATGCGGCGCAGCCGAGACCTGGCTCGCGGCATCGACCAACGCACCGCCTCCGCCGCCGCCGAGTGCAGGCCAGAAGGGCGAGCGCGGCCGCTAGGGCGTTCAAGTCTCGGCTATTTCGCGGCTGCGTTCTCCGACGTGGCCGCGAAGCGCTCATGCAGCGCACTCAGCGAATTCTCGTGCGTCAGGTCGAGGTGCAGAGGGCTGACCGAAATATAGCCGTCGGCGACGGCTTCTAGATCCGTCAAATGTCCCGGTGTCTGGACCATCGAGCCCAGCCCGAACCAATAATAGTCGTATCCACGCGGGTCCGTCCGCTGAACGATGCGCAGGCGGCCGTAATCGCGCAGGCCTTGGCGGCAAACGCGGATCCCCTTGACCTCCTCCGGTCTCATTGCCGGGAAGTTCACATTGATCAGCGTTCGCGGTTCGGTCCCGAACTCGAGTAAAGGTCGTAGCACGCGCGCGGTCCATGCCTCCGCCGCAGCGAACGGGACCGTGTCGCCCATGCCCTCACGCGAATAGGCTTGGCTGAGGGCAATTGACCTGACACCGGCGAGCGCGCCCTCCATCGCTGCCGAGACAGTGCCAGAATAGGTGACGTCTTCGGCGAGGTTCGCGCCGCGGTTGATGCCAGATAGGATCACGTCGGGCGGCGAATCTTTCATCACATGCGCCAACGCCAGCATCACGGCATCGGTCGGCGTGCCGGTCACCGAGAAGCGACGCTCGTCGTGGCGCCTCAGCCGGACCGGCTCCGTTAGCGTCAGCGAATGGCCGGCGCCGGACTGCTCCTCAGAAGGCGCGACGATCCAGATGTCGTCGGTGAACTGGCGCACGACGCTCTCGAGCAGCTTCAGCCCGCGCGCGTTTACGCCGTCGTCGTTGGTGATCAGGACCCGCATTCTTGAGCCTATGGGCGAGCCGCGGAGATGCCGCAACCGCGAAGCGCACGCGCGAAAAATGCGCCATATTCGCAACAGCTTGGCGATTTGTTCACTTGAGAGCTGTCAGTCCTTGTTAACGGTCCGGCCGCTATTTATAGGCGCGAGTGGGGATGGCCGGCTTTCTGGATAAGTCCAAGTAAAGTCAGTCTGAATCGCCTCCGGCTGCACCGGTGGCCCGGCCGCAGCAGGTGGCGGCGTATGGGACGTCCGCGATGGGGAATCGCGGGCATGTGCGGGGAGGGACTCAATGGCAACTGCTCTAGTCGACCTTTATGGCGGCGAAGACTTCGAACCTTTCGATAGGATCATTCTTCCGGAGGCTTACCGTCCGTCGGAAGCCGAAGAGTTCATGTGCGGCAAGCACCGCGCTTATTTCCTCCGCAAGCTGAAAGCCTGGAAGGAAGCGATCGTAGAGGAGTCGCGCGCGACGATGGCGCAGCTTCAGGTCGATTCGCTACGCGAGCCCGACCTTGCCGACCGCGCCTCGAGCGAGACGGACTGGTCGATCGAGCTTCGCACCCGCGACCGCCAGCGCAAGCTCATCGCCAAGATCGATTGCGCCATCCGCCGCCTGTACGAGGGCGAGTATGGCTATTGCGAAGTGACCGGCGAGCCGATCTCGCTGGGCCGGCTCGAAGCTCGGCCGATCGCGACCATGACTCTCGAAGCGCAGGAGCGCCACGAGCGGATCGAGCGCGTTAGTCGCGACGACTAATCTGCCTGCGCTTCGGCGCGGTTGGGAGCTCTAATGCTGATTCTTGCTGCGCTGGTTGCGGCTGGCGAGCCGCCGCTGTCGATGGACGGGCCTCCGGTAAATCGAGATGAGATCCCGGAGGCGCCCTACAAGATCCCGCAGACCCCAGCGACGGGTAGGAAGCTCTCCGCAATTCCGGGTGTCACGGTGAAGTACTACGACGTCATAGGAAGGAACGTGGGCGAGTTGCACGACTGGCTGGATAAGCACGGGCCGCGCGATTCACAGTCTCACAAGGTCACACCGGCGACCTCGAACTGGTCGATCGGCAGCGCGGTCAGGTTCACGAAGACTGGGGGACGGTGCACGCTCACGGGCGCCACCCTGAAGTTCACCGCGACCGCGCAGTTGCCTCGTCTCGCGCCAGGTCAGAAATTACCGCCCGCGGTTCTCGCCAGCTGGAATGCCTATGTCGCCGCGATCGAGGATCGCCACGCTGCCCGGCTCAGCTTCGTCCATGACCGGATGGGCGAGGTCGAAAGTGCGATCATGCGGAGCAGCTGTGCCGACTGGCAGAAGGCACCATCCGAGGCCATCGACCGCCTGAGCGATCAGCAGGCCCGGGCCTTTCAGGCCGATCCGAAGAGACAACCCAAACTGCTCGAGCCCGAGAAGGATTCTTAAGGGGCAGGGATTGCAGGCTGGCGTCGCGCCGCTTTTTAGGGCGCCAGGGGCGGCGATCGGTCGACCGCCGCTTACAAAAAAGGCCGCCTCAGTGTGTGAGGTGGCCGGCCAATTCGTCTTTCAGTCTCAGCTTCTCTTTCTTCAGGCGGTGGAGAAGGTCTTCGTCCGGGTGGGCTCGATGCTCTTCTTCTTCGATCAGTGCGTGAAGAGCGGCATGCTTCGACTCGAGTTCCTCGGCCATTGCCTTGTCCATTGGTGCGGTTCCTTTCGGTCAGCGTGTCACCACCACATAATAAATCACGAATCGTCGCGCATGTCTTGACCCTTCTCACGGCTCACCGGCGTATCCGTACCGCTCGCCGTGAACATTCCTGCTGTTCCGGGGTCAGCATCAATGGAGTAAACAGGCATCAAATGAACGACGACGATCCGGCGCAGGTGCTCGCGATGCTTAAGGCCGAACACCGCATCCTGGACGAGAAAATCCGCCTTCTCTCCTCGGAGCCGACCGGTGATCAGCTCGAGCTTGCCCGGCTGAAAAGGCAGAAGTTGATGCTGAAGGACGAGATCCAAAGGCTGATGGATTCGAGCGTCCCCGACATCATCGCGTGAGCGTTTTGCGGGCGTCCCGAAGGGGGACAGCACGCAATGTGAACATGACGGGCGGTCGGCTCGGGCGTTTTCAGGGGCGATGAACGATGGCAATCTCACGATGATGGACGAATCGGACATGCCGCAGCTGCAGGTGCGCATCACATCGCGCCTGATCGACTCGCTTTACACCGAGGCGATGCTGCTCGCCGATGAGGCGCGTTCCTATTTCGACGACGCTGGCCGCGATGAGCGGTCGACGCTGGAGCCGTTCGCCCGCGTCGGCTTCGCATGCGAGTCGCTCAAGGTCACGACGCGCATCATGCACATCGTCGCCTGGCTGCTGACCCAGCGCGCGATAGAATCAGGCGAGATTCCCGGTCGTGACGGACGCCGGCCGGAGCGCCGACTTGGCCACGCACAGGACACCGATCGGGAGGTGGTCGCCGCGCTTCCGCCCTCTGCCCAGCGACTGATCAATGCAAGCGCAGACCTTTATGCGCGTGTGAAACGTCTCGATGAGGGCGGCATTGAGACTGACATTCCGCAGAGCCCGGCTCGGGCGCTGATGGGTCGGCTGGAGCGTGGACTCGGCGGCCAGACCGGCTAACAAAGCCGCCGATGCGGCCGTTCACCTTCAATCCCGGACCACGGCTTCTCGCCGGCCCAAACCAGGCGACGGCGCTCGCCGAAAAGCTTCCGCCCGGGCCCTGCTTGTTCGTCACCGACAAGGACCTGGTTCGGCTCGGCCTTGTGGACTCTTACCGGGACGCCATCGGCAAGGATCGCGACCTCGTCGTTTTTGATTCGGTCGAGGCCGATCCCTCGAAGGAGACGTTGCTTGTCGCTACCGATGCCGGCCGCGCTACCGGGGTAACATCGGTCGTGGGCTTTGGCGGCGGCAGCCCGATGGATGTCGCCAAGCTCGCGTCCTACCTCCTCGGTTCAGGGGACGTCCTGGACGAGATCTGGGGAGTGAACGTCGCTCAGGGCCGCCGATTACCGCTCGCGCTGGTGCCGACTACCGCCGGGACTGGTTCCGAGGCGACCCCAATCTCGGTGATCACCTGCGACGGAGGGGTGAAGCTCGCCGTCAACTCGCCGCCGCTCATCGCCGACTGGGCGGTGCTCGACGCGACGCTGACGCTCGGCCTTCCCGCCCACGTGACAGCGGCGACCGGCATCGATGCGATCGTGCACGCGGTCGAAGCCTACACGTCCGCGCGGCTCAAGAACCCACTGTCGGACGCCTTCGCTCGCGAAGCCCTGCGGCTACTGACCACTAACCTGCTCAAGGTCATCGAGCAGCCGTCAAACGTAGTGGCTAGATCTGAAATGTTGCTCGGCGCGCACCTCGCCGGCCTGGCATTCTCCAACGCGCCCGTCGCCGGCGTGCATGCGCTCGCCTATCCGCTCGGAGGGCTACACCATTTGCCGCATGGCCTGAGTAATGCGCTAATGCTCCGTCACGTCCTGGGTCACAATCTGGAAGCGGCTCGCGAGCTTTACGCCGAGCTTGCCGAAGTCGTCGAACCCGACTGCGCGGGGCAGGGTAGTCAGGCCCGCGCTGCGCTCCTGATCGAGCGGCTCGACGATCTTGCGCGTCGCAGTGGTTTGCCGTTGCGCCTGCGCGATCACGGCATTGCCTTCGAGGAGTGCCCGCTGCTCGGCAAGGAAGCCATGCGCCAGACCCGCCTCCTGGTGAACAATCCCTGCGAGATCAGTGAGAGAGATGCGCAGCGGCTCTACGAGGCCGCCTGGTGAGCCGTGAGCGGCCCACTTTTCGGTCTGACTACAGGGTCTGGCGCCAATTCACGACCAGATGGGCCGATAACGACGCGTACGGGCACGTGAATAACACTGTCTACTACGAGTGGTTCGACAGCGCCGTGAACGGCTGGCTGGTCGAGCAAGGGCTGCTCGACATTCAAGACGGGGATCCGATCGCGCTAGTCGTCGGGACCCGCTGTTCCTATTTCGCGCCGCTTCAATTCCCACAGGAGGTCGAAGTGGGTGTTGCTGTCGGCGATCTCGGTCATTCCAGTGTCCGCTACCGGATCGGGGTATTTGCGGTCGGCTCTGAGCAAGCCGTTGCCCAAGGCGAGTTCGTCCATGTTCTGGTTGATCGCGCTACGCGACGGCCCGTTGAAATGCCTGGTAACTGGCGCCGCGCCTTGGAGTCGATCAGCTAGCGCAAATGCGTGCCTTCGCCACAGCGTACTGCTCGGCAAGCAGGTCAATATAATCGGCGGCAGGCCTCACCCTGTCGACCACACCAATGCCTTGGCCCGAGCCCCAGATGTCCTTCCATGCCTTGGCCTTCGACGATCCTCCCGATCCGAACTTCATGGTGTCGAGACTGCCGGCCTCGAGGTTGTCAGGGTCGAGTCCTGAATTGACGATCGATGATCGCAAATAATTTCCGTGAACGCCCGTGAAGAGGTCGGAATAGACAATGTCGGCCGCGCCGCTGTCGATGATCGACTGCTTGTAGGCGTCGGCGGCATTGGCCTCCTCGGTGGCGATGAACGGTGAGCCGACATAGGCGAGATCCGCGCCAGCGGCCTCCGCCGCCAGCACGGCGCCGCCCGTGGCGATCGCCCCCGATAGGATCAGCGGTCCGTCAAACCACTGCCGGACCTCTTGAACGAAGGCAAACGGCGACCAGCGTCCGGCGTGCCCCCCAGCGCCAGCGGCAACAGCGATGATCCCGTCCGCTCCTTTCTCGACCGCTTTTCTTGCGAAGCGATCATCGATCACGTCGTGCAGCGTGATCCCGCCCCACGAATGCACCGCCTCGTTCAGCTCGACGCGCGCACCCAGCGAGGTGATGACGATCGGCACCTTCCACTTTGCACAGGCCATCATGTCATGTTCGAACCGGTCATTCGAACGATGCACGATCTGATTGACCGCAAACGGGGCCGCGGGACGCTCCGGATGGTCGCGGTCCCAGGAAGCGAGCGCCTCGGTGATCTCGTGCAGCCATTCGTCGAGCAGATCGGCAGGCCGCGCGTTGAGCGAGGGAAAACTGCCGACGATTCCGCTGGTGCATTGCGCGATCACCAGTCTCGGATTGGAGACGATAAAGAGCGGCGAGCCGATCACCGGGATCCTGAGCCCCTGGAGGATCGGTGGCAGGCTCACAGCCCGTGATACTCGCGATACCATCTCACGAAGCGCGGGACGCCTTCGTCGATGCTGGTTCGCGGCTCAAAGCCATGATCGCGCTCGATCGCGCTGATGTCGGCAAAGGTTTCGCGGACGTCACCGACCTGCATCGGCATCGGATCGACGACCGCCTTGCGGCCGGTTTCCTGCTCGAGGAGCTCCACAACCCGCATCAGGTCTTCGCTGCGGCTATTGCCGATATTGTAAAGCGCATGGGGAGAGCAGCTACCGCCCGCCTTGGGTTCCCCATCGTCGTCGGGAGGCCCGTCGAGACAGGCAACGACGCCGCGGACTATGTCGTCGATGTAGGTGAAGTCGCGTCGCATCTCCCCGCGGTTGAAAAGTGGCAGCGGCTTACCGGCGTAGAGCGCCTTGGTGAAGATCCACATTGCCATGTCCGGCCGGCCCCACGGCCCATAGACGGTGAAGAACCTGAGGCCGGTCAGTGGCAGCCGGTAGAGACTGGCATAGCTTTCGCTCAGCAGCTCGTCGGCCTTCTTGGTGGCCGCATATAGCGAGAGCGGATGATCTACCCGGTCCTCGACCCGGAACGGCAATGCCTTGTTGCCGCCGTAGACCGAAGAGGACGACGCATAGACCATGTGCCGCGCTTGCCGATGTCGGGCGAGCTCAAGCATGTTGACATGGCCGACCAGGTTCGACTGCACATAGGCCATCGGGTTTTCGAGGCTGTAGCGAACGCCGGCTTGTGCCCCGAGGTGGACGATGCCGTCGATGTCGATCGTATCGGTGAACCCCTTCAGCGCCCCCGAATCCGCGAAGTCGAGCTTCTTAAAGCGGAAACGGTTGCCGAATTGCTGCTGGAGGTTTCTCAGTCGCGCCTGCTTCAGCGACGGATCGTAATAATCGTTGAGATTGTCGATCCCGACGACCTCGTCGCCTCGCTCCAGCAAGACGCGCGACGTGGATGCGCCGATGAATCCTGCAGCCCCCGTGACCAGTACAGCCATGGCCGTTTCTTAGGGGCTGCAGTCCTGAGCGCAATGGCCCTACAGGCGAGTTCATGAAGCCGAGCTGGAGCTTTGCGATCGACCGCGGCGGGACCTTCACCGACGTGGTTGCCCGCGCGTCCGATGGTCGCGTGCGCGTCGAGAAGCTGCTGTCCGAGAACCCCGGCCAGTATGATGATGCGGCGCTGGAAGCCATTCGTCGGGTGCTGGCGGAGGAAGGCGGCGGGGTTGCCGAGGTGCGGATGGGCACCACCGTGGCGACCAACGCGCTCCTTGAACGGAAGGGTGCGCGGATCGCGCTCGCAATCACGCGCGGCTTCGGCGACGCGTTGCGGATCGGCTACCAGGCGCGGCCGGATATCTTCGCCCGGCACATCGTGCTGCCGTCGATGCTCTACGAGCACGTCGTTGAGATAGACGAGCGTGTGGGCGTCGACGGCGACGTGCTGATCGAGCTCGACGAGCGCCAAGCTCGCGAGGCGATGCAGGACATACGGCGCAGGCATTGACGCCCTTGCAATCATCCTGATGCACGGCTGGAAATATCCGGCACACGAGGCGCGGCTTGCCGAAATCGCGCGAGATCTCGGCTTCAGCCAGGTCTCGGTTAGCCACGAGGTCGCACCGCTGATCAAGCTTGTCGGCCGCGGCGATACAACGGTGGCCGACGCCTATCTGTCGCCGGTCCTGCGGCGTTACGTCGACCGGGTCGCCGCCGGACTCCCCGAGGGCACCGACCTCCACTTCATGCAATCGAACGGCGGGCTCGCTGAGGCGACTGCGTTTCGCGGCAAGGATGCGATCCTATCCGGCCCTGCGGGTGGGGTGGTCGGGATGGTCGCGGCCAGCGCGCCATACGAAGCCGAACGTCTGATCGGATTCGACATGGGCGGAACTTCGACGGACGTGTCCCACTATGCCGGCGCATTCGAGCTTGCCGACGAAAGCGTCGTCGCGGGCGTTCGGATTCGAGCGCCGATGATGCAGATCCACACAGTGGCCGCAGGAGGCGGGTCGATCTGTCGCTTTGACGGAATGCGTTTTCGGGTCGGGCCGGAGAGTGCTGGAGCGAACCCAGGGCCAGCCTGCTACCGCAATGGCGGGCCGCTGACTGTCACGGACTGCAACCTGTTCCTGGGGCGCATCGACCCGGAGCAATTCCCGGCCGTGTTTGGACCGAATGGTAACCAGCCGCTCGATCGTGAAGCTTCAGCTGCTCGGCTTCAGGAAGTCGCCGATTCCGTAGGCAACAAGAGCCCCGAAGAGATTGCCGCGGGCTTCCTCGAAATCGCGGTCGACAACATGGCTGCCGCAATCCGCAAGATCTCGATCGCGCGCGGCCACGACGTGACCCGCTACACGCTTGCCTGTTTCGGGGGCGCGGGCGGTCAGCATGCGTGCAGCGTCGCCGACGCGCTCGGCATGGAGCGTATCCTGATCCATCCGTTGGCTGGCGTGCTCTCGGCCTACGGCATCGGCATCGCCGACGTGAAGGCGATCCGTGAGACGAGTTGGCTGAAACCTCTTTCTCAAGATTTTTTCGGAGCGCTCGCCGAACTTGAGGGGCGAGCGCGGAATGCGTTGGTCGAGCAGGGCCTGCTTGGCGAGCGCATCGAAGTCCTCCGCCGTGCGCGCTTGCGGACAGCCGGAAGCGACACGACAATTGAAATCGCCATCGTTGGTGTCGACGGAATGCGCGCTGCCTTCTCGGCACTCCATCGGCAGCGCTTCGGTTATTGGGATGAAGGTGCGGAGGTAATCGTCGACGCCCTCGTCATCGAGGCGGTCGGCCATTCGACATCCCCATCCGAAAAACTTCCGGACGCCCAGCGCGCTGGCGAGGAATCCATCGGCCCTGCGCTGATCTTCGCGCCGACCTCGACCATCGTCGTCGAGCCCGGCTGGAAAGTGATGCGTCAAAGCGATGGCACGCTGGTGCTCTCGCGAGCAACGCCGCTCGACCGCGCCAAGGCGATCGGCACCGACGTCGATCCGGTTCGGCTCGAGATCTTCAACAACTTGTTCATGGCCATCGCGGAGGAAATGGGCGTCGCGCTGCAGTCGACGGCGACCAGCGTCAACATCAAGGAGCGGCTCGATTTCTCCTGCGCGAT
>Ga0163163_10003676_pt1 | contig 13054 bp, 10 predicted proteins | sample S65metaG_FD_119766 | JGI IMG/M metagenome (GOLD analysis project Ga0163163, IMG submission 119766) | Switchgrass rhizosphere microbial communities from Kellogg Biological Station, Michigan, USA - S6-5 metaG | ecosystem: Host-associated > Plants > Roots > Rhizosphere > Soil | place: USA... | reverse complement strand
TGATCATCGCGCCAGCAGCAGCCATCGATTTCGTTCCACGGCTTCGATGCCAGGTCCGCAATTGCCTGGTCAGGCTCGCCCTTAAACACGACGTCCGCGCCAGTCTTGCGCATAGCGGCACCCGGCGTCGCAGAGCCGTGCGGCCCGATGAGAACTTTCGTCGATCGATCGCCCAGGGCAGAGAACCACTCCATCGGGATGCGAAGCTCAGGAGGCGGACATCTCCAGAATAAATAGGACGGAGCCGACGGGATCACTAGAAAGTCCGGCGCGAACTCTTCCACTTTCGCTTGGACCTCTTGCAGTGACATCGCTTCAGTCTGTGCGTCAAAAAGTGCGGGCTCATGGCCTGCTTCCCGCACTTTGTCGTACGCGAACATCAGCTCTAACGGAACGTGCGGGTCGCGACAGCCGAAGTATGTTGACCCGGCGAAGTCCCAGTTAGGATTGACCAAAGCAAACTTCATGCAGTTCGTCCCATCTCAGTGCCGGCGATTTTCAAGGTGGCAGGTTCCACCGGTCGAACCGACGCGATCAGCTCCCGGTTCTTCTTGAACCAGCCCAACATGTTCTCGAGCGTGCTGCGCACGTTCACCTCCGGTTTCCATCCGGTCAACCGATTCAGCTTTGAGAAGTCGGTAATGTAGACAAGTTGATCTCCTGCCCGCAGCCGGTCGCGCTCAAATTCGATTCGCTCACCGGTCAATTCCTCGATCTGTTTAATTAGTTCGACGATCGAAACGCTGTTGTCTTCACCCCCACCGACGTTGAATATTTCTCCCCCGGTGGTTTCCTGGTTTTGCTGAACCGCTTCGAAGGCGCGCAGAAGATCCTCGACGTACAGCACATCCCGTACCTGCAGGCCGCTGCCGTAAACCGTTACCGGAGTTTTGGTCATTGCCGAATAAAGGAAGTGCGCGACCCATCCTTGATCCTCGTTACCGAACTGTCTCGGGCCGGCGATACAGGACATTCGGAACACGGCCGTTGGTAATCCGTAGATTCGAGCGTAGTCGTGAAAATACTGGTCGGCAGCGCCCTTTGAACACCCATAAGGAGAATGGAAGTCCAACGGCTGACTCTCGTCCGTTGGTGTCTTGCCGGGAACAAAATAGCGAGTTGGCGTCGCGACCGCATTTCGGCTTGCGAGGTCGCCGTAGACCTTATTCGTAGACGTGAACAGTAAAAACGGACGATTTCCGCTCTGCCGGGCAGATTCGAGGACATTGAAGGTCCCGCCGACGTTTACATCGAAGTCCGTTCGAGGATCGGCAATGGCCGTGGTTACCGCAACCTGCGCCGCGAAATGGTAAATCTCGGTTGCGTGCCTTACGACTTTAGCGACCTTAGACTGCTCACGAACGTCCCCGATGGTGATTTGGAGACGTCCGCTCTTCCCCGCAACCTTTTGGAGGAACTCAAGGTTGTGACGAGAACCAGGCCGCGATAGATTGTCGAAGACATGGACCTTTGCCTCCGTGGTTTCGAGCAACCTACGAGCCCAGTTCGAACCAATGAAACCCGCACCACCAAGGATCAGGACTGAACGGAACTTTTCTTTCTTCATTTTGAGTGCTTCGCTCCGGAAAAGCGGAAAGTACTAAGCCGTCTATGACTTAGTGCTTGGCCCACGTCCGATTTCAACTCAAGGTAAGTAGATGCATGGCCGATGCCTATGCGTTTCCCGTCGTTAAGAATGAATGTGGTCCAACATACTTCGTAGCCAACAAACCTCTTTAAGTTGTGTCAACAATTCAGGTTTCGTGCGGTTTTTAACGTCAAAATGCGCCAAGACCGATAGGGGCTCTAGACTGGCCTCTAGCGCAAAACCAGATGTCATTGACGGCATGCGCGACGAAGGAAAAGGCAAGAGAACAGGCACTCCCGGAAATTGAGTGCCTGTATTGGATGCCGCTATTAGAGGACTTCCAGTTTACTACTTCTTACTCTTTTCATCCAATTTGAGCGAAGCGCTGTTAATGCAATAGCGCATCCCGGTGGGTTTCGGACCGTCGGGGAAAACGTGACCCAAGTGCGAGCCACAGGCCGAACACGTAACCTCGACGCGCCTCATCCCATAGCTGTCATCTACGTGCTCTTCAACCTTTTCACCTTCCACCGGCTTATAAAAACTGGGCCAACCACTGCCCGAGTCATATTTGGTATCGGACTCGAATAGTTCCTCTCCGCAGGCGGCGCATTTGTAGGTTCCGGGCGTTTTCGTGTGAGCGTACTCGCCGCTAAACGCGGGTTCCGTACCCTTCTGGCGTAGGATACGATACTGCTCTGGCGTGAGCTCCTTCTTCCAATCCTCTTCAGTTTTGCGAGTCTTATTTTCCATAAATAATCTGTCACCTGCTTATTAGATACTCGTGACCTCAATTTCGATACAGCACCCGCGATGACCGTAAGTGCTTGATAATGTGCAACTTTATGCACAATCGACGTCTAACTCTTAACTTGACTAAGTACCTGTCGCCGTTGAGAATTCCGCCACCATAGTGCCGAGTGTTGAAGTCTTTCCCAACAGCTAGTCCGGTACGAACTCAGAAGAAAACTTTTCCGTTCGAAAGGACCCTACGATGTTCCGTTGGAACAATCTCCCAAAACTGTTTCTCCTGGTAAGTTTCACACTGGGACTCTCAAGTCTTGCGGTCGCTCAGCATGCCGCAAAAGACAAGCCAGATACCGGCAAGACCCCAACCGCTGCCGCTGATTTTTCCGGGCTGCAGGACGTGCTCGATGCGAAAACTCACAAACTCCGTCAACCAACTCCCGAAGAGATCAAGAATCTTACCGATGCTCTTGAACCCATGCTGAATCAGACGATTGATGAAAGCAAGGTTCAGACAAGCTCTGACGGAACACAAGCTGTGTTCGCCGGCGATCGCTTCGCGAACTTCATCCTTATTAGAACCAATACTGACGGCACTACTTCCACGCGCTGCGTAAGTTCAGTCAAGGAAGCAAAAGAATTTCTTGCAGGCCCCACCTCAAAGAAGAATGAACCGCGTCGCGATGCGACCGGCTTGGAGGTCGAATAATGAACCGTAGATCGACTTCCCTGCTGCTCCTGATACTTACGCTTGCACTTGCTACTCAAGCCTTCGCCAACGCGAAGATAACGATTTATAACGCGGACCAAGGCACTGGTAAGGGTTTCGACGATCCCACTCCGGTAGCTCCCATCGCCGGAAACACTGGAACCACCGTCGGCCAACAACGACTCAATGTTTTCAATTATGTCGCTAACATCTGGGGCCAATCTCTCGATAGCGCTTCGGAGATCAAGGTGTATGCCAGTTTTGCACCACTGTCCTGCACTGCAACCTCGGGCACTCTCGGTGGAACCAGCGTGAGCTGGTGGCTGGCGAATTTCCCAGGTGCTGATTTCGCGAACACCTGGTATCACGTTTCGCTCGCAAGCAAACTCGCAGGTGGCGACCTGGAACCAAATGCGGACCCGTTGGAAGATTCTGACATGATCATCCAGTTCAACGGTAGCCTCGGCAGCACGGGATGCCTCGAGACTTCGCATTGGTATTACGGACTGGACGAGAATGAAGCCCCTGGCGACATCAACCTCGCGACAGTGACCCTCCATGAAATGGGTCACGGCTTAGGAATGTCCTCCTTCTTTACGCAGAGCACGGGAGCTCTGATCTCTGGTATTCCGGATATCTATCAGCGCAATCTGCTCGACCGCTCTCTCAACCAGACCTTTGACGGCATGACGGCAACGGACCGCCGGAATTCGGTCATCGATCCTCGCAACGTGGTCTGGATTGGAAGTCACGTCACAAATGCGGTACCAAACGTCTTACAGCTTGGAACTCCGATCCTGAAGGTGAATGCTCCGGCAGCGATTGCTGGTTTCTACCAGATTGGCGGCGCCAGCTTTGGCACGCCAGTCGGTGCACCAGGAATCACCGGCCCGGTTGTCGCGGCGCTTGACGCCGCGGATGCTTCGGGTCCGACAACGCTGGATGGTTGCTCTCCACTAACCAATGCAGCCGATGTTGCTGGAAAGATCGCGATTGTAAATCGCGGGACTTGCGGCTTCGTCGTAAAAGGGAAGAACCTTCAGGACGCCGGCGCAATCGCAATGATCGTCGCCGATAACGCGGCTGGTGGGCCGCCTGCCGATCTCGGCGGTGCCGATCCAACCCTCACCATCACTTCAGTGCGAGTGACACAGTCGGACGGCAACCTGCTGAGAGCTCAGCTTGGAGCCGGACTCAACGTAACTATCGGAGTCGATCCAACTCTACGTGCAGGCGCCGATCCTCAGGGTCGAGCCTTGATGTTCACTCCGAACCCTCGTCAGGCAGGCTCGAGCATTTCGCACTGGGATACCATTGCGACGCCCGATCTGCTGATGGAACCCTTCACTACGCCCAACATGGCCCTCCGAGTCGATGAGCCGCGCGACATTCAGCTCGCCCAGATGCGTGACATCGGCTGGTATGAGGATCGTGATATCGACAACGTTGCCGATTCGGGCGACCAGTGCCTCCACTCCGACCTTCGCAAAACCGTGATCGTCGGGAGTATCAACACTGACGCACCGAACGTTCTCTTCACCACCGGTTGCACGATTTCCGACTATGTGAAGAACTGCAGCGTTGGTTCCAACAGCCAGGGCGATACGCAGAGCTGCACCGCACACTTGACCCAGCAATTGCTCGAGGCTGGATTCCTCACGCCACCGCAGCAGGGTGCCATTCGTTCCGCCGTAGCTCGTAACAAGTAGAGTGGAATGTATTTCTCAGGGCCGGTCTACAGCCGGCCCTTTTTCAATTCTACGGCGGGTTGGATCGAGGTCCGAAAACGTCTAATTGGGTTACCATTTCTTAGCTATCTTGAGTGTTGAGCTTTATGGACCTCGATCAGCAAATTTGTTCACAAGCCCGCCTCACCCGCGACCCACGGTTTGACGGACGCTTCTTTATCGGCGTTCGAACCAGCCGAGTGTACTGCCGCTCTATATGTCCGGCGCGAACTGCCCGTGAAGAAAACGTTCGCTACTACCCAACCGCCGCAGCAGCTGCGGAGGCCGGCTTCAGGCCCTGCCTGCGGTGTCGGCCAGAGTCTTCGCCGGGCACACCGGCGTGGCTTGGAACATCCAGCACTGTCTCCCGGGGACTTCGGCTCATAAGCGAGAGCGCGATGGAAGATGGTGGCGTAGATGCGCTCGCGGAACGTCTCGGAATCGGAGCTCGTCATCTGCGCAGATTATTCATCAAGCATCTTGGCGCGAGCCCTTCGGCGGTCGCGAACACACGGCGATTACATTTTGCTAAGAAACTTATCGACGAGACAAACTTGCCGATGGGACAGATCGCCATTGCCGCCGGCTTCGGCAGCGTTCGCCGCTTCAATGCTGCAATCCAGAGCGTCTACAAACGCACGCCAACCCAAATTCGGCGACTCGCCAACCCCTTGGTCGCCCAGCCCTACAACGAGTATCTGTTTCGGCTGCGTTATCGTCCTCCCTTTCAGTGGGAGCGTCTTCTATCGTTTCTTTCTGCGCGCGCAATACCAGGGGTCGAGGCCGTAGATCCCGGTCGCTATTCCCGCACCATCTCACTGAACGGACAGATAGGGACGCTGGCAGTCTCGCATGATGAAATTCACCTTGCTTTGGAAGTGCACATTTCCTTTCCTGAGCCTCGCGCTCTTTTCCTGATCATCGAGCGCGTTCGCAGAATGTTCGATCTACTGGCGGATCCGAGCGAGATCACCGCATGCTTCAGGGCCGACCCTCTTCTCGGAAGACGCGTTACTGCACTGCCGGGTCTGCGAGTTCCGGGCTGCTGGGATGGCTTCGAACTTTCTGTTCGCGCGATCCTGGGACAGCAGGTTTCCGTAAAAGGAGCGAGCACCCTGGCTGGCCGGCTCGTGCAGAAGTTCGGCAAGGCGGTAGTCGCTGGACCTCGTCTCACCCACCTGTTTCCCACACCGAATGCTCTCGCGGAAGGAGACGTGGCAAGTATCGGACTTCCCAAGAATCGTGCAGAGACCATTCGAACCTTCGCGCGCGCCGTTAGCAAAGGCGAGATCACCTTTGGTCCGATCGCCAGCACAGATGACTTCCTGATGCGACTATGCGAACTCCCGGGTATCGGGGATTGGACTGCGCAGTACATCGCCATGCGTGCGCTCGGGGTGCCGGATGCTTTTCCTGCCAGTGATCTGGGGCTTCTCCGCGGAGCGTCGATCAAGGATCCCCGCGAGCTTTCCGCGCGTTCTGAGACTTGGCGTCCATGGAGAGCTTACGCAGCTATGTATCTATGGCAATGCGGCCCAGAAGAATGCCGGGAGCGAAAAGAGGCCGAATCGTCTAAGACTCGCGTGCTGGCGCGAGATGCCTACGCCGCCGTCTCTGGGTAGCTCGAAACAGCCTATTCCAGGAAATTGGGGTGTGACGTCCGAAAACTTCCAATATCTACTTCGGTCTCGTTCTATGGTGGAGCGTCCGAAGGAGCCCGCCCAGCTTGATTTCTCAATCTCAACGCCGGAAAACAATCTCCCGTTCCGTCATCGCGTTCTTTGTATTCACGGCCTGTTTGGCCGCCAGGTCTTCCAGTCAAGATGACGCAAAGGCCGTTACGGAACTGGACCGGCAATATCAATTGGCCGTGAAGCAGAACGATGCGGCTACCATCGACCGGCTTCTTGCTGACGACTTCATTCTTGTGACCGGTAAGGGCAAGACATACACGAAGGCTGACCTACTCGAAGAGGCCCGTAGCGGACGTATGCGCTATGAGCATCAGGAAGATACTGAGCAGCACGTTCGCGTTTGGGGCGACGCCGCCGTGATTACCGCCAAGTTGTGGGAGAAAGGAACAGAGAACGGCAAACCGTTCGATTACACGTTGTGGTTCAGCGACACCTACGTTCGCACTCCGAAAGGATGGCGATATGTGTTTGGCCAGGCTTCGACGCCGCTGCAAGATACGAAACCAAAGTGAATTTCAGCTCTCGAGATTCCCCAATTGACGCAAACGCCTCGCGTTAACGCCATCTCGAGGGCGCCCCGCCCTGGTTAGGCCAGGGCGGGGTGGCGTTGCAGGCACTTAAGCCTTTCTTGCCCCAAGTTCCAGCCCCTGCACCCATGGTCCCGAGCCAAGAAGTGACTGCCCACCGTCGCAAACCATGACTGTCCCCGATATGTAGGAAGACGATTCGCTCGCGAGGAATATCGCGAGTTCGGCGATATCATCCTTTGTACCCAATCTCCGCAGAGGAATGCTATCCGTCATCGCCTTCCTCACTTCCGGGGTCGCCACCAGCCGCTTGACTCCTTCGGTGTCGTCGATCGGCCCGGGGACTATCGAATTCACACGAATTCCCACCGGACCCCATTCAATGGCCAGCGTCCTCGTGATCATGTCCACGCCGGCTTTCGCTGCACAAACGTGCGATTGCAGCGGCATCGGCGTGAATGCCTGCGGAGCCGAGATGTTGATGACCGCGGCCCCAGGCTTCCGGAGATGTTCATAGGCCGCGCGACATGCATTAAACGTTCCGAGCAGATCGATGTCTACAACCGACTTAAAAGCGTTCGCCGACATTCCCGTCGCGGTTGCCGGAAAGTTTCCCGCCGCCCCACAAACCAGAAGATCGATCTCACCGTTACGGTCGCGGATCTCCTTCATGATGCGTTCGAGAGCCGGATAATCACGAACATCGGCGGAAAACCCGACGGCTGTTCCTCCAAGCGCTGCGATTCCCTGCACAGCCGCGTCGAGCTTTTCCTGCCTGCGTCCTATCAGGGCAAGCTTCGCGCCTTGTCGCGCAAATCGTTCTGCGATACGCAGGTTGATACCGGAGCCACCGCCGGTAATGACGGCGAGTTTCCCTTTGAGCAAACCATCCTGGAAGGCTGACATGCGGAGGATTGTATAGGGCGGGCGTAAAAGCAGAAACCCCACCGTGTCACCGGTGGGGTTTCGAAGAGTTACTGCGGTCGGCTGGCGGGGGGAATGATTCCGTTCATCCGGAGATATTCCACAGACTGCCCATAGTGATCAAAGCCGTGTCCGACGGTGAGTACGACCAGGCCCATACGTGTCGGCTTATTCTTGCCGCCAAAAGGATTTTCGACCTGACCGTATGCATTCGCGTTGTTAATCGAAGCGAATGCCTTGTGCACATATGCAAAGGAATCCTTCAGGAACTTTACGATCTCGGCTTTCGTCTTAAGGTCCGGGCCATTCTCACCTTTACCCAGATCGACGGGCACCTTCTCGCCCAATATTGCCGCGCCGAGCATGTAGTTCACCGATGCCACGTGACGCATCTGCTCGCCAAAGTTACGAACACCCTTGAACTCGCCGTTCGTCGGAGCAAAATTGTACTTGTCGTCCGGCATGGCTTCGGCCAGCGGAACGAACTCCGACTCCAGGTTAGACAGTTGATTATTCGCAACATCAGTCGCGGTGGGCGCCGTTTGGGCAAACAACGGCATTGCTAGAACCAACAGAAACAGTGGAAGAACAACAGCCTTTCTCATTCATCCTCCTCGATTGGGAAAGCGGTGCAATCCTATTCCTTTTGGACGACTAGTCAACCGGAACGTCATTCCGGCAGCGCAACCTCTCCGCTTGAGGTCCCGAATGGCCACTTGCCATCGCGCCACGCATGGATCAGGTAAACAATGGTACCGAGCACGACAATGACAACCCCGTACCGAATCTCGCGTGCCGCATTTGGACGCTGCGTCAGCACGTACAGGAACGCCAAAATAGCCAGCAGCGCCGGTATTGGATAGAACCACATTCGAAATGGACGAGGGAAATCAGGTCGCCGACTCCGCAGCCAGAGTAATCCCACCGCTTGCACGATGAACTGGATCATGATGCGAATCACAACCATGGCCGCAATCACATCCGCAAGCCGGAGGAAGCAGAACAACGCCGCAGCAACTCCGAGCGCCAGAAGGGATACGTGCGGGATGTGGTGCTTCGGATGGACTTTCCCGAATGCGCGGAAATAGTTCCCATCCCGAGCCGCCGCATACGGCACTCTCGAGTAGCCCAACAGCAACGAGAATACCGACGCGAATGCCGTCCACATGATCAATACGGTCGCGACTTGTGCGGCTCGCGTCCCGTACAGTCGCTGCATAAAAATCGAGATCGTGTAGTTGTGGGTGTCCGTCACTGCGCTTTGTTGCAGCTCCTGACACGGCAGCACTCCGAGGATGCTGATATTCATGACCAGGTAGAGTGCAGCCACTGCGATGATCGAGATCATCAATGCCCTGGGGATGTTCCTCGCAGGATCCTTCACTTCCCCGCCAAAGAAGCAGACGTTGTAGTAACCCCAATAGTCGTAATTGGCGACCAGCATCGCCGCACCGAGTCCGAGGAAGAATCCTCGATTCAGGGTGAAAGCATTTGGCGGGAAACTGAACGCCCGCGCCGCAGAGAAGTGCGTCAGCCCGGCAAAGATGATCCACGCCATCGTCCCGATGACGCCGACCCACAATAGCTTGGAGATCTTTCCAACCGAACCGATCCGCCGATACAACAGGAGTGTGGCGGTCGCACAGGTCGCAATCGCGAGAAATGTTTCCGCCTTCACCTGCATCCGGACCTGCAACGGTCCAAGCAGAGGAATACCCAATTGAAAATCGCGCGCGAACCAGGTGTGGTCGAGCCCAGGCCACAGGTATGTTCCATAGTGAGCGAAGCCCAGGCACCCGGTCGCAATCGACATAGGCGCGCTGAACGACAGCTGCCAGATGAAGAGGAATGCCAGCAATCTGCCAAGCTGATCCGGCCCGAACATCTCCCGCAAATATCGATACGACCCGCCGGACCCCGGCATTGCCGCACCGAGCTCCGCCCAGATCAGTCCGTCGCAGATCGCAAAGAATGCTCCGAGGATCCAGCCGAGCATTGCCTGGGGACCGCCCATCGCCGCCACGATCAGCGGGATCGTAATGAACGGCCCCACGCCGATCATGTCGATCATGTTCAGCGCGGTCGCGCTCCACAGCCCAACTTCTCGCTGAAGTTGGGGCTCAGCGGAAATCGGAGCGGGAGCTTGCGAATCTTTCATTGATGCGCACTCAGCAGGTTGACGAACAGTCGTAGCGCGCCCGGAACGCCGTAAGGAAGTTGCCGGAAGAACGCGTAGCCGGTGTAGATGTATGTCCCTTTTCCATACGAAGCTCGAATCAGGCCGCCATCCAGCGGCGGTTCACCAGGATCATTCGAACGCAGGAGAGGAACGAACTTCCCACCCCAGCTCTTCGCGAAGTAAAGACCTCGCTCCTGAACCCAGCCATCGAAATCTGCCTGGGTAATGTCATTAGGGTCGTTGAAGACGAGATCTTTCGGATCGAGAATCTCAACGGGGGCCTGCTCTACGCTGACTCGGTCACGCCCTATATCCACTGGATATGGAGTGTAGTGTCCGCTACTGAATTCAGAGCCACCAGCGTTGTACTGCACTACCAGGGTTCCACCCTTCTCGACAAACGACAACAATCTGTCGTTGTACTTCTTTACGTCCTCGTTCACGTCGTATGCGCGGATCCCAACAACGATTGAGTTGTACTTGGAGAGATCACTGGACACCAGCTCCTGGGCCGCGATCATCTTCACGTTCAGCCCTGCCTGACGCAATACCGTCGGGATATCGTCGCCGGCGCCCATGATGTAGCCAACGACGTAGTTTTGCGGAAGTTGTAATCGCACGACGCTAACGCGCTCGACCGCCGGCTGGTAGTAATACGAAGTCGCAAGGTCCGGCCGCGTCACCGTCGAGAAGCCCTGGAAATAATCGCGTCCATTCAAAGTAAGCTTCGCGCGGATATCGAACCGCAATTCGCGGTCTGAGTTCGGAAACAGGAAAAACTTATAGGTCCGCTCCGTACTCTTTCCCTGGATATCAACGGGTTGCGTCAACGGCTCGACGCGCCAGGCAGAGCCCGTAATCAACGAGAGCTGGCCGTCGCGAATCTCCGCGACGTTGCTGCGCACTCTTACTGTCACTTCGATCGGTTGCGTCTGTCCGGTCCTGACCACTCGCGAGGGTTCCTCAAAAAGAACGGAAGCCTCTGGGGCCACAGCAATCGGAACCGCTCGGGTCCCGCCTTCCAGAACCGAATCGGCTTTCACAGGCTCGGTCACTCGGCCCGAAACACCATCCACTTCGTAGTCGACTTGGGCCGAAACCGGCGGTGGCACAAGCGGAAGCCCAAAATCAGCACGGTTATCGATCTTGTAGATCGTGTCAGTATCCGCATTGTCACGATGAAAATACGGCTTGGTGTATTGCGCCGTTGGCGAGACATGAACCGTGAAGCGTCGCTCCAACGGCGACTTCTCGTCCGCCGGTGAGTCCGTCACGTTCCAGCCTTCTGGCACAACAATGGAAGCCTTTCGAATCTTTACTCCGGATGGTCCGCGGAGGTCTACGGCAACCTCAAACTGCTGCCCAGGCACAACAAGTTCGGCCGAGGGAGCTGCCGGCGTGGCGGCCTTCGCTTCCATGGTCACGCCTTCCGCGAGATCGATTGCATGCTCTATATCCGAGCTCTTGGGAAGATGCGCGCTCAAATCATCGCGCACAACCTTACTCATACCCAGACGTCCGATTTCAGTGTTTATCTGTCCAATTATTGCGTCCGCTTCGGCGAGCGGTTTAGCCGCGCCGCGAGGATCACTCTTGGACGACTCCGCCGCTGCGTCGAGCTTCGCCTGCAAGTCACGGAACATTCCCGCAAGGCGCTCCGAACGATGGGCGTCCGCACCGAGCCGTTTGGACAACCCGGCTACCGATGTATCGATGCCGTCGAAGAAATCGCGCTCGTGACCGCTCGCATCGAGCGTGTTCGGCAAAACAGAATCGATCAACTTGTAGCGCGTAAATCGTTTACCCGATGGAAGAGTGTATTGACCGGCTCCTTGCGAGATCTGGTGTTTCAGTCCCTGCATCGCAAATTGCTGGTAGTTCATACCGAGCGCCGCCGAGTCCTGTGTCGTCTCCAGAATGACGGTGTAGTCCGGGTTTTCACGGAAACCGGTTCCGATATAGAGCTTCTTCGCTTGCCAGGGCAACAAGCCTTCCTCGATCTGATCGGGAAAGCGTTTGGGATCTCCCGCCGCGCGGAATGCTTCTTTGGTCAGAATGCCCGAGGCTTCGTGGTTTCCATGGCCATCCGCCGACGTTCCCTGGAACCTCGAAACGATCACGTCCGGGCGGAATGTGCGAATGACGCGCACCATATCCCCGAGCGCTACATCGTGACCACCCCACTTCTCGAAGGTCTCTGCGGCCGTCTTGCTATAGCCGAAGTCGACCACTCGCGTGAAGCGCTGCTCCACGCCGTAATAGCGGTCGGAGGCAGTCAATTCCAGCGTGCGCAGCACGCCCAGTTCATCGAAGAGGCCGCTGCCGGTGCGGTTCTGCCCGCCTTCGCCGCGATTCAAGGTTAGCAATGTCACGTGCGCGCCCAGGCCACGCGACATCAGCGTGAGCATGCCGCCGTCTTCATCATCAGGGTGTGCGGTCGTTTGCAGAAGGCGCCCTGTATTTCGTAGATGTTGAATGGCCTGCTGCAATCCCGCCGCTCCCGTATCCTGCGGCAGTGGCGGTAGGCCCTGTTGAGCGGCTGCAAATGCAGCGAGCCAGAGAATTAGTAAAAGAGCCGTGGTGAAGCGACGCACAGGTCGCATTCAAATCTCCAGGTGGATAGTGTGAATTTGTGCTCTTCATCGGATGCCGCGAACGGCTCCAAAGAAGCAGATTCTGCAGTTCTCGCCTATTGTACGGGATGAGCTTTGCCGCCCTGCACTTCCTGATCCTAGCGGACTCGCAAGACACCCGCCGCCTCCGTCTTGCTATGCTTCATGGCCAGCAGGGCCTCGTTAGCCTGCTCCAGCGGAAAGACCTGCACCGCGGCCCGAATCGGAATTTCCGCAGCCAGCTTAAGGAATTCGCGCACATCCTGATGCATGCTGTTGGCGACGCTGCGTACCACCTTTTCGTGGTAGAGCAACTCGTACTTCAGCATCGGAACATCGCTCATCGT